>Ga0308175_100000259_pt1 | contig 40168 bp, 29 predicted proteins | sample PhyCR1_3_FD_203893 | JGI IMG/M metagenome (GOLD analysis project Ga0308175, IMG submission 203893) | Soil microbial communities from UC Gill Tract Community Farm, Albany, California, United States - DLSLS.C.R1 | ecosystem: Environmental > Terrestrial > Soil > Agricultural land | place: USA...
TACTCGAACGTGCCGCTTCGGAGAAACGTGACCAGCACCTTCGTACCGCTGATTCGCATCGCGGTGACCACGTCACCCGGCGGGAGCTGCTTCGCACGGGCTGTCGATTGCGTCGCACTCTTCGGATGCCGCTGTATCATAGTGGCACCATCGAAGCGCCGCCGAAGCATCGGAGCTGTTTCTTGCTCGAAGCTGCTATCCAGTGCGTTCAGCCCGCTCGGCTTCGCTGAGCTTCGGGTCGTCGGTCGTGCTGATGCTGCAGCCTGGTCAACGCGTTCGGCGACCGCGTCTGCCTCTTGTTCGGAGACCTCACCAGGCTGGCTCACCCGCCGCCCGTCCGCTGGCCCCGTGGTACCGCGCAGCGCCTGGGCGACATGCGTCAGCTCGTGGGCGAGCAGCTTTCGTCCCGCACGCGTGTCGGGGGCAAACGCACCGTCGGCGAAGAAGACGTCCTCGCCGACGGTGAACGCCTCGGCGTCGAGTGCATGCGCGGCGTGCCCTGCGACGGCGTCGGTGTGGATACGAACACCTGCCAGCGAGACGCCGAGCTCGCGATCCATCTCGCGACGGAGCTCTGCCGGCAGCGACTGGCCGGCCCCGCGCTGCTGCAAGGCAGCCTCGACCGCGGGATCGTTCGCGTCTGCCAGTCCGCTCCGTACCGCGCGGCGATACAGCGTCACAGAGTGGCGCTCGGCCGCGTGCCACAGGGCCACTCCGCTCGGCGTCGGATCACTTTGCGTCTTGCTCGGCAGCGACTCGAGCCAGTCCTTCGCGCGCCAGGCGATGGAACGATCGCTCTGGGCAGCCGCGGCAAGGACCTCCCGCCGCAATGGGTGGTCTCGTCCCAGCCGCTGCAAGACCGCTCGGAGCCCGAGCCCCCGATAGTCGTCGAAGCCAGGTCGAGAGGGCGTCTGGACAACTTGCGTTCGCCGCCCGGGGGCCGCCGGCTTCTGATCCGGAGTCGGCCAAAGCGCGTAGTGCTCCGGAAAGGCGAGCATCACGCGGGTCACCTTGTGCGGGGCGACGTCCGCGCGCTCCTGGCGACTCCGCGACGCTCCCGGGGCGGAGCGTGCTTGCACCGGTGTTTGCGCGCCGGGCTCGACGGGATCGGCGTCCAGCTGGCGTTCCGCGGCTTCGGCACGCAGCCAGCGGAGGTAGAGCTCCTCGGCCAACCGGGCATCGATCGTGCGCATCATCGCCCGCGTGTACAGGGCGCGCGCGATGTCGCTGGGGACCGCAAGGACGCTCGCCGGCCCCCGCCAGTCGAATGCCGCCTCGTCGGCCAAACGGAAGGACCGATCTCCGCTCATCTCTTCCCGAGGTATCCCTGATCGCGTGAGGCTTGTTTCGAAGTGAGTGAACACGAGCAACAGACGTCGCGTTTAGGGCGTCCTCGCGCAACGAACGCCGATGACAACGTTGCGGTCCGTCGGCATAGCATCGTTGCGGTTGCCCGACCGCAGGAACAACGCAGTTAAAAAAAAGCCCCCGCCGCGGTACACCCGGGACGATGCTGGCGCTACGTTGGCGCAATCCATGCACATGGCCGCATACGCTGCATACCAGTCCAGCGTCCACTCAAACACGTTCCCTGCTAGGTCCGACTGGCCCCACCGCCCATCCCCAGCTGGCTTGCTGCCCACCGCCACCAAGTCGGTCAGTGCGCAACCTGCAGTCCCATCACCGATGCAGGTCATCCCATCATTGTAACTCGCGTGCGTGCTATCGATGGTCAGCGAACTCGCCGGGCTGGACCACGGGTACGCGCGCTGCTGGTCACCTCCCGCCGCGGCGTAGTTCCATTCCACCTCCGTGGGCAAATACCCTCCGTCCCACGCGCAGAACGCCATCGCCTCATACCACGTGATGCAGTTCATCGGCCGGTGCTCGTTGGTCGCGGGGGTGTCTGTCCACGTCTGATACATCGCGTTGCACTTCACCGCTGCCACCAGCGCCGTGGCGTCCTTCGCCAGGCTCGGGTTCCAACCCGCATCCCACCCGCTTCCAGCGATCTTCCGGTGCCCCCCTTCCCCCGGAATCGGCGGACTCGCCTGCGTTCCCTGCCCTGCATTCACGAACGCGCGAAACCTCCCGACCGTCACCTCGTACTTGTCCAGCCGAAAGTTGCTCACCGTCGCCGGAAAGCTCGTGCTTCCGAAATCGCCGTCGCCAGCGAGATCGTAGCTTCGATCATAGGATCCGCTCGGCACCTCGGGGCTACTGCAACAGCTGTCGCTGCCGTTGGCCCCACAGGTCGCCGGTAGCGCAGCACAGCTGAGAAACTGTGGCGGCGGAGCGGCATCGCTGCTCGGCGCGTCGCTGGTCGGTGCATCGCTGACGCCACCACCGAGCTCCGGCAGCGGCGGATAGCCACACCCGGAAAACCCGACCACGCACGCGAGCTCGTAAAAGCATTCACGCATTGGCGGAGTATTGTCATAGATCGACGCCCTGTTTCAACCGTGCCTGGACCGTATAATCGGGAGTGCGAACACAGCATCGGATTCATCCACAGTCTGAGGCTGCGTTACGGCGACAAACTGCGCGCTGCCAGCGCATCGGATCCATTTACAGGCCGATGCTGTGCTTGCTGACGCATGCATTCCGGCAACCCGGAGTATGAGCGCACGCATCAGTCACGCTACACTGACAACGTTGTCCCCAACCCGCTGCCGCCACGTCGACCGCGGCTGCGGCTTGTCGAGTGATCGTTTTTGCCCCCGTCGAGCCCCGATATAAAAGGGCCGCAGCCAACGAGTTTTCGTCGTGGACGTCACAGCCACTAGATCCAAAGGAAAGTTCGCCGTCCAACACCGGATGGATCGAGATCGAGGCGCGGAAGCGGCTTCCCCGAGGCGCCAGCATCCGCGACACCAAGCGCGGCGGCCGAGATCGCAGGCCAGGCTTCGTGCGCATGGGTGGTCTTGGGCGTGACATAGCGACGAGCGACGGCGGCGCGCAATCGCGACGCGAGTCTGTGTTCGCGACTATCGGCTAGCTTTCGACGCGAAACGATGCTGATGCTGTCATGGTGGAGCTACAGGGAGGCGAGCACTCACGAGGTCACCAGCGCCACCGGGAAGCTCGCCCATAGCTCCCGCACGTCGGTCGACGACAGGCGGCGCTCCCCGAGCACGTCGTACCCGCCCCCCGGCGGCAACGCGACGGTGGTGCCGGGTCCGACCTCGCCCCCGCGCGGCAAGATGACGGCGAGCTGCTCACCGCGCGCGTATGCGATCACGCGGTCGCGTCCGGGCCCGGTCACCTCGAGCGGCCGATACGGAAGCTCGAACACCTCCGGACAGCGCCGCCGCAGCGCGAGCACGCGCCACACGAGCCAGGTCTTGGCCGTCGCGGCGTTCGCGGCTCGCGCGCCGGCCGCGTCGAGCGCCTGCGCCTGGCGGAGCTCCTGCCGGCGGAGCTCGAAGTCGACGGGCCGGCGGTTGTCGGGATCGACCAGCGACGCGTCCCACGCCTCGCAGCCTTGATAAAAGTCGGGGATCCCGGGGACGGTGAGCTTCAGGAGCGTGCGCGCGAGCGAGATCCGCCGGGCCGCCGGCGCGAGGTCGTGGACGAAGCGCGCGATCTCGGCGATCAGCTCGACATCCCCGAGCACCCCGCGCACGAAGGCTTCGATCGCTTGCTCGTACGCCGGATCGGGCCTCAGCCAGGACGTCTCTTGCTTGGCCTCGCGCGCCGCCTTGACGAGGTAGCCGATCGCGCGCTCGGGGCTGAGCGGCCACGCCCCCACGAGCGTGTACCACCAGAGCACGGCGAGGGCCGGCGCCACCTCGCCGTGACGGTGCGCCCGGCGGCGCCACTGGAGCACCGCCGCGGCCCACCGCTCGGGACACTCCGAGATCGCCGCGAGCCGGGCGCGCACGTCTTCGCCGCGCTTCGCGTCGTGGGTCATCGTCGCGAGCAGGCCGTGCGCCGGCAACGCGGCCAGGCCGGCGTGAAGCTCGTCGAGCGTGATCCCGAACCGATCCGGGGCGCCGCCGACCTCATCGAGCAGCGGGAACCACGCCTGGCGATAGCCGGCGGTGTCCTCGACCCCCTTGGCCATCACCGCCGGCGTCAGCTGCTGGAACCGGGCGACCAGCTCGTCGGCTTGCCCGAGCCCGGCCAGCGCGTCGCGCAGGTAGAGCCAGACCTGGGCGTCGATCGTCGGGCGCGCCTGGGTCGCGCGCGCGATCGCGGCCTCGATGAACGCGCGCTCGGTGTCGAGCGCGGGGCCGTAGGTGCGGTAGGTCCGGTAGACCGGAAAGCACGCCAGGAGCTCGGTGAGCGCATCGCGCAGCTCGCGGCGCGACACGTCGCGGAACTCGGCGCGCAACGCCGCGTTGCCGAGCGCGATCTCGACGAGACGATCGCGATCGGCCGCGAACGACTCGTCGATGGTCTGGAGCCTGGCGGCGCGGGTCGTCGCGTCCCAGGAGGCCTCCTCCGCGCCGAACTCGCGCCACAGCCCGCGCAGCACCGGCTCGGCGTCCGGCGCCACGAACGCCTGATCGCACAGCCGCATGAAGTCGTAGCCGGTCGTGCCCGCAACCGGCCAGCTCGACGGCAAGGTCTCGCCGGGCGCGAGGATCTTCTCGACGACGATCCACGCGTGCGGCGCGGCCGCGCGCAGGCGATCGAGGTACCCGCGCGGATCGCGGAGCCCGTCGACGTGATCGATGCGAAGCCCGTCGATCTTCCCCTCGGCGACCCAGCCGAGCACGGCCCGGTGCGTGGCAAAGAACACCGCCGGCTCCTCCACCCGGACGCCGCACAGCGCGGTGACGTCGAAGAACCGGCGATAGCCGAGGTCGGTCGACGCGATCCGCCAGTACGCGAGGCGCCAGTTCTGGCGCTCGAGGAAGCCATCGAGCTCGGTCGGGTTCGCGTTGGTCGCGGCGAGCACGGCGTCGACCGCCGCGGCGAGATCGGGATCGCGGGCGAACAGGCGCGCGAGCAGCCCCAGCACCACGGCCTTGTCGCGATGGCCGCGATGCGTACTCGCGTGATCGGTGGGCGCCGGGGCCGGCAGGTCGGTGAGCGCGTCGGCGAGGAAGCCGAGCTCGTCGTGACCGCGCGCCGCGGCGATCCCGGCCAGCATCCCGCCGATCGACCGCGGCGCCACCGGCAGGACGAGGTCCCCCGCGCGCACCTCGAACCGGCCGCCGTCGCGTTCGATCGCGATCGCGCCGCGCTGCACCAGCTCGCCGTAGCGCTCGGGCAGGACCGGGAGCAGGAGCCGATCGGTCCACTCGATGTCGAAGCTCGCCGCGTGCAGGCTCGCCGGGCCATTCTCGAGGACATCCCACCACCACGGGTTCGCCGGCCCGGTGGCGAGGTGGTTGGGCACGATGTCGAGGAGGACCCCGAGGCCGCGCGCCGCCAGCGCGGCCGTCATGCGCGCCAGCGCGGGCTCGCCGCCGAGCGCCGGATCCGGCCGGGTCGGATCGACGACGTCGTAGCCGTGCGTCGAGCCCGGCGAGGCGCGCAGGATCGGGGAGGCGTAGACGTGGCTCATCCCGAGCGCCTCGAGGTAGTCGGCGAGCCCGGCGACGGTATCGAAGCCGACCCCGCCGCGAAACTGGATCCGATAGGTCGCGCGCGGAGCGATCATCAAGCCACCTCGCGCCAGAGCGCCAACGATCGCGGCGCGAGCCGGAACTTCACACCTGGCTCGGCGCGCTCGCCGTGGCCGCCGCGGTCCGGGAAGCCGCGCACGCTGTCGAACACCAGCTCCCACGCCGCGGCGTGGCGCACCGGCGGGAGCTCGAACACGATCTCGTCATCGAGATCGGACATCAGCAGCGCGAACGAATCGTCGGAGATCCGCTGACCCAGCCGATCGCGGGCGGCGATGCGCGAGCCATCGAGGTAGAGCCCGAGCACGCCCGATCCCCAGTCCTGGCCGGTCATCGTCCCGCCGCCGGGGCGATACCACGCGAGGTCGTCCGGCGAGTCGAACCAGCCGCGCCGCCGGAACACCGGGTGCTCGCGGCGAAGCTCGATCAGGCGCCGGACGAGCTCGAACAGCTCGTGATCGGCGGCTTCCCAGTCGAACCACGACAGCTCGTTGTCCTGGCAATATCCGTTGTTGTTGCCCAGCTGCGTGCGCCCGATCTCGTCGCCGCCGAGCAGCATCGGCACGCCTTGCGACAGGAGCAGGGTCACCATCAGGCAGCGCTGCTGCTGGCGGCGCCGCGCCAGGATCGCCGGATCGTCGGACGGGCCCTCGGCCCCGCCGTTGGTCGACCGGTTGTGGTCCTCGCCGTCGCGATTGCCTTCGCCGTTCGCCTCGTTGTGCTTCTCGTGATACGAGACCAGGTCGCGCAGCGTGAAGCCGTCGTGCGCGGTGATGAAGTTGATGCTGGCGTGCGGCGGACGCGCGCCGCCTTGATAGAGGTCGGCGCTGCCGGTGAGCCGCGCGCCGAGCTCGGCCATCGTCCCGCGCTCGCCGCGCCAGAAGTCGCGCACGCAATCGCGATACTTGCCGTTCCACTCCGACCACAGCGGCGGGAAGTTGCCCAGCTGATAGCCGTCGGCGCCGAGATCCCACGGCTCGGCGATCAGCTTCACGCGGCGCAACACCGGATCTTGCTGGACGAGCTGAAAGAACGTCGCGAGCCGATCCACCTCCTTGAGGCCGCGCGCGAGGGTCGCCGCGAGATCGAAGCGAAACCCATCGACGTGCATGTCGACCACCCAGTAGCGCAGCGAGTCCATGATCATCTGCAACACGTACGGGTGCTGCATGTTCAGCGAGTTGCCCGTACCGGTGTAGTCCATGTAGTGCGCGGGCGAGTCCGGCGATAAACGATAGTAAGCCGCGTTATCGAGCCCGCGGAGCGACAGCGTCGGACCGTCGTGCGTGCCCTCGGCGGTGTGGTTGTAGACCACGTCGAGGATCACCTCGATCCCCGCCTGGTGCAGCGTGCGCACGAGGTGCTTGAACTCGGCGACCGGATCTTCAGGCCGCGAGGCGTACTCGTCGTGCGGCGCGAAGTAGCCGATCGAGTGGTAGCCCCAGTAGTTGCGCAGGCCACGCTCGAGGAGGTGCCCCTCGTGCACGAATTGATGGATGGGCAGGAGCTCCACCGCGGTGACGCCGAGGCGCCGCAGGTGACCGATCGCGGCCGGGTGCGCGAGCCCGGCGTACGTCCCGCGCAGCGGCTCGGGGATCGCCGGCATGCGCTCGGTGAACCCCTTGACGTGCACCTCGTAGATCACCGTGTCGTACCACGGGGTCATGAGCGGCCGATCACTGCCCCAGTCGAAGTACGGATCGACGATCAACGAGCACATCGTCGACGGTGCGCTGTCCTCGTTGTTCGGCTCCGCCGGCGCCTCGAGGCGGTGCCCGAACACCGACGGGTTCCACGTGATGTCGCCGACGATCGCGCGCGCGTAGGGATCGAGCAGCAGCTTGTGCGGATTGCAGCGCAGGCCGCGGTCCGGGGCCCACGGACCGTGCACCCGAAACCCGTAGCGCTGCCCCGGCCGCACGCCCGGCAGGTAGCCGTGCCACACGTGATCGCTGCCGCGCTCGAGCGGGATCCGACGCTCGCCGCCGGCGTCGAACAGGCACAGCTCGACCCGCTCGGCGACGCTCGAGAACACGGCGACGTTGGTGCCAAAGCCGTCCCACCGGGCGCCGAGCGGATAGGTCGCGCCTTGCCAGACCTCGATCACCGCACGATCGAGCCACGCCGTCACGCCGAGCCCCCCGTCATCACGAGCGCGCGGAGTAGCTCCGCGACCCCCCACGCCTGGGCGATGCAGCCGCGCGGCAGGAACGGCGGGTTGGCGTCGAACACCTCGCTGATCTCGCCGATGCAGGCCTCGCCGAGGTGATCGATCAGCCCATCGAGGCAGGCGCGCGCCCCGGCGACGTCATCGGGGCGTACGCGCAGCCGTGCATCGACATAGGCACCGACCAGCCAGCTCCACACGGTCCCCTGGTGGTAGGCCGCGTCGCGGCTGCGCAGATCGCCGTCGTAGCTCGGCTTGAACGCGGGGTCGCGGGGAGACAGCGAGCGCAGCCCGAACGGGGTGACCAGCTGCTGCTCGACGGCGGCGAGCACGGCAGCCCACCGCGACGGGTCGAGGATCGGGTTCGGCAGCGAGAGCGCGAACAGCTGATTGGGCCGGCAGGCGGGGTCGTCGCCCTGCTCGCCGTCGACGACATCGAACAGGTATCCCGTCGCCGGGTTCCAGAACCGGTGCGCGAACGAGGCCCTTGCCGCCTCGGCGTGCCCGGCCATCGCCGCGGCGGCCGGCGCGTCGCCCGCGCGCTGCAGCCACCCGGTCATCAGGCACAGCGCGTTGTACCAGAGCGCGTTGATCTCGACGGCCTTGCCCCGCCTGGGGGTGACGACCCAGTCACCGCACTTCGCGTCCATCCACGTGAGCTGGTAGCCGGGGGCGCCCTGGCGCAGCAGGCCGTCGGCCGGATCGACCCCGATCCCGAACGACGTGCCGCGGAGGTGGGCATCGATGATCGTGCGGAGGATCGGGAGGAGCTGCTGGAGGGTGATCTGGTCGCTCGTCGCGCGCAGGTAGCGATCGATCGCGTGGAAGAACCACAGCGTCGCATCCGCCGTGTGATAGCGCCCCTGCGACTCGCCTTCGGGGAACAGGTTGGGCACCAGGCCGTCGTGCACGTGGTGCGCGAACGTGCGCAAGATCGCGCCCGCCTCGGCGAACCGCCCGGTGATCAGCGTGAGCCCCTCGAGGCTGATCATCGTGTCGCGCCCCCAGTCGGTGAACCAGTGGTAGCCCGCGATCACCGAGCACGCCTCGTCGCCGGCGGCGCGCGCGCGAACATGATCCGCCCGCCTCCCCACCGGGCGGAACACGAACTGATCCGCGGCGAGCACGAGCTCGGCCAGGGCACCGGTGCGCGCGCGCGGGACCGCCGACGCGATCAACCGGTGCCGGCGCTCGGTCTCGGCGGCGAGGATCTCGCCCGGCGAGAGGATCGCGATCGTCGGCCACTCCTCGGTCGACGCGACGAGCGCGACACCTACGGTGGTCGTGAGCTCGGCACGAAACCGCCCCGGGCTGTAGAGCTGGCCGCGCGCCTCGTAGCCGCGGCTCGCCTCGATCGCGTAGGCGAGATCAGGCGTCTGCCGGGGCTCGACGACGAACGAGCTGCGCGGCGCGTCGACGTGGAGCCGCAGGCTCGGATACGGCGCGGGGGCGAGCACCTCGATGCGCGGGCCGAACGCCTGGAGGGCGTAGGCCTCGGGTAGCGCGGTCGACACCGGATCATCGTGGCCGCGAAACTGCAGCGCCGGCCGGAGCTCGATCCGCACCGGCTCGCCGGCGAGCAAGCGATAGGCGATGACCGTCGTGTTGTAGCGATACGCGAGGAAGACCCGCCGCTCGACCGTGAGCTTGCCGTCGGAGAACGTCCACACCGGCAGCCCGAGCTCGAGGGCAAACGCGATGAGCGGCAGCGTGGCGCCGGTGCTGAACGTCGGCGCCGCCCAGCCGAGATCGACGCGGCTCCCGTCGCGCCGGCGCAGCTGCTCGCCGAGGTAGTTGAGCATCATCGCGCGGCCGGCCGGGTTCGGCAGCGCCGCGACGAGCAGCCCGTGATAGCGCCGCGTCGGCGCCCCCCCGAGCGTGCCCGAGGCGTAGCCGCCCAGGCCATTGGTGACCAGCCACTCGCGCTGCACCAGGGACTCGTGCGGTGCGTGGGGTGGCACGTCGACCCGGCGAACCGGCTCGGCGATGGGCGCGCTGCTCACGGCGCCACCGCGACGCTGTCACCAGCCGGCGGCGGATCCCTGCGCAGCACCGCGGCCGGATCAGGTACGCATACCAGCGCCGCGTGCGCCGGGATCGCGAGGTGTGCGCGGGTGAACGGCGGCGGCGTGCCGTGACCGCCGTACCGCGGATCCTCGCTCGACCACGCCAGGCGCCAGCCGGTGCCGGCCGGCGGCGCGATCAGCGGCTCGGCGAGCCCGGCGCGCTGGAACGTCGGGCCGAGGTTGACCAGCAGCAGGCGATCCGCGAGGTGCGTGTCGCCGCGATAGCGCACCACGAACGCGCCGGCGTCCAGCGCCGCCGCATCCAGCGCGTCGGGCACCGTCCTCGTGAACGCCGGATCATCGCGGCGAAGCCGCAGCAGATCGCGATGCAGCGCGACCACCGGGCGTGCAAAGTCACGCTCGGCGGGATCGAGGATGCACGCGGCGAAGCTCGCGAGCGCGCCCGGATCGGCATGCTCGGCGAGCCAGGCCTGGGCCTCGGCGGTCGCGAGCCGATCGAACTGGCGCATGAACGCGGCGCGGCCGCGGCGCACCGCCTGCCCGAGCTCGCCCTCGTGATCGCAGAAGAACTGCCACGGTCGCCGCGATCCGGTCTCCTGGCCTTGAAATAGCATCGGCACGCTCGGGGACAACAGCAAGAGCGCCGTGAGCGCGCGAAGCTGCGCCGGATCGGTGAGCTCGATCAGCCGCTCACCAAAGCCGAAGTTCGCCACCTGATCGTGGTTCTCGAGGAAGTGCACGAACTGCGCGCGCCCGAGCCCCCACGTCGACGTGCCGCGCGGGTTGTGTTGCCACGGATAGGTCTGCCCCTGATAGAGGAAGCCATGGCGAACCGCGGCGACCAGCTCGTACGCGGTGCCGCGGTAGTCGTGGAGATAGCCATCGATGACGCCGGTCGCGGCGACCCGGGCGGTGTGATGAAAATCGTCGTTCCACATCGCGTCGAGGCCAAACCTGTGGAGGAGCTCGGTGTCCTGCGGCTCGTTCTCGGCGATCAGCCACACCCGGCGCTCGGGTGCCGCGGCCCGCGCGCGCCGGGCGATCGCGGCGATGATGTGATCGTCGCTCGCGTCGTGGATCGCCTGCGTCGCATCGAGGCGCAGGCCATCCAGGTGAAACTCCGAGATCCAGGACGCCGCGTTCTCGAGATAGAACTCGCGCACCGGCGGCGATGCGAAGTTGATCGCGTCGCCCCAGTCGTTCGCCCGATCGTGCTGGAAGTACTCCGGCGCGAAGGCACCGAGCGTGTTGCCCGACGGACCGAGGTGGTTATAGACGACATCGAGGATCACCGCGAGCCCGAGCTGGTGCGCGCGATCGACGAACCGGCGCATATCATCGGGCGTGCCATACACGTGTGCGGGCGCAAACAGGTTGACCCCGTCGTACCCCCAGTTGCGGTCGCCGGCGAACTCGGCGATCGGCATCAGCTCGATCGTCGTCACCCCGAGCTCCGCAAGGAACGGTAACTCCGCGCTCGCCGCGGCCCAGGTGCCGGCGCGCGTGAACGTCCCGACGTGCAGCTCGTAGACGACGTGCCGGTGCGGCTCGATCCCACGCCAGCCGGCGTCGCTCCACGCGAACGCGCTCGGATCGATCACCTGCGACACGCCCATCGGCCCATCGGGCTGGAAGCGAGACGCCGGATCGGCGAACAGCTGCGCGCCGTCGTCGATCCGGAACCGATAGCCGTCGCCCGAGCCAACCGCTGGGACAAAGCCCGACGCATACCCACCTGGTTCACGCCCGAGCACGACCTCCCGCGGCCGGTCCCCCTCGACGACCACGGCGATCTTCGTGCTGCGTGGAGCCCAGACGCGAACATGAACACCGGGTTCGCCGATCGAGGCGAGCTCAGCGCCGATCGGACTCCTGCGCGTCCAGCCGGTCATTGCGCGGTGACGGGTTCAAATCATGTGCCACGACCGCGCCGCGACCCCGCCGCGCCGCACCCAGCGCGGTAAGGACCCACCAGCCGTGCGCTCGAGCGCATCGGGCGTTAACGCCCGGCACACCCGCGCGCAGTGTCGAATCCAGACGCACATCACCGCGTGTGCCGCCGTCCAGCGCCGAACGGCATTCGACCGGGCATCCTCTCTGCAACACGCCACGACATGGCGACGCATCCCCCTCCGCGCGGAGCAGCGATGTTCCTCCCGAAGCATCACACGCTGACCGCGCTCCGTGATGCGATTCCGGATTGTCGCGGCTGTTCGCTGTATCGCGACGCGACGCAAGCCGTGTTCGGCGAGGGTCCCGAAACGGCGCGGATCGTGATCGTCGGCGAACAGCCCGGTGATGTCGAGGATCGCACGGGGCACCCGTTCGTCGGGCCGGCCGGCCGCCTGCTCGATGTCGCGCTCGAGAGCGCCGGGATCCCACGCTCGGAGGTCTACGTCACCAACGCGGTCAAGCACTTCAAGTTCACGCGTCGCGGCAAGCGGCGCATCCACGATCGCCCCACGCGCAATGAAGTCGTCGCCTGCCGGCCGTGGCTCGGCGCCGAGCTCGAGGCGCTCGCGCCGGACATCGTCGTGGTGTGCGGCGCGACGGCCGCGCGCGCCTTGCTCGGCGAAGCCTTCCGCATCACGACGTCGCGCGGCGTCGTCGCGGACAGCACGCTGTCATGCTGGACCTTTGCGACCGTCCATCCCGCGGCGGTCCTGCGCGCCCCCGACCAGGACCATCGCGCCCAGGCGCGCGCACAGCTCCTGGCCGACTTCGCGATCATCGGCGACAAGTTCCGCGAGCTGCCCCCCGCCACGGAACACCAGCCTCGCGACGTTCACCGCGCCTGATCGACATTCCCGCGACGGATCATGATCCCCCGTCCATCGCCTCTGTCTCGACGAAGTCCCCCGCAGCCGGCAGCGCTTGACAGCGGCGCGCCGCATGTAACACTATGTTACATGCGATGCCTGGCCCGACGAACGCTGTGGACGCCTTGGTGTGGATCAGGAGGCGATCATCGCCAGTCGGTACATCATCGACGCCCACTTCGAGAAACGCGCACGAACGCGGCAGTTCAGCGTGAACGACGCCAAGAAGATCATCACCACGGCGACGTCGTGTGCAGCGTATCCCAACGCAACGCGCTTGGCCGGCGGAACTCCGTGGCGGGTTACCGGCACCGCGCTCGACGGAACGACCGCGAAGGTAGGGGTAGAAGCATACAGAGATCACCTCGGAAGCAGATCATCCTCATCACGATCATGGATGGCTAGGCCGATATGCGAACAAAATCCACCGAGATCCGTTGCTCCGTATGCGGTAAGGGGACCCTCGGCCAGAGGCTCATCGATCACGATGTTGGCGCGCTTCTCGACATGAAGCGAGTTGTCGTGCACAACATGCCGGCGCTTGTTTGCTCGAGGTGCGGCAGCGTCAGCATGTACGGTGGCATCCTGGATCAAATTGCCATCTTGCTCGCTGTCAGCATCTTGCAGCTGCAGGAACTCGATCCGGCCGAGGTCCGCTACCTCCGCAAGCTGATCGGTGACACGCAGGAAGAGTTCGCCGACCGGCTGGGTGTGGTGCGAGCAACCATCAACCGATGGGAGAACAACGCCGAACCGGTGCAGGGACCGGACGCATATGCGATCCGATCGCACGCGTTCTTTCGCTTGCGCGGTCGAAGTCCAGCGATCGAGGCCGTCGTCGCGGCGTTCACAACGGCGCAACCGCGCCCACGCCCCAAACGCCGGGGTTACAGCATCGAAGGCGCAACGCTTCAGCCCGCGGTGTAGAAGGCAGACGCGACCACGCGCCGCGGCGCGGCAGAAACCGCGGTAGAGTCGGCGCCGATGGACGAGGCAACCCTGCGGTCGTTGCTCGAGGCGCTGGCGGCGAGCCCCGACAACGTCGCGCTGCGGATCGCCGTGATCCGCGGCTTGCACGGTGCCGGCGATGCGCGCGCGGCGGAGTACGTCGGGCCGCTGGCGCCCGGGGCGATGTCGGTGACCGATCGCGCGTTTGTCGCCGGCATCTTGCTCCGCGCCGGAACGGCCGCACGGGCGCTCAGCTTCGCCGACGGGCCCGAGCCGGAGTTGCAGGTCGTGCGTGCCCGCGCCCTGCACGCCCAGGGTGATCAGCCGGGGGCGCTGGCCGCGTACGAGGCGGCGGTGCGCGCGAACCCGACGCTCGAGGATCGCGATCTGCGGGCGCTGCTCGCCGCACAGGTCCGCGTGCACGACGGCGCCGGGCCGCGGCTGCGCGTCATGTCCAACGATGACACCGACCAGAGCGAGGTCGACCGGCTGCTCTACCCGGCCGAGCCGCAGGTCGGGTTCGCCGACGTCGGCGGGCTCGACGAGATCAAGGCGCAGATCGAGAAGCGCATCATCCTGCCGTTCCAGAAGCCGGCGCTGTTCGCCAGGTTCAAGAAGAAGCCGGGCGGCGGCATCCTCCTGTACGGGCCGCCGGGCTGCGGCAAGACGCTGCTCGCGCGCGCCACGGCGGGCCAGTGCAAGGCGACGTTCCTGAACGTCGCGATCGAGGACGTCCTCGACATGTGGATCGGCGAGAGCGAGCGCAAGCTCCACGCGCTGTTCGAGAAGGCGCGCGCGGCGACGCCTTCGGTGATGTTCTTCGACGAGATCGAGGCGCTCGCCGGCAAGCGCCAGTACACGCGCGAGGCGACCTCGTCGAAGCTGGTGAGCCAGTTCCTCTCGGAGATGGACGGCTTCGTCAAGAACAACGCCGGCGTCCTGATCCTCGCCGCGTCGAACGTGCCCTGGGCGATCGATCCCGCGTTCCGCCGGCCGGGCCGCTTCGATCGGGTGCTGTTCGTTCCGCCGCCCGATCGCACGGCGCGCGCGGCGATCCTCCAGATCCTGCTCGCCGGGCGCCCGACCGCAGGCGACATCGATGCCGCGGCGCTCGCGGCGCGCACCTCGGGGTTCTCCGGCGCCGACCTCGAGAACCTGGTGGACACCGCCGCGGATCGCGCGATCGCCGCGTCGCTCGAGCGGGGCTCCGAGGTCCCGATCGATCACGGCCACCTGACCGCGGCGCTCGGCGAGATCAAGCCGACCACGGTCGAGTGGCTGACCACGGCGCGCAACTACGCGCGCTACGCCAACGAGGGCGGCCAGTACGACGAGGTGCTGGAGTTCCTCCGCCGCCACGGGAAGTCATGACCTACCAGATCGCCGACGAGCCCGTCGAGACCTCCCTCCGTGCCTACGTGGTGCGTCCGAGCGTACCGCTGCTCGCGAGCATGGTCGCCGGCGCGTGGCTGTCGTGGCCGTGGTTCGCGTTCAACGCGATCGCGATGGGCAGCCCGACGCGCCGCAAGGAGATCGCGCTGTGCATCGCCGCGTTCGTCGGCACGGGGCTGCTCGGAACGCTCGTGATCGAGCTGGCCAGGGCCGGCGTGCTCCCGGCCGGCGCGCCGCTGCGGCTCGCTTTGCTCGGGATCGTCACGTTCAAGCTGGCGATGACCTACTACATCTCGATGGTGCAGGAGCGCACCTTCCACGTCTACGAGTACTACGGCGGCCCCGTGCGCGCGGCGGGCCGGCTGCTCGCCGCGGGCTACTGGCTCCACGGCCTCGTCGTGGGGCTCAGCGACGATCCGCTCTGGGTCATCATCGTCGCCGGCGGGATCACCGGTGGCGTGACGGGCAAGCTGTGATGGAAGATCGCCAGGTCACCGTGCTGCTCGAGCAGGCCGAGGTCCAGCGCCGGCTCGGCAACCACCGCAGCGCGACGGAGCTCGTGCAGCGCGCCCTGACGGTGGATCCGGATCACGCCCAGGCGCACGCGGCGCTCGCGTTCACCCTGCTCGGCGCGCGGCGGCTCCCCGGCGCGGTGATCGAGATGCGCACGGCGCTCGGCCTCGATGCCAACGATCCATACATCCACCACGTCGCGGCACAGGTCCTCGCGGCGGAGCGCAAGCTCGACGACGCGTGGGCGCACTGCCTGATCGCGCTCGAGGGCCCTGTTGTCGCCCCCGGAGCCTACGTGCTCGGCGCCCGCATCCGCACCCTGCAGGGCGATCGCGCCCGCGCCAAGGAGCTCTTGCTCGAGGCGCTCGCGCTCGAGCCGGCGCACACCGACGCGCTGACCCGGCTCGCGCGCCTCTCGCTCGACGCCGGCGACCGGGAGGAGGCCGCCCGGCTCGTCGCGCTGGCGCTCGAGAGCGATCCGGCCGATCGCGAAGCGCACGTGGTCGCCGGGTACATCGATCTGAGCTCGGGCGATGCCGCCGGCGCCGAGCAGCACGCGCGCTTCGTGCTGGGCCAGAGCGCGATGGACGAGGACGGGCTCGCGCTGTGGACGGCGATCCAGGCGCGCAAGAGCTGGCTCCTCGGCATGTGGTGGCGCTGGAACGCGTGGATGTCGCGTGGCGGCGAGCGCCGCCGGATCGCGCGCTTGATCGGCATGTTCGTGCTGGCGCGGATCGCGATCATCATCACCGACGAGCTGGGCTACGATGGCGCCTCGCGCGCGCTGACGCTCGGGTGGCTCGGGTTCTGCGCTTACTCGTGGTTCGCGCCGGAGCTGTTCCGCCGCATGCTGGCGCGCGAGCTCGGCACGGTCCGCCTCGATCCGGACTTCTGAGAGAGGCCCACGCGGTTCCAAGTTCCGGTCTATCGACGATCGCTACGGTCACATGGTGCACCGGTGAACACACTCGCCATGCCCCGGCCGGGCGCGCTAGCTCCGGCCACTACCGGCTCGCGTTGCGCAGGCTAACCACGGCGTTGCCGACCCGCAGCGCGCCGGCGAGCTCTTGCGCGCGGGCCAGCGATACGGCCGGGACGATCACGACCGGGGTGCGCTGGACGAGCTCGTGGGCCTGCGCGTAGCCGATGCCGCGCGCCGTGGCGACGACCTTGATGACGTTGGCCGGCGCGAGGCCGAGCTCCTCGAGGACGACATCGACCAGGGCGTGCCGGGTCGGCGGCACGCACGGGCGCAGGAACGCGAGCGGGTCGCCTTCGCCGTAGGCTTCGGAGACGCGCACGCGGAGGCTGGCACCGGCTGCTTTGACGGCCGCCTCCACCGCGGTGAAGCCCTCGCACAGATCGTCGAACACGGCGCCGATCACGAGGTCGCCGTCGCCGAAGCCGGCGGGCTTGTCGGGCACGGCGCCGCGCCACGCCGGCGCATGGCCGTCCACGCGCAGCGTCGTGAACGCACCGCCGGGGGCGCACAGCGCATCGACGATGTCCTGCACGCGCGCCGGGACGTCGATCTCGCTGCGATCCCGCCACGGAAAGTAGATCTCGAACATCGCGACGAGCGGGTGGTGCGCGTGATCGACCTCGGTGTCGACCCGGCCCCCACGCTTGTACATGAGGTGACCGATCGCGCGCGGCATCGTGATGGTGTAGTTGCTGTGCACGAACACCTGGTGACCGATCGCCCACACGTCGGGGTGCTTGCTCGACGAGTACTGCGGCCAGTCCTCGCCGAGCTCGGCGTCGTCGTACGTGATGCCGTGGCGCGCGGTGTACTGCGCGAGCGGTGACGGCGGCACCGGCGCCGGATCGTAGTTCGCGAGCCACGCCGAGTGCGCCTTGGCGACCTCGAGCAGCTCGGCCGCGACCTCGGCGGCGAGTTGCTCGCTCGGGAAGCTGCCGACGATCACGTAGCTGCCGCTGTTGTTGCTGGCGAACGCATTCCAGATCCGGATCCTCATGGGTTCCTCCGTAGCGGGATCGGCCCCAGGCCGAAGTCGGCGAGCCGCGCACAGCCCGGCAGCCGCGATGGCGCGGCGAGGAGCTCCTGGCGCTCGCGCCAGATCGCCATGACATCGGCGGCGGTGCGCGCCGGCAGCGCGACGTGGTGAAAACTGCACGGCATCACGCGCTGATCGCTGGTCACGACGACGAACTCGGCGCCCGCGCCGCAGTCGGCCTTGGCGAACAGCCGCGGCACCGCCTCGAGGCGCTCACCCCAGCAGACGTCGAGCGCGAGCCGGCAGCGCGGCAGCGCACGGCCCAGCACCTGCACCCGCGCCGCGAGCTCGCGGGCCTCGGCGGGCGAGAGGTGCAGCGCCGCGTCGCGGCCGTTGTAGCTCAGCAACAGGATGTCGCGACAGCCGAGCGCGACGAGCTCGAGCACCGTGGTGTCGAGGCTCGCCAGGCGCGCCGGCGTGACGAGGTAGTTGACGCCGAACCGGGCGCCCGCCGCGACGCAGGTGGCGACCCGGGCGCGCCAGTCGTTGTCGTCGTAGAGCGAGATCCGCAGCTGGCCATAACAACCGGCGATCTCGGCGAGCCGCGCCGGGGTGAGCGCGAGCCCGTTGGTCGTCACGTTGACCGCGAGCGGTGTCTCGGCGTGGAGCCGTCGGACCAGCTCCGCGAAGCCGCGGAACGTCCACGGCTCGCCGCCGCCGAACGCGACCTCGAGCACGCCCGCCTCGGCCAGGCCGGCGAGCATCGCGAACGCGGTGTCGAGGGTCCAGGCGCTCGCGGCGTCGAGATCGCGCGAGCAGAAGCTGCACGCGAGGTTACAGTGGTTGGTGATCGCGAACTGCACGACGCGCGGCGCGACCGGCCGCAGCGCCGCGGTCTCGGGCCCGTCGCACAGGACGTTGAGCCCGGTGTCGCGACCGAATAACAACAATGCGCCGTGCACCGGAAACCGCCGCAGCGTCGCGAACTGGGCCGGGACGTCGATCCTCATGGTCTCTGCGTTATCCATCGTTATCCCTTCACGCACACGACCTGCTTGAGCGTATAGACGATCTCGACCAGGTCGGTCTGCGCCGCCATCACGTCGTCGATCGCCTTGTACGCGCCCGGGGTCTCGTCGATCACATCCGTGTCCTTGCGGCACTCGACACCGGCCGTCGCCGCCTCGTGATCCGCGATGCTGAACAGCTTCTTGGCCTTGGTGCGGCTCATCGTGCGCCCGGCGCCGTGGCTACAGCTGGTGAAGCTCTCCGGGTTCCCCTTGCCGCGAACGATGAATGATTTCGCCCCCATGCTTCCCGGAATGATGCCGAGCTCACCGAGCCGCGCCCGCACCGCGCCCTTGCGAGTCACGATGACGTTCTCGCCGTAGTGATGCTCCCACGAGATGTAGTTATGGTGGCAGTTGACGGCCTCGAGGTGCGCCTCGAAGGCCGGCAGCGTGCCGAGGTTACGCAACGCGTCGATCGTATTCTGCATCATCAGCTCCCGGTTCTTGCGTGCATAGCCCTGCGCCCACTCGACCGCGTGCAGGTAGTCGTCGAACAGCTCGCTGCCCTGCGGCAGGTACGCCAGATCCTGGTCGGGCAGGTTGATGAACCAGCGCCGCATGTCGGCCTTCGCGCGCTCGATGAAGTACGAGCCGATCCGGTTGCCGATCCCGCGCGACCCCGAGTGCAGCATCACCCACACCGCGCCGGCCTCGTCGAGGCACAGCTCGATGAAGTGATTTCCCGTGCCGAGCGTCCCGAGCTGGTTTACACGCATCGCGAGCCCCGCGCTCCGGTGGTGAGCGAGGATCTGCTGGTACCCCGGCTCGAGCTCCGCCCACGCCGCCGCGTGGTGCGCCGGCACGTCGCCCCAGGCACCGCGATCGTTCTTCCCGCCACGGTCGGTACGGCCGTGCGGCACCGCCGCCTCGATCGCGAGCCGCAGCGGCTTGAGATCATCAGGCAGCTGGTCCGCGCGCAGCGAGGCCTTCACGGCCATCATGCCGCAGCCGATATCCACGCCCACCGCGGCCGGGATGACGGCCTTCTTGCACGCGATCACGCTCCCGACGGTCGCGCCGAGGCCGGCGTGAACATCGGGCATCACCGCCACCCACTTGTGGATGAACGGCAGCGACGCGACGCGGCGAAGCTGGGCCTCGGCCTCGGCCTCGAACGGCACGCCGTGGGTCCAGGCCTTGATCGGCACGCTGTTCGTCGACAGAACCTGGTACGGAAGCGGCTGGTCGTTGGTCAGCATGCCTGCCTCTCGTGCATCTCGAGGGCCGAAGTTGATTCGGCTGAAATCAGATACTTGGCCGCGAGCATGCTATCTTTCAGGCTAGTCATTTATCCAGCCGTATATGCGCAAGAAGACCGTCGTCATCGGCCTGCTCGGCACCACGCTCGATCGCGGCCAGCGCACCGATCGCTGGCAACGCTGGCGCCCGACCGTCTCGGTCTGCCAGCACGCCGACTTCCCGGTCGATCGGTTCGAGCTGCTGGCGGCGCCCGGCGTCGAACGGCTCGCCGCGCAGGTCACATCGGACATCGGCCAGGTGTCACCCGGTACGGAAGTCCGGCATCACACGATCGAGTTCGCCGACCCATGGGACTTCTCGGAGGTCTACGCCAGGCTCGGCGACTTCGCGGACGGCTATCCCTGGCACGCCGATCGCGAGGACTACTACCTCCACATCACGACCGGCACGCACGTCGCGCAGATCTGCCTGTTCCTCCTGTGCGAGACCCGCGCGATGCCCGGCCGCCTGCTGCAGTCATCGCCGACCCGCAGGCTCGATCGCCAGGGCGCTCCGGCGATGGGCAACGCCGGCCGGATCGACGTGATCGATCTCGACCTCGCCAGGTACGATCGGCTCGCCGCACGGTTCCGCGCGCGCGCGCACCAGGGCGCCTCGCTGCTCAAGGCCGGCATCGACACGCGCAACGCCGCGTTCAACCGCATGATCGATGAGCTCGAGCGCGTGGCGACCCGATCGCGCGATCCGATCCTGCTCGCCGGCGAGACCGGCACCGGCAAGACGGCGCTGTGCCGCCGGGTCTACGAGCTCAAGCGCGCCCGGCAGCACCTCACGGGAGAGTTTGTCGCGGTCAACTGCGCCACGCTGCGCGGCGACACGGCGATGAGCGCGCTGTTCGGGCACGTCCGCGGCGCGTTCACCGGCGCGGCCGAGGCGCGCGGCGGCTTCCTGCGCAAGGCCGACCAGGGCCTCCTGTTCCTCGACGAGATCGGCGAGCTCGGCCCCGACGAGCAGGCCATGCTGCTCAAGGCGATCGAGGACAAGCGGTTCTACCCGGTCGGCGGCGACAAGGAGGTCGCCAGCGACTTCCAGCTGATCGCCGGAACCAACCGCGAGCTCGACCTGGAGGTGCGCGCCGGCCAGTTCCGCGGTGACCTGCTCGCCCGGTTGAGCCTCTGGACGTTCCGGCTCCCGGCGCTCCGCGACCGCCCCGAGGACATCGCGCCCAACCTCGACTACGAGCTCGAGCGGGTCAGCGCCGAGCTCGGCCATCGCGCCTCGATGAGCAAGCCCGCGCGCGACGAGTTCCTGCGCTTCGCGCTCGGCGAGGCGACCTGGCGCACCAACTTTCGTGACTTCGGCGCCGCGATCCGCCGCATGGTCACGCTCGGCGACGGTGGCCGGATCAGCAAGGCCGATGTCGACGGCGAGCTGGTCCGCCTGCGCGCGAGCTGGCGTGCCCCGGACGCACCGGGCGCCGATGATCTCGCCCAGGTGCTCGGCGCCGAGCGCACCGCCGCGCTCGATCGGTTCGATCGCGTCCAGCTCGCCGATGTCGTCGCCGTGTGCCGCACCACCGCGAGCCTATCGGCCGCCGGGCGGATCCTGTTCGCGTCATCGCGCCAGGACAGGCAGAGCCGCAACGACGCCGATCGCCTGCGCAAGTACCTCGCGCGCTGGGCCTTGCGCTTCGACGACCTCCAGCCGTGACCGTAGCCTGCAGCACCAGTGCGCTCGCTCAAGAGATCGACCGAGCATGCGACGCTGCGAACGTGAACGTGTGGTGCTCGCCCGGTCACCGGAGTAACTTACAAGGACCGTGGCCACCTTGAGCGAGCCTCCTCAACTAGCCTTAGACATGAAGCTCGATACCGAGCCGCAGCTGGAGGTCGATCCAGATGAGGACCTGCCGCCGCAGAACATCACGATCCCGTACGATCCTTCCAAGACGGTCATCGATACCAAGTCGATGAGCCTTGATCTTTTGGTACGACGCCTGAAGCACCAGGAGATCGACCTTGCGCCTGAGTTCCAGCGCTCGGCGAATCTATGGAGCAACGAACGGATGAGCCGCCTCATTGAGTCGGTGCTGATCCGGATTCCGCTACCGGTCTTCTACTTCGATGCCTCCGAAGACAGGAACTGGCTGGTGATCGACGGCCTTCAAAGACTCTCTACCTTCAGGAGCTTCATCGTCGAGAACAAGCTCCGGCTCGTGCGGCTAGAGTACCTCAAGCATCTCGAAGGTAAGACATTCTCGGAACCCCCCGAGATCTTCAGCGCCGCATCGAGGAAACTCAGGTAACGGTCCATCTAATCCAGCCGGGCACACCTGATGATGTCAAGTATAATATCTTCCGCCGCATCAATACGGGCGGTTTGATCTTGACTTCCCAGGAAATTCGCCATGCAATGAACCGCGGGAAAGCTGCCAATCATCTTTTGATGGAGTTAGCTAAGCTACCAGAGTTTCTCCAGGCCACGGCGAACAGCGTCCCAACCGACCGCATGGACGATCGCGAACTCGTACTGCGCTTTGTCGCGTTCAGCCACACATCATACAAAGATTACGGCAAGAAGACCCGGCTGGACTCACTCGAAGCCGAAGAGAACCTCGACATGTTTCTCACGCGACATATGAATTTTCTCAACGAGGCATCACCCAAGCAACACGAGCATTTTCGCTCGAGGTTCCAGAACGCCATGCGGTACGCATACGAGATCTTCCATGATGATGCCTTTCGCAAGCGTTACGAGCGTGATGGAAAACGCAACCCTGTGAATAAGGCGCTGTTCGATGCCTGGAGCACACTGCTGGGGGCCCTACGAGAACAAGATGCGTTGCTGCTTATCAAACGCAGGGACCGGCTCCGTGATAAGTTCCGCAATGCACTAAAGACGGATCGAATATTCGATCAGGCAGTCACCCAAGGCACTGGTGATGCGCAGAAGGTAGTGAAGCGCTTCGAGGTAATCGATGGGCTGATCCGGAACACGCTCGCGGAGGATGATGATGTTGCGAGCCCTTGAGCTGACCAATTTCAAGTGTTTCGCTAAGCAGCGCGTCGAACTCGGAGCGCTCACGCTGCTCACCGGCCTGAACGGGATGGGCAAGTCGACCGTCCTGCAGAGCCTTCTACTCCTACGTCAGAGCGATGTGCTCACGCAGCACCTTGTGGACGAGTTCAGAGACATCCTTCCTGACAGCGGCCCCCGTATGGTGCCGACTGACCCTGCTGTGTCACTGATCTTGAACGGTCGATACCTCTCGTGCGGCACGGCACGTGACCTCCTGTACGAGGGTGCAGAGGAGGACAGGATCGGAATTCGACTCGAATGGGAAGATGGTAGCCATGCCGATCTCGGTTTCGCGATGAATGATCATGATCGTGACGCGATGCCGCTCGTGCACACAGATATAGAAACCCACATGCGAGGGGTTGGCCCACCGGTCACAGGCGATATTCCTTACGTAGCCGCCGAGCGCATTGGTCCACGGATGGGATACGCCGTGTCAGCGTATCACGTCGATGATCTGGCAGAGGTGGGCCATGACGGAGCCTATGCCGTCGCCTTCCTCGAGAGCCACGCCGGCCAAGAGGTCAGCCCCGCCCTGTGCCGAGAAGACGCCCCCGCCACGACGCTTGCCGCGCAGGTAGCTGCCTGGATGGCAGCGATCAGCCCGGGGATCCGCCTCCACACGCAGCACGTTCCCGAAGTTAACGCGGCGGCACTCCACGTGAGCTTTTCATCCGGGCGTGCGACCTCAAGACGATTTCGCCCGAACGGGGTCGGCTTCGGCATCAGCTACGCATTACCGATCGTCATCACGCTGCTAGCTGCCCGACCTGGCGCGCTGGTCTTGATCGAGAACCCGGAAGCCCATCTCCATCCACAGGGTCAGATGGCACTCGGCGAACTCATGGCCCGGGCGGGGAAGGCAGGAATTCAGGTGATCGCGGAGACTCATAGCGATCACGTCGTCAACGGCGTCCGCTTGGCGGTCAAAGAACGCAAGATCCCCGCTGACCAGGTCAAGTTTCACTACTTCACACGTCGCGATCAAGGCGAGCGGCTCGTTCATCAAGTCGAATCTCCGCGGATCGACCCCGACGGTCGCCTGGATCGCTGGCCCGATGGGTTCTTCGACCAGTGGGACCTAGCGCTGGAACGCCTGCTGTAAGTCGAGGAGCCGTGGAACCTATCTTGAACGAGTTATCCGTCGAGGCGATCGGGTGGATCTCGGCCGACGAACGCATGCTCGCGCTCGCCGCGACCTTGAAAGCTTTGCGTCTGCTTGGTTCAGCTCGCGTGCTACGGTCAACACGCGACGCGCTCGATCAACTTATCAGTCCACATGAGTCAATGCGCGCAGCACTATACTCCGACCGTGGACATCGTGAAGCCAGGCAATTGTTGCGAAGCGCCCTCAACAAGGCCCCGTTCGTGGAAGCGCTGCAGGCTCGCGAAGAGCATGCCTCCGGGCGGCTTATCGACGTCCGCCACGGTGAACGATCAGCCCCAGGTCTCGGCATGGCACTTCTGCTGCGCTCAACGGCGTTTCGCTGGTAGGCGTGGCTGACTTTGCCGTCACCGACGTGCCCGTAACGTACTCCGTACTCGTTGATACGGACGAGATTCAGACCACTAATGAGCGCGTCCTCAACGTCTGGGACGCAGGCTCTGTCGAACGATCTCGAGAACAGATCACCGAACGCGTGATCGGCACGATCACGAGCGGCGAGCACGCATGGGAACGTCGCAGCGAGCTGTTCAGCCATCTCGAGTGGTCGAGGGAAGCCGAGGTGCAGCTACGATCGCTCGCGCTCTCCGAGCTGGTGTTTAACAGCGTCGTCGACCACCTCGTGAGGTTGAACCAATACACGGTCACCTGGGCGGGTGGACCATTCGAGCCTCTCGTTAAGTTCTCGCCCGAAGGGGAAAGAACGCTGCAGCACGGCAAACTTGGCGTCGAACGGGATTGCACGCTTCCCTCCGGAGAGATAAAGCGCTTGTCGCTGCACATCAAGCTGACCGACTACTGGCGCATCTACTTCGAGTTTCGACAGCTTGTCAAGGAAGCCCCGGAAGCTCCTCCGCGAGGTCGGGTCCTCGTCGGGTATATTGGGAAGCACCTGCGTCTTTGACGCGCGAGCGCTTGAGCACGCCGTTAAATGGTCCTTACACACCTCGAGCGCCTCGACGCCGCGAAGGTCCGCCAGCGGAGGAGCAGCTAGATCGCCTCACTGCGCCCACTGTGTTCCTATCGCGCCCACCTCGACTACGAGCTCGAGCGGGTCAGCGCCGAGCTCGGCCATCGCGCCTCGACGAGCAAGCCCGCGCGCGACGAGTTCCTGCGCTTCGCTCGGCGAGGCGACCTGGCGCACCAACTTTCGCGACTTCGGCGCCGCGATCCGCCGCATGGTTACCCTCGGCGACGGCGGCCGGATCAGCGAGGCCGATGTCGATGGCGAGCTGGTCCGCCTGCGCGCGAGCTGGCGGGCTGCCGACGCGGCGGTCGCTGACGACCTCGCCGAGGTGCTCGGCGCCGAGCGCGCCGCCGCGCTCGACCGGTTCGACCGCGTCCAGCTCGCGGACGTCGTCGGCGTGTGCCGCACCGCCGCGAGCCTGTCGGCCGCCGGGCGGATCCTGTTCGCGTCGTCGCGCCAGGACAGGCAGAGCCGCAACGACGCCGATCGCCTGCGCAAGTACCTCGCACGCTGGAACTTGCGCTTCGACGAGCTCCGCGGATGACCGCGAAGGCTGCGCTCGAAGCGCGCACGTCCACCTGTACCGGTAGAGCCGCATCCCAGGCCGGCCGCCGATGCTACCGTCGTGGTTGCGCCATGACGAAGCCGCGACTCCACGGAACCCCGCTCTCGCACTTCACGCGCAAGATCCGCATCCTGTTCGCCGAGCTCGGCGTCGAGTTCGAGTTCGTGCGTGCCCCGAGCGTCCTCGCCAGCGGGGCGGCCGCGTATGGCGATAACCCGCTGATGCGGGTGCCGACGCTGGTGCACGGCGACGACACCGTGATCGAATCCGATCACATCGCGCGCTACCTGGTGACCCGGTTCGACCCGAGCGACCGGTTCGGCGTCCGCAGCGAGCACGCCGGCGATCTCAACCGCCTCGCCGTCATCAACGGCATCATGGACAACGAGGTCGTGCTCATCCTCGCCAGGCGCGGCGGCGTCACCGACCTCACCAGCGTCGCGTACTTTCGCAAGCTCGCGACCGCGATCGACAGCGGGCTCGCCTGGCTCGATGGCCACACCGATCCCGAACATGCCGGCTTCGATTATCGCGACCTCACGACGATCTGCATGTGGCAGCACGTCGTGTACTACCAGTTCGTGCCGGATCTCGAGCGTTACCCTCGCATCGCGGCGCGCGTGGCCCGGTTCGCCGATCGCCCCTCGATCGCGAGCACCGCCCCCGAAGCATCGCTCGCGGAGGCCGCGGCCGCCGGATGGAAGCCGGGCTGAGTGGCGCTGGTGCCGACGCCCTACACAACGTACGTAGGGTGATGTAGGCATGTCTGTAGTGCCCTGGAACTCGTACAATTTCTGAAGTGGCACCCGCTTCCGCTGGTAGCGGGTTCGCTCGGTGGATCGTGCCGCGACTGCGTGATCTTCGTGCGAATAACCTGCCGTACACTCACGGCCGTGAAACCTTCGTTCTTGGCGATCGGCTTCCTGGCCGCATGCTCATCTTCCGCGCCACCGCCCGACTGCCCCGGTAAGAACGCCGACTGTCGCGCCAGCTGCGCGTACGGCGCCGGAGACCTCGCGACGCTCACGCTCGGCGACTTCACGCGCGTCGGCAAGCGCATCCCGATCGACCACATCGTGCTGGTGATGCAGGAGAACCGCACGTTCGATCACTACTTCTCGTCCCTGACCGTACCGGGGCAGACCCTCGACGGCGCCGCCCCCGACGCCACGAACCCCGACCCGATCGACCTCGGCGGAACGATCTCCCGGTTTCACCAGACCGAGTACTGCTTCGATAACCCGGCCGAGAGCTGGAACCAGATCCATCGCGAGATCAACGGCGGCAAGCTCGATGGCTTCACGACCGAGAACGCGCTCGACGACCCGACCGGCGATCCGACGGGGCGCCGCGCGATGGGGTACTACGACGAGTCCGACCTCCCCTATTACTATGCGCTCGCCCGCGCGTTCGCGATCTCGGATCGCCACTTCTCATCGGCGCAGGCCAACACCTGGACCAATCGCTCGTTCTACATGGCGGGCACGGCGTTCGGCATCACGTCCAACGTGATGCCCCCGCAGATGGCCGAGCTCGGGTTCACGCCGCCGAACCTGTTCACGCGGCTCAACGACGCGAAGGTGACCTGGAACTTCTACGTCGACGACTTCGCGACGCTGGCGATCCTCGGCGACACCTGGGCGCAGAACATCTCGCACGTCCAGCCGTTCAATCAGTTCTTCGAGGACGCCGCGGCGGGGCAACTCGCCAGCGTGACCTTCGTCGAGGGCTCCGACATGAAAGGTGGGCTGTCGCCCGACGAGGATCCACCCGCCGACCTGCAGGTCGGTCAGGCGATGGTCGCCAAGGTGATCGCGGCGACCGCGAGCGCGCCGACCTGGCCGTCGACGGCGCTGTTCCTCAGCTACGACGAGCCCGGCGGGCTGTACGATCACGTTCCGCCGCCCAGCGCGTGCGTCCCCGATGACTACGCGCCGCAGCTCGCGCCCGGCGACGTCCAGGCGGCCTACGATCAGTACGGCCTGCGGGTCCCGCTGATCGTCGTATCGCCATACGCCAAGCGCGGCTACGTGTCACACAACGTCACCGATCACACGAGCTTGCTGCGCTTCATCGAGGCGCGCTTCGACCTTCCGGCGCTGACTCACCGCGACGCAAACGCGGTCCCGCCGTTCGACATGTTCGACTTCGATCACCCAGATCCGACGATGCCGGCGCTCCCGCCCGCGACGATCGACGAGTCCAGGCGTGCGGTGTGCGCGGCCAGGTAGCTTCGACACACCCTGGAGATTATCTCGCCTTTTCCGCCGGATGAGTTTCACTACAGGTCGTGAGTGGATCGTCTCCCGTCGTTCAGGTACGGCTATTGGGCGATCGAGGCAACGTGAGCGGCGACCACAACGACACCGTCAGCAGGACCGACAGCGCCGCGACCGATGCGGAGGCCGATGAAGGCGCACCTCGCCTCCTCGTGGTCTGCGGCTGTACCCGGTTGACCGTCCCCGGGCTACGCGTGGCCCTCGGCGACCTCCAGGAGGTTACCGTGGGCCGAGGTCCGCAGCGCAGCCTCGCGCGGCACGGCAAGGCCGCCACGCTCTCGATCCCCGACCACGAGATCTCGCGCACGCACCTCGTCGTGCGCCGTCAGCCCGCCGGCTGGGAAGTCGCCGACCTCGGATCCAAGAACGGCATCCTCGTCAACGGCGAGGAGGTCCGCACCACCACGCTGACCGACGGCGACCTGATCGAGGTCGGCGGCACCGTATTGATGTTTCGCGAGGACGGCGGTGGCCCCGACGGCGACACCGATCGAGATCTCGCCGCCGAGACCGCCACCCCGGTCGCGTTTCGCACCGTGAGCTCCGAGTTCGAGCACCGGGTCACTCAGCTGACCAAGATCGCCCTGACGGACGTCGCCGTCCTGGTCCGCGGCGAGACCGGCACCGGCAAGGAGCTCATCGCCCGCGCGATCCATGACGGCTCCGCCCGACGGGGGCGTTTCGTCCCGATCAACTGCGGGGCGCTACCGCGTAACCTCATCGAGAGCGAGCTGTTCGGCCACAAGCGGGGCGCGTTCTCCGGCGCCTACGACGACAGCGATGGCCTCGTGCGCCGCGCCCACGGCGGCACGCTGTTCCTCGACGAGATCGCCGAGCTTCCCGAAGAATCGCAGGTCGCCTTGCTCCGCGTCCTCCAGGACGCCGAGGTTCGCCCGGTCGGTGCGAGCGACGCCGTCAAGGTCGATATCCGGGTCGTCGCCGCCACCCACCAGGACATCCCCGCGCGGATCGCCGACGGCCGGTTCCGCCAGGACCTGTACGCGCGGATCGCCGGCTTCGAGATGGTGCTGCCGGCCCTGCGTGACCGTCGCGAAGACCTCGGCACCCTGATCGCCTCGATCCTGCCGCGCGTGACGGCTCACCCCGAAGGCGTCACGCTCCATCGCACCGCCGCCCGCGCCCTGCTCGGCTACGCCTGGCCCCTCAACATCCGCGAGCTCGAGCAAGGGCTGCGCACCGCCGTCGCGCTGACCGACACCGGTGAGATCCACCTCGAGCACCTCTCGGAGGCAATCCGGAACTACATACCACCGAGCTTCGCCAACCTGCGGGCCGAAGATCGCGTGTTGCGCGAGCGGCTGATCGAACTGCTCCGCGAGCACGCTGGCAATGTCGCCGCCGTCGGTCGCGCCATGGGCAAGGCACCGATCCAGATCCGCCGGTGGTGCCTCCGCGTGCAGGTCGATCTGTCGAAGTTCCGGGGCTGAGCTACCTCCACTTTGTTCAGGTACCTACGGCGCATTGCACCAGGTACCGATCATGGGTCGTACGCGTTCCAGAACACCCCCGGAACAGGTACGACGTTCCTGATCAAGGCCGCAAACTCACCGTGTTGCCGCCGTTCGGAACGTACCGGTACAAGCATCGTAACAAGCCTGTACGGCCTGATCCGGAACACCACTCAGTAACTTCGAACACTTGGTGGTGTTTCCGGCGCGGCCCACGTCTTGCTTTGACCAGAGCCGTGTTCCTGAAGCCACGCGAGTCGAGCACGTCGAGCGGGGTGGAGGCGCTCACGTCGCTCGACATCGCGGTGGAGCCTCGAACGGCGCCACGCAACGCCGGTTCGGGTAGCCACGGCGACGGCGGGTCTCCTATCGTGGCCGCGATGACCTCCGACGGGAACAAAGACCTCTCGGTGATCCCGAACGCCGTATCCTCACTGACGGGCCCCACGCACACCGGCCAGCCAATCCCCAGGCCCCCGATCGGCGCGGGGCCGGACGTAGCAGCCGCCGATCCGCCAGCGCTGCCCACCCAGCGTCGCGACCCCCAGCGCTACCAGTTCCTCGGTGAGCATGGCCGAGGTGGCCTCGGCCGCGTGTCACGCGCCCATGACCGGGAGCTCGGCCGAGATGTCGCCATCAAGGAGCTGCTGTCACGCGGTAACCTCCATGAAGTTCGCTTCCTGCGCGAGGTCCTGATCACCGCGCGGCTCGAGCATCCCGGCATCGTCCCCGTTCACGAGGCCGGTCGCTGGCCCGACGGCACGCCGTTCTATGCCATGAAGCTCGTCTCAGGACGCCCGCTGCGCGACCTGATCGCCGAGCGAACCACCGTCGAACAACGGATCGGCCTCCTCCACCACGTGATCGCCGTCGCCGACGCGATTGCCTACGCGCACGGCCGCAACATCATCCATCGCGATCTCAAGCCGGCCAACGTCATCGTCGGCGATTTCGGCGAGACCATCGTCATCGACTGGGGCCTCGCCAAGGACCTCACCAGCAGCGAGGCGCCCACCATCGGAGGTGGGCCGTTTCGCACCAACCGCAACGACGACCTGACCTCCGCGGGCAGCGTCCTCGGGACGCCGGCCTACATGGCGCCCGAGCAGGAGCGCGGAGAGCCCGTCGACCAGCGCGCCGATGTATTCGCGATCGGCGCCATGCTCTGGGAGCTGTGCTCGACCCAGAAGCTCCCGCCCACGAAGGCACACCTCCGCCACCGCGTGCTCCGCCGGGCGGGCATCGACGAGGATCTCGCCACCATCATCGGCAAGTCCCTCGAGCCCACCCCCGAGCGCCGCTATCCCGACGCCGGGGCCCTCGCGGCCGACCTCAAGGCCTTCAAGTCCGGCGCCCGGATTGCCGCGCGCAGCTACTCGTTGTTCGCGATGCTCGCCCACTGGACCCGCCGGCATCGCACGCTCGCGCTGTCGGCGGCCGCGGTCGTCGCCCTTGCCGTCACCGGCAGCTTGCTGTTCGTCCGCAACATCGCGGTCGAGCGCGATCGCGCCGATGCCTCGGAGAAGGTCGCCACGCGAGCTCGCGCCTCGGCCGAGTCAGCCCTCGACGAGCTCACGCTCAACCACGCCCGGCTCCTGTTGACCACAGACCCGTCCGCCGCGATCGACGTGCTGGCAAAGTACCGAGGTACGGACCGCGCTCGCGCGGATCAAATCTCGGCAGAGGCCATGGGCCGCGGTGTCGCGCTCGTTCGCGCACAGCCCCACACAGACAATATCCTGTGGACCGAGGGTAGCTCCGACGGCGCGATCCTCTCGCTCAGCACCGACGGCACGGTCTCACGAACCTCACGCGATGGCACCTCAACCGTGCTGGCCCGTGGTGTCTCGAGTGGGACATTTTCGTATTCACCGTCCCGGCACCTGCTCGCCTATGCGTGCGATCCTTCGGGCATTTGCCTGCTCGACGTCGTTCGTGGCATGCAAGTCCCGGTCGCTCCCATACTACAAGACGCGAATGCCATCGCCCTCTCCTTCTCTCCAGACGCGAGCCTCCTCGCGGTCTTGTCGCAAACATCAGCTCTGCGAATCTTTGATATCACCGACCCAGGTCGACCAGTACTCCGATTTGTCAAGGCGATCGAGGGCGCCCTCGACGTCGAGTTCGTCGGCCCCGGCGTCGTCGCGACGGCCGGCAAGGCCGGCATCGCATTCGTTCGCATGACCGGAGGCCTGGAGCTGTTCGCCCTCCCGGAGATCGCGCACTGGGACGCCAGCGCGAGCCAGCACGAGCTAGCGCTGGCAACCACGCGAGGCCAGGCCTTCGTCGTCGCAAGCTTTCCGGCACACGTGGTGGCCCAGGCCGAGCTCTGCCATGGCCCGATCGCCCGTCTCCAATTCATCCCCGGGCAGCGCAGCGTCGCGTACGCCTGCAGAGCAGGCGCCATTGGCATCTGGGATCTGCAGCGCGGTACGGTCAGCCCGCGAGCCCAACTCGAAGGTCATGCCGATCTGATCACGGTGAGCCCCACCGGCGATTACATCGTGGCGGCAGGCGGCAATGGAATCCTCGCGGTGCTGGATCTATACACAGGCATCATTGCCTCCTACAAGGGTCACGGCTTCCGGCTGACCTCCATAACGGCGCCAGCGCCAGATCACCCATTCTTGATCTCAGCCGATGTACGTGGCGCCGTGCGATCGTGGCCGGTGCCTGCTCGCGTGGCACGGATCGCCGCGACCTCGAGCTCGCCGTTTCACACGGCGATCTTCGACGATCGATCCACGGTTGTCACGGCGACCACGTGGCTGCCAGCGCTCACGACATTTTCGCTATCCACCGGGGTTCGAACCGTCGAACATCATGATCTCAATAACATTTTCCTGGAACGATCGAACCATGGCAAGACCTTCGCGACCTATGGCTCGCAGAGCCTCATCGAGCTCTGGTCAGCCACGGACCTGGCTGCCCCACACCTCATCACGACCAAGCACGGGGCGGTATCTCAACTTCACTTTGTCGGCGACACCGACGACTTCATCACGTCGGACCACGGTGGCCAGCTGGTTCACTGGACACCCACGGGAGACTCAACCCTGCTCGCGCAACTCGACCATCCCATTGACAGATTCGAACAAACCACCGCGACCGGCGCGGTCGTGCTCAGCACCGTGGATGGAGCGCTCTGGCGCACGGATGGTACCGGGCAGTCGGTCTTGTTGCGGAGTGGAGGATCTCGCGTCAACCGGCTACTCGCGCCTTCCGGCCAGCAGATCGTATATGCCGGTTACGCCAGCGGCGACGTTGTTGCGATCGATACAAGAACCTGGCAACAAGAGGTCATACTGCATGGCTTTGGCGCCGTACGCGGAATCGCCGTCACGCCTGATGGCCATACCATTGCAGTCGCAACAAACGATGGAACCATCCATGTCGGCCTGCGGCGCGACGGCATGCCGCGCACCGGCGAAGCAACCTGGGTGACCCTGGAGGCACGCGCGCGTGACATCGCGATCGCGCCAGACGGACTGCTCGTGGCCGTCTGCACGGACGGGACGATCTGGCTGTACGCGGTTCCCCGGCAACGCTGGCTCTGCCTGCCAACCGGGACCGCAGACTTCGTCCGGACCGTGATGCCTCCCAGGAGCAACGCAGCGATCGCGCTCGATCGCGAAGGTCGCCTGATCTGGATCGATCTGGAAGCCGCCCGCAAGCTACTTTGATAGATCGAATGTCTGGGCACGCGGCGTGCGGCAAGCTCACCAAGCGGATGCGATTAAGCAAGGAGTTTGAGAACATGAAGAAATTGCCGCACAAGACGTTCCAGCACCGCAAGCTTGTTGTTCGCCGCGAAACGATCGCCTTGCTCACACCTCCTCAGCTCACCAGGATCGCGGGAGGCGCAAGCGACCCCGATGATCCTATGGCTTCTGTGTATGGCGGGTGTGACAGCACTTCCAATGTAGTTATCTGTGCCAATGTGGTCTGATCACGGGAAGAGCTAGTCAGCGATCACCGCGGAACCCTACGGTACAGCCGAGATGTTCCGTATGCGCGCCCGCCCTGTCGCCGAGGAACGTTCGATCGAAACACGGCAGAACATCGAACGGAACCGTCGCCACCGGCGGTCTTGCGACCCCCTTATAGATATCGATGAGTTAGCGATGTTCGAATCCGGCCTGGAACTTGCCTGGACGAAGCACGGTGCCGATGAGCCCTGTACAGCTAGAAGTGGAGCGCCGATCGGGCCCGGATATGCCGGTGGCGAAGCGTGGGCCTACGCCATGCGCGACGACGCAGGCCGACCCACCCGATCGTACCCGCCAGACCAGCAGCTACGCTGTACATATCACCCTGGCCGAGCGAGCACCGTGATGGCCGCCGTGGGCGTCCTCTGCGGTTCGTGCACGCCGGGCAGATCCGTCGCCGCCTTGGCCGACCTACGTGACGAAGATCTGCTGTCGAGCTGGCGCCAGGGCTCGGCGGAGGCCGGAGAGGTCCTGTTCGAACGGCACTACGAGGCGGTCCGCCGGTACTTTCGCAACAAGGTGCCCGCCGGGGCCGCGCGCGATCTGGTCCAGGAGACGTTCCTGGCGTGCCTCGAGGCGTGCGAGCGGTTCCGCCGCCACTCGAGCTTCCGCACGTACCTGCTCGGCATCGCTCACCACGTGATGGTCGACTACCTGCGCGCCACGTCGCGCGATCGACACCAGGTCGAGGTCGACGAGCTGATCCTGGCGGATCTCGACCTGACCGGAGAGGACCTGATCGCGGCCAAGCGCGCGCGGCGGGCCCTGTTGCGCGCGCTGAGGAGCCTCCGGTTCCCGCTCCAGGTCGTGCTCGAGCTCCGGTACTGGGAATCGATGTCCGATCTCCAGATCGCCGAGGTGCTCGCCGAACCGCTCGGCACGATCAAGACCCGCCTGCGCGCCGGCCGGCTGGCGCTCGAGGCCCAGCTCGCCCAGCGCTCGGAGCCGGACGAGGACCTGCGCACCACGCTCGATTCGCTGCCTCGCTGGGCGTCGCGCGTGCGGCAGGTGGCGCTGCCCCTCGCGGCTCGGGGAGACTATTGACCGATACGTCCACGCTGGTGCCAGCGGGAGATCGCGACGACCCGACGGCGTGGCCTGACGATGACACCGGATCTCCGCCGGTCGAGCGCGAGCTCGAGCGCGAGCTCGTCCGCGCCGCGCTGTTCAGCGGCCGATCGGCGCCGAAGATCGGCCGGTTCACGGTCATCCAGCGGCTCGGGGCCGGCGCGAGCTCGGTGGTCTACGCGGCCGGGGACGACCGGCTCGCGCGCCGGGTCGCGCTGAAGATCTTCAGCGCCGCATCGTCCGCCACGCACCATCAGGTCCAGGGAGAGGCCCGGGCCCTCGCCGTGCTGTCGCATCACAACGTCGTCGGAGTGTACGACGTCGGCGAGTGGCGAGGTCACGCGTTCATCGCGATGGAGCTGATCGCCGGCACGACGCTGGCGCGCTGGCAGGCCGCCGCGACGCGCACGACGGCCAAGCTGCGCGACGCCTATCTCCAGGCCGGGCGGGGCCTGGCGGCCGCGCACGAGGCCGGCCTGGTCCACCGCGACTTCAAGCCTGCCAACGTCATGGTCGCGGGCGACGGCCGCGTGGTCGTGACCGACTTCGGCCTGGCCGGCAGCGTCGCTCCCGCGCCCGCCACCAGCGTCGCTCCCGGCGCGGCGCGAGGCCGCGCAAATACCGCCCCACCGGCGGCCGGAACGCCGGCATATGCCGCCCCGGAGCAGTGCCTCGGCGCGATGCCGCATCCGTCTGCGGACATCTACAGCTTTTCCGTTGCGCTGTGCGAGGCGCTGATCGGCTGGCATCCGATGCAAGCGCCCGAGGTGGCGTGGCAACGGGCCCTGGCGCGCCGGGTGCCCCGACCGCTCCACGAGGCGATCTGCGCCGGACTGGCGAAGCAACCATCGGCGCGGGGCGACACGATGGCGCCGCTGCTCGCAGTCCTGGCCGCGCCTTCCCGGCGGCGCGGTTGCAATCTTCGGCCGTTGGCGTGAACCGCGGTGACGCTGGCGTCTGCCGGCGCCCCTGTCGGTGGCCATGCGCCGATCGCGCGCTCTCGGAGAGCGACCGCTTGCTGGTCAACGCCTACCTGCGCGGCAAGTACGGCCTGCCGTGATCGCGCTGGTTCTCAGCTTCGAGGGCGGTCACGGTGCCGCGGGTCGCGCCGGGCCCCGCTATCCGGGGCGCCGCACGCTGCCACGGCGATGATCACGGCGATGTGAGTCCGCACGGAACCTACCGCGTGCCGGTGACGCCGGACACGATTCCGATCCCTTCGTGTTCACGCCCGCAGACCGGGTCTACGTGCTACAGAAACAGCGTCACGATCGGGATGAGGGTCCCCGCCACGAGCAGACCAAGGACGGTGACGCGATCGCGCTTGTAGCCATAGGCGAGATAGATCCCGAGGCCGGTCGAGGCCATCAAGCCGAGCGCCATCAAGAAGAAGAACGCCTTGAGCGGTTGCGATGGGTGCGGTCGCTCGCGCGATGGGCTCGCCGGGCGCGCGGCCTCTTGATTCGGGGCGTCGGCCTTGGGCGCCGCTTCCGCGGGCCGCGGCGGCCGGCTGGGCGCCGACAGCAGCTGGTCCTTGTGGACGAGCGCGAGCCGCGCGATCCACGCCGGACCGTCGCCCTCGTGCAGCCCGCAGACCTGAAACGCGCCGCTCAGCGCGAAGAACAAGATCGAGGGCGCGAACAGCATCCCCATCCAGAGATGCAGCTTCCTGACCAGCTTCATGGCCGCGGACGGTACGCGAGGCTCGATCCGCTAGCCAGCGCACGTGCTCGCCCTGGTGGCGCCGTTCCTCACCGAGCGCGACGTGACCCGGGCTGGCACGCCCCTGCGAGCTCGTGACAAGCTCGTGGCATGGCTGATCTGGGCGCGTTGTTGCAACGCGAGGGCTACGTCATCCTGGAGCATGCGATCGATCGCGCCGCGACCGACGAGCTCGCCGCCACGCTCGCGCCGTTCGAGGCGCACCGGCCGATGGGGCGCAACGCCTTCGAGGGGCTGCACAGCCAGCGCGTCTACAGCCTCGCCGGCAAGGGCGAGCCGTTCCTGCGTCTCGTCGAGCACCCCGCCGTGCTCGCGCTGCTCGATCGGGTGCTGTTGCCCAACTACCTCCTGTCGACGGCGCAGTCGATCCGGCTGCACCCCGGCGAGGCCGCGCAGGCCTGGCACACCGACGACGCGTTTTATCTGACGCCGCGCCCGCACGAACGGCCGCTCGCGATCAGCTTGATCTGGGCGCTCGAAGACTTCACCGCCGACAACGGCGCGACCGAGGTGATCCCCGGCAGCCATCGCTGGGGCCTGGAGCATCCCGAGACTCACCCGTTCGCCTCGGTCGCCGCGGTGATGCCCGCGGGGTCCCTGCTCCTGTTCGACGCCGCGCTATTTCACCGCGGCGGCAACAACCGATCACCCGGCACGCGGCTCGCGATCAGCATCCAGTACTGCCAGCCGTACCTCCGCCCGCAGGAGTCGCAGCTCTTGATCGTGCCGCCCGATGCCGCGCGCGCGTGCACCGACCACATGCGCGCGATGCTGGGCTACAGCATCCACCCGCCGTTCATCGGCCAGGTCGACGGCATGCACCCGCTGCGGTTGATCGATCCCGACTACCGCGCGCACAAGACGCATGATCGTACGATCGCCGATCTCGTCCTCACCGCGCCGCGGGTCGGTGACATGACGCCCGGCTAGGATGATCCCTCGTTTCCGATTTCTTGTCGGTGATCCCCTGCGGCGCCGCTGCAGGTGAAACCATGAACCCTGCATGGCGCCCCATCCCCACCACCACCGCAAGCACGTCTTCGATCGATTCTCGACGGCCGTGACCCGAGCCACGGGCAGCTCCTACGCCTTCTTGATCGCGTCGGTGGTCGTCGTGCTCTGGGCGTTGACCGGGCCGATCTTCGACTACTCGAACTCCTGGCAGCTGGTCATCAACACCGGCACCACGATCATCACATTTCTCATGGTGTTCGTGATCCAGCAGTCCCAGAACAAGGACACGCTGGCGATCCAGCTGAAGCTGAACGAGCTGATCGCGAGCGACTCGGCCGCCAACAACCGGCTGGTCGATATCGAAGATCTGAGCGCTGAAGAGCTCGTGGTGCTGAAGAAGTTCTATGTCAAGCTGGCCCGCCTGGCCCTGACCGACGACGATGTCCATGCCTCGCACTCGCTCGACGAGGCCGAGGGCCGCCACCAGGTCAAGCGCGTGGGCGCCGGCAAGGCACGCAGGCGGGCACCGGCGGCCGACAAAGCCGACAAGACCGACACCGCTGACAAAGCCGACAAGGCCGACACCGTCGGCAAAGCCGAACCCTAGAAGATCCACGCGACCACGCCAGGTCTGGCGGGACCGTGGTGTCGCAGTTGTCGCAGCCGACCGCCGCATCAGCGGTTAGCGACGGCCAGTTGCGCGGGAGTGCCCGCTCGAGCGCCCGCGTTATAACGCTTCCGTGAAAGCTCCAGCCTCGATCGCCTTAGTCCTCGGCCTCGTCGTCGGATCACTCGGCTCCGCGAGCGCGGCCCCCAGCACGCCGGCACCACCGGTCCCCAGGCCGGCCGCTGCGCCGGCACCCGCGCCCAGGCCAGCTGCGGCGGCGCCTCGTCAGGTGACCAGCGTCGAGGGCATCACGGAATACGTCCTCGGCAACGGCATGCACGTGCTGCTGTTCCCCGACACCTCGAAGGACACCGTCACGGTCAACGTGACCTACCTCGTCGGCTCGCGCATGGAGGGCTACGGGGAGACCGGGATGGCGCACCTGCTCGAGCACATGATGTTCAAGGGCTCACCGAAGCACCCCAAGGTGTGGGAGGAGCTGCAGAAGCGCGGCGCCGCCAACAACGCCTCGACGTGGTACGACCGCACCAACTACTTCGAGAACCTGCCTGCCAAGGACGACAACCTCGCGTGGGCACTCGAGATCGAGGCCGACCGCATGCTCAACGCGAACATCGCGCAGGCCGACCTCGACAAGGAGTTCTCGGTGGTGCGCAACGAGTTCGAGATCGGCGAGAACGATCCGGGTGGGGTGCTGTCCGAGCGCATGTGGTCGACCGCGTATCTCTGGCACAACTACGGCAAGTCGACGATCGGATCGCGCGCCGACATCGAGAAGGTGCCGGCGACCTCGTTGAAGCGGTTCTACAAGAAGTACTACCGCCCGGACAACGCGGTGCTGGTCATCGCCGGCAAGTTCGAGGCGCCCGCCGCGCTCGCGCTGGTCACCACGAATTTCGGCGGGCTCGCCAACCCGGCGACGCCGATCGAGCCGACCTACACCACCGAGCCGGTCCAGGACGGCGAGCGCGTCGTCACCCTGCGCCGTAACGGCGACGTTCAGGTCGTCGGCCTCGTCTATCACGTGGCGGCGGCGGCGGACCCGGACTTCCCGGCCGTCCAGGCGATCGGCGAGATCCTCACCGACGAGCCCTCGGGGCGGCTCTACGTCGCGCTGGTCAAGGCCGGGCTCGCGACCTCGGTCGGCGTGGGCCTGTTGCCGCTCCACGATCCGGGCGTCCTGGAGCTCTCCGCGAACGTGCCGGCCGGCAAGTCGGCCGATGTCGTGCGCGACAAGATGATCGCGATCGTCGAGGGCTTCGCGAAGTCGAAGATCACGGCCGAGGAGCTGGCGCGCTTCCAGAGCAAGTCGAAGGCCCAGTTCAAGCGGTTGTTCCGGAACACCGCGCCGCTCGGCGTCGCCCTGTCGGAGTACATCGCAGCCGGCGACTGGCGCCTCCTGTTCGTCAATCGCGATCACGTGGCCGTGCTGACCGCCGCCGACATCCAGAAGGCCGCGGCGGCCTACCTGGTGCCGGCGAACCGCACGCTCGGCATGTTCCTGCCGACCAAGGTACCCGAGCGCGCGCCGCAGAAGGCGACCCCGGACATCGCCAAGGTCGTCACCGGATACAAGGGCGCGCCGCCCGAGCCCGACGGCGAGAAGTTCGACGCCACGCTCGACAACATCGAGAAGCGCACGACTCGCACGACGCTCGCCTCCGGCATGAAGCTCGCCATCCTCGCCAAGCAGACCCGCGGTCACGTCGTCCGGGCACGGCTCACCCTGCGGTTCGGCACCGAGGCGGACTTCACCGGCACCGGGAACCGCGTCGCGATCTCGATGCTCGACGAGATCCTGTCGCGCGGCACCAAGCAGCACACGTTCCAGCAGATCAAAGATCAGTGGGACGCGCTCGACGCCCAGGTCAGCTTCGCCTCGCAGCCGGGCCTGCTCGACATAAACCTCCAGACCACGCGCCAGAACCTCGGTGCGGTGCTCGCGCTGGTCGACGAGATCCTGCGGCAGCCCGCGTTCCCGCAGGACCAGTTCGACATCGTGATCAAGGAGGCGCTGACCGCGCTCGACGATCAGAAGTCGGATCCGCAGGCGCAGGCGTTCTTCGTCGCCTTGCCGCGCGCCAGCTCGCCGTACCCGGCCAGCCACCCGCTCTACGTGCCCACCACCGACGAGGCGATCGCGGGGCTCAAGGCGGTGAAGCTCGCCGACGTCAAGCGGTTCGCCGGGATGTTCGGGACCAGCAACGCGACGATGTCGATCATCGGCGATGTCGACACCGCGGCGATCAAGCCTTGGATCGAGAAGACCTGGGGCGCCTGGAAGTCGCCGCGTCCGTGGAAACGGATCGAGCACAAGTACACCGCGACCGCCGGCAGCGAACAGGCGCTCGACTTTCCCGACAAGGCGAACGCGATCATCGCCGTGACCCACGCCATCGACATGAAGGACGACGACGCCGATGCGCCGGCGATGACGGTGGTCAACTACACGCTCGGCGGCGGCGGCTTCGTGTCGCGGCTGGTCACCCGGCTGCGCGAGAAGGACGGCCTGTCCTACTTCGCGTTCTCGCGGCTCCAGCTCGGTCAGCTCGACCCGGCGGGGCTGTTCTTCGCCGCGGGCGGGCTCAACCCGGAGAATGCCAGGAAGGGC
>Ga0308175_100000260_pt1 | contig 40110 bp, 34 predicted proteins | sample PhyCR1_3_FD_203893 | JGI IMG/M metagenome (GOLD analysis project Ga0308175, IMG submission 203893) | Soil microbial communities from UC Gill Tract Community Farm, Albany, California, United States - DLSLS.C.R1 | ecosystem: Environmental > Terrestrial > Soil > Agricultural land | place: USA...
TACCACGCCGGTCAGATCAACGGCACGTCGGGCTACGAGGAGGCGGCGGTGCAGGGCCTGCTCGCGGGGATCAACGCCGCGCTCGCGCTCGGGTTCGGGCCCGGCGATCGCGAGCCGCTGATCCTGCGCCGTGATCAGGCGTACGCGGGCGTCCTGGTCGACGATCTGACGACGCGCGGCACGACGGAGCCGTACCGCATGATGACGTCGCGCGCCGAGTTCCGCCTGCTGCTGCGCGAGGACAACACCGTCGATCGCCTGATGCCGATCGGCCGCCGGCTGGGCCTGGTCGATGACGAGCGCTGGCGCGCCTACGAGCGCTGGTGCGCCGAGCTCTCCGCCGCCCACGACCGCGCGGCGCGGGCCTCGGTCGTCGGGACGGACGCGGTGAACGCCCAGCTCGCGCGGTTTGGCTCGGCGCCGGTGGCCGGCCGTCGCGCGACGCTCGCGGAGCTGCTTCGCCGGCCCGAGCTCGACTGGCGCGCGGTCGAGCAGATCGCCTGTGCCGGCGGGGTCCTGGCGAGCGAGGCGAGCCCCGCGGTGCTCGAGCGGATCGAGATCGAGCTCAGCTACGAAGGTTACCTACGACGCCAGGAGGCCGAGGCCGCCAAGCTCGCGCGCGCCGACGGCGTGCTGGTCCCGGCCGCGCTCGACTATCGCGACATCCCCGGGCTATCGAACGAGGTCGTCGAAAAGCTCGAGGCGATCCGGCCGCGCTCGGTCGGCCAGGCGTCGCGGATCAGCGGCGTCACGCCGGCTGCCGTCGCGATCCTCTTGACCCATATCGGGCTGGTGGAGCGTCGCAAGGCTCTGGTAGCTTCGCGAACGTCATGAAGCGTTGCCGCTTGATGTTTCTGGTCGGCGTCGTCGGGGTCCCGCAGCTCGCGGCGGCAGGTGGCTTGCTCCTGCCGGGGGCCGGCGCGGCCTCGACGTCGCGCGCCGGAGCGGCGGTGGCCTCGGCGGATGACGGCGAGGCGGTGGTGCTGAACCCCGCGGGGATCGCCAAGGCCAAGGGCACGACGATCACGCTGTCGGCGGCGATGATCCAGTACGCGATGACGTTCCGGCGCCGCGGCACCTATGATCCGGTGCCCGGCGAGAACTATCCGTATGCCGGCCAGCCGTTCGCCGCCGTGCAAAACGACGTGAGCCTGCCGCTGGGCATCGGCGCGGTCCAGCCGGTGCCGGTGTTTGCCGTGATCAGCGATCTGGGCGGCCGTGTGCCGGGGCTGCACCTGGGCCTCGGGGTGTATGCGCCCAACTCCTATCCGTTTCGCGATCTGTGCACCCAGCAGTCGAGCGGCTGCCAGAAGTACGTGTTCAACAGCGATCCCAACGTTCCGCCGCCGAGCACGCGCTACGACGTCATGAAGCAGGACGCCGTGGTCATCATCCCATCGCTCGTGGCCGCCTATCGCGTGCTTCCCCAGCTCGACGTCGGCCTCCGGCTCTCGGCCGCCTATGCCAGGCTGAAGTCGACCACGGCGCTGTGGGCCTCGGTGGCCCCCAACTACGAGGAGGACGTCCAGAAGGACGGGGTGCTCGCGGTCGATGCGACGGATAGCTTCGTGCCCGGGTTCGGGCTCGGCGTGACGTTCCGGCCGACGCCGAACCTCGAGTTCGGCGCCAATTACTCCTCCGGGTTCGATCTGCACACCAAGGGGACCGCGACGTCGCAGCTCGGGCCGTCCGCGGGCGTTTCCGGCATCCCCGTGACGACCGGGCCGGTCGACGACAGCGAGGCGCGGTGCGCGACGGGCGGCACGCCACAAGCGCTCAAGGCGTGCGTCGATCTCGCGCTGCCGATGACCGCCCAGATCGGCGCTCGCTACAAGTTCCTCGACGGTCGCGGCAACCTGAAGGGCGATATCGAGCTCGATCTCGACTGGGAGAACTGGGGCAAGCGCTGCAAGGACGCGGACTTCAACAACGGCTCGTGCGCCAGCCCGGGCGACTACCGCGTGGTGGTCGACGCCGCGACGTTCGCCCCGGGGCCCGGAGGCAACCTGGTGGAGGTGCTGCCGCTCAACGACGGCGTCGTCCGGCATGGCTTCCAGGACAGCTACGGGGTCCGTGCCGGCGGCAGCTATCACATCCCGGTCGGCGCGGTGCGCGACGACGGCAGCCGCAACGAGGTGATCGTCCGCGGCGGCCTGGGCTACGACACCGCGGCGGCGAAGACCGGGTGGCTGCGCAGCGATCTCGACGGTGCCGCCCGGACCACGATCGCGGTCGGTGCGGCGTATCGCATGCAGCGCTTCGAGGTAAGCCTCGGTGGCGGCGCGATCATCGAAGGCTCGCTCACCAACCCCAACGTCGGCGGCGGGGCCGCGCCGTGCAATCCGACCGTCGCCAGCCCGGGCTGCGGCACCACGGACCATCAGGGCCCCGATCCGATCTACCCGCTCGCCAGCGCCGACAACCAGCCGGAGAACCCGATCAACCAGGGCGACTACAAGGCCCACTACCTCATGCTCATGCTCGGCGCTTCGGCATGGTTTTGAGCTCGGTCGTGTCATAAATGAGCCATGAGCAAGGCGCTGGTCAAATCGAGTGGTGGCAAGGGCGGTGGCACGGGGGGCGTCATCCCGGCGGTGTGCAGCGCGATCGTTCCCGGGGTCGGTCAGCTCGTGAACGGCGAGACCGACAAGGCGATCGGCGTGTTCGTGGTGGCGGCGGTCTCGGGGGCGAGCCTCATCCACGTGATCCCGCTGCTCGGATCGGTCGCGGGCCTCGTCTACGGCGCGACCTGGCTGTATGGCGTCGCCGACGGCTACATCCAGGGCCGCAAGAAGCGCTAGCCGCGCTGGGTGGGGCCGGGGCCCGGCGATGGCGGTGGCGACCGATGACTTTCCGTCAGCCCTGACCGTTTTTCGAAAAATGCGCTAAGGTCGGCCCAATGTCCGACGTCTTCGATCAGTTCCAGGGGACCGCCAGCTACATCGCGTCCGAGGAGCTACGCCACGCCGTCAACGTCGCGGTCGCGCTCGCCCGTCCGCTGCTCGTGCGCGGCGAGCCCGGCACCGGGAAGACCTTGCTCGCCGAGAACCTCGCGGGCGCGCTGCACCTGCCGCTGATCCGCTGGCACGTGAAGTCGACGACCAAGGCCAAGGACGGCCTCTACGTCTACGACACGGTCGCCCGGCTGCACGACAGCCGGTTCGGCGGCACGGATGGCGCCAACGTCCGCGACATCGCGAAGTACATCAAGCTCGGCCCGCTCGGCGAGGCGCTGTCGGCGCCGTCGCGGGTGGTGCTCCTGATCGACGAGATCGACAAGGCGGATCTCGAGTTCCCCAACGATCTGCTCCACGAGCTCGACGTGATGCGGTTCCGGATCGACGAGACCGGCAAGGAGATCGCCGCGGTCGAGCGCCCGATCGTCGTGATCACGTCGAACAACGAGAAGGAGCTGCCCGACGCGTTCCTCCGCCGCTGCGTGTTCCACTACATCCAGTTCCCCAACCGCGAGCTGATGAGCGAGATCGTGCGCGTCCACCACCCCGACATCACCGATCGGGTGCTCGACAACGCGCTCGAGGTGTTCTTCGGGCTGCGCTCGACGCCGCGGCTGCGCAAGAAGCCGTCGACCTCGGAGCTGATCGACTGGATCTGCGCGCTCAAGAAGGCCGGCGTCGATCTCGGCCGCGTGTCGGGCGGCATCCCGTTCCTGGGCACCTTGCTCAAGACCGAGCAGGACGTGGAGCTGGTCGGAAAACGGGCGAAGGCCTGAGGAGGCCCGGGTGCTGATCGACTTCCTGTTCGAGCTGCGGGCGCGCAAGCTGCCGGTGTCGACTCACGAGTGGCTGGCGCTGATGGAGGCGATGGCGCTCGGGCTGCACGAGAGCTCGCTCGACGGCTTCTACCAGCTGTGCCGCACGCTGTGCGTCAAGGACATCGCGCTGTACGATGCCTATGACGAGGCGTTCCTGGCGTACTTCAAGGACGTCCACACCGACGCGCTGCGGCTGACCGAGGAGCTCCGCGAGTGGCTGGCCAACCCGCGATCGCTCGAGGGGCTGACCGACGAGCAGCGCGAGGCGATGGCGGCGTTCGATCTCGACCAGCTGCGCGAGCTGTTCGAGAAGCGGCTCCGGGAGCAGAAGGAGCGCCACGACGGCGGCAACCGCTGGATCGGTACCGGCGGCACCTCGCCGTTCGGCACCGGCGGCAAGAACCCGAACGCGATCCGGGTGGGCGGCGGCGGCGGCCGCAGCGCGATGCAGGTCGCCGACGAGCGGCGGTTTCGCGAGTACCGCCGCGACGTCGTGCTCGATGTCCGGCAGATCGACGTCGCGCTGCGCGGCCTTCGCCGGCTCGGCCGCGAGGGCGCCGAGGAGGAGCTCGATCTCGACGAGACCATCGATCAGACGTGCCGGAACGCCGGCGAGATCGAGGTCGTGTTCCGGCCGCCGCGGCGAAACCGCGTCAAGGTGCTCCTGCTCATGGACGTCGGCGGCTCGATGGATCCGCACTCCGAGCTGATGAGCCGGCTGTTCACCGCGGCCTCGCGCACCGGCCGGTTCGCCAAGTTCCGCAGCTACTACTTCCACAACTGCGTCTACAACGCGGTCTACGAGGACGCCCAGTTCCGCAAGGGGATCCCGGTCGCCGATCTGCTCGCGCAGAGCGATCGCGACGAGAAGCTCGTGATGGTCGGCGACGCGCTGATGCACCCGGCCGAGTTGCTCGATCCGGGCGGGGCGTCGTTCCTGTACTCGCAGAACCGCGCGTCCGGGCACGAGTGGCTGCGCCGGCTCGCGGCGCACTTCCGCAGCGCCGCGTGGTGCAACCCCGAGCCCGAGCGGTTCTGGACCGGCACGACGATCGAGGTCATCGCGAGCGTGTTCGCGATGTGGCCGCTGACGCTCGACGGCCTCGCCCAGGCGGTGCGCTACCTCGTGCGCGGCGGCGAGCGCCCCCGCGTCGGCGATCCGAGCAAGTGGATGAAGGCGATGATCAGCTGAGGAGAGGCGCGACGCAGGCCCTACGCGCTACCAGCCGCGCGCGGGGGCTACGGGGTCTTGTTGAAGGCGGGCTCGGGCTCGCTTGACCCGGCCGTACCGCCGGCAGGCGGTGCCGGGGGCGTGGGCGGCGGCGCCGGCGGGGCCGTGGAGCCACCGCTGGCCGATCCGCCGTTCGGCGGCGGGTTCTCCGGGGGCGAGCCGTTGTCGGTATCGGAGCCGGCGTTCGGCGGGGGCTTGCCGGAGCCGGCGTTGGATCCGGCGCGGAAGGCGGCCGTCTGCGCCACGAGCTTCTCGTCGATCGTGGCCACCATCCGGGTGTCGTCTTCGGTGAGCTTGGCGATCTCGATGACGCGATCGAGCGTCACGAAGCCGCTCTTCTTGACCTTCACGCGCACGGTCTTCTTGGCCGCTTGCGCCTCATTGAGATCGACGTCGAACGGCGTGGCGTGACCGGTCGCGCCGCTGTCGATGAAGATGAGCGCACCCGGGGGATCGGTCTTGACCGAGATCACCCGCGGCTTGGCCACGAGCTTGGCGATCGACTTGTCGTCGCCGCCATTGATGTCGAGCGTGAGCGCCAGGAAGGTGGGCGCCGTGACGCGCGCCTTGAACGGCTTGCCCTTCTCGAGCTTCGCGGTGAACGGCGCCGTGCCGGATTGATTGGCACCGATGATCTCGACCTTGGCGCCTTCCACGCTGGCGGCGATGACGGTGTCGACCAGCTCGGCCTTGGGGGCGGGGCTGGTGGGCTGGCCCGCGCTGCCGGTCTGGACCGCGGCGGAGCCCGGCGTGGCAGCCGAGCCCGGGGTCGCCGGGCCGGTTGTGGCGACCGCGGAGCCCGGGGGCGTGCCCGACGCCGTCTGCGAGCCGGGCCCCTGCGTGGTCTGGATGGTTTGCCGCGGCCGGAGGACGAAGAACCACACCGCCGCGCTGCCGGCCGCGACGATCAGGACGATGAGGATGAGCATGGGCACGATGCTCGTGGGCCGCACCGCCGGCATCCGCGCCGGCTCGGTCTGCTCGGCCGCGACGGCGCGCATCCCCGAGGGGATCGGTGAGGGCATCGGCGGCAGCTCGGTGGCCGGCGAGCTGAACGGGGGCACGGCAGGCATCCGGTTGTGCGCGGGCTCCACGCCGAGCCGGGTCTTTGCGTGCCCCTCGGAGACGAACGCGGGCTGGGCAGCCTCGATGCGGGGCGACGGCGAGGTGTCGAGCAGCTTGGGCTGTGGCCTGGGGTTGGCCTCGGGGGTCGGCAGATCGGCCGCCTGGTGCGCCTGGCTGGGCGGGACGGTGCCGTTGGGTTCGTGCGTCGGGTCGGCGACGGTGGCGTCGCCTCGGCTGTTGCCGCGCCGTGCCGCGAGCTCGTCGGCCGAGGCCGAACCCTCGGCGGTCTGTGCGATCAGCTCGTCGAGCGCGCGGACCTTGGTCGCCTCCTCGAAGGCCTCCTCCGGGAACTCGTCCGCGTCGGAGTGGAACGGCATCGGCTTGGGCAGCGGCGTGTGCTGCGAGTCGGGGTCGTCCTGGTTCCGGCGATTGCGGTCCTTGCCGAGCAGCGCGTCCTGCACCGGGATGGGGGCGACCCGGGTCGGCGTATCGGTGAACAGCGGCGGCCGCGCGGTGTCGGAGGCCGGGCGCTGCGGCGCCTGCTTCGCCTTCTCGGTGAGGATGCGTTCGAGGATGCCCTGGCTGCCGTCGGCCAGGCGGTCGAACCGGACGCCCATGCCGGGAGCGATCGCCGGCCGGCTGGGATCGTTCTCGCGTGTCCAGACGACGGTTCCCTCGCCTGCGATCAGCGGTGACGCGTCGCGCAGCTGAAACTCGAACTTCATCTGGGTCCCGACCGCGAGCGGTTCTTTGGTCCGGATGAAGATGCCGCCCTGGCTGACATCGACCGCGTAGCGCTCGATGAACTGTTCCAAGGTCTCGCTCTTGAACTTGATCTTGAGCGTGACCGGAGTGCGTTTCCCTTGTCGGGTGTTTGGATCGACCAAGCAAATCTCCGCAAATCGTCGGTCGCGTCGACGCCTATCGCGCCAGCGCAAGACGCCGATTTGGCGCGATTCTAGGGCGGCTACGTGCGCAATGCAACGTGGCCATCTTTTTGTGTATTGTCCGCGACGATGTCATCGCCGATCCGGTCGATCCGCCGCGTCCTGGTTGCCAACCGAGGAGAGATCGCGGTTCGCGTCATGCGAACCTGCAGGGAGCGCGGCATCGAGACCGTGGCGGTCTTCAGCGAGGTAGATCGCCTCGCGCCGCACGTCCAGCTCGCCGATTTTGCGGTCGGGATCGGCCCGGCGCCTGCCGCGCAGAGCTACCTGGTGATCGACAAGATCCTCGCCGCCTGCCAGCAGACCGGGGCGGACGCGGTCCACCCAGGGTACGGATTTCTGTCGGAGAACGAAGACTTTGCCGAGGCTTGCGCGACCGCCGGGATCACCTTCATCGGGCCGTCCGCGGACGCGATGCGCAAGATGGGAAGCAAGACCGAGGCCCGAAAGACGGTTTCGGCGGCTGGCACACCCGTGGTGCCGGGGGACAACGGCCCCGGGGGCGATGGCTTCCCGACCGCGGAGCTGGCGGTGGTCGCGGCCCGGAAGATCGGCTTCCCGGTCCTGATCAAGGCGGCGGCCGGGGGGGGAGGCAAGGGTATGCGGCTCGTCACAGGGGAGGGGGAGCTTGCCGCGGCGTTCGAAGGGGCACGCCGGGAAGCGATCTCGGCGTTCGGGGACGGCACCGTGTACCTCGAGAAGGCGATCGACCGGCCGCGCCACATCGAGATCCAGGTGTTCGGCGACCACCACGGCAACATCGTGCACCTGGGCGAGCGCGACTGCTCGATCCAGCGCCGGCACCAGAAGGTGATCGAAGAGGCGCCCTCGCCGGTGGTCTCGGCCGAGCTGCGGGCGCGGATGGGCGCCGCGGCGATCGCCGCCGCCCGGGCGGTCGCGTACACCGGCGCCGGCACCTGCGAGTTCCTGCTCGGGGCCGACGGCGGGTTCTACTTCCTCGAGATGAACACCCGCCTGCAGGTCGAGCACCCGGTCACCGAGATGATCTACGGGCTCGACCTCGTGAGCTGGCAGCTCGACGTCGCCGAGGGCCGGCCCCTGCCGCTCACCCAGCACGAGCTCGATGAGCGCCGCCGGGGGCACGCGATCGAGTGCCGCGTGTACGCCGAGGATCCAGTGAAGTTCCTGCCGTCGCCGGGCACGATCACCCACCTCCGCGTGCCCGACGGCCCGTACGTGCGCAACGATTCCGGCTGCTACGAGGGCGCCGAGATCCCGGTGCACTACGATCCGATGATCTCGAAGCTCGTCGTGTGGGGCGAGGATCGCGCGCGGGCGCTCGCGCGGATGCGGCGCGCGCTCGACGAGTACCAGGTCCGCGGCATCGAGACCAACCTGGCGTTCCACCGCCGCTGCGTGCGCCAGGCCGAGTTTGCCGCCGGCGACTACGACACCGGCTTCATCGGCCGCCATGGCAAGGAGCTGGCGCCGCAGGCCGGCGAGGCCGAGCTCACCGCCGCGATCGTCGCGGTCGCGCTCGAAGCGGCGACCACCGCGGCGCCGGTGCGGGCCTCCGGGGCGCGGTCCGTCGCGACGACCGAGCTATCAGGCTGGCGACGCCAGCTGCGCTAGTGCGAGCTTTCATCGATCAAGATCTGCGTGGCCGGGTCCTGGCCGCGCGTCCTCGTCACCGCGCGGCGCGCCCGCGAGGGGTCATGCGCAAGCACCGCGCCCCGCGAGCGCGACGTGGAATCTTCGAGCATACGCTCACCCCCCTGCTGATCAATGGCGAATCGACCGTCCTGATCTGGATCCTCGCTTTTCGTAGATCACTGGTCGCGTGTCTGCGATTGCGCGAAGCGCGGGCAATCGGTAGAACGCTCCGGGCGCACGGTTCCCGCGTCCTCGAGGTTTTTCATGGCGGCGCAGCAAACCAAGTTCGTGTTTGTCACCGGCGGTGTCGTTTCGTCGCTCGGCAAGGGCATGGTCTCGGCGTCGATCGGCGCGCTGATGGAGAATCGCGGCCTCAAGGTCGCGAACATGAAGCTCGATCCGTACATCAACGTCGACCCGGGCACGATGAACCCGACCCAGCACGGCGAGGTGTTCGTGACCGACGACGGCGCCGAGACCGATCTCGATCTCGGGCACTACGAGCGGTTCGTCTCGACCAAGATGTCGCGGCTCAACAACATCACGACGGGCCAGGTCTACTCGTCGGTGATCGGCAAGGAGCGCCGCGGCGAGTACCTCGGCTCGACGGTCCAGGTGATCCCGCACATCACCGACGAGATCAAGAGCCGCATCATGCGCTGCGCCGAGGGCCTCGACGTTTTGGTCGTCGAGGTCGGCGGGACGGTCGGCGACATCGAGTCGTTGCCGTTCCTCGAGGCCGTGCGCCAGCTCCGGGTCGAGCTCGGCAGCCAGAACTCGGTGAGCGTGCACCTGACGCTGGTGCCGTACATCCGCGCCGCCGGCGAGTTCAAGACCAAGCCGACGCAGCACTCGGTGCAGAAGCTGCGCGAGATCGGCGTCGCGTGCGACGTGCTGGTCGTGCGCTGCGAGCAGGCGCTGCCGGAGGACTCGATCAAGAAGATGGCGATGTTCTGCAGCGTCGCCAGCGACGCCGTGTTCCAGTCGGTCGACGTCGACACCGTGTACCGGCTGCCGTTGACGCTCTCCGAGCAGGGCCTCGATCACAAGCTCGCCACGCTGCTCAACATCTGGTCGCGCGCGTCGCGGTTGTCGGTGTGGGAAGAGGTCGTCAAGCGAATCACGGAGCCCAGGCGCAAGGTCAAGGTCGGCTTCATCGGCAAGTACGTCCAGCTCGTCGAGGCCTACAAGAGCCTCAACGATGCGCTCCTGCACGGCGGGATCGCGAACGACTGCAGGGTCGAGATCAAGCACATCGACAGCGAGGATCTCGAGAAGCACGGCACCGGCGCGCTCGCCGGGTACGACGGGATCCTCGTCGCCCCGGGCTTCGGGGCGCGGGGCACCGAAGGCAAGATCGCCGCGGTTCGCTACGCCCGCGAGAACCGGGTGCCGTTCTTCGGCATCTGCTTCGGAATGCAGCTGGCCTGCGTCGAGTTCGCGCGCCACGTCGGCGGGCTCGAGCGGGCGAATTCGACCGAGATCGATCCGACGACCCCGCACCCGGTCGTCGACCTGATGCCCGATCAGCGCGGCGTGACCGACAAGGGGGCGACGATGCGCCTGGGGGCGTACCCCTGCCTGCTCAAGCCCGGCACTCGCGCCGCCGAGGCCTATGGCACCACCGAGATCAGCGAGCGCCATCGCCATCGCTGGGAGATCAACAACAACTATCGCGACGTGCTCGAGAAGCACGGCATGGTGCTCTCCGGCCTGTCGCCCGACGGCCGGCTCGTCGAGATGATCGAGCTGCCGCAGCACCCCTACTTCGTGGGTTGCCAGTTCCACCCCGAGTTCAAGTCGCGGCCGACGCTCGTGCACCCGCTGTTCGCCCGGTTCATCAAGGCCGCGGTCGAGCGCCAGATGTCCCAGACCAAGCTTCACGCGGTCTGAAGAGGTAACGCCGTCCAGCGCTGGGGGCAGATGTCAGATAGGCGTCTCTGTACACCTACAGAGTACTTATTTGAAGGCATTATCCCACCAGCTCGATACCCGGTAGCTGGCTGCTAGACTCGGAGGTACGCTTCTTTGGTGCCTCTCAAGTGCCTGAGACTTTTGGCCTTGGCTGGCCACGCTCCCGGGGCTGATGGACGCACGCAACTGCCAGGATCCTGCTTCCAGGAGGATACTTCGCCTGCAGAGCCAGGACATCGTTAGGCTAAAGCAAGAGCCGGGCCACGAGCCCTTTACATTTCAGCCGGCTCCACGTAGGCTCTCTTCAAGCGTCGTACCAGCGGGCTGGTTAGGTCGTAGCATGCTAACACAGCGAAAAGACAAAAGGAGTTTCTAATGGCCATGGAAATGCGCCAGGAACTGAAGCTGTCGCAGCAGCTGGTGATGACCCCTCAGCTGCAACAGGCGATCCGGCTCCTGCAGCTCTCGCGCATGGAGCTGGCCGACCTCGTGCACGAGGAGATGCTCGAGAACCCGATCCTCGACGATGAGATGGATCTCGACCAGGAGCGGTCTCGTGAGAAGGACGAGATGGGGAGCGACGAGCAACAGCTCCACCAGCTCGAGAGCCAGGGGACGACCGAGACGCCCATGGAAGGGTCGGTCCAGGACGGCATCGCCCAGACCGAGGTCCCCGGAGACGCGAACGCAGTCAACGAGATTGATTGGGAGAACTACCTCGACAACTACTCCATGGCCCCGGCCATGCCGGCGTTCCGCGGCGATGGCGAGGAGCTCCCGTCGCTCGAAGCGACGCTGACCCGCCCGCCGAGCCTGCACGATCACCTCGCCTGGCAGCTCAAGATGACGAACCTGCCACCCGACCAGCTCGAGATCGGGATGACCATCCTGGGCAACATCGACGCCGACGGGTACATCAAGGACCCGCCGCTCGATGAGATCGCCGCGGATCTCGGGGTCGACCCGGTGCTGTGCGAGCAGGTGCTCGAGAAGATCCAGACGTTCGATCCCGTCGGGGTCGGGGCGCGGTCCTTGGCCGAGTGCATGTTGATCCAGTGCATCGCCGCAGGTCAGGACGACGACCTGTGCGTGAAGATGATCAAGAGCCACCTCGGCAACCTCGAGAAGAAGAACTACGCCGCGATCGCGCGTGATCTGAAGCAGCCTCTCGAGGAGATCTACGAGGCCGCCAAGGTCATCATGGACTTCGATCCGAGGCCGGGCCGGCAGTACTCGTCCGAGGATCCGCACTACGTCACGCCCGACGTCTACATCCACAAGGTCGGCGACAAGTACTTCGTCGTGCCGAACGACGACGGCCTCCCCAAGCTCAAGATCAGCGGCTTCTACAAGAACGCGATGGGCAACTCGGCGGCCTCCAAGGACTACGTCCAGGACAAGCTGCGCTCGGCGCAGTGGCTGATCCGCTCGATCCAGCAGCGCCAGCGGACGATCATCAAGGTCGCCGAGTCGATCCTGAAGTTCCAGCGCGAGTTCTTCGATAAGGGCATCGCCCACCTGAAGCCGCTGATCTTGCGCGACGTCGCCGAGGACATCGGCATGCACGAGTCGACGGTGTCACGCGTGACGACCTCGAAGTACGTCCATACCCCGCAGGGCATCTTCGAGCTCAAGTTCTTCTTCAATAGCGGCATCTCGCGAACCAACGGGGACGATCTGGCCTCGCAGGCCGTGAAGTCGAAGATCAAGGAGCTCGTCGACGGCGAAGACGCCAAGCGGCCGCACAGCGATCAGAAGATCGTGGAGCTCCTCAAGAAGACCGGGATCGATATCGCTCGCCGGACGGTCGCGAAGTACCGCGAGCAGCTCGGCATCCTGTCCTCGAGCAAGCGCAAGCACGTGTTCTGAGCGGGGTTCGCTTACGCTGACCCACATCGTGGCATGCGCCGGGCCAGGCCGGGGCAGGGGCGCACGATGCCCTGTAGAATTGCGCCGCTAGCGAAGAAATCCCGTCGACGTACCGTGATCCTCCGGTGTGGGCGGCGGTATGATGAGCTTACACCACCCTGGGAGGGCTCGATGCAATTCGCCGTGACGTTCCGGCACATGGAACCGACCGAAGCTCTGAAGTCGTACGCGCGCGAGCGAATGGAGCGAGTTAGAAAATACCTGCCCGATCCGATCTCGTGTCACGTTGTCCTCAGTACCGAGCGGCACAACCATCGAATCGACGTCACGTTCCAGCTGCACAACGGCCTCGCCGTCTCGGGCCACGAGATCACGGAGAACATGTACAGCTCGATCGATCTCTGCATCGCGAAGATCGAGCGCCAGGTCCGGAAGTACAAGGGCAAGCTCGAGGGCATGCGCGCCCGGCCGCACCACGTGGTCGCGTTGCCGTGGTCTCACTCGATCGTGTCCGAGGCGTTTGGCGGGGAGGATGGCGGCGAGGGCAACGGTGTGGCCAAGGAGCACCACGACGCGGGGCCGCACCCCGAGTTCAATGTCGTCAAGACCGAAAAGTTTCACGCCCAGCCACTTTCGGTCTCCGACGCGATCGTGCAGCTGAACCTCATGCATGAGCCGTTTCTGGTGTTCTGCCACGACACGGATGGCCGGGTCGCGGTCGTCTACAAGCGCGAGGACGGCAGCTACGGCCTGATCGAGACGCCCGCCTCCGCGGCCTAGGCGCCGGCCAGGCGCCGGCCGATCACCTCGGGCGCGCGATGTGCAGGCCCGGTGGAAGTACGAACCAGATGAAAAGTGCTACGTTCGTGAGCGGCTGATGAAGATCGTCGACCTTATTCGGCGCGATATGGTCGTTCCTGCGCTACAGGCGACGGACAAGCGCGGCATCCTCGAGGAGCTCGCCCAGTACATGGCGAGCCACCATCCGCGGATCGATCGCTCGACCCTGTCGCGGGTGCTGATCGAGCGCGAGCAGCTCGCCTCGACGGCGATCGGCGAGGGCGTCGCGATTCCCCACGGCAAGCTCGCCGCGGTCGGCGAGATCGTCGCGTGCTTGGGGCGCGTCCCCGCCGGGGTCGAGTTCGACTCGATGGACGGTCAGCCGACGTACCTGTTCTTCGTGCTCGTGGCACCGGAATCATCGACGGGGGCGCACCTGAAGGCCCTGGCCCGGATCAGCCGCGTGTTCAAGGACCCCGAGTTCCGTCGTAGGTTGCTCGCGGCGTCGGACGCCGAGGCGATGTACCACGTAGTGGCGGACGAGGACGCCAAGTACTGAATGTCGAGCGCGATCACGGTCGGTGAGCTGCTCGCACGCGCAGAGCTGGAGGTGGCTGCCGTGACGGGGCAGACCGGCCTCGAGCGGGTCGTGACCGTGCCGCGGATCCAGAAGCCCGGCCTCGCGTTGACCGGCTGGCCCGAGCAGCTCCACAGCCGGCGCGTGCTCGTCCTGGGCGGCACCGAGGTCGAGTACCTGATCGACCACGAGCCGGCGCGCGCGCTCGGCATCCCGACGCTGCTCGCGAGCGATCCGGCCTGCATCGTCGTGTGCCGCGGGCTCCGGCCACCGAACGAGCTGGTGGTGGCCTCCGAGCAGCGCGGGGTCCCGGTCCTGGTGTCGCAGCTGCCGACCGCCGACTTCATCACGATCGTCACCGGCTGGATGTCGGATCGGCTCGCGCCGTCGACCGACCTCCACGGTGTGCTGATGGACGTGCTCGGCATCGGCGTGCTGCTGCTCGGCAAGAGCGGGATCGGCAAGAGCGAGACCGCGCTCGATCTGGTCGTCCGCGGGCATCGGCTGGTCGCCGACGACGTGATCCGGATCCGCCGGCAGGGCGCCCACGTGGTCGGGCGCGGCGCGGGGATCATCGGCCACCACATGGAGATCCGCGGGCTCGGCATCATCAACGTGAAAGATCTGTTCGGGATCTCGGCGGTGCGCGATACCAAGAAGATCGAGCTGGTCGTCGAGCTGCGCGAATGGACCGAGGGCGAGGAGTACGACCGCCTCGGCTTCGACGACCGCTTCGATCGGATCCTCGATGTCCCGGTGCCCGCGGTGCAGCTGCCGGTGCGTCCGGGCAGAAACCTCGCCACCCTGATCGAGGTCGCGGCGCGCAACCAGCTGCTCAAGCTCCAGGGCACGCACTCGGCGCGGGCGTTCCGCGACCAGCTCCACCGCGCGATGGAGGCGCACGCCGACGCGACCGCCGATGTACCGATGGACGCGGTGGAGTAGATGCAGATCGTGATCGTCACGGGGCTATCGGGGGCCGGCAAGAGCACGGCGCTGCGCGCGCTCGAGGACATCGAGTTCTTCTGCGTCGACAACATCCCCATGCCGCTCGTGGCGCAGATGGTCGAGCACCTCGCGTACGAGGGCGACCGCGACAAGCTCGCGGTCGCGATCGACTCGCGGCAGCGCCGCAACCTCGCCGGATGGACGACCGCGCTGGCCAAGCTGCGCGGCGCCGGCCATCGCCTCGAGGTCATGTTCCTCGACGCGAGCGACGAGGTGCTGCTGCGCCGGTTCAGCGAGACCCGGCGGCGCCACCCGCTGTCGGGCGACGACCTCACCGACGGCGTGCGCCGCGATCGCGAGGTGATGGCGGAGCTGCGCCACGGCGCGGCGGTGATCGATACGTCGCACCTCAACATGCACCAGCTGAAGTCGATCATCCAGGAGCGCTACGGCGGGACCGGCAAGCTCGCCGTGACGCTGGTCTCGTTCGGCTTCAAGCACGGCCTGCCGATCGAGCTCAACCACGTGTTCGACGTCCGGTTCCTGCCGAACCCGTACTTCGAGCCGACGCTGACCCACCTCGACGGCCGCGATCCGGCGGTCGCGAGCTACGTGCTGGGGCCCGACGGGCTCGAGTTCGTGCGCCAGGTCGAGGGCATCCTGCGGTTCTCGCTGCCGCAGTTTCAAACCGAAGGCAAGCTGTACGTCACGATCTGCGTCGGCTGCACCGGCGGTCGGCACCGCTCGGTCGTGATCGTCGAGGAGCTGCGCAAGCGGCTCGGACAGGCCTGGGACATCCTGGTTCGCCATCGCGACATCGATCGGGGGCTCGATGGCCGCTGACGATCGCGCCGAGCGGACGCTGGAGATCCAGAACGAGCTCGGGCTTCACGCGCGCGCCGGCACGAAGTTCGTGCAGGCCGCCTCCAAGTTCCCGTGCGAGATCACGGTCTCGAAGGGCGCCAACGAGGCCAACGGCAAGAGCATCCTCAGCCTCCTCACGCTGATGGCGCCGAAGGGCACGACGATCACCATCCGGGCCAAGGGGGAGCGCGCCGCGGATGCGGTGGCGGCACTCGCCGCGCTGATCGACAACAAGTTCGGTGAGGGAAAGTAGCCGCGCGCGATGACCGACAGCCGGCACGAAGTTCGGCGACAAGGGCTCGGCGTCTCCGCCGGGATCGCGTTCGGCCGCGCCTACTTGATCGGCCGCGACACGCTCAAGGCGCCGCGCCACCACATCGAGCCCGACGACGTCGACACCGAGATCGCGCGGCTCTACAAGGCGATCGCCGCGAGCGACAAGCAGCTCGCGAAGATCAAGGAGAGGCTCGCGTCGGAGAACGAGAGCGACTACCACATCATCACAGCGCACCAGATGATGCTCCACGACGAGCACCTGGTCGGCGCGGCGGTCGGCTACATGCGCGACGACCTGATCAACGCCGAGTGGGCCCTGCGGCGCGCGGTCGACGACATCGCCGGGGTGTTCGATCGGATGGAGGACGTCTACCTGCGCGAGCGCCGCAGCGATGTCGAGTTCGTGTTCGAGCGCGTGCTGCGCAGCCTGCTCGGCCGCGAGACCGGGCCGGTCCAGCCGCCGCCGGACGCGATCGTCGTCGCGTACGACCTGTCGCCGGCGGACACCGCGCAGCTCCACAAGGCGGCGGTCGCGGGCCTCATCACCGACGCCGGCGGCAAGACCTCGCACACCGCGATCATCGCGCGCGCCCACGAGATCCCGGCGGTGGTCGGCCTCGAGACCATCACCGAGATCGTCGAGACCGATGATCTGCTCCTGATCGACGGCGGCTCGGGCATCGTGATCGTCAACCCGACGGCGACCACCGTCGCCGAGTTCCGCGACGAGCAGCGCCGGCAGGTCGCCGCCGGCGCCGTGCTCCACGCGATGCGCGATCTGCCGGCGAACACGGCCGACGGCACCGAGATCGCGCTGTACTGCAACATCGACGGCCACGACGAGCTCGAGGGCGCGCTCGACTACGGCGCGATGGGCGTCGGGCTGTTTCGCACCGAGTACCTGTTCATGGGCCAGGCGGAGCCGCCCGACGAGGAGCGTCACTACCAGACCGCGGTCGAGGTGCTCCAGCGGCTCGGCGGCCGGCCGGCGACGATCCGCACGTTCGATCTGGGGGCCGACAAGCTCGCGCCGTTCCTCGAGGCCGCGGCGCTCGAGGAGGCCAACCCCGCGCTCGGCCTGCGCTCGATCCGGCTGTGCCTGTCGCAGCTCGGGCGCCCGCTGTTCCGGGTCCAGCTGCGCGGCCTCCTGCGGGCCTCGGCGCACGGGCCGCTCAAGATCATGTTCCCGATGATCTCGGGGATCGCCGAGCTGCGCGCGACCAAGGCCGTCGTCGACGAGGTCAAGCTCGAGCTCCGGCAAGAGGGCCTCGCGTTCGACGAGAACGTCAAGCTCGGCATCATGATCGAGATGCCGTCGGCGGCGCTCAGCGCGCACTTCCTCGCCGAGGAGTGCGACTTCTTCTCGATCGGGACGAACGACCTCATCCAGTACACGATGGCGGTCGATCGGGTGAACGAGTACGTCTCGTACCTCTACGAGCCGCTGCACCCCGCCATGGTGCGCCTGATCGCCGAGGTCTCGGTGGCGGCCCACGCCCGCAAGATCCCGGTCACGGTGTGCGGCGAGATGGCCGGCGAACCGATGATGGCGCCGGTCCTGATCGGCCTGGGGATCCGCGAGCTGTCGATGAGCGCGGTCTCGGTGCCCGAGGTCAAGGCGATGGTCCGGGCGACCAACCGCGCCGAGGCCGAGGCGCTCGTCTCGCGGCTGAACAAGCTGGCGACCGCGGCGGAGGTGCGCGCGATGGTGGCGGACCACGTGTTCGGGCTGACCACCCCGCAGCGCAAGGGCCGGGTGTGAAGGCACTGGCGGCGACCGCGCTGGCCGCGCTCGCCGCGACGCCTGCATGGGCCGGTGACCCGACGCTGACGTATCGCACGGTCGAGAGCGATCACTTCGTCATCTACTACTACGCGCCGCTCGACGACGTGGCGCGCCGGGTCGCGGTCGTCGCGGAGCACGCGCATCGCACGCTGTCACCCGCGCTCGGTCATCAGCCCGACGGCAAGACGATCATCGTGCTGGTCGACGACACCGACGCCGCGAACGGGTTCGCCAACGTCTTGCCGCGCAACACGATCCAGGTGTTCGCCACGGGGCCGACCGGGTTCAACGAGCTCGACGATCACGAGGACTGGCTGTACGGCCTGGTCGCCCACGAGTACAGCCACATCCTCCACCTCGACACGATGGAGGGCCTGCCCAACATCTACAACCGGATCTTCGGCAAGATCTGGGCGCCGAACCAGATCATGCCGCGCTGGGTGATCGAGGGCCTCGCGGTCTACGAGGAATCCAAGCGCAGCGCGGGCGGACGCAACCGCGGGACCCGGTTCGACGAGGTCATCCGGATCGCGCGCGACGGGCACAAGGAGCTCCGGCTCGACGAGGTCAGCGGCGCGGCGCGGCAGTATCCGCGGGGCAACGCGGCCTATATCTACGGCTCGCACTTCCTGCGCTACGTGTTCGATCGGTTCGGCGACGACACGCTGCGCAAGATGGCGCACATCGCGGGCGGCTACGCGCCGCCGTTCGCGGTCAACCGCCAGATCGCCAAGGCCTCCGGCAAGCCGTTCACCGAGCTGTACGACGACTGGAACCACTACCTCCGCGATCGCTACAGCATGCAGGAGACCGCCGCGGCGCGCCGCGGGCTCGTGGTCGGCCGGCCGTTGACCCACACTGCCGAGAGTAACCTGTGGCCGCACTACAGCGCCGACGGCAAGGAGCTGTGGTGGCAACAGTCCGACGGCTATTCGCTGCCCTGGGTCCGGGCGATGCCGGTCGGCGGCGACGAGGCCAGCGCGCGCGACATCGCCCAGATCGACGCGATGGGGCCGTTCTCGCTGGAGAGCGATGGCTCGTTCGTGTTCGAGCAGGGGCTGCTCTACCGGCGCGAGTACAGCTACGAGGATCTGGTGCGCCGGGACGGCGCGACCCACCAGTACACGCGGCTGTCGATCGGCCGCCGCGCGCGTGACCCGGCGGTCTCGCCCGACGATCGCCGGGTCGCGTTCTCGATGAACGAGCGGTCCGAGAGCGTGCTCGCGGTTGCGGACATCGCGCCCGGCGCGCCGGCCCAGGTGGTCTGGCGGGGGGCGAGGTACGATCAGGCGTATCAGCCGTCGTGGTCGCCCGACGGCGGGCGGATCGCGTTCTCGGCCTGGCGCACCGGCGGGCTCCGCGACATCTTGATCGTCGAGCTCGCCTCGGGCCGGGTGGAGGAGGTCACCCGCGATCGCGCGATCGACATGGCGCCGGCGTGGTCGAAGGATGGCCGCTACGTGTTCTTCGACAGCGATCGCACCGGGATCTCGAACATCTATGCCTACGACACGCGCGATCGCTCGACCTGGCAGGTCACCAACGTGCTCGGCGGCGCGTTCCAGGCCGCGCCGTCGCCCGACGGCACCCGCCTGGCGTTCATGGCCGCGGTGCCAAACGGTGGCTACGATCTCTTCGAGGTCGCGCTCGATCCGGCGGCGTGGCTCCCGGCGCACGACTACCTCGACGACAAGCCGCCGCCGGTGGTGATCCGCGACAGCGAGGCGAAGGTCACCGCGCCCCGGCCCTACCGGGCGGTCGAGACGCTCGCGCCGCAGACCTGGACCGGCACGTTCAACTACGGCCCGACCTCGACCGCGACGCTCCAGACCGGCGGCAGCGACGCGGTGGGGCTGCACGCGTACTCGCTCGCGCTGTCGACCGACTCGGACAGGGGCGCGATGAACATCGGGGCGTCGTACGGCTACAGCGGCCTGCGGCCGAGCCTGCAGTTTGCCGGCGCGCGCACCGTGGTCGACCGCTCGGGGTTCCGGATCGACGGCCGCAACAAGCTGTTCACCGAGGAGGACTGGAGCGGCACCGTGTCGGTTGGCGTGCCGTTCGAGTCGCGGCCCGGGTCGATCTGGACGTTCGCGGTCAACTACAGCCTCGACTGGTTTCGCCTGGTCAAGCCGCCGGCGTTCGGGCCCGATCCGAACCAGCGGTTACCGTCGGCGCCGCCGACCGACTACGCCCAGGCTGGGGTGGGCACGCGGGTCGCGTTCTCGAACGTCAAGTCGACGACGTTTGGCTACGGCGCGCAGGCGGGCTGGGACGCAGCGGTGGCCCTCCGGTTCGATCATCCGGCGCTCGGCGCGACCTACCGCAACGTCACCCTCAGCTACTCGCTCGATGCCTACCAGCGCCTGTGGGGGGTGAGCCCGACGCTGGCGGTCCGGCTCGTCGGTTCGCTGCGCGCCGGCGATCTGGTGCGCCCGGGCGGCTTCGGGCTCGGGGGCGTGCCGCCGCAGGACGTCGTGATGTCGATCGTCAACAACACGCGCTCGTCGAGTACCGGCTTCCTGCGCGGATACCCCGGCCGCGTCATCTCCGGCAACGAGTACCACCTGCTGAACCTCGAGTACCGCCAGGAGCTGCTTCAGATCGAGCACGGCCTCCAGACGCTGCCGATCTACCTGCGCCGAGTCAACCTGGCGGTGCTCGGCGATGGCGGCACGGCGTTCGACGCTACGTTCGTGCCGAGCAAGAACGTGCGGACCTCGCTCGGCGGCGCGCTGCGGCTCGACGCGTTCTTCGGCTACTACATCCCGGGGACCTTCGAGATCGGCTATGCGCGGGGCCTTTGGCACGACGGCATCAACGAGACCTGGTTCCTCCTGACGGGAAGCCTGTGACGCGGCACGACGCGCCCACCTCGCCCGGCGGCGAGCTGATCGTGGCCCAGCTGACCACCGAGCCCGAGACCGAGCCGTCGGTGGCGCACGCCCACCACATCGCGGGTGAGGTCGCCGTCGACGTCGCCCGCCAGCTCGCCGACCCCGTGCGGGCGCTGCGCGAGCGGCTCGGCCTCGTCGTCGATCACCTCGAGCGCCACGTCGCGACCTCGACCGGTCCGACGCCCTATCCGTGGCGATCGCTCCAGGCGCTGCGCCGCGATCTCGCCGCCGCGTACCTCGAGGCGACGACCCTCGCGCGCCGGCTCGACGAGCTCGATCGCGCGCTCGACGACGACCTGCCCGGCTGGTTCGATCTGTCCGCCGCCGTCGAGCTCGGCCTGCACATCGCGGGACATCACCTCGCCGCCGGGATCGAGCTCCTGATCGATCTCGGCAACACGCCGCCGGCCCGCGGCATCCCCGGGACCGTCGCCTTGCTCGTCGCGCAGCTCGTCACGGTGTCCGCCACGTCCGCGCGCGATCTCCCGGGCAGCACGGTCAGCGTGCGCGTCGCCCCCGAAGGCGCGTGGGCGCTCGTCACGATCGCCGACAACGGCGCCGGCAGCCCGCGCGCGACCAGCCTCGGCGAGCTCGCCCGCGGCGTGATGACCCCGTGGGGCGGCACGATCGACGCGGCCTCGGTCCCCGGCGCGGGCTGCACGTTCGAGCTGCGCCTGGTCACCGCGCCGCCCTGAGCGCGCCCGCCGCCGTGGCGGGACCGGCCGTCAGCGGCCAGCGGTGTGGCCCGACCACGCCTCGTAGTCGGCGATCCGCTTGGACAAGACCGCGACGTCCTCGCCGCTGCCGGCGCGCTCCTCGGCCGCGACGACCAAGAGGCCCATCGCCGCCTGCAGGAGGCGCCCGCCGGTCAGCGGCAGGTTCGCGCCGCGCAAGGCGTACTCGCGGACCTCGGAGATCCGGAACGCGACCTGGCCGACCTGGAGGTAGTCGCCGCGCAGGTAGACGACGTCGGCGCCGACGAGCAGCGCGTGCTCGAGCTCGCGGCGCGCCGAGGCCTCGCCCTTGCCCTCGGCCTGCGCGCGCATCCGGCGCTTGGCGTCCTCGTAGACCTCGGGGCGCGTGATCGGGGCATCGCGGGTGTACGGGGCGAGCTGCTCGGCGATGCCCTTGGCGGCCTCGGGGCCGTCGGCGACGTGGAGGGCGACCTCGAGATCGCCGAGCGCGAGCAGGAGGTCGCGGCTGCGCGAGCGGCGGCGCGCCTCGCTGAACCGTTCGTGCGCCAGGTAGGCGAGGCCCACGCACGCGAACACGCCGCCGGGGACGACCGACAGCGCGGCGGCGGCAACGCCGGCGGTGGCCAGGCCCGACGCGACGAGCGGCCCGGTCGGCGAGCGGCCGATCAGCTCGACCCGATCGAGCAGGCGCGCGTCGAGCCGGATGATCGGGTTGCCCGGCGGGGCGATCACGAGCCATGCGCCGTCGACGCCGATGCCGCTGCGCGGCAGGAGGCGCGTTCGGTCGAGGGCGGTCGGGGCAACGGCTTCCATGGCGGACGGCAACCCTACCCTAGCTCGACGACGCCGACCTCGGCGAGGTGCGCAAACGCCAGGAGGGCTTCGGCTTCCCGGACGCCCGCCGACTTGATGAGGGATAACAGATCCCAGCGGCCATCGACGCGGCTGGCGAGCTCGAGCTCGGTCGGGCTGAGGCCGGGCTCGGCCGCCGGGGCGCGGAGCCGCTTGGGGACCCGGTGGCGCGACAGCAGCTGCTTGGCGACCTCGGCGACGCGGGCGCGCTCGATCTGCGCGAAGGTCTTGCGAACGTCGGCGTCGCTCGGGTCCTGGTGGAGCGCCTGGGTCGCCATCGCGAGGGCGCCGGCCCGATCGCCCTGCCGCAGGCGGCCGCGCGCCCCGGCGGCCAGCTCCACGGCGGAGTTGGTTCGCTCGCGGTGGCGGCGATCGATGGTCAGCCGGCCGAACTCGACCATGCGCGCGAGGGCGTCGTAGCACGCGTAGCGCTCGCCGGAGAACGCCGCGGCGATGTCGGCGGCGGTGTGACGATCGCCGGCCAGCGCCCAGATCCGAGGGACATCAATGACCTGGCCATCCTCCGCGACAGGCGGGAGGGCGTTGGGCGGAACCAGGAACGTGACGTCATCGGAGCCCAGCGCCTCCATGATGGCGGTCATCCGCGCCGAACGCCGGCGCGCGACGGTGAGGCCGATTTCGATCGGGAGCTGGGCATTTACGCCGGTCGCGGTCGGTTGAGCCTGTGGCACCACCTCGAACTGGCCTTCGGTCCAGGTCAGGACGTCGGTGACCGCTTCCCGAATCTTCGTCGCAAGGATCTCGATCAGCGCCGCCTCGGTGATCAGCCCCGACATCAGCAACACCTTGCCCAGCGGCACGCCGGTCTCCGTGCGTGCTTCGAGCGCATCGGCGAGCGCGCGCTCGGCGACGATGCCGCTGCGGACGAGGATCACCCCCAGCCGCTCGTCGCGGCGGTTCGAGCTCGCCCACACGATCGAACCGGCGTCGACGACGAGGCTGCGCTGGATGCCCCCGCGCTCGAACGTGATCGGCGTCGACAGCCGGCGCCGGCCGATCCATTCGAGGACGTCCTCCGCGGACATCGTTCCGAGGGCTCCGCGCACCGACATCCCTTGAGCATAGCGGAGAATCGGTTATCTTGTGGACATGTCCGCCGACGAGCTCCACGGAAAGAATCATTCGTTGCCGGTCGCGACCGCGATCGAGAAGCCCAGGCCGCCCGAGGCGAAGGCCGCGCGCGGCATCGTGCTCGATCCGCGGGTGCTGTTCGTCGGCGGCGCGGTCGCGCTGATCGGCGTCGTGGTGTTCGGGCTGTTCCTGTGGATGGTCCCGGCCGCCGCCGCGCACGAGCGCCAGTCGGCGTGCGTCAGCCTGCAGCTCCTGCGCGACGGGCAGCAGCGCGACGGCCAGGTCCTGCTCAACCCCGCGCTGTGCCCCAACGGCGAGGCCTGCGTGGCGCCGGTGCCGGCGCCGGACTTCACCGCCCAGGATGTGACCGGCAAGATGGTCAAGCTGTCCGACCTTCGAGGCAAGGTCGTGCTGATCAACTTCTGGGCGTCGTGGTGCGGCCTGTGCAAGACCGAGAAGCCCGCGCTCCGCGCGATGGCGGACGAGATGGTGAGCGATGACTTCGTCGTGGTCGCGCTCGCGTCGGACCATAGCTGGGCGGACGCGCTCACCGGCGTGCTCGAGGCGCTCGCGCCGCAGGCGGTGCCCGAGGGCAAGCCGACGATGGAGAAGGTGACCGCCGCGTTTCGCCAGGCGTTGCCGAACGGCACGCCGTTCAAGGTGTGGCTCGATCCGCCGGCCGGCGACGAGAACATCGGCAAGATCGCCGCGTCGTGGGGCATCAAGGCCGTGCCCGAGAGCGCGCTGATCGATCGCCAGGGCAACATCCGCGCGTACTTCGCCAACAAGCGCGACTGGCAATCGCCGGTCGCCGAGACCTGCCTGCGCTCGATCATCGACGGCGAGTGAGCGAGCTGCCATGGCACGCGTCCTGGTGATCGACGACGAGCCGGACGCCGTCCGGCTGATCGCGAAGGTGCTGTCGGGCCGCGGTCACGTCGTGCCGACCGCGCGCGATGGCGCCAGCGCGCTGACGCGCGTCAAGCAAGAGCCGCCCGACGTCATCCTGCTCGATAACGACCTGCCGAAGATCGACGGCGCGGAGGTCTGCCGCCGGATCAAGCTCGATCCCGCGACCGGGCGGATCCCGATCGTCATGATGACGTCGTCGTACATCGACATCTACGACGTCGGCGCCCCGGGCGGGCCCGATGCGTTCATCGTCCGGCCGTTCGCGCGCGAGGTCCTGGCGAACGTCGTCGATCGCATCCTGTTCCGCCGATCGATCGTCGCCTGAGCGCCGGCCGGCATGACGACGACGCGCGTCCCGTTCACGATCCTCACCGGGTGGCTCGGCGCCGGCAAGACCACGGCGCTGAACCGGATGCTCGCCGCCCCGCACGGCAAGCGGATCGCCGTCCTGGTCAACGAGCTCGGCCGGATCTCGATCGACACCCAGCTGATCGTCGGCCGCGGCGGTGACGTGCTCGAGCTCGCCGGCGGCTGCGTGTGCTGCAAGGTCGACATCAAGAACGATCTGTGGGATGGCATCGGCGACATCGTCGCGCGGTCCAATCCAGACAGCGTCGTGCTCGAGACCACCGGCATCGCGGAGCCGGCAGCGATCCTCGACGGTCTGGTTCGCGTGCCCGACGCCGTGCGCGATCGCATCCAGCCCGCCGGCGTCGTGTGCGTGATCGACGCCGAGACCGGCGCCGCCGCGGTCACGGCCCGCGACGAGGCGCGCGCGCAGGCGATCAGCGCCGATCGCGTCATGCTCGCCAAGCTCGACGTCGCGACCCCCGAGGCGGTGCGCGCGAGCCACGCGGTCCTCGACGCGATCGCCCCGCACGCCGAGCGCGCCGCGTTCCCGGCCGGCGACGCCGGCGCGCGCGCGATGACCATGTGGGTGATCGAGCCCCGCAAGCTGCGCGCGTGGAGCGAGCGCAAGCGGGGCGGTGATCCGGGCGAGGGCCACGATCATGGCCACGATCACGGCCACGACCACGGGCACCACCACAAGAACCAGATCGTCGCGGTCACGTTCTGCGACGACGCGCCGCTGGTCGGCGAGCGCGTGCTCGGCTACCTCGCGTCGCTCGGGGACCGGCTGATCCGCGCCAAGGGCTTCGTGCACCTCGCCGGCGACGCGCGCCGCGGCTTCGTCGAGCGCGCCGGGGTTCGCATCGAGCTGCGCCACGAGGGCGACTGGGGGAGCGCGCCGCGCCGCACCGAGCTCGTGTTGATCGGCGACGATCTCGACGAGGCCGCGGTCCACCGCGCGCTGTGGTCGTGTCGCACGGCGGGGTAGCGCGGCCGCGCGGCGCACCACCGGAAAGCTGCACCCCGACCGAGATCGACAGGGCACCCTCGCGGCACACCGCCATGTGCCACCACCGCCCCGGCAGGTAGAGGAAGTCGCCGGCCAGGAGCGTGGCCGCACACAGCTGCGAGGTCTCGTCTCGGTAGCGCGCAAAGCACTCGGCTCGCGCCGGCTGGTCCGCCGCCACGGTGTTGGCGCGGAAGTAGTACTCCTTGGCTCCGGCGGTCTGTGCGATGAGATCTGGTTAGCAGCGGGGGAGGTCATCGTGCGCCGGTGACACGGTGTCCGGCCTCGGACTCGGGATGCGTGCGCGTGCGCTGGTGCAGGTCAGATCTCCGGGTCCACGTCCATCGCGACGGCCTTGCGCTTGCCGCGCGTCGCCTCGGCGAGGCGCTGCGACGCGACCTTCGCGATCCGCGCCGCGGTGGCCAGGCCGTTGCGCTCCTGGAACGTATCGGCGAGCTGCGTGTAGCAGAACCCGGCGATGCCGCGGCACGCGTGCAACGCGCGCATCATGCCCTCGTACGCGGCGGCCAGATCGTCGGTGGCGTTGACGCGGCTGTAACCCCACCCCGGCGCGCCGTGGGCGAGCAGCGCGATGCCGCCGAACTCCGAGAGGATCACCGGCTGGTGATTCGGCGTGAAGCCGGGCATCACCAGCGGCCGGCCGCCGGGTTGCTGGCGCTCGAGCACGAGGGCGGCCGATTCGGGCGTCGCGTAGCGCTCGCGCAGCACCGCCGGGTTGGAGGCGTAATCGTGGATCGTGATCAGGTCGGTCGCGACGTGCTCCCAGCCATCGTTGCCGATCACCGGCCGGGTCGGATCGAGGGTCTTGGTCAGGTGGTACAGGGAGAGCACGTAGTCGCGGTGCGCGGGGTTGGTCGGCAGATCGGGCACGCCCCACGACTCGTTGAGCGGCACCCAGGCGCAGATGCACGGGTGCGAGATATCGCGCCGGATCGCCTCGGTCCATTCGGCGACGAGGCGCTGCACCGCCTTGGGCGAGAATCGGTACGGGCTCGGCATCTCGACCCACACCATCAGGCCGAGCAGATCGCAGAAGAACAACCAGCGCGGATCTTCGAGCTTCTGGTGCTTGCGCACGCCGTTGAACCCGAGCTCGCGCGCGAGCTCGACATCGCGGCGCAGCGCGTCCGTGTCCGGCGGCGCCATCAGGGTCTCGGGCCAGTAGCCCTGATCGAGCGCCATCTTCAGGAAGAACGGGCGACCGTTGAGCATGAATCGGTTGCCGTGGACGCCGTACGAGCGCAGCGCGGTATAGCTCCATACCGTGTCGATCCGGTGATCCCCTCGCCACAGCTCGAGCTCGGCCTCTATCAGCGTCGGGTGGTTCGGGCTCCATAACAGGTGGTTGCGGTAGTCGTCGATCCCCGGATCCGCGAACGCGATCCGGCGTGCGAGCTCGCTTCCGGCGAGCGTGTAGTGATCTTCGGCGAGCAGCTGGTCACCCTGCCGGAGCCGCAGGCGCACATGCATCCCCGGATCGACCGGTCCGCTGACCTCGATCCTGACCCCCATCTCCCAGCGCTCGAGGTACGGCGTCCAGACGATGCGGCTGATCCGCTGGGCCGGCACCGGTTCGAGCCAGACCGTCTGCCAGATCCCGGTCGTGCGCGGGTACCAGATGTCGTGCGGTCGCTCGAGCCAGTCCTGCTTGCCGCGCGGCTGTTCGAGATCGTGCGGGTCGTCGAACGCACGCACCACGATCTCGAGGGAATTCCCCGTCGCGATCGCATCGCTGACATCGGCGGTGAACGAGGTGTGGCCGCCCTGGTGCGTGACGACCAGGTGTCCGTTCGCCCATACCTGGGCCTGGTAATCGACGGCGCCGAAGTGCAACAGGGTTCGCTCGCCGCGGTCGTCGTGGCCCAGCTCGATCTTCACGCGGTACCAGCACACCGGATGAAACCCCTCGTCACCGATCCCGCTCGCGGCGCTCTCCGGAGGAAACGGCACCCGGATCTTCCGATCGAACACGACCTGGCGCGGATCCGACCACCGCGCGAGGTCGTCGTAGGCGAGCTCCCAGATACCGTCGAGGCTGCGCCAGCGGTCGCGCTGGAGCTGTGGCCGCGGATAGGCGCCCCGGCGCAGCCACCGTGGATCGAGGGTCGTCGTCATCATGCCGCCCTTCCCGCCAGGTGATCAACCATCGTGCCTCAGCCTTCTCGTCCGCGGCGGAGCTGGGTTGTCTGTGTCGCGGTCCCGACCTCGCGCACGGCGGTCATCATGCCCGACGAGCGCATCGCGGCGCGCGCCTCGATCGCCCGCTGGACATGAGCCCACATGCTGGCCCACGTGCGATCCCACGACAGCCCGGAGAGGAACGCGTCGGCGTGGGCCATCCGTGCGATCCGGTCGGAGCGCAGCGCCTCGTCGATCGCGGCGGCGAAGTCGGCGGGCGTATCGGCGATCCATGCCAGCCCTTCACGGCCGTACGGCTTGACCACGTCGGTGATCGGGGTCGCTACGACCGGCTTGCCGGCGGCGAGGTACTCGGGCGTCTTGGTCGGGCTGATGAACCGGGTCGCGTCGTTGCGGGCGAACGGCAGCATCGCGACGTCCCAGCCCGCCAGGTAGTCCGGAAGCTCGGCATAGGTCTTGGAGCCGAGCCAGTGCAGGTTCGGCCGCTGCGGCAAGGCGCTCGCGGCGATCTTGACGACCGGGCCGATCATCACGAGCTGCAGGTCGGGTCGCTGATCCGCGAGCTCGGAGACGAGCTCCAGATCCATGCGCTCGTCGATCACGCCGAAGAAGCCGACGCGCGGGTGTGGGATCGCGGCTTGATCGGCGGGATCGGCGAGCAGCTCGCGTGCGCGTGCGAAGTGGGGGACATCGACGCTCGACGGAAATGGGTAGAGGCTCCGGTGCTGCGAGCACGCCCGCTTGTACTCGTAGAGGCTATGACCGCCGGTGAAGACGAGATCGGCGTGCTTGAACAGCAGCGCCTCGCGCTCGGTGAGCTCCGGAGGAGCCCCGAGGAACAGCGACAGCTCGTCCATGCAGTCGTACACGACCGCCCGCGGCTTCACGTGGAGCGTGAAGGCGACCGCCATCGGCGTGGTGTACCAGAGCACGGGGCGCGGGTTGTCCAGCCCATAGAGCACGCGATCGACCATCTCTCGCTGCGTTAGCTCGGCGAGCGCCAGTGATGTTCCAGCCCGGAGATGGGGGACGGCCACGGTGATCGAGCCCTCCGCACGGAGCTCGAGCTCGGGTTTGCTCGCGTCGAACATCGGTTCTTCGATGTACACGACGCGGTGGTCTCGGGCGCAGCGCACCAGCAGGTGCTGGGGGCGCTGAAAGACAAAGTTCCAGCGGAGGTGAGAGAAGCAGAGAATTGTTTCGGAGATCGGAGCCATGCTGATGCGAGTCGCAGTGCAGGTCTCGTACCTGAGAGACGCTCCAGGAGTCTCCAAGAGCTATGCGGTGGTGCCCGATGCGTCGGGGGCACACCGAGCGGGGGGACGCCCGTCCACGCACGGCTCCTCAGGCTGGTGGGGCGAATGCCCCGCGCTCGACGGGGCGGAGCCACGCCTCGCGCCATCCACGCGGTGACCCGACGGCGGTCGGGCGAGTTTCGCCGAGCAGCGTCGCGTCCACCGACGTCCTCGTGCCGCGCGTGCGTGGCACGGGGATCGCAACAGGGTCGGCAATTAATGACCGGTTCGTTGCCGATACGCAGGTGATCCGGCCGGACGTGGCGGCTCGAATCGGTGAGCTGGCGGTCGTGAGCATGCACCGATCGTCGTGGTTTGGGTTTTCGCAGCAAGCAGGAGGAAGTGATATATGTCATTCAAACGTTCATTATTGTTCTCACTCGTCATCACCGCAGGTGCACTGGGCTGTCATCGCGATCGCGGGGCCGGCGGAGTCAATCCTGGCGCCACGGGCGGCACCGGTGGGTCGACCGGCAGCTCCGATCCTTATGCCTCGGGCGGGACGGGTCAGAACGGCACCGGTGGAACTGGAACCGCAGGCGGGGGGAGCACGGGGGGAACTGCAGGGAGCACGGGGGGAACTGCGGGGAGCACGGGGAGCACGGGGAGCACGGGGAGCACGGGCGGCACGGGGACCTATGACGGGGGAACTACCTATGATGGAGGGACCACCTATGACGGCGGAACTCGTGATGATGGGGGCACTGGTGGGGGGACCTATGACGGGGGAACCTCTGGGGGGGGAGGCACTGGTGCGAGGAGGGATGGTGGGACCGGGCGGTGATGTCGTGGTCATCGGCTCGACGGGCAGCAACATCGCTACGGGCAGCAAGATCGCTAGATCGAGGAGGTCAGGCTTGTGAAAGGCTACCTCCAGGCTGCGGCGCGAACGTGGGTGAGCGCGGCTTCACCGGCGACCAGCCCGTCGTCGTCGGCGTCGTGGACCGCCAGCCCGACGAGGTCGCCGCCGGCGGGAGCCGCGCCGAACGCGGCATCGACGGCGAGCCAGACACGGCCGGTCCAGCTGGCGGCCCATCTGTGGCGCACGAGGCGCGCGCCGTCGACCCGGAAGCCGGTCACGACGAGCGTCGGGATCCCGCGAGCGACGGCGAGCGCGGCATAGGCAAGCGCGAACGTCGTGCAGTCGCCCGCGGTAGCCGCCGCCGCGGCGCGTGCGGAGGTCGGGTGGGCGGCCAGATCGGGAGAGATGTGGCGGTGGACGAGCGCGACGAGCGCGATGATCTCGCGGGTGCGATCCGCGCCCGCCGGTCCGGGCGGCAGGCCGCCGCCGAGCCGCGCCGAGAGCTCGAGCACGGCTCCCCCGGGAGCGGCGTGTACGGCCTGCCCGGGGACCGCCGGCAACGCGAGATCGCTCTCGAGCACGAGGCGGTGGCTCGGGGTGCCGGTCAAGGGAATCGACGTCGCGGCGATGAGGTCGGCGGGGGCGAACGGGGTCGCGGCCTCGGCGGCGGTGACCCGCGTCGCGATCACGCCTTCGCCGTCGACGATGCGGACCGGCATGGCGTCGTCCCCGAGGTCGATGGTGGCCTCGGTGGTCGCTCCGGCGGCGTCGCTGCTGGGCATGGTCATGGCGCTGCTCGTCGCGCCGGCATCGAGCACGAGCCGCGCGATGAGCCGGCGAGGCGCGACGGGAGCGTCCGGACCCACCGGAGCGATCCAGCCGGCCCCGGCGACGAAGCCACGGGCCGGCAGGAACACGCGGCCGGCGAACCGTCCGTCACGGCGCACCAGCAGCGGGGCGAGCTCGGCGGGGATGGCGCCTGGTGCCAGCCGCCGCACGCCCGCTTCGTCGGTCACGAGCCAGCCGGTGGCGTCGCGCACCGCCTCGCCGCGGCGGATCGCCCGGGACGCCTCGGTCCACGTCACGCGCGAGGGCACCAGCTGGCGATCGGCGGTGATCTCGATCGCCGTCGCGAGCGCGACCGGGACGGCGCCGCGCAAGAACTGCATCGCCTCGGTCCGCCGCAGGATCACGCCTGCGCGCGACCACTGCTCGGTCTCGCGCGCGGTGCCAACCTGGGCGCCGCCGAGCCAGATCGCGTAGTGGCGCTCGGCGTCCGCCGGGATGTCGGGCGGGGCGGGCGTGTCGTCGACCCGGGGTGGGGCGGTCGCGCACGCGGTGACCAAAACGACGAGCGTCCAGCGCACGGCCAAAACATCGTAGCGAGCGCGGGCGGCTGGGCGCAAACTCTCGCCATGACCCGCGCGTGGCTGATCGTCGGGTGCGGCTATACCGGGACCCAGCTTGCTCGCACGCTGGTCGCCCACCCCGACCTTGCGGCGAGCGTGACGATCACGCGCCGCGATCGCGAGATCGCTCGAGCGCTGGGCGCGGCACTGGGGGTCCGCGGCGAGCGCGCCGAGCTCGCCGCGTTCGCCAGCCCGGGCGCGCTGGAGGTGCCGCCGGGGGCGATCGTCGTGTGCCTGGCGCCCCCGGGAGGCGATCCGGCGGGGGAGATCGCGGCCCTGTGCGCGGCGGCCCACGGCGCGGCGCGGATCGTCTATGTGTCCTCGACGGGCGTCTACGGTCCCGGGCACGGCGCGTGGGTCGACGAAGCCTGGCCGATCGCGCCGATCACCGAGTCCGGCCGCGCGCGCGCCGCCGCCGAGGCCGCGCTCGCCGGTGCGCCCGTGCCGTGGGTCGCGTTGCGCGCCGCGGGAATCTATGGCCCCGGTCGCGGGCTGGTCGATCGGATCCGCGCGGGGACCTACCGCGTGATCGGCGACGGCCGGAGCCACGTCGGCCGGATCCACGTCGTCGATCTGGTCGCGGCGATCGTGCGCGCCGGCACGACGTCTTTCATCGGCCCGATCAACGTCGCCGATGACGATCCGGCGCCGATCGGCGAGGTCGCCGACGCGGTCGCGGCTCGGCTCGGCTTGCCGCCGCCGCCGCGCGTCCCGGCCGGCGCCGTGTCGCCCGAGATCGCGGGCATGCTCACCGCGGATCGCCGGATCGCGAACCGCCGGCTCGTCGGAGAGCTCGGGGTCGTGCTGCGCTATCCGAGCTGGCGTGACGCGCTCGCCGCCGAGCTAGCGGCGCCGCCGCCGTAGCGTCCGGGCGCCGCAGACGAGGGCGAACAGGCCGAGCTGGCCGAGCTGGCCGAGCGACGCGCCGCCCGCATCGCAGCATCCGCCGGTCTTCTTGGGCGGCACCGGTGTGTCGTCGGAGATCGGCTCGGCGTTGCACGTGGTCGGCCCGGTCGCGCCGAACTGCTGCTGCACCGCGGGCCACTGGCTGTCGCAGGTATCGTGCTGCGGGGTGCCGGCGGGGCAGTCGACCGGACCGGCGAGCTCGACGAACCGGAACACCTTGCTCCAGGTCGTCCCGTCGGTCGACTTCGCGATCGCCTTGTTGTCGGGATCCCAGTTCGCGCCGCACCCGTAGAGCGCGCCGTCGCCACGCTGGCCGATGCACGCGAGCTGCGGCGGGCTCGTCATCGGCGCGAACGTCGTGCCGCTGGGCGACGACTGGAACGAACCGCCTCCGAGCGTCGCGACCAGGACGGTCCCGGCCTGCTCGATCGCGACGTCGAGGATCGGTTGGGGCGTCGCGAGCACCTCGCTCCAGGTCATGCCGGCGTCGGCCGAGCGGTAGAGCCGGTCGCCGCTCGGCGGGTTCGCGCCGATCGACGACATGAACACGACGTCGGGGTTGCCGGGCTCGACGCCGGCGGCATAGACCAGCGGCGTCGAGCCAAAGCGCACGCCCGCGAGCGGCGACTCCGTCCAGTGCGCGCCGCCATCGTCGGTGATCTCGAGGTGCGCGGTCGGCGGCATCTGACCGCCGTCCGCCAGCGCCCCGGCGACCTGATAGCCGCTCGCGTAGATCCGCGGGGCGCGCGACGGCGCGATCGCGAGGCTCTTCCACCAGATCGCCTGGGACAGCATGCCGGCCGGCTCGAACGTCACGCCGCCGTCGGTCGAGCGATAGATGTTGTTCGGCTTGGTGCCGTCGGCGGTCGCGACCCACACCTCGCCGGTCGGTCCGAGGTCGATCGCGTCGATCCAGGTGTCGGCGATCCGCCCGGGAGTGTTCACCGGCTGGTCGGCGGTGGCCGTGGTGAACGTGCAGCCGCCGTCCCGGCTCACGCGCAGGCCCGTGTACGTCGTCGCGAAGATCGTCCCATCGGTCGCGATCCGATACTTCGGGTCGAACGTGCCGCCGTAGCCGATGTTCTGCTCGCAGATCCAGCGGAACGAGCAGCCGTCGTCGTGGCTGACGAGCAACCCGAACGTCGTCGCGACGTAGAGCGAGTGGTTGTCGCCGGGCTGAAAGTGCACCCCGTTGGTCAGCGGCGCGCGGCCGTTGGCGAGCGCCAGCGCCGGGTAGAGTAGCGTGACGGCGATGGCGAACAAGCGCATGGCGAGATTATAGGTCATGCGTCCCCTTTCCCGAGCGGAAGCGCACGGCTCGAGGACGCAGGCGCGCGGGCACCCGTCCGCGAAACAAAACTTCACCGGTCAAGTTTATCGACAGGGCAAAGATCGATGTCAGTCTTTGACCTTGGACGGGTTGCCCGGTCGTGATAACTCACACGTGCGGCACCTCGGGCGCCGTTCCCCAAGGCTCACGTGGATAGGTTTTATCTCCTAGCACCGGCGATGCTGCTGCTGGCGACGCTCTGCCTGGCCTTCGCCGTGTACTGCGCCCTGTGCATCGCAGGGCGTCCCCCTGTGATCCACAACGTGAAGCATAATCAGGTCTTCGGGCCGTTCTTCGCGCGGTTCCTCGTCTGGTTGATAGGTCCCCTCGAGCGGCTGCTGATCGGGCGCGTGTCGCCCAATGTCATCACCGCGTCGTCGCTCCTCCTGTGCGGCGTCACCGGCGCCGCGCTCGCGCTGGGCCACCTCCCGGGCGCCGTGTGGCTCTACGTGTTCGCGGGGATCCTCGACGTGCTCGACGGCCGGCTCGCGCGGGTCGCGAACCAGCAGACGCCGGCCGGGGCGCTGTTCGACTCGGTCAGCGATCGCTGGGGCGAGCTGTTTGTGTTCGCAGGGTACGTCTGGTTCCTCCACGACTCGCCGTGGCTGCTCGCCGTGATGAGCGCGATCGGCGGTTCGATGATGGTGAGCTACACGCGGGCGCGGGCCGAGGGCCTGGGGGTCACGTTGTCGGGCGGCCTGATGCAGCGTGCCGAGCGCATCGTGCTCGTCGCGGGCGGGACCCTGATCGCGGCGTGGTACGGCGGTGATCTCGACACGGTCGCGCTCGCCGAGCCGATCATCGGCGTCACGATGTTGATCTGCGGCGTCGCCTCGACGGCGACCGCGGTCAATCGCTGCGTCGTCGCCTACCGCGAGCTTGCGCGGCGCTCGGGAGCCCGCGCCGAGGCCGAGGTGATCGCGCATTCGCCGAGCGCGCCGGCCAGCATGCCGGCGACGGCGCGTGCGCTGATCCCGGCGCACGTGCGCAAGGTCGCGCCGCTCGAGCAGCACTAGCTGATTCGCCGGCGAGCCATCACGCCATCACGGCGACGACCGGCGCGTGATCGCTGGCGTCCTGGCCCTTGCGCGCGTTGCGATCGATCGTGCAGGCGGTGCAGCGGGCGACGAGCGGCTGGGTCAGGTAGATGAGGTCGATCCGCAGGCCCTGGTTCTTGAAGAACGCGACGCCGCGGTAGTCCCACCACGAGTAGATCTTCTCGTCGCCGTGGTGCTGGCGGAACACGTCGGCGAGCCCGAACGCGGCGACCTCCGCGAGCGCCGCACGCTCCGGCGCACTGACATGGATCATGCCCTGCCACTTCTCCGGCGACCAGACGTCGCGATCGTCCGGCGTGACGTTCATGTCGCCGCACAGCGCGAGCGGCTGATCCGGGGTCGCCGTGCGATCGAGGTACGCGCGGAGCCGCTGGAACCACGCGAGCTTGTACGGGTAGCGATCCGACGCCAGATCCTGGCCGTTCGGGACGTAGACGCACACGACGCGCATGCCATGCGTCGTGGCCGCGATCACGCGGGCCTCGTCGTCGTCCGCCCCATCGCCGAACCCGCGGGTCACCTCGGCCAGCGGCTGGGTCGATGCGATCGCCACGCCGTTGTAGCTGCGTTGACCGAACGTCGCGATTTCGTAGCCGGCCTTCCTGAGCGGGGCTGCCGGGAAGCCGGCATCTTCGACCTTGGTTTCCTGCAGGCACAGGACATCGGGCTTCTCCTGGCCAAGCCATGTAAGCAGGCGCTCTTCTCGAGCGCGGATCGAGTTGATATTCCAGGTCGCGAGCTTCACGGCCGTACCCTACATCGCACACGTGCAATCGGCGCATGCCAGCGGTGTCTGGAATTCATGGGGCGCGGGAAGAGTTAGACCCCTACAGGCCGTCAAACGTGAGGATGAAGATGAAGGCGCAAAACGAGCTGTCCCTGTGGAGCATCATCGAGCGGTTGCAGCGCCGGCTCGAGCGGCAGGGCATGACGCCCGCGTCCGCGGATCGAGCACTGTCCGTTGCCCTGCGCCAGCTCGCCACCACGAGATAGCCGCCCGGGGCATGGCGATCTGGAGCCAGGCCGGCGGGGTCGACGCGGGAGCGCTACGACGTCGGGAGCTGGTCGGGAGGGTTCTTCGGATCGAGGTACTTGGCGAGCTTGCCCTGGATGTATTCCTTGGCGCGACCGCGCCACAGAAAGCCCGGGTCCTCGCCGCGGAACCGCGCATGACCGTTGCCGAGCGTGAGCTCGCCATCGATCCGCACGACCAGGTACTTGCCGGTGAACCGAGCCTTCGCAGGATCGACCCACGTCACCTGGATGCCGTGCTTGTTCGCCAGGTATCGACCGAGGATATCCATCCGGCCGCGTGCGTCCTGGTCGGAGAGCTCGTACGGAAAATCGATCTCCATCCCTAGCTCCGATCTAGCACGATTGTACTACGGGGTTTCGGGTGTGCCACGGGAAACGCGGTCCAGATCACGACGTTGCTCGTCGTTCAGCTGTTGCTCGCAGGTCTCGACGGCCGCATGGTCGCTGGCGCGGACCAGGCAGCTCCGCACAGCCGCGCTCCACGTGCCCTGCGTGCAAGCCTGGGCGAGCGCATCCCGCATCGCGGGGAGCTGATCGGTCACCGCACGAGCGGTGGCCTCGTCGACCTTGGCGGCGTCGAGATCGGACCTCGCGATCTCGAGAAACTTCGCTGCGACGGCGCTGCACGGTGGCGCGGCGTCCCCGGCTCCGCCGCGACAGCCGCCCGCGAGGATCGCGAGCAGCGCGGCAAGGGGCGCAGAGATCGCGGGACGAGCCACCCGAAGGTTTTCGACTCGGCGCCCGTGCATGTCAAGGCAGTATAGTCGCGACGTGGGTGCGCCACCGCGATCGCTGCCGCTGGTCGCCCTCGTGCTCGGGGTGGCCATCCTCGTCGTGCAGATCCGGGTGATCGCCGGTGGCCAGACCTGGGACGACGTTCGCTACCAGACCTCCGTCGCGCCGCCGCGGTTGGCCGCCGCCCGTGCGGTGCAGCGCGGGGAGGTCCCCGGGTGGTGGGACGGCTCGGGGCTCGGCGTGCCGCTGGCCGGCGAGCCGAGTCACGGCGCGCTGTATCCCCCGGCCTGGCTCGCGGCGACGCCACGCGCGCTCGACCTCTCGATCATCGCGCACCTCGCCTGGGCCGCGCTCGGCATCGCGGTGTGGGCACGCCGCCGCACCAGCGATCGGGGCGCGCTGCTCGCGGGTGTCCTGGCGGCGACCACCGGGATCCTGATGAGCGCGGCGCTGCGGGGTGCGTTGCCGGCGCTCGCGCACCTGCCGTGGCTCGGGGCGGCGGTAGGCTGGCTCGGCCAGGCCCAAGGCCGGCGCGACCGGGCGCGCGCGGCGTGTGCGATCGGGGCGCTCGTCGGGGCGATCGCGCTGGTCGGGGAGCTCGCGCTGCTCGTCGATGCGATCGCGATCGCGCTGGCCATCGGGCTGGGCAAGGGCGCCTCGCGCTGGCTCGTGGCAGCGATCGGCGCCGGGCTCGCGATCGGCGCGGTGCAGTGGATCCCGGCCCTCCTCCAGCTGTCCGCCGGCGCCGGCGCCGAGGTCACGGGGCTGCCGCTCGGGCGCCTGGTCGAGCTGCTGGTTCCCGGTGCGTTCGGCGGGACCGGCGCCGACCACGCGATCCCGGCGATCGCCGGCCCAGCTCCGTGGGCACCGAGCCTGTTTGTCGGCGCGCCGCTCCTGGCGCTGGCCACGGTGCGTGCGCCGGATCGCCGCGTGCTCGGCGTGATCGGCGGGCTCGTCCTCGCCGCGCTCGTGGCCGGTCGCGGCGGCTGGCCGGCGTGGCTCGGCGCCCCCGAGTTGCACGTCGCCGCGCTCGCCGTCGTGCTCGCCGCCTTTGCCGCCGATGGGCTCGACGCGCTCGTGCTCGGGCAGCGCCGCGCGGTGCTCGCGCTCGCGCTCGGGGCGGGGTTCACCGCGCTGGCGCTCGCGGCGCTGGCCGTGCTGCGCGCCGAGCATCGCGAGCTGGCGCCCGCGGTGGATCACACCATCGTCCACGGCACGCTCGGCGTGGTCTGCATGGCGGGCGGCGTGGTGCTCGCGTGGCGTACGCCGGGGCGCTGGATCGCAGTGCTGTTCGGGCTCCTCGTGGCGCCGGGCGTCGGTGCGGCACCGTCGATCGCCCCCACCGTCGATCGCGCGGTGGTCACCGAGCCGCCCGCGTGGGCCAAGCTCGCCGACGCGGTGCCACCTCCGATCCGGGCGTTCCGGCCGATCTCCCTGCAGGATCGGCCCAGCCTCGACGACGCGATCGCGACGCTGGCGGGAAGCTCGGCGTGGCGCTGGGGAATTGCCGCCGCGCGCAGCGAAGATCCGGCGCGCCCGCGGGCGCACGATCAGACCTGGCTCGCCGCCGCCAGCGAGGGCGGGGCGCTGCTCGACCGCTTCGGCATCGCGCTGGCGATCTTGCCGTCGACCGTGGCCTCCGGGCGCCAGATGACCGTGCTCGGCCAGCGCGGCAGCTGGGCGCTCGTCGTCTTGCCGGTCGCCCCGGCCGCGTCGGTGATGCAGGGCTGGCGGTGGGCCGTCGATCCCGGCGACGCGCTCGCGCTGCTGTTCCCCCTGGGCGGCGGCACGGGGATCATGCGCGGGACGATCGTGCTCGCGGGCGGTGGCCCGCCGGGGCCGTCGTCGCGCGAGCCCCGGCCATGCGCGATCCGCGCGTGGCAGGGCGGCGACATCGATCTGTCGTGCACCGCCGACACCGCCGGCTATGCAGTTGTCTCGTCGACGCCCGCCGCTGGCTGGACGGTCTCGCTCGACGATCGCGACGCCGACTGGCTCACCGCCGACGTCCTCCGCCGGGCCGTCGCGATCCCGGCCGGTGCCCATCGCATCCACTGGACCTACACGGTGCCCGGGCTTCGCATCGGTGCGCTCGTCGCCCTCGCCGGTGGGCTTCTCTTGATCGCGCTATGGGGCTTCGGCCGGCACCGGCGGGCGGCGACGACACCCGCCGAGCTCACCAACTGAGTTCTCGCAGCTCGGTCTCACCGCAGTGGATCGGACCGGTCGCTCTGCGAATCCACAGGAGAGCCGCGATCCCCGGAGCGGCCGCTCGGAAGACCGCGGACACGCGCGCTTGCGGACGCGGGTCTGGGCTCGCCGCTCGTCTGTTGACCACCGTATCGCGATGACCGGCGGTGCCATCCCCGCGACCGGCCGGCGCCCGATCCACTCGGCCTGGGAATCTATCTCGCGTCGTAGCCCAGCCCGCGCCGCTGCGCTGCGCGTCGTCGTTGTACAGAGGCTCGAGCAGAGGCAAGCTGACGCGATATCGCATTTTCGTGCAAGGGGGTGGTCGGCCGCCGGCCACGGAGCCTCGTCCGGTGACCACCGTATCGCGATGACGGGCAGTGCCATCGAGCGCGTGTAGCCCAATGGGCGTGAGTCGAGGGCCTACCTTACGAGCTCCCAGCGGTCACGGTACTGATCCATCCAACCTACGGGATAACCGGCCACGGGGAAGCTGTAGGACGGTTGGACGCGCCGCATTTCCGTATCTTGGTGTGGCTTGCCGCCTTTGCCTGGCCTCGCCAGCCAACTCTCGTGCGACTGCTTCACAACGTCGGCGACGATCGCGCAGGGGATCACGAACGTGCTCGGTACGGGCGGCTCGAAATCGACGAAGCAGTAGAGGAGTCCGGGCAAGACGAGGGTCTCGTGCTTCGCCTTCATGTGCCAACCGCCGTCCTTTCCAGAAGTCCGCGTCTTGACCTGGATTGTCGCGACTACTGAATGATCGGGGTTGAGCACGAGGATATCGACGGTCTTGAAACCTCGCGGCGCTTGAGCCGCAAGCAGGCCTCGCAGGTGGAGCTTGTACAGGACAAAGTGCTCGCCTGCGGAACCGATCAAGTCGTAGTGTGAAGCGCCGCTCGCCTGGTTCGTCATCTTGATTCTTCCACGCGCCGAAATGGTCTTTGATGTTTCAGCCCCGAGGTTGTCTAAGGTAGCGTGTTTTTGCTCAACCAGACACGAAGACGTACAGCTGTAACCGACAGCCGGTTAGTCATTTCATTCCTCGCGCCGCCAGCGCGCGTGTTCGCGGTCTCCAGGGCATACGGCTCGTAGAGTCGGCGCGCATGTCCACGATCTCCTAGGGCGCACGATCCGTACGGCCGGCGCGATCGATCAAGCTCTGCGGCAGGCTAGTCGATCGTGGCGAGGCCGCGTCGCGTGGCGACCCACAAGGTGTGGCCGACCCGGATGGTGCCGGTGGTATCGCGGCCGGGCAGGTCGCGCGTGGTGTTCCAGGTGACCGACTGGCCGTCGCCGGTGAGGAGGCCGTCCATCGTCGCGGCGAGCAGTCGATCGCCGTCCCACGTGAGGCCGGCCGGGTTGATCCAGCCGCCACCGAGCTGCGTCACGAGGTCGCCGTCGATCCGCGCGATCCCGCCGTGGTAGGTGCCGGCCCAGAGGACGTCGCCGCGCGCCGCGAGCGCGGTGACCCAGTCGTCGCGGAGCTGGCCGGTCGCGACCGAGAGCCGTTGCCAGCGCCCCGAGGGGGCGGCTCCGGGCGGTTCGGCCGTGGGGCCGGGTTGCGCGAGGAGCGCGACCGGATCATCGGCGCCATCCTTGGTCGTCCAGCCGACCGCGGGGCCGCGGTACAGGCCCGTCGTCGTGCCGAGCCATAGCGTGCCGGAGGTCTCGGCGATCGCCCACACGTTGCCCAGGCCCTGGTCGCCCGGGATGCGCGGCCCGACGCGGTGGAC
>Ga0308175_100000261_pt1 | contig 40065 bp, 51 predicted proteins | sample PhyCR1_3_FD_203893 | JGI IMG/M metagenome (GOLD analysis project Ga0308175, IMG submission 203893) | Soil microbial communities from UC Gill Tract Community Farm, Albany, California, United States - DLSLS.C.R1 | ecosystem: Environmental > Terrestrial > Soil > Agricultural land | place: USA...
GAGAGACCGTGGCCGAGGCAACATCGGACTATGCTGCTGCACAGGTACAGCTTTGTGCCTCGGTTGACACACGGGACAGGACTGGACCGGTCGGTTTGGAGCCGATAACTGGGTAAAGTCCCACCCTCTGCGATGCAAAGGGTGGGTCGTTTCTATAGAGTGAAGGATTGTTGAAGTACGATCTGGCCATTCTGCATGACGGTGATAATCGCACTCGTGAAAGCAACGTCGGTTATCTCTGCGGTCCAATTATTTTTTGGACAACCCGCCTGCTCAGCAGTCGGCTGTTCAGGTGCGCCTGTTATCACGCTAAAGAACACGTTGCCATTCTTGACCTGGGTTGCAGGAATATTCTGGACGCCCGACAATGTCACCTGTGCTGGGTTTTGCCCAGGGGCTTCATTGCCGCCCTGATTGGTACACGTCGCCGTCGGCGTGCCGGTAGCCGAGAGAATGACTTGGACATCTTCATTACCCAGCCCAGCTAGGTTTCCTGAAGCGGTCAGAGTCAAGCCATTATCGGTGAATGTTGGCGGACCACCTTTAAAATGGACATTCGCTGCGACGGCGGTCAGTGTCGCCGCCAGCACTAAGGCACTCAGCGCAACGGATCGTTTCTGGAACAACTTCATTTCACTTACTCCTTGAATTTCGTTTAGCCCTTACGTTTACTTTCTCGTGCAAGCACTTCGCTCGCAGAACGACTGAAGAGGTTACGTTGCAGCACTGCATAGCTTACGGGCCGCACGCTCAACCCCTGATTGCCAAGGGGGTCCAAACACGAATACCCAGGGCGTGTGTTCTCGCACACCAGCCCTTGCGGAAAGGCAAGGCATTCGCTCCAGCACCAATTCCGGAATAGTAGCCAAGCTCGCATTATGGCCAACGACAGCTGGCGATCGGTTAAGCTCGCCCGTTGCATCGGGGGGCCGAGATCAAGGCATGGATCTCCTCTCTGTTTCCGGCGGAAACGCACCGCCTGAGATCAGTTAGATTGTCAGGAGGAATGGCCCGTACGCTGCTACATTAGTGACTGGTGTTGGAAAGCACCCGGGGACACTTTGCCTCCCGATTGCCGGTTCCTGTTCACAGCGGGAACCGGCATTACAATTCTTGAGCGTTCAATTTGAGTTGCTGGAAATTTCCCGCGATACGCACCTCCGCTTAGCACCCGGCGTATACCGGAACCCCGGGATAGCAGGGCTTCGCGTAGTGTGCGTTCCGCGACACCCCGGGTCCGCTTGTCAGCGCGACTTTGGACTTCTAGCCCAGTCGCACGTTTTACAACGCTGGTGCGAAACTTTTACAAGCGCCTTCAATAATAGGCCGGACCACGGAAAACTGCTAGCACGAACGACTTACTTTATACGCTCGACGGGCCGAGTTAGTACTAAGTACTGACTTTGTGTGGTCGTAAATCTTTCACGCGCAAGCATCGAACCGAAGTTGCGGGCTGGACAAATGCGCAGCCCTAGATCGGCTACATTTTGGTTAGCCGGTTATGCGCCGTAACGTTGATGCTGTTATCCGCGTAACGTCGATGCAATGTATCGGCTCATTGAACACTGCGAAGGAAAGATCACCCGAATTGCTCATCACCGTGGGCCGGATTACCCAGAGTGGCTCTTTTCAAGGTTGGATTGCGAAGTAGTGCTTGTGAAGTTCTGCAAATTGGTGTGGGGCAGACTGGCCTTTGAAATCGCGAGTGGGTCCAGGGCGAGGCGGCGCTTGACTCGTTCCGGCTTGGGCGCTCCAGGTTCAACAGAAAGCGACGCTTACTCATGCGCATTCGATGCGACCGGCCGGACGTATTTCTTAAGCGGATGCAGCGGAGAGTGCAATGCGAGGATCGAGCCTTACTGAAGCGGCACATGCCGCGGGATCTGCGGACTCCGCGCATCTGTCACGCACCCTTCGCTCCATGCTTGGAATCGCGCCATCGTTTCTATTCAAACGTGGCCAACTTGATGTCACCTTCCTCGAGAACCCGTGAACATATGAGCACGGAACTCAGCTGGTTCGTTCTTTACTGATTCACCATCTGATCGTTAACGTCGAGTAGTAGAAATGTTTTCTGACCTAGCCGCAAAGTTGTCACGACCGCGTAATGTCCGAAAACTCAAAAGAGCCTGCAGCTCTGATTTAAAGGTTCGTAAAGTCCGGGTAATGCTGCAAGTGACAGGTCCCAAGTTGTTGCAAGGAATAGTGTGTTGAATTCCCGGACATTACGGGGTAATGCTGGCTCACACTCAAATGCTGGAGAATCATTTGCTAGGGTGGATGGCCTCGACGTTATCCGCCCTTTTGTTTTCTTCTCCACGTGCCAGACCTCCACAAGCTCCTTTTGATTTCACTATAATCACCGCTCTCATCCTGCTTGACCCCCGGGCGGTGAAAACCTGCGGGTATACGTAAAAAGCGGCAACGGCGGTCTATGGGTGTGCAACCCTGAGGAAGCGAGACACCCCCGGTTCCGTCTCGGCAAAACCCGCCTTCGAGAACTCGTTGAACCCGTATAAAAGTACTAGCTTAGAAGAAATCAGTCTTCCTTCACAGATCTTTTACAAATACAATCGCATGTACTTGGTCCGTGTTGTCCGGAAGGACACTAAGCGAATCATGTGAACGGCCGATAGATCTCTCGCAATGGGAACCGCGTTGTTCATTTTGGGCGTACTTCTGATGCTGAACATTGCGTTTGGGGTATGGTGGAGTACTGTGCACCCGCATATAAAGGATGCCGATCCGGACTTGAAGCCCGATCTATTGCCGAGGAGTTTGAGGCGAACAAGCGCGGCTATCGGTAGTACGCGTCAACAGTACGGTACGTACCCGCGCCAGGTGTGCGAGCGTCGATACTTGCCTCATCGATGTTCTGGCGTCTTTGTTCTCTGCGGCCGTAATTGCAGCGCCGTGCGTCTTGGTTGTCGGCCTGATCTACGGTGCTTTCTTCTCGCGCGAAGATTCCCGGTCCGAAGCCGACAAGATCATCTATCGAAGCTAAAATCGCCCGATACACAACGAGGTCTCAGGCAAATCGCCCTAAGTTCCGGGATCAGGCTTACTAGCAGGTTGCGCACGCGGCAGACTCACAGAGAACACGAAGAGCGCGAATCGGATAAAGCCATAAGCTACGTGAAGTGGTTGCCGCGGCAGCGGCACGCTAACCTGGATGCTCTTACGCTTCCTGGCTTGCTGAATCTCCAGCCCTTGCCAGTGGGAAAAAGCGATTTCTGGACGTACAAGGTACCGCGTATGGCCCGGATATTTGAGCCGTTGAAACGAGAGCTGTTGGAACGCGGGAGCGAGGCTTGGGAGAATCAGATGAAGACAGATGCCGAGAATGCTCGATCCCTTTCAGTTCTTACTGGTGGCGGTTGCCGGATGGATGAATCAGCACCAGCAGCAAGCGATCGAGTACCTGCGCGAGGAGAATCGAGTGTTGCGGGAGCAACTCGGTGATCGTCGAGTGCGGTTCAATGATGACCAGCGCCGCTGCTTGGCGGTCCATGCTAAAGGCTTAGGTCGCAAGCTCCTGGCCGAGGTCGCCAGCCTGGTCACGCCCGATACCCTATTGGCGTGGCACCGGAAGCTGATTGCCCAAAAGTACGATGGGCACGACAAGCGTAGGCCAGGACGCCCGCGCACCCAAGAGCAACTTGAAAATCTGGTCATTCGAATGGCGGAAGAAAACCGGACGTGGGGCTATCGTCGAATTCAGGGTGCAGTATCCGCACTTAGGCCATACGTTAGCGCGAAGCACGATCGCCGATATTCTGCGCCGGCATGGAATCGAACCAGCGCCTCAGCGAGGCCGAAAAACCAAATGGAAGGAATTCCTAACACAACACTGGGAGTTGATCGTGGCTGCGGATTTCTTTACGGTCGAGGTCTGGACGGCCAGAGGATTGAAGCGTTTCCTCGTCCTATTCTTTATTGACCTGTCCACACGCAAAGTAGAGATCGCCGGTATCGCATCCACCGCGAATGGTTTGTGGATGAGTCAGATTGGAAGGCGGGTTACGGATGCGGTGGACGGAATTCTGAATGGCAAACGCTATCTGATCCATGACCGCGACCCATTGTTCACAACAGACTTCCAAGACATTCTTGCAAGTGTCGGCATAAGGTCAGTGAAGCTACCGCCGCAGTCACCGAACCTGAATGCTTACGCAGAGAGATTTGTACGCTCGATCAAAGAATCGTGCTTGGAACGGCTGGTCTTATTCGGGGAGAACTCGTTGCGTACAGCGGTTCGCGAGTTCGTAGCGCATTATCTGAGAGAGCGCCACCATCAGGGTTTGGGCAACCGGATAGTCGTTCCGGAAATCGGCGAGATGGGCAACAAGGGCGCCATCCGATGTCGTGAGCGCCTAGGTGGAATGCTGAATTACTATTATCGGGCGGCATGAAGTCGTGATCTCGTTCTCATCGGTATGGACACGATCAATCGATCAGCGATCGTAGTGAGACCAGCACAGCCGTTTTTGGATTGGCCTCACCGAGTCGATTCCACAAGCGCCCGGCTGAAGGTCGAAGATCTACAACAAGAGCCGACGATCTACTTGGTGCCGGAATGCGACAGCCTGGATCAAGCGCTGGAGTATTTGGGGGAACGCATCAGAGACATTTTTGAAGAACAGCTCGACGGATGGTATCGCGCACCGCAACTCTGGCCTGCGAAACGAGATCTATCCACGTTCCAGAGCTGGTTTGAGGTTAGCTTTCATTCCATGATTGTGGACCTGTCGGACGATGTCCTCGAGCATGAAGACTTGTAGGTATGTCAAAATCGCCGCACGTCAGCCCGGCACCCCGAAAGCTGAATCATGGTTCGACTTTTCAGTCCATACGGGGTGAAGAAACCGCCAGATTCTCTCGAGCGCTATCTCCCGGTTGGTGAACTTCTGGACCGGCAGGACGCCCGGCAGATCGTTCCAGAGCGCCACCAGTCGTTTCAACGGCCACGCTCCCGCCAGCGCCCTCCATTCTGCGAAGCTCGTGACCTGTTGCCTAAGGCTCTGTTCTTCGCTGTGCGGAAAGTCTTCGCTGTGCGGAAACGTTGTTACTTTGCTATTGGGAAGCGGCATGTAGTTCTCTTTCTGGCCGACATCCGTGTGCGGCCACTTCATCCATCCCTCTGCGCCCGCAGAATTGCAAGTCAGACATGGCGGAGGCAGTCAGAGTCAGCTGCCAAGAATATCGTTCGGCATGACTGGACTTCCTCCGCTCAGATCAGCCTAAAATCTGCCATGCGCAAACCACGCAAAGTCGTTCTCATCACTCGAGGAGAACGCAAAAACGCCCAAGTTCGGTCCGAACGGACCGCTCCTGTAAAAGAAGAAATCCGGATCCTGACGTGCCGTCAGACTTCCGCCAGCATGACTTTTCACCTGGGGCCGCCTCTGCTCCTTCGCCATACAGCTTCGAACCCGCGCGCTCAGCCAGGCAAGCTGCTGCCATTTCCCGTCCGTACACCGGATTCCGGCAAAAAATAAGTCACAAACCTTACCTTTTTTGGGAGCGACTCTGCAAGTTGTTAATGACTGGGTTACATCTTCGAAAGCCGATTGGGGAGCCAATTCTCTCCGTCGAACTTCGCTCTCTAGCCGTCTAATGTAAGTCCGATCTTAAAGAAAATAGCAAGATTCCTGGCCGCGTCAAGAGGCCTTGGTTTGTGGAAAGGCTTGGTAAATGAGCTCGTCGAGTTGCGCGTCGACGCGGTTGAGGGAGTGGCGTAGCGGAAAGGGGAGAACCGCGTCATTGCCCGTGAACATTGCGATAGCGGGACGAAATACGCGGGCTTCGAGTCGAGTGAACAAGCGGGCGGTCTTCCAGCCATACGGCGTTAGAAAGTAACGGTGCGTTTTGGGGGGCCGGAAGATGAGGCCCTTCAGTCGAAGCCGGCGCAGGTCGTAGGTCATCTGGCTGGTGGTGTATTGTTCGTCAGTGACACCCAGTAGCTCGACAACCAGCGCCCGCAGATCGCGATTATGGAAACCATCGATCAGGTGATGAAAGAGCGTGAGCGCCAGAAACAGGGCCATCACTCGGGGCTGGCCGAACTTCAGAGCCGGCACTTTCTCACCGTCGTCGGTGACGGTCGGTTGCACCACGCGTTGGATGCTGTCGCCGCTCAAGCCGCTGTTATGGCTGACGCGTTCGACTTCCAGTAAGCGCCGATTGATTTCCCGGCCGATCTTTTGCAGGTAAGGCAGATTAGAGAGACCCTTGTTGACGCCGAAGTCCTTCGGATTGCGGAATGTTCCTTCCGTCCGGCATCCCCGGCCTTCCTTGAAGTACTGCTTTAGATCGAAGTTTTTGTAATCAATGTGCAGGCTCGGGTGGACTCCGTCCTGGATCACGCGTGTGCGGAACTCCCCCGGCGTCTTCTTGGTCACCACCCGGTCGAAGATTAACTGCACCCGGTCGGGCCGCCCCAGGTCCAGATTGTCACGTATGATCTCTTCAAAGAACTCGCGACCGCGCAGGGGCCGGTCGAAGATCTGCGTCAGACTCACTTCCATCTGCCAGATGGAGAGACTCCAGTCGTAACCGGCGGCGCGGTCTTCTGCTCGTAGCGGCAACGGGAGTCGCTTCAGCCACTTTCGGAACAACCGATCGATTTCCTCCGGCCCCAGCGAATCACAGATCTCCTGCAACTCCTCCGGGTCCTCGCATGACAGGAAGCCGTTGTCCAAAGCTTGGTAAGCAATTCCCCTTTTCTCCAACTGCCGCTTGGCCCATTCGTGGCCGTTCAAGCACAACTTGGTTCCCCAAGGCGCATAGCTGCACACTTTGATGAACAGCGGACCGAAATCAGCATCATCTATGTAGAAGTAATAGTGGTTCACGTAGACGGTCTTGTCGCGCGTGTACTCGAACTGGCCGTTGATCTTCTTGCCTTGGAACGCCTGCGCCTTCTCCTGCGCGACTCCGATGAAGACGATCCCGTCGCTGACGCCACGCTGTCGTCGTATCTGGTTGGCGACCTCATCCTTACGCTCTTTGTGGTCGAACTGATACACCGGAATCTGTTGCCGCTCCGACATCGCCTTCACCGCTTCCCGGAACTTCTCGGTGACCTGTCCCAGCACCACCGGTGACGGGATCGGCTTGTCCAACTGCTCGCGCATGAACGTGACCAACCCGCCTGAGGTCGCCAATCGTCCGATGTACCCATTCAGGTATAACCGGTCCAGACATTCCACTTCCAATGTGACGTGTTCGCTTAGCAGTTCCGGGATGCTCGGCATTACCGAGATTCTACGGAATCAAGAAAACTCTCGCTCGTCGGTTTGAGGTCGAAGACCTCGCTAGACAGTCATGCGATGCTGACATGACTCGTCGAGCCCAGCCGGCCGCTGAAAACAAGCCGCTTATCTCAGCGCCGTTAACTACTGGGTTGTAACTTCGAAACCCGACCGGGGAGCCAATTCGCTTTTCGAACTTCGCTCTCCAGTGAACGGTCATACATGAAGTCAGGATTCTGATCCATGTCAGCATGCGATGCCGACATGGTCACACAGCTGAAGTCTCCGGTAGCAGTTCAGGAAACTTGCCAATAAACTGAGTACCGGCGATCGAACAGAGTGTTTAGCGGCACCAGCGTGAAGTCCTTTGCCTGACCCGTCGTACGGAACGTAAGCGGCTTATCGCCAGGCTTGATCCACGAAGCAGGATCCGCACCGGCGGCCCGGAAAGTGGGTATGGCAATATCCGGCACTGGCGGCGCGTGGTTCATGGCGTCCAGTGCAGACCCGGATTGCTCAACGTTAGGAGCGCCCACGCGGAAATTGGCGCCGATAATGTGAGCTTCGGGGCACATGGAATCTTCGATTCTGGATGTTGCCGAGAAGATGAGTCTTGCGATTCAAGGCACACCCGTTGAGCAGGTGAGCCGTAAAGAAGACGGAGCTGGTCCGCGAGGCTTTTCCATTAAATACGCAAGCCGTTGTACCCAGCGGCTGTGCGGATTCACCGAAACAGCGGCCGTCAGATCGTCCGGGTTTGTCTCGAGGCGTTTGCGCAGCGCTGCCAGTTGTTCCTCAGTTGGATTACCACTTAAGCCTGAGGCAAGCAGGTACTCGAATGTTTGCGATTCCGGCCCCGGGTCAATTCCGGCGGGCCAACCACGCGTTAGCTTAGCTCCGGAGCGTCCCAGTTGGGTAATCAGATTTTCATGAAGTTGTGCAAGTTCCTCGGAAATCTGCGCTGCGCTGTCCTCCAGCATGTAGCCGACGCGAAAATCCTTAAGCCGCTTCTGGCGGGGCGCTGGCATATGCCAACTCCACGCGCTCGCCTCATCCCCTGACGGTCCGCCAAGCACACTCATCGCAAGGCCTAGGTCGGTTGCACTTCGCGCCAGAGGGCCGGCTACGGCAAGGTCGAGGGTGCGTGGTGGCCCGCCCTTCCAGGGGCCCGGGATGTGTCCTGCGAAGTTGATCAAATTGAGCGTCGGCTTGTGGCCGTAGATACCGCAAAGCTTTCAGACGATTACGCCGATAAGGTCATCGTCTGCACTATTCAGAAGCTCGGTCTGGCGCTCGACGAGACCAGCAAGCGCAACAAGCAACGGGCGAAGAGCGGACAATCAACGTACAAGGACATGCTCGATCCGCTCCGGGACAAGCGTATGGTCTTCATCTTCGACGAGTGGCACCGCTCACAGTTCGGCGAAAACCACAGCGCCATCAAGGAGTTCTTCCCCAAAGCCCAGCTTTTCGGCTTCACAGGTACGCCGATTTTTGAGGACAACGCCATCAGGAAGCAGGCCGAGGGAGAGATCGGCATGAAGCCGCACGTGATGACTTCCTCGGGCTGCATCTGGCTAGACAAGGGCCGAACGGGACGACTCTCGCTACCACGATGATCAATTCGTAAATGCTCGGCATGAACTGCACGAGTGTGTTGGGGCGCTCAGTCCATGCGTTTCCATGTTTCTTTAAGATTCATTTCGCCGATACTTCCCGTCTGTGTTAGTGTGTCGCCTTCAATTTTGATGGCGAATGTGAGATCCTTTCCCACATAACCGGCGGCACCTTCGTTAACGTCGAGCAATTCCACATGCTCAGTCAACGAGTTGCCCTTAAGTAGGTAGCTGCCCGTTCCAGATCCAACGGTCTTGTTCTTGGTCGGATCAAACTGTACCCACATGTACCGGCCTTTCGAGAATGTCTTGATCTGAGTTGTCTCGGCAGCTTTAGGGTGCCCGCTGTAATCGGCAGACTCAAGTTTCCAGGCACCCAAAATGTTGTCGTGGCCGGTCCCCGGGGTTGCCAACTTAGCCCAAGCAAATGCCGCGACTGCAACAATCATTGCTGCGGCGTAAACAAGTAAGCGCTTCGTCTGTCTCCAGCCTCCTTGCGGCGAAAATGTGCGTGCAAGTCTATCACAGATGGCCAAACTCCTGGATCTCGGGGCAGTAGTCAGTGTCGTTAGCATGTGAGTTGTCCGGTTCAATCAGCAAATGAAATGTCGACTGGTTGGCTTTCGTAAGAGTCGGCATCATTCTTCCAGCTGCTCTTTGTAGCCAATGAGAATGTGGTGACGGCGGTGCCGTTGCTAGTGGATCGGGCTTCCGGATCGGAACCGAGGAAGCCAATGAGATCGATGTTGTTCTTGTAAATGTCAGTTTTCCTTTCGTTGCCCGGATCTGAGCCCTTCGTCACGTCGCTTCGAATCCACACGCCCAGCCCGGCAAGCTTGAGGAGCGAACGCAGAAGCAAGGTTCCGGCTCCGGGATGGTAAACCGCCTGTACGACGAGGCGGTGATCGCTGCACTCTCCAGGCCATTGCCATCGATAAGAACTATGCCGAAGCGCATGCCGTGCTGGCGTTTACCGTGTTCTTCTACGACTGGGCGTGGAACGATGCGGAAGAGCATTTCAGGCGCGCTTTAGCATTGAATCCGAACAGCGCTGACACCTACTGGATGTATGCGCAATTGGTTCGTGTCGCTCGGCAATTCGTGGCGTATAATCCCTTCAACGCGCAACATCACCCGAGCGCGGGAGGCTGAAGCATGTGCAATATCCGCAGGCGTGAATTTTTGGGGGGAGCAGCGACATTCTTAAGTCTCGAGAACGAGGCGGAACTCCTTGCGAACCCGAATCCACTGGACGTGGCGGAGGTCGGCAAGGAAGACCTGTTGGGATCGGATATCTACTTCCACGAAGGTAGCGTCTCGGACAATGCCGAGGCAGTCTGCAATAACGGATGGATCATCTTCGCGGATTATGTTCTTGTAATCGATGCGAACTTTCCCGCGGGTGCAAAGCTGATAATCAGCAAGATTCGCGCGCTAACGGATAAGCCGATCAGGTTTGCGTTTGATACCCATCACCATGGCGACCATGCCTACGGTAACCAAGTATATGTCGATAATGGCGGAACACCGATCGCGCATACGGGCGTTGTTGAGGAGATGCGGCGATACGAAACCGGGTACTACGACTGTATCGCTCCGGACGGGTTGGACAGTGCGCTGGGAGTAAGTTGACTCATTGAATCACGCGGCGGGCTGTAGTTCAAGAGCGAAGTCACGGTGGGCCTGAAGCGGCGTACGATAGTTCAGGCGTTGGAGAATCCATTGATGGTTATACCGATTCCGGAACTCGATGAGGGCGGTGCGAAGCTCCTCGAGATCGCGAAAATGACGGATCCAGAGTAACTGTTCTTTGAGGGTGCGAAAGAAGCGCTCGATACATCCGTTTCCTTCCGGCTGCCGCACGAAGGCCGGAGAGGACTCGATGCCCAGGAAGCGGATCTCGTTCTGAAAATCATCGCTCATGTAAACACTGCCATGATCATGGCGTAACGACAGGCCGGCGGCATTGCCGGCGGAAAAAGCGCCGAACTGTTCTTTGACGCCCTGACGGATCGGTTCCAGCGCTTGGAAGCGAGTAGCCTTCTTGACCGCGTGAATGCCGATGCACTCGGCCGTGCAGTGATCAATGGCTGCGAAGACGGTCACTGTACCCTCGGCCTCCGTGAAAGTTGCCGTGGCGTCAGTTCCCCACATCTGATTGGGCAGTTCGGCGATGATCGTCCCCTCGTGCGGATTGCCCCGAACTGGCTCCGGTGCCCGGGCCGGCGAGAGCAATTGGTTTTCCCGCAGCAGCTGCAATACGCGGTCCTTCGAGGTCCGGATGCCCTGATGCCGAAGCCGGGCCCAAATCTTGCGATAGCCCTCGCCGCTGAACACCGCTTCATCCAACAGCTGGCGAATGGCCGTCACCAGTTCGGCGTCGGAAAGCACCTTGGGGCCGCGCTTTTGCTCTTCCCGCGGATGCCGCTTACGATGCCGGGCGGCATAGAAACTGGAACGTGCCAGGCCCCACAGCCCTGCCACGCGCGCCACACCATACGGCTTTTTGCTGGAAGGCGAAACCGTGCGGCTCATGGCTTCGACCTCCAGAACGCCAAAGGGCGGCCGTTCTCCAGGCGCACGATCTTCTCACGCAGCAGTTCGTTATCCACGCAAACGCCAGCTACGACCGATTTCAAACGCTTCATGGCTTCGTCTTCCGCGTCGTTTTCGCGGCTCTTCAGCATGGCTTCGCCTCCGGCTAGAAAACGCTCACGCCATTCACTCAGCGTGGCCATCGTCACACGATGTCTGCGAGAAGTCGATTCCAGATCGGCGCCCCGTAGCAACTCCAGAACAACCGACGTCTTGCGTTTCGCCGACCACCGGCCCGCGCCGGGCAGCGCTGACGATTCCTGGGACTGCTCAGTCGCCCTTCGGGCTCCTTCCGCAGCCCCAGAATCGGGTTTCTTTGCGTTGGACATACCCTGTCTAGCTCCGCACCCAGAACTCTTCACCCTTGCATCCGTCAAATACATCGATTGGGAAAGTGCCGATGCTCCTAGCGGTGATCGACTGGAATATCTTGCCAGAAAAGATAAGAGCTATACGCATGAAGCGGAGATGCGCGCTATCTTCATAGACACTCAGTTCAGCCCGCCTTCCATGCCCGAGAAGCGCAAGCCCGCTGAACTCGACGCTGAGATTGAGCGAATGTCTCATAGTCTGCCGAGTGGGAAAGCGGTTGCTATCGACCCGCAACAACTGATAACAAGGATCATGGTGGGGCCGCGCGAAAAGCCTTGGATGGCAGACCTCGTGAAGAAAATGATCGAGCGATACTGCTTGGCTACGCCTGTACGGAACTCAGATCGGCTGCAAGCTCGAAAACAGACGTACGACTTGAAAGAGTTTGCCCGTCCAGGAATATATCGAAGTTCCTTGGACGTTTGACTGCCAGTGCATACTTCTCGGTGATCAACAAGATTGTCGGTGACGACCATCACGGGCTGCTCGGGAATGCCGATTGCGTCATCTGCTCGAGTTCTTGTCGTTCATCTTCTGTCAGTACTAACGGCTCGGCACCAGAAAAATAAAGCAGCAAACTTACCTACCGGACATGGCACAAATGCGGACGGCAACAATAGCAGTAGAGAACAAGCAGCGGGAACGTGGCCCAGGCAAACAAGAGCAAGACATCGGTGCGGGTTGTCGTTCCACACGGGCCAGGTTAGTGGCTGCTTTCACCTAAACTGGCCTAATGGCACATAGGCCACAGTCCAGCAGTATAAATGAAGTCGAGCATGGGCGCCAGCTTCGCCGCGCGGTGCTGGCGAGCACGATCGGGACGGCGATTGAATGGTACGACTTCTTCCTGTACAGCACCGTAACCGGCCTAGTGTTTGCGCAGTTGTATTTCCCAGAGGCCGATCTTCTTGTCGGGACGGTGGAAGCGTTTGGAGTGTATGCGGTGGGTTTTGTCGCCAGGCCAATCGGTGCGGCAATATTTGGGCACTACGGCGACCGTCTCGGGCGAAAGGCCGCTCTAGTCGCGACGCTACTACTCATGGGAATCGGAACCTTCCTGGTTGCGCTCGTCCCGGGTTACCAACATGTCGGTATCTGGGGCGCAATCATGCTAACGACCCTGCGCTTTATTCAGGGCATCGGTGTTGGGGGGGAGTGGGGCGGTTCGGTGCTCCTCTCGATGGAATGGGCGCAGTCGAACCGCCATCGTGGCTTTATCACGTCATGGCCACAGTTCGGCGTACCAGCGGGCCTGTTTCTCTCGAATGTCGCGGTCCTCGCGATGAGCGCGGTATCGGGGGCGCAATTCATAACCTGGGGCTGGCGAGTGCCGTTCCTGTTCAGTATTGTTCTCGTCGGACTCGGCCTGTACATCCGGTTGGGTATTCAGGAAACGCCGGTGTTCGCCCGACTTGTCGCGGAGCGCCGGATTGAGCGTGCGCCGGTTTTGGAGGTCCTCCGTCGCCAACCCCGGGAAATCGTCCTGACCGCCTTATGCCGCATGGCCGAGCAGGCGCCCTTCTATCTATTCACTGCATTCGTATTCGCATATGGCACCGACATCTTGCACTTTAAGCGCGACTTTCTCCTCACCGCGGTGCTTGCCGCTGCGATGCTCTCGTTCGTCTCTATTCCGTTGTTCGGGCATTTGTCCGACCGCCTCGGACGCAAACGAGTCTACATGTTCGGAGCGGCTCTTACCGGCGTCTATGGTTTTGCATACTTCATGCTGCTCGATACCAGAGTGCCGTGGCTGGTAGCAACCGCCATCGTCCTCTCGCTCGTACCCCATGACATGATGTACGGTCCGCAAGCTGCGTTGATTGCCGAGTCCTTCACCGAACGTCTTCGCTACAGTGGAGCGTCCCTGGGCTATCAACTTTCGTCTCTGATTGCGGGCGGTCCCGCTCCCCTGATAGCCACCTGGTTAATGAGCCGCTATCACTCATCGACGTCAATCACGGTATTCATCTTCGCTTGCGCAATAATTTCGCTGGCCGCGACGGCCATGCTGAAAGACAATACCAACAAGGACGTGTCTGATTGAACGCAGTTTCCATTCCAGCTCGGCATCTCTCGAGGAAGAGATGCACTAATGCATTGAGGCTCTTGATCTAGCTCCTCTTGGATCGCCACCTTGAAGTTGCTCTTGCTGGCATCTTTTTTGCTGCCGCAGGAAATAAGAACGGCAGCGAACAAGCCCAGTACCGCACCCGCTAAAACGCTCTTGCTCATCGAGGCGCAGGATATCACGCAACGTGAGCTGTCCTCCGAGCCAAGTGATCGCCGCTGGTGAAATTCACCTATACATCCGGCTCCTGCCCGAGAAAATGGCACGCAAGTTCACGGTCCCTCCGAGCATGCCAGGAATGTCTCTGCCCACTTCCGAAGGTACCTTTCCAGCGGACGCTTATGTCTTTGCCGAACGGGTTGGCGTCCTCGCCAAGCAAGACCAGTTTCCATTGCCGCCCCTGCTGGGCGCAGCTATCACTCATGAGCTGGGACACCTGGAAGCTCATTACAGAGATACTGCGAGCTGTGGCCCACGAATACAACTGGCCCGACTTCAAGCCCGCAGAGCATATCCTTGCGAAACTCGACCCGGCGGCGGTTCCCAGGTTAGCTGGAACCTATGTATTGCCCGACCCGGATGGCCAGGACAAGCTCGCCGTCACAGTTCGAGATGGCCGTCCATATCTCTCCGGCAGCTACAGCGTAGGCTCGACCTATCACTTCACTATTGCCGCTCCTGTGGAATTGCTGCCAGAAGCGTCGAACCAATTCTTCACCCTTACAACAGGGGGTACGAGCTTCCGATTTGGAGACAACGCTGATGGGGCGGTGGATCACTGCACAGTGATCTCCGGAGGAAACCAACGTGAAGGGAGGAAAATGGTGTACGTGCCCCCCGGTGTGTTTGCCGGAAGACTGTACGTCACGCTCGCCCTCCCCTTCAAAACCGCACCGGAGGTCCACAGCACTTGTCGACGTTTTGATCATGCTGCGTCGACGGCTGCCAATCACTCGCTATGACGCTCATTCACGACGCTACAACCTCCGCGGGCTCATCAAAAACATCGCGCAACACCTGCCAGCGAAATGGCAGGGTTGGCGTCGAGCAGCCAATTCAGTACGCTCATCCGGCAAAGTTTATCAAGAGTAAGCCCCTGAAAAAGCGCTTCAAGTTCACCGGCAAGCTCTGCCAGGGATTGACGCACGACCGGAATGCCGAAGCGTAAGCTGAACGCATGTTCAAGAACGGGTATGCGGCTCGCAGTGGTAGGATTTGTTAATTCGGCGCGAAGCGCCCCGACTTCTGAAGGCCTTCAATCTATGCACGATGCGAACCCAGACCTCGATCCCGGTCCCATTCTTCAGACTTCGTTTGCTTTCTGGTCTTCCAAGGTCCTCCTCACTGCCGTCGAATTTGGCTTGTTCACTAAACTCGGTAATCGTCGCATCACTGGGACGGAACTAGGCACAGAACTTGAGCTGCACCAGCGCGGCATCAGGGATTTCTTTGACGCGCTCGTGGCGATGCAGTTTCTTGGACGCGAGGGTGACGGCCCGTCCGCGAAGTATCACAACACGCCGGCCAGCGCGCTATACCTCGATAGCAACAGCCCGCGCTACATCGGCGGCATCCTGGTAATGCTCAACGCGCGCCTTTTTAGGTTCTGGAATGATTTACCGGAGGCGCTCCGCACTGGCAAGCCGCAAAACGAGATCAAACACGGTCAGAAGGGAATGTTCGAAGAACTCTACGAAGAGCTTCCCAGACTGGAACAATTCATGGGAGCGATGACCGGTCTCTCGCGGATCAACTTCGAAGCGTTAGCCGACAGGTTCGATTTTTCAAGTTTCAACACCCTGTGCGACGTCGGCGGAGCAACTGGCCTGCTCTGCATTGAAGCTGCCAAGAAACATCCTCATCTCCACTGCATTTCCTACGATCTGCCGGCCGTAGCGCCGATCGCGCAAAGGCACATCGCCGCCGCCGGGCTCACCCACCGCATCGATACCGCTTCCGGGGATTTCTTTAAAGATCTATTGCCCAAAGCCGACGTCATCACGATGGGCATGATCCTCCACGACTGGAATCTCGAAAAGAAAATGCATCTCATCCGCTCCGCTTACGACGCCCTCCCGCCAGGCGGCGCGCTCGTCGCTATCGAGGCTCTTATTGATGATGCCCGCCGCGAGAATGTCTTCGGTCTGCTGATGTCTTTGAACATGCTGATCGAATTCGGCGACGCATTCGACTATTCTGGGGCGGACTTCCGCGGGTGGTGCTCTGAGGTCGGTTTCCAACGCTTCGAGGTGATGCATCTCGCCGGCCCATCCAGTGCCGTCATCGCATATAAGTAGTCATGGCACCGGAGGCTGGGATCTCGTGTTCACAGGCGTGAATAGTTGCCGACGTCCATGACTTCCCGCTCGTTACAGCGTCTTAGGAAATAGCCGGGCAGCGCAAGGCGTGGTCAGCAGGGATCTAGGACACGTTTTACAAGAGATTGGCCGCAGCGGCGAATTAGTTTCCCGAACTCGGGAGAGCCTGCACAGTATTGACCGAGTCGGTCCGACGCTTCGAAGTAAGCAGGTTGCGTCCCTGACCGAGGAACTGCACGAAAGGCTTAGAATGTTACGCCGCGATGTCACTTCCTTGCTAGATCACGCCACGTATGTCACAGCCAAGATCCAGTTCCTCTTGGACTTCAATCTGGGACTGATCAGCATTCAACAGAACGCAATCATCAAGATCCTTTCCGTGGCTGCCTTAATCCGCCACCTGGGACCTGGATAGCCCTTGGCGGACGCTTGATTTCCTAAACGGAACCAACGTCATGGAATGCCTGTGCCAGCGGATTGGCAGTTTTCCGATCCCAATCCCTGGCACCTCGTAAGCTATCTGACCGGCTCACACGACCAGATCTACAACAACGGCGGTCCAACCAAGGCTTTACATCACCCAGCGCTTCGGGGGCCGCCAGAACGGCTATGCTCGCGCCAAAAGCCGCCTCGCCTGGGCACTTAACGCGACTCTAGCGGCGGCGCCTATGCTCTTTATGGGCACAGAAGGCCACATCGATGGCTTTTGGGATCCGTGGGTCGGCGGAGGCACTGACAATCGACTCGACTGGCTCCGTATTGGCGACAGTATCGGCGCACCGATGCAGCGCATGGTCACCGATATCAATAACCTGCGTTGGGATCACCCGGCATTGCGCTCGGGAGGAGGTCACATTACCCACACCGACCCCGTGAACAACCTGACCTCTAGCGCTGCGACAGGTCAGGATCCGGAACTCTTGTGAGCGGAGCCCGTTTCGGGAGAGGGGGCTTGCCTTATCGGCATCCTCCAGATCTCATTGTGAAGAATTCACTCGATTGACGTCGGCAGCTTACCTTCCATCAGAAGACGAGTGACGATGAACTTGATCTCTTCTATTACTGCGGCTGTAATGGGATCTTGGCACTCGGCGTAGTCTGCAGGATATACAGTCTCGCTCTCCTTGATCCCGCGACTGTTCCAAACACGAACGCTGATGCCGTCTCCTCCTAAACCGCCCACAATCTGAATATGGACCGGATACTCGGAAGGAGGCCACTGCGAGGCTAGCTTCGTGGAGATTCTATCCGCGTCTACTTCGGAGCCCAGGTTCGAGGCGCTTCGGCTCCACGTTCGAGGATAAGTACTGTGCGGTCCATCCAAGACGTTCCACCACTAAATACGATTCTGACAACTTCCGTTAAGGTATCAGGGTTCATGCAGGGAACATGTCATGACTTGCTGCATGAACAGGATCAGATGGGAAGCATGACCAGGTGATGATCTCAGCATCTGACGACTGTTTACTCATCTGGTAGCATCTGCGTGATGCCAGCTGCAGACCCCTTCCTGAGCGTTTCCAACGAGGAGGCCATCAAAAAGTTGAAAATCCGCTTCCCCAAGGCTGTAACGCAGGGGGATCCCTCAAACAGATCTTTTTTTATCGAGTTACCTCTCAAAACCGGCGGGACATTTAAAGCAATGCTGAGTTGGCAACAGGTGAAGTATCTGGCCTGTACTGAGCTCACTGGTGATGACTTGAAGGATCGAAACCTGCCAGACGATTGGCCGATGACATGACGAGTGCATTCTCCTAGCCCGGGCTATTAGCTCCTCGGCAATACGCGGACGGGCGGCGGCATGAAGAGCAAGGCTTCGTTTTGTGGAACCAACGCTACGCGAACCGCGGAGAACCCGTCCAGGCTAAACCCTGCGGGCGGGCTTTGCCCGGCCTGGACCGAACCTCCGCCGTTCGCATTCTGTTCCACCTATGCAAAACGAAGCCAAACACAAAAGCGGACATTTCACTTGCTATTTAAAGCGCACATCTGGTGGCGAGCGGCGCGGCGAGCCAATACGTCAGTCAACTTTCGTCCGATGGCTCGCTCCTCGTTTACACTACTGGTGGCGAGAACGGCGCCGGGTTCGTCGTTCCAGTGCGAGGCGGAGCCTCTGATCAATTCTGTGATCATTGCGCTACTGCGTATGATCTCTCGCCTGACAACAAGGTGGTGCTCTATCGTAAAGGCAACGCCATTCGCGCTTTCAACCTTATTTCGCGCCGCGAGAGTATCTTTATGCAGAGCGACAAATATCGCATCTATCAGCACAAATTCTCTCCCGATGGCGAATGGGTGACTTTTGAAGCTCTGCACGGGAACCGCTCGCGCCTTTTTGTGGCAGCGCTTCGCGGCAACGGACTGCCTGCGCCGGAAAATGAGTGGATCCCCGTGACAGTCGACGAAGGCTGGGCCGACAAACCACGCTGGTCGCCGGATGGCAATATGATTTACTTCATTTCGAATCGGGATGGCTTCTTCTGCCTGTGGGCTCAACGAGTGGACAAGTCCAAGCATCCGATCGGCACGCCCGCGTCCGTTGCACACTTCCACGGGAGCCGTGTCTCTGTAGGGAACGTTGGCTCCGGTGGGGTGATAAAAATTTCCATCGCTCGGGACAAAATTGCCATAAATCTTGGTGAGCTCACCGGGAACATCTGGGTGACAAACTTCTCGCATTAACCGCGTTAGCTCTTTTGCCCGTCGTTCATGGCTTAGACTCTCGCGCGCTTCAGCCCCGGGGTTACCGTATACCGAGACATCCGGCCTCGATCTTTACAACTCTGGTTTCGCTAACGCGCGGCCGAACGGCGTGGGCCGCAACACGCTGCAAGGACCCGGATACATGGAACTGGATGTCCGCTGGTCGCATGATTTCCTTCTCTCCCGGAAAGGTGAGAAAGGACCGCTGCTGACCTTTGCAGCAGACGCGTTCAATGCAGTCCGGGCATATCGGATCGAGGAACCGGACGCTCTTCGATGGGCCACAGCGGCTTTCCGGTGACACGATCGAAGACAAAAACAAACCCTTGTTTGGTGACCTGTGCAACGATATCGACGGATTTCCCATTGTGCTGCACCGTCAGAAGCTGAGGCCCGGTGTTATCGTCGTAGTCCCAGATGTCATGATGCAACATCTGGAAATGCCAAAGACGTTTGCCGGTGTGAGCATCGAGCGCGACCAGGCTATCCGCAAAGAGATTTGCGCCTTTCCGGTTCGCACCGTAAAAATTGTACTTGGGGCTCGCAGTCGGAACGTACAGAATGCCTCTTGCTTCATCGAGGGTCATTTCTCCCCATACGTTGACACCGGCCGCAGTTTGCCACGCATATTTCGGCCAAGTGTCATAGCCGAATTCACCGGGACCTTCAAGATGTGCATTATTCCGTCCGCATAAGATTGTTCGCATTGTTCCCCGCTTATGTGAACGACAGGTCCTGCTGTGCACCCGCCTCGGTCTCCGCCGAGAAACGTCTTGAAACTAAAGATGCAATGAAACATTCTGCTCGATTCCGACCACCCTTCCGCTACTACCCAGCCAGTGGCTGTTTTGCCGGCGGAATCGGTGGTCGGCTTCGCGGCGGAATGCTGGCCGACTTCCCAGCGGAATCCCGGTCGCCTTCCCGGCGGAATCGGTGTCTAGCTTCGACCGGAATCGTCACGGGAGACCGAAATCAAAAACTCAGCCTTAAACCGCAACATCAGGAGTCCTGGGCAATCGGAGGTGTTCCGCCGAACCATGGGCCAAGTCTCGCGCAGCTATTGGGCTACGGTCAGCGCGGAGGAAAGCGGGAGCGTGCCATAAAGAGTGCCAATGCACGATGGAACCAGCGTCGCGAAGAATAATGTTCATGCTGGCCGCGAGGAAACGAGCGAGTTGATGCTACGAATGCGTCCGGGCGTCGGCTGCTCCGAGAGCTCGCTGATTTTGGCGAGATGGCGGCACTCAGTTAGTGCTCTGTTATTCCGGTCACGTGCGCGTTGGCTCCCTATGTTGAATGACCGTGACCGGAGCAAAGAAGCTCTACACCAGACGCTTCGCGAGGCCCTTCAGCAGATAATGGACAATCTCCGATAGATTCCTACTCGTAAATAGAATCGCGTTCTCATCTGCGGAGAGGCCGTTATCGAGACCGGCGACGCCCGTGGTCTGAAGGAAGCGAACCTCCTCGCCGTAGTCGAGCGGGGTTGTTTTTCCGTCCGCCGCATCAATGCGGTAATGATCCGCAACGGCCTGGTTGAGCGGTTCACGCGCCTGATATGCATCAGTGAGGACATCAGGCGTTCCGCCCTTTAATGCCCCAATGATAGAAGCCGTGCACCCTCCGAAACCACCAATGAGGTAGAGTGGCTTGCCGGATCGGATGGCCAGCAGTGCTTCTTCCAAAAGTCCCGGATATTTGCCCTTGAACCCTATGACCTGCCCACCGAGGAGCACGCGAGCGTCGGTTTTTTGGTTCATCTCGACTCTCATGGCAGTCAGGGAGCGCGCCCATATGTATCGTCCCCGCGCATCATCGGGAGCGACTAACGCTGTCGCATCAACTCCAAGATCCGTTGGCGGGGCATGCCGATATGAAGTCATTTCATCAAGGTAGTCGCGCCAAATGGCTATATCGAGATTGAGATGAATTGGCCACGATAAGAAATTGTGCACGCGCTCTCTACTGCCAGCACGATTGTGGCTGCGGACGAGATCGAAAAGAATAGTGGTGAAGCCACCTGGGCGAAGGTCGCCGCCATAAGCTAACGAGGCTCCCTGTACTAAAAGATGGCGGGCACACTCAACCATCGCGTCTTCCAGATGCGCCTGGCTCATCCCCCGGGGGGCGAGATCGGGGCTATTCGAAATCGAAACACCAATAATCTTTCCTTTGAGCGGGATTCCATTTTTGGCTGGGTCCGCTTGGGCCACGATGGCCGTGGGCGTCGTGAACGACACATTTGAAGGATTGAGATCTTCAAGAATCTCAATTTCTTCATCCCCGAGCGGCGGATCTGGATACAGGAGCACACTGGGTTTCGTGCGATCACATCTCTTTGCTCGGAGAAGATTTCCGTAGGTCAGGATTTCGGGAGCTGTGCCGATCTGAACGCAGGTCTCCGGCAAGAACCCTGCCCGTTTCAAAGTCTTCACGTGCTCTAGAAAGTGGACGTTTCTCAGCACCTCTCGCAGCGCCGCGTCAATGGCAATCTGGCAGCGATGCGCAGAATCGAAACGCCAACGGATAGATGGGGCGTTTCCGATATAAGGGAAGAGCCGGTCCTCGCCGACGGTCACCGCGTTGATGACAAGCACTGGGCATGCATATTGCTTCGCGGAAAGCACTTCCTTTCGGCACCACTCGCGATCGGAATAGGTATTGGTTTGAACTATCAGCATTGCGCTGTCGGCCACGTTTGCTTTGATTTCCTTCACAAAGTCCGAGCCAGCCGCGATGTCGTTGGAATCGTAGAAAGTCGCCACTGGGAGGTGCTGCCGGCCATAGTCCCGGATTTCGGTCGCGATGACAGTCCCCTCCCGGCCATGCTTGGAGTGGCTGATAAAGAGCTTAACGGGAGCATAGCTCTTCTCCAGGGTCCCGAAGTCTTCCGTTTTGACGTCCGCCCCTTTCGCCAGCAATAGACGTGCTAACTCGTGAGTCAATGCCGATATGAGCCGTTCCTGTCTAAATTTTGGCTCGAACTCATACAGACGCACGCAGTTAGTCTTATCGACAACAGTATTGACCTTGTCCTCACAGGAAATCGGCAGAAAAAGGTGACGCCTGCCCGTGCTCGCAACGTGGTTTTCAATGCCTCTTATGCATTCTCTCCATGCCTGGTCGGACCTTATACTGGTGTCGATCAGAGCGATGACGACTGAACTCTCGGCGGCGTCAAGATCGAGCACGTCTGGCAGCCCGGCTGCCGTAGGAGTGGCCCCCACGTGGAAGTAAACTGGAATTCCCAATCCGCGTGACGACGGCCTCTCCGAGTCTCGGCACAAACGCGAATAGATATGGCGCGCGAATTCGCTGCCAGTGGTGAAGTCAGCGGCCCAAATGACGCGGAGAACAAGTCTCGGCTTGAAAGGAATGATCGACGCAGGTGTGGCCATAGTTGGACTCACTGAGAGTTACGCGTCTGGGTTTAGATCCAGCCATTTATCGATCTTTTCTGGGTCCCAAGTCATAGCCTCCGTAGACTGCCCGCCAAGTGCAGCGGGGACTCTAGCGTTGTCCGCTCCCTTTAACTTCATTCCGCGAATCCGTTTCCAGGTTTTATCGCCAGACAATTCCTTTTTGAGAGCATGGAAGGCATTTATTTCCCAGGTGACCCAGTCGCTCTTGTGGGTATCGTCACCTATCAGCACGATGAGCTTGGAAGCCCGCGCAAAGCGCTTCGCAATCTCATCACGGACTGGCTTCGACCGCGCGTCAGAAGGTGGATAGGTGAGTGGTTTACCGCCGGGCCCCACAACCGCAGTTTTCAGGGAGTGATCCTGATAGTCCAACGGATGATTAGGGTTATTCTTTAAAAGCCTGAAGGCACCCACTTGCCGCTGATCTTCATGGTCGTAACTTACAAAAACGTTTGCTGCCATGTTTGCTTGTCCTACAGGTTCTCCGCAAAATTGAGCTGTACGGTGTTTCGGTGCAGTCCATACAGGCACTCGACTTGATCGATGAAGTCCCGTTGCCCGCCATAGCTTGGGTGTCTGACCTGAATTATCTCAGCGTCGCCACCCAACCGATGCGCAGTCTTAGCCGCGTCATTCCCTATTGCGACGAGGCGGCGCGGCTTTAGCATCACGATTAATTGGGCCAAGAGGTCTTCGCCCACCGCGCGTTCGTGCGGGCGATGTGATCGATTACTAAATGGATCGCCGGGTTCGTGGGGGTGGAACGGGAAGACATTCCACAGAAACACTGCGGCGGGCACCAGCGCGAGCATCCTCCAAATGACAGCAGCCGTTCGTTCGGCGACCAATGAGCCCGTCGTCGCCCGTTCTATCGACACATTCCAGCGCAGTGCATGAACTGCCAAATGCACGTCATCGGTGAGCGCCAGACCCGTGCGGCGCCCCCCCCGGTATCCAAGATCTCGGCCAATCCAGAATGCATCAACATCGGTTTCGACCGCGGCGTCCAATAGCTCCAGCAAAGCCTGAGCACGGCGATGAGGCGCGTCACTGACGTCATGCACGCTGCACCGATCCGCGTATGGATTGAAAACATTCTCGAATCTCAGTTCCTGGATAGAACTGACGAATTCCGCGGGTCTCACTTTTTGGCCTCCCCGAGCGGTCTATATTCGACAGTCCTTGAGGTGCGATTGCAGATGATCGTCCCGCCCAGATTGCTCTTTACCTGCCGGAACACTTCGTAGCCCCTCAGAATTGCAATCTCCCAGAGACTCAAGGGGCATGCTTCTACTTCGTACCCGGAAATGAATTGCTGTACCGTCTTGAGTAGGTCGAAGGAAAGACGCTTTTGTCCCTCGAAGTAGTTTAGTTCCTTGGACCGTGCGAAGATCCAGGCGGAAAGGCCTTCCTCAACCACAACAGCGCGTCCGCCATCTTGGGCCTCGTCCACTTTGGCATTGCTCTTGCGTTTGTGCTTGATGAGCGCGCGGAACGTTGGTGACCAATGCAGGATGGCTGCATGGGCAAAGTGGAATACATCGTGGAATCTGTATCCGTCGGGGTCGAGGATGTTGTCGGTGAGCGGATCGCCAATGAGGACGCCGTTCATCCGCAGGTAACTGCGCCCGCTCGCGCGTTGATCAATGGTGATTTCAAATTGCCTGGGGAGCTGCTCTTCTTCCTTAAAGTCACGATCAAAATCGGGCAGATTCGCATAATCAGGAGGCTGAAAGCGGCCAACGGTCTTGACCAGATTCATTCGTACTACCTCGGCGAAGGTAACGCGTGCTGCATTGAGCGCCTGCAAATAGCGATCGGCAAACGCCGTCAGTTCACTCAGTGGATCGGTTTGGGCAGCGCAGACAGTAAATAGCTTCGTTACTGCCTCCCCAAGTTGCAGGAGCGCCGGATCAAGCTCTGGTGCGGCGAGAGGTGTGGCTACATGAGAGATAGGGCTGTCCATTAAGTCATTTGCGGCAATCGCAGACGAGTAGCCGCTGGACGCCGAGGCGAGAACCTCGTTCATCGGTATGTTCACTCTACGGCAGAGCGCGGCGAAATACCACAACGCGTCCCCGAATTCCTCTTCGACGGCATGACGGTAGCCCGCGTACGCTTCCTTTTCGCGGTGATACTTCTTCGCGGTTGCCATGATGCTTCCCACTTCACCGAAAAGTCCCAACAGGACGGGTTTCAAGTCGTCCCGCCCAAACTGGTCGGTGGGAGCCACCTGGCTCATATAATCGGTGAGAAGAATAGAGCGGTGGAGAGACATCAGTACCTCTTCACAATGGTGCTCATGGCGTTCTGCGCCAGTCTAGCGGCTCGCCCGAGTATCCTATTTCGTTGAGCGACCGAATCCAGGCTACAAAATCGTCAACGAGTTCTGGCGAAAAGTCGTTCTTGTGGCCTCGGCCTGCGCAAAGGCTTTTGTGGCTCGGCCCGTAATCGAGGAAGCTGGATGGTAGTTCCGGGCCGGAGCCGCCCCAATAAACGAAGTCATCGCTGACTAGTATTCGATTGGCACTCGTGTCGGCCTTTACATTTTTTGGATTCGCGCTTCCGTCCTGAAGACTGTGGTGTGAGTTGGCCTGGCACCAATGGGTGTTGGCTGGGTCACGCCAGTAGATGTTATCTCCGAAGGCCTGCTTCTTGCTTCCTCGAAGATTCGCTTTCTTTCTTTGGAAGCGTGGATCGGCCCAATACTCCTCAAAAGTCATCGCCCCGGTTACGCGCATAGCGTAGACGATGTTCTTGTGGCGCTTCCGCATTTTGGACCCGGTCCCGACAACCCAATCGCCAATGGACGCGCCCTTTCGGATTTCGGGTTTGCACGTTGCCAACGTACATACGCCGTAGAACGGATTGGGCGCAAAGCCGAAGTCTCTGGCCACAACATATGAGTGCAGCCGCATCGCTAACAACCGTACCGCTTGATCGCACGCGGATCGCGGAGTTCGCCTGCCGGTCCGTGCCATTCGTTGTTTTCTCCCAAAATGGCGTCAACCACGCCGTCGGCGTTCCAGCCGCACATAGCGTCAGCGTACTTCTCCAGCGCCTCGGGAAGGTCGCATTCGTTCGCTCCGTGGGCATAGACTCCTACGATCCGTTTCCCCTGCTTTTCCGCATACTCAATCTCCCAGCTAACCCATTCACTATCCTTGGTCTTTGGCGTGATGTAGACGAGGAGTGTGCTTGCCCATCGAATCTGGGGAGCGAGAATGTCCGACTTTATGTAATCGGGATGATTAGCGTTGTTCGGATTTGTTGAATTGATCGAAGAGTCACGGAGGCTCAGGCCCGCCTTGCTTGCGAGTTCCTTCACCTTGCCTAATCCAGCATCATCCTCGTGGACGTGGCTAATGAACACATTTTTGATGTCATCTGCCATACTTCATAGCCTCCTCTAAAAGTCCGAAGGGTAGACACGCTTCGCCGCTTCTATAGCGCGTACGCACGCATCACGCACCATAACGTGTAAGATGGTATTGACTGATGGTTCAACCCACATTATTGTACCAGAATGAACACACGTCTGATAATTGATAAGGCTGGCCGCGTTGTCATCCCAAAGCCGCTCCGAGAGGAACTGCGCCTGGAAGCCGGAGACGCCCTCGAAATGGAGAGCGCCGGTGAACAAATCACCCTCCGTCCGGTGCGCGGAACGGGTCCGCTCACCAAAGAACATGGCGTGTGGGTGTTTCACGTCGGGCAGCCCCTGCCCGCCTCGGCGACCGATGACATGTTGCAACAGATCCGAGAAGATCGCGACCTCGCGAATCTCGGCAAGTGCGAATGAAGGGGTTCTTCGATACTTCGGTTCTCGTGCCGGTATTTTACGGGGACCACGTCCACCACAAAGCCAGTCTCGAGCTGTTCATTCAGTTCGACAAGTCTACAGGCTGCTGTGGAGCGCACAGCTTGGCGGAGGTGTATTCCACACTGACCCGAATGCCGGGAAAGCATCGTATCAGTGGTGAGCAGGCGCTGCTGTTTATCGGGAGCATCCGTGAACGGCTATCAATTGTCGGGTTGAGCGGTGATGAATATGCCGATGCGCTGACGGCATCGGCCACTGCGGGAGTTGTGGGCGGCGGCATCTACGACGCGATGCTTGCGCACTGCGCCCTCAAGGCTAAAGCAGAATTCCTCTATACGTGGAACGAACGCCACTATCGCTTATGCGGCAAGGAAGTGGTCCTGCGTCTGGCGACTCCGTAGTCGATGGAGGCTCAATATTCCCAGTTCTCATGGCGGACTGGAAGCCGGTTCAAGAGTTGCCTGTAAAATCGCCAGTTGGGCATCAACCGGTCCATCAGCCCAATGAAACGGCTGTTATGCGTTGGTTCGATTAGATGGGCCATTTCGTGAACAACGATGTATTCGAGGCATTCGACCGGTTTTTTCGCCAGGTCAGTGTTCAGGCGAATGGATGCTGATGTCCGGCTGCAGCTGCCCCATTTCGTGCGCATCCGCTGAACGAACACCCGTTCGACCGTGACGCCAATCACCGACTCCCATCGTGTGATGAGCTGTGGTACCGCTGCCTTGAGCTGCGCCCGATACCAAGTGTCGAGAAACTCCTGCTTGCGTTCCGTGGACCATGCCGGCCGCACCTGCAAGACGATCTTGTTGTGCCGAAGTTCTATCTCCGCAGGCGTATCCTTTTCGATGACCTTGAGGAGGTAGCGCTTGCCCCACAAATAATGGCTCTCGCGTTCGCCGTAGCTGCGCGGCGTTTCGCGCTCCTGCGCGTTGATTTTCTTCTGTTGTTCCTTAATCCAACGAAGCTTCGAGATTGCGAAAATGCGGATCGTCTCCAGCTTCATCCTTAGCGGGGCGGAGATCCGCACCTTGCCGATGGGAGGATAGACGCTGAGATGAACATTCTTGATGTCCTTCTTCACCACGTCAACCGTGATCGATCCGAGGTTTAGCGTCGTTGCCATCAGTATTCCCGTTGCTGTTTGATGATGAGGAAGATTCGCTCCACTTCGGCTTCATCTTTGAGTTCGTCGTAGAGTCCGCGCTTAACGACCTGTTCGCGGGCCTGCACGCCGCGCCAACCGTCTGGCCGGACCCGCTTCACTACTTCGTCAATCCTGAGGGATAAGGCGAGATTCTTACCTAAATTGTTAAACAATGCGCGAAGCCCCGGCGTGTTCACCTGCTGGGGCGTGTCCTCGCCTTGCCCGGCTTCCACCCGTTTTGCTAGTTCTCCCACACGTCTCAGGTAGTCTTCGTACTCAATTGCCTTTGCCTTTCGGGCCGCGATGATCTCGTCAAGAAGCGCCGACATCTTTTCGTAGTAGGCCGGATCGTTCAGATGCTCCTTGATGATTTTGCGCCGGACGTTGTTCTCAATTGTCTCGGCGATAGCATCCCTATTGCCCTTCAGGCCTGCCAACTGCATCGTTATAGCCTTGGCGATCCCGGTCTTAACAATCAGGTCCAGCAGACCCATGCCGTCGAATGGCGAGATTCTCCGTGGCTCGTCAGCCTCAATGTAAGTATCAATGAGGTGACGCATGTCGGCCTCGTAGGCTTTGAGGTCGATGCTTTCGCCGCTCGCCTGACGCACGGTTTCGCGAACAGCCAAGTAATGGTCCATCTGCTCCTTGATCCGCGCGCTCTCTGCGCCGCTATATCCGGCGAGGTCCATTTCGTCGGCGATGTTGGCGTAGGCGCGCACGAGCGCCACCGTTGCCTTGTAGAGCGCCGCGCGCTGGGGTTCGCGTTCTTCCAGATCCGAGGCTATTTCTGTGTTGCCGCAGAAATAGTGAATATGTTCGAGTTCGCCCTTTGGCGGCTCAACGGGCTCGCAGAGCAGGGTGATGGCTTCGAGTGCCGTATCGAGCCGCTCTTTGCCTTTCTTCAGGCGGTCCTGGATGAGCACATCCGGACTTGCGCCGCCCGGACTCTGGTCCAGCTCGGATGTGTAAACCGACATCGCGTTCTCAACACGTTTGAAGAGATCCTTGTAATCAACGATGTACCCGAAATCCTTGTCCTCACGGTCAAGCCGGTTGGTCCGGCAGATGGCCTGAAAGAGGCCGTGGTCCTGCATCGATTTATCTATATAGAGGTAGGTGCATGACGCGCGTCAAAGCCGGTGAGCAGCTTATCCACGACGACAAGCAGCTTCATGTTTGCCGGTTCTTTGATAAACAGCCGCTTGGCACCCAAAACGAGCTGGTCCGGGCTGCCTTGACTTGCCTGGCGGAGAGTATGTGCCGTTTGACCCATGGCGGCGCTCTTTTCGGCCAACTTGCGCATCGACGGATGTTGTACGAGTAGGCCCACCGATTCTAAAGCCGAATCCAGGAGCACGAGTCGAGGCTTCCAATTTTTTGTCTCCTCTCGTACTCTAGCCTTTCCACGGGACCGCGCATCGGCTGTCCCAAGTGCAACTGTCGCCGAACGCTGGCGACCTTTGGTTCTGCAATTGTGGCTCTACGATCTGCTGAAGGCCGACTAGCGAACTGCATCCGGCGCAGGTGCGCGATCATTGTCTGCAGACGTTGGATGACTGCATGCTGCTCGAGCACCATAGCGCGTAACGCGTCGACGTCGAGTGCACTCACATCTGGCGCTGTAGCGATGCTTTCAGAGCCCCGAATACCGCGACAGCGTCCACAAATCGTATAGCCGTACGAGAGGGCACTCCACGATCAATCCTTCGATAATTCGTCGTACCACATAGCCCCGATCCTTTAAGATGATTGTTACGGTCTATCCTCCGGGACCGAATGCCCCGGAGAGAAGCGAGTCGAAGAGGTGCTCGGCCTGACGCAGTGCCTCGCTCTGTACCGCTCTGATGCGTTCGACTCTCTCCACCAAGGCCGCGAACTTCAGCTGCATCGGCAGAGGAGGAGCAGGACAGTAGATGCTCTTGAACTTATTCTTTGAAATGCCCGGCATCGAACCGGCACTGCCGCTCGCCAAAGCCTGAACCCGCCTTCGGAATGTTGGAAAAGAAAATAGACCCCATAGCAAAACCGGAGATAGCCTGCTATTTGTCTTCAGGCGGAAGCGAAAAATGGTATCTGGTAACAGCAGTCGTTCCGGAGGCCTACGAACTAGAGCACAAGCGGCGACAAGATCATAAGTATTTTTTCGCGTGACGAGAACGTCACCATCGTGAACCTCAAGCTCTGGACGAGGTTTAACGTCATCGGGCAGCCGTTTGTTTTCCTCGGGTTTGAGAAAGCCTCTCGTTACTGCGCCGAGACCGAGAACGGCCCATTGGTTTACCGACTGACGAGGACCTTCACAAATCGGGCTCTCTCCGCTCTCGATACACGCCAACTCATCATCGAGCTGAACCTGATCGAAACCGTTTGGATTTGTTGACGGATCACCGAAAAGTTCGAGGAATGCGGCTGGGAGGAACGTATCGGTGAGTTCGAGCGCGGAGCGGCGAATACGGACTAATCGGTCCGCCTGCTCAAATTCCCCTGCGACGCGCCGCTGCTCACTGAGATCGGGCATGGGCACGACGAGTGAACTCAACGTTGTCGAGTTCACTCCGCCTTGAGCAGCGCCCCTTACTGCCCCCTTGATTTGGTGCCAGTAACTTTGACTCTGGAAAAAGGCGTACAGATAATTTGGCAGAACCTCATCCGTCGCACGGAGACGAATGAGATACGAAGCGAATACAGCGCGAGGCGCGTGCTTGATCAAGAAGCACTTGCCGGTTGTAGCGCCCGTCCTGGCAAAAACGATGTCGCCTGGATTTAAGCGCTTCTCTGCCTCCTCTTTTGGGGTAATTCGACAACCTGGCACATGATTCCAATCGACCGCCCCATTTTGAATATCGGTAATCCGCAGCAGTCGTGGCTCCGTTACACGAAAATCAGCGCTCGCAGTGAAACCGTAGTCGATGCGCTCGCAAACGGAGTCAAGGCGAACCGTCGGTCTCTTCACGATTTGGCCATTATTTTCTGCAACGCATTGACTTCGCCAGCCGCCACCGTTTCCAGTTGCAGCAACCGTTCAAGCGTGACCTTCGGCTCTTCATAAAAGGCCTCGTCTTGCTCGACCTGCCGATACCGGCTGGCGGAAAGATCATACTTGTTGGCCTTCAACTGGTCCTTGGTTGCCCAGAACTGACGCGTGAGTTGGTTGATCTCGCTTTGCAGAGGCGTAATATGGGATTGAAGTTCGGCGCGCTCGGCTTCGGCCTTCTCCCGTGCGCCACGGGCCTTATCGGGCGTCTTGGAGACGATCTCCTCAAACTTGAGGCGATGGATAATGGCGTGGTGCTCGAGGAGGTCCTTCTTCGGTGGGGCGATCTGCTTTTGCAGAACCGTCAGGCGCTGGGCACGCTTCTGCTGGAACTTCGAATCTCGCCGGTGATTCCAGCATTCCAGTAAGTCGGGAATATCGTTCTCCGGGACCTTTTGGCGTTTGTCGTCCAATGAATACCCGTCATGCTCCATATCATAGAACCAGATTTTCTCTGTCGTCCCTCCTTTGGTGAATAAGAGGACGGCAGTGGAAACGCCGGCGTAGGGGCGGAAGACGCCCGAGGGCATCGAGACGACGCCCTCTAATCGGTTTTCCTCGATGAGCTTCTTGCGAATATCGACGTGCGCGTTAGAGGAGCCGAACAGCACGCCGTCGGGAACAATCACGGCGGCGCGGCCGCCACTCTCCAACAGGCGCAGGAACAGATGCAGGAAAAGTATTTCCGTTTTCTTGCATTTGACCGGCAGCGTGGGGTTCACATCCGCGGCGTCGATGGCTCCCTTGAAGGGCGGATTGGCGAGAACCACAGGTGGGAAGTACCTAATAAAGATGAGACACTTCGACGATCTGTTCCCGAGCTCGTTGTGCTATTTCAGAGCTAGCAAAGTAAAGTGGTACCGGTGTGGGTAGCAGATACGCAGTTTGCAACGCGGGAGATCAAGAAACTCAACTCAACTGACAAGAGCTTCAGGCAGCTACTCGACGTTTCCAGAGTAGGTTTGTTCGGTCATTCGATGGGTGGGCGCGTCAGTGTCAGAGCTTGCCAAGTGATCACTGGTGCTCAGGCCTGTCTCAATCAAGACGGCGGACTGTTCGGCGTTGACTTCCGGACTGGCGAAACGGTGAAATTTGTAGCGGAACAGACTCCGGTGCACGGAGCGATGCTCAATATCGACCTGCCTATTCATGCTCCGCCCGGCCAACTGGATACTGAAGGGCAGAAGATGTTCGAAGTTTGGCAAGCCAGAAAATCGAGGCTGGTACAAGATTTTCTTGCGCAGAACACGAAGACCACCTACGCCGCTGTAGACAAGGGCACAAAATTGACTCACGGCTCTTTCATGGATGTGCGTTTTCTTAATGCTCAAACCGAAGGATCCGACCCGCAGCGCCATCTGGAAGAGCTTCATGCAATAAACGAGATCAATGTCGCGTTCTTTGACGCCGTACTAAAAAGCAATTCTGACAAGCTACAGAAGTTGCTTGCTAACGGCATTTCCGGTTTGTCTTTCGAACGTCTCCATTGACTCTCTTCAGCGCGCCGGGCCAGTGAGGTCTTGTATTGACGACGCGGAGGATTCCCTCATGAACCTGATTTTGATCATTTTAGTTTCCATGGCCCGGTTTAAACCCACCGCCTTTAGGCGGTCAGCTTTGAGCGATTCTCTACGAGAATGAGGGGATGGGTGAGTATCGACATAGCGGGCACGCGGTGTGCGACATCAAGTATCACCTGGTGTGGATCACGAAGTACCGTTACAAGATACTGCGCGGCGAGGCGGCGGAGCGTGGAGTAGCTGAGGAACTGACGGTGATGACCGAAGCGCCGCAGATCGCCGGCTTCGGCCAGAATCGTAAGCGCCATGATGGCACCTATACCAGGTAGCGTGAGTAGCCTTCGAAAATCCGCATTTTCGGCCAGCAGGCGTTGCGCTGTCTGATCGAGCTGCTTGCGTTCGAGGTTGAGCTGTACTTGCCGCGAGAGCTGCATACGAAACATGGCAATGGCGGTCGATTCCAATGAAACCGGCAAACCAATACTCTCGGCGGCCATCGCGTATGTCTCGGCCAGCCATGCTCGTTTGGCGACCTTACGTCCGATCAGATCCCAAGCCTCGCGGCTGAATGTTTCGAACTCAAGCATGCGGATGGCTTCAGCCGTCGGAAACCGCAGGAGGAAACGAATGAACCACTCGGACCGGGTCGAATTCCAATACCGAGCGAACTCAGGAAAGTACAACGGAATGTAATGCAACAGCAGACTATGCTGCAAACGCATGCGCGTCAGCGTGATCTGAAAGTAAGTGTTAGCGAGCTCCTGCAGATCATGCGTGCCGGCAATCAGCGGGTCATAATACGTCTGAACCATACGCTGGGCCAGCATAGAAAGGATGACCTGCGCATCCTTGGGATCATTCTTATCCCAGGTCCCGAAGCGCGCCTCGCGCACTCGTGCCAAAGCTACGGATGAAATGCTGACTACCTCAATCCCTTCCGACAGTAGCCGATAAGCCATTGGCCGGTGATAATCACCGGTTGGTTCAACGGCCGCCACGACGCGACCAGGCAAGCTCTTGAGAGCGTTGATCTGTATTTGGATCGCGGGAGAAGTCTTCTTCGATAAGTTGAGAGAGCGGCGGGATAGATGGATTGCCCGAGAGTTAGAGCGGGTGAAAACGTCGGAGGACTCAGATTGATCTGGCTTACGGCAGGCGCACGGGAAATCAAACAGTTCATTGCTGACAATCAAGACAAGTTGAAAGTCAAAGAAGGCTGATTCGCGAGACAACGGTGTATTTTGGCTTCGTGCCAGCCGTGTTATGTCTTAGGCGCTTACGCTCTGGGGCCGAATCGCATAACGGATCAGCACGCCGGCATCGAATTTGTCTTTTGTGGGAACACAGTACCGCACGACACCAAAGACGTGTTCATCGCCGATCAAAACCTCTAGCTGCGTGCCCTCGGAAAGGCGGTGATCGAGACGAATGCGCAGACCCGATAGAGAAATCTCGATGAGCTGGGCAGAGACCGTTCTCCGCAAGCCCCTCATGACTCGGACCTCGACTATTCGGTCCTCCGAACTTCTGGACTCACTCCGTCTGTCATTCATCACGATTCGTTTGCAGCCCTGCGGCGTTGCCCCGTCAGAGTAGTAGCGGCTCGGAGGCCATGTTCTCCTCGTGAACGCGAAAGTGCAAAATAGCGGACCGGCGCAGCTCGCCTGCGAGAATGTAGGCTCCCACGCGGCTAGCGAGGCCCGTCGCGTTTTACCAGATTTCGAAAAGGGAGTTGCGGACGACGATTCCCCGCGTCGACAGCTCGCTCAGCATTTGTACCACGGCTTGGGATCTCGAGAGCCAGGTTGCGAGGGGGGTTTGTCCTTCTTCTTCCAATAGCCGCCAGCGCCTGGTCTCCTGGGCAAAAGCCCGCCACTCGAACCGATACTTCGCGTATAGCTGGGCGTAGCGGTCTGCTTGCCGGCTGTGGGCTTGTGGCATGCCTTCATGACGAATCTCACTGCCAATTTGATCCCGATTTGCATTGAATGGCTACCAGCAGACCTTGATGGACAGCACACGCACCGGGAGGCTTATCGGCCAAGGCCCAATGCGTGGTGTCAGTCAGCCCAGGGAACATGTCATGACTTGCTGCGTGACGCGTTCATGCAGAAACGTGTCGTGACTTGCTGCGTGGGCTTGAGTCATCATCTGTCACGTGGTCATGTCAGCATCGCATGACTGTCTACCAGAGAGCGAAGTTCGAAAAACCAATTGGCTTCCCAGTCGGGATGCGAACTTACAACCCAGTGGTTAACAGCAATGGGCCTGCGCTGTGCGCCGGGCAATGAGGTAAGGAACTGAGGAGATCCAGAAGCGTGGTGGGGGCGAGTTTCTACCATGGTGTGAACGTCAGGAAGGCAAGCTAAAAGCCGACTTTCGAATGGTGTTCTTTGAACCCGTTTAACAGCATGGCTCCAGGTTCTGTGCGCAAGACAGTGGTGACGCTGAGCAGCGATCCCGTTTAGAAGAGTACTCGTTTCTTGCACAACCCGGGCCGCTCCTGACGCTTCACGCAGAGGAGGGGTGGATGACAAGAAAGCGCGAGCCGCAAACACAAGCGAAGCATTCCAAGCGGATCCAGCAGAACAATGCCGCAGGCATCGACATCGGAGCAACGAGTATCTATGTTGCGGTGCCTTTGGACCGGGATCCACAGCCGGTGCGGTGCTATCAGACATTTACGGAAGATCTGCACAGCATTGCCGAGTGGCTGCGGGAATGCGGCATTGAAACGGTTGCGATGGAATCGACTGGAGTTTTCTGGATCCCGTTGTTTCAGATCCTGGAACAACACGGCTTTCAAGTGTGTCTGGTCAATGCTCATCACGTGAAGAACGTGCCCGGTCGGAAGACGGACGTATGCGATTGCCAATGGCTGTAGCCGGCGGCATATCGGTGGCTTGCGCCCCGGCCAGTGCCGCTGGTGTTAGCGCAACCTGCAATAGTCGGCGGCGGGAAAGAGCTAGTCTCATTGCGGCTTACTCCTGGAATTCACTTACTTCGGAGACGAGAATACCTCGCCGATGTTACTGATTGAACTTCGGAGGCCGCTGCTCTGGAGGCGGGCTTCACTGACGAATCCGGAGGGACACCTAGCGCGTTCTCTACCGAGATGATCCATCGATCGCTGCTTTTGAATCCGCGGTTCATGTCACAGAAAAGACGTCGAATGGCAAGCTCAGATAGACCAACATGGTCCCAGTGCGCTCCTTGGAATAGAAAGATACATCATGCTTCCAACCAGCAAGACTTTTCTCTCGTGGGGATGCCCGAAGAGCCGTTACGCGCTGCACGATAGCATGGTCTACTGATCGAAACTCAGCGTTCGCAACTTGAAAACCATGACCATATCACGGCGTACTTTTACCAAAATTGCGGCCGCCGCTCCGGCGATTTCGTCGTGTTACTCAGCCGCTTCCGAGACGCTTCGGGCGGCAGGGGCTAAGAAAAACCTCCTGATCGGGAGTGCAGTTTCGTTTGGGCAACTCGAGCGCCCGCATTACAGAGCGCTTCTGAGCGAGCAAGCGAGCATAGTCGTATCCGAGAACGACATGAAATGGCAGCTGATTCATCCGGAACCGGACCGCTACGACTTCGCTCATGCGGATGCTCTGGTGGCGTTCGCCGCAACGAACGATCAGAAGGTAAGAGGACATAATCTCTGCTGGCACAACCAGATGTCCTCATGGTTTCAATCCGTTGCGACTCCGGAAAACGCCGCGGATCTGCTGCGCCGGCACATCGCAGAGGTCGCCGGGCATTATCGCGGGCGCATTCATTCGTGGGACGTTGTGAACGAGGCGATCAACGTAGACGATGGGCGTCCGGACGGCCTGCGGAAATCACAGTGGTTGAACCTGCTTGGGCCTCAGTATCTCGACATTGCCTTCACCGCAGCCGCGAAGGCTGACGGACAAGCCATCCTGACCTATAACGACTATGATCTGGAGCAAGACTCGCCCAAGCACGAAGCGAAGCGTGCGTCCGTTCTTAGGCTCCTGAGTTCCATGAACAGTCGCGGCATACCCGTTCAGGCGCTTGGGCTTCAGTCGCACCTTCACGCGACAGGCAGGCCGGAGAGTTGGTCAGGTTTTGAGCAGTTCCTTGATGCCGTCGATAAATTAGGGCTTCAGATGTTTATCACGGAGCTGGACGTTGACGACTCCGAACTGCCCGGGGATGTCTCTGGACGAGATGCCGCGGTCGCCAAGCTTTACGGTGATTTCTTGAAGCGTGTCCTCCGTAGGAAGTCTGTAAGAGCGGTTCTGACCTGGGGGACCTCGGATGCTAACACGTGGCTGAATGGGCGGCACCCAAGGCAGGACGGGCTCCGGAAGCGGCCACTGCCTTTCGACGCGGAGATGAAGCCGAAACCTGCCTTTTACGCTATGCTCGACGCGGTTAACAGTGCCCCGGCTAGATCTTGAGGTCGGTGCGTTTGCTTGTTCTTCATACTGTAGCTGAGCCAGTTTATGCCTTTAACTCTTCCGGTACGCCTCGCGGTAGCTAACCTTCAATTCCCGGCTAGACAGGCTCAGCAGAATTCAGAGTTGCTTCAGCAGCCACTGAATTGAGCGCTTCTGGATTTTCAGATATTCCGGATTCCAGAGTACATGGATGTTATGTCCGGCAGCGGTAAATACCACCCGGCCTTGGCCGAAATCATAGGCCCAGCCTCCGATCGATCTGGTGCCATACTTCTCGTATCCCAAGCCATCGATATTTTCCGCTTCCAGAATGATGTTCTTGCGGTCGCCATCATATTCGACGTAATGCTGTTCGTCATTGACGATAAAATCCTGAATTCCCTCGGTGATCGGATGCTTGTTTTGCGATGGCCGGACGCGGAAAGGGCGGAGCGGCGGATGCCCGATGTACGCGCCTCCCATCACCTCGCGGTAGTTCTTCGAACTCAGGGAGATGTGGCTGCAATTATGAAGGGCATAAAAGCCGTTTCCCGCCTTCACGAAATCGCGTACGGCTGCGCCCTGCTCCTCTTTCATCCACATCTCGGGTTTCGGTGCGGGAAACTGGTCGCGGTCCTCCAGGTTCTGCTCGTACCCCGTATATGCGTCGGGCCCAAGATACCCTCCTGGCCAAATCATGCCATCCCGAAGGCAAAGGAAAAGCTGATAGTCCTTCAATAACTTCGCCGACAGCTGCTCATAGTGGATCGTGTAGTCAATCGGGATGTTCAGTTCCTTGAAAACCTTGTCGAGACTAACCCGAATGTAGTCGGGATTGTGATACCGGTCTCCAATCAGGGCTAGTGCGCGCGCCTGTCCTGTACCGCGGTTCGACGCCGGACTCTGAGAAGGGTAGCTCTTGCCCGGAAGAACACCGAACGTGCCCGCCCCTGCCGCCAATCCTGCATTCTCCAGCAGAGTTCGTCTTGAAAATGTTGTTCGAAAGAATTTCATAATCTTTTGGTGATATCCGAGAGGCGTTTGCGCCGCGTCGGACAACGGGCAGACTAGCCTCGATTCGTCAGGGCGCGCCGCACGGGGGCTCTTAGATTGCCGATGGTTTTTGATTCGTAGCCGATGGATGCTGAGAGTTCCGCAGCTGCCGACTTCACTACCGACGCGAGACGAGATTCATTGCTTCGGAAGAACCGATCGGTCATGAGAGAAGCACTGATAGATGCCACTACCGCGCCGGTATGATCCCGGACAGGTGCGGCAAGGCAACATGCCCCTTTGATACTTTCCTCGTGATCCGTGCCGTAGCCTTGCTGCCGTATCTTCGCAAACTCGTCTTCCAGAATGGTCATGTCGGTAATGGTGTGAGAGGTCATTCGGGGCATTCCGCTCTTATTTACCGCTCGTAAGGTAGTCTCGGGGTCCATGCACGCCATGATTGTCTTCCCGAGCGCGGTACAGTGCGGCCCCGACGGCGAGCCGAGAGAGGGTTTGAGGAAAGTCTCGCCGGGACAGTCGATCTGTTCCACGAGAAAGACCTCCAACTCTCGCCGGTCAAACATGGCGAGTAGAGCGGTTGCATCGAGTTCTTCCGAGATCCGCTGGAGCAGTGGGCGACCAGCCTCTCTGAGTCGCATCCGCTGACCAGCGATGAGGCCAAGCTTCAGGAACCCGCACCCGAGCCGGTACCGTTTCGTCTCCGGATCTTGATCAATATAGCCGCAGGATTGGAGCGACGTCAGAATGCGATGGACGTCGCTTGGCAACAGGTTGGTCCGCCTTGCCAGATCACTCACACCCATAGAGGGGCGGCTTCTAAACTCTTCGAGAACACGGCAAACTTTTGTAATCGTTGTAGCGGGCTTCACTTTGACCCTCCAGGGGAGAGGTGATACATGCCTCTGAAACAGCTTTGCTCCGAGAATTGAGCGTCCCTAGACGTCCAAGGCGACTGTCGGTACACGAAGTCTATTTGAACGTCGAGAACAAGTCAATATCGGCATTCAACATGTTTGACTTTCAGACTGGGGCTCGCCATAGGGCGCATCAGGAGCCATCGTACAGAAGAATGGTCAACTCATCACTGGCCAGGGTCTTCGCGATGGCGGGCCAAGCGTCCTGGTGAGCTTGACTTGCAATCCAGCTCTGCCTGCGATCTTCACTCTCGAAGATCAAAACAAACCTGTAATTTGCGTGTGCGGGCGGTTCGCCAGCCAGTGCGGATCGAAGTTTCAAAAGCTTAACGTTCACAAACCCAGGTTGGCGGCTCACCACCGGGCGGAAAACGTTAGCGAAATTCGCGAGAAGATCCTTCTCATTCGATGGGTCGACAGACAAGTCAACGTGCAGTTCAATGAAAGGTTTACCGTCCGGGGCGAAGCCGGATTCCTGCCCAAGCATGCCGCTAGTACAGCGCCTTTCTGCCTTCCACCGCTAGCTGAACACGGTACAGACCCGTCTCAGCTGTTATGTACAGCATTGTTCCGTCATTGCCCCAGTTACAGTTCGCCGGAACTTCCGGTAACTTTATGGTTCCAAGATGTTCCCCCTGCGGAGTGAAAATCCAGACTCCGCCCGGGCCTGCACAGTATAGGTTTCCGAGCGCGTCCAGCTTCATTCCATCCGGGAGTCCGTTCTCATCCGAGGCGGTCGCATCAAAGTGCAGTTTTCCGTTGCGAACGGTTCCATCCGCCTGAACGTCGTAGCGCATCCAGATTTTACGCTTCTCGTCTGAATTCGCCACGTAGAGTGTTTTCTCGTCTGGTGAGAAGGCTAGACCGTTAGGCCTCGTAAGATCGTCAATGATCAGCTTCAGCTTGCCCTCAGCAAAACGATACACACCATTGAACGGTAGTTCCTTCCGCGGATCCTGATCCTGTTGAAGAAGCCCATAGGGCGGGTCGGTAAAGTACAGTGCGCCGTCGGACCGGTACACCAGATCGTTCGGGCTGTTGAGCCTCTTACCTTCGAAGCGGTCTATGACGGTGGAGACTTCGCGAGTCTCGGAAATCCGGACAATCTGTCGGTTTGTGTGTTGGCAGAGAAGGACCGCTCCATCCCGATCGGCAATCATTCCGTTCGGGCCTATGAACGAGCCGGCAGGCGCATCGGTTTCGCCACCCCCTTTCGGCAATATCTCAATCACCGTGCCGTCAGGCGACCATTGACGCACAACATTACCGATCACATCACTGAACCATAAATATCCGGCTGGAAACCAGAGCGGGCCCTCCGTGAACTGAAAGCCGCCTGCAAGCTTTTCTATGCGCGCCGACTCGGGGACAAGTGCATTCAGTCGGGAGTCTAAACGTATAACTGCTCCTTCGAATGTCTCCTCACTGGGTGCCTGGACAGAATTGGTTACGCTGCTCATGTTCGATTTGTATGGAGTCTATTTGAATGGAATGCGGCGGTCAAGACAGGCATTCCAAATGTTTGAAACAAGCCGCAGCTGCAATCGAGTCTCCTACGCTGCGGGCACAAACTGAATACAGACCGGCGATGGGACGGAAAGCGTCTGGCCGCCAGGCGTAAGGCGGCCCGAGGCCTTGTCGACCTTGAAGACTACGATCGTGTCAGAATCCTGATTTGCCGCCATAAGATACCGGCCTGTTGGATCCAGCGAGAAGTTGCGGGGTGTTTTTCCTTCCGTGGGAACAACCTGCACCTTTGTCAACGTACCATTCTGGGGATCAACGGAGAATACGGTTATGCTGTCGTTGCCTCGGTTGGACGCATACACGAAGTGACCGGCGTTATCC
>Ga0308175_100000262_pt1 | contig 39975 bp, 34 predicted proteins | sample PhyCR1_3_FD_203893 | JGI IMG/M metagenome (GOLD analysis project Ga0308175, IMG submission 203893) | Soil microbial communities from UC Gill Tract Community Farm, Albany, California, United States - DLSLS.C.R1 | ecosystem: Environmental > Terrestrial > Soil > Agricultural land | place: USA...
CCTCATCGACCTTCCCAGCTGTCATGTATCCGCCCCCGATCCTATCCCCCCTCGCCGACGTAATAACACCGCGAATTCCGCCCCAAAAGGACAACTATGCCCTCCCTCACATCCCTCAACCCCTTCCCCTCCCTCAAAGCCACTATTGATCTCAACCTCGACGACCTCCTCGGCTGGGTCGTCCCCGCCCCCGACCGTTGCCGCAAGCTCGCCGACGAGCTCCTCGCCGCCCACCCCGAACTGACGCGCGAGCAGCTCGCCGCCAAAGCCGTAAGCAGCGCCCGCACCTGGGCCGCCGCCGCCGGCGCCGCCACCGGCATCTTCGCCAGCCCCCTCTCCATGCTCCCCGCCGCCACCGCGGACGCCGGCAGCGCCCTCCGCATCGAGGCCACGCTGGCCGGCACCGTCGCCGCCCTGCTCGACCCGACCTTCGACCACGACCCCGTCGCCTTCCGCGCCGACGTGCTCACCGTCATCTTCCCCGGCGCCGTCAGCCAGGTGGTCCGGGAGCTGGGCATCAAGGCCGGCCAGACCACCACCAAGGCCGTCATCCGCCGCCTGGCCACGCGCGAATTCGTCGAAACCCTCACCCGCTTTCTCTCCAAGTACCTCGGCGTGAAACTGACCGAAAAGGCCGTCCTGACGAAGACCGTCCCCCTCGTCGGCGCCGGCATCGGCGCCGCCTGGAACTGGCTCGAAGTTAAAGCCGTCGGCCGCCGGGCCATCCGCTACTTCGCCGAGCCGAATGTCACGGTGCGCGTGGTCCCCCCCGAGAAACCCACCAACGACTGAGCCGTTCTCCCCCCAATCGACCTCAACCCGGCAACGCCACTTCAGTGGCGTTGTTCCCTTTCCCCGCCTCATTCATCCCACGTTCATCCTCCGCGCGTATCGTCCCGCCAAACCGAAAGGAGCACCATGAAAAACCAATGGCTCTTGATCCTCGCAACCTCCGCCACCCTCGCTTTCTGCGCCCTTCCCCAGGGCTGCACCGCCAACTCCGCCGACAAGTCGACTTCCGCCGAGCCCGCAGAACCCGGCGAAACCAAGGTCAATCTCGACCAAACCCCCGCCCCCGTGCGCAAGACGATCGAGGACGCCCTCAAAGGCAACACCCTCGAAGACATCGCCCGCAAAACCCGCGGCGGCAAGACGTTCTACGAGACCGACATCATCAAACCCGACGGCAAATGGGAACTCATCGTCGCCGAGGACGGCAGCATCCTCTCCAACGCCAAGGAAGGCAGCGCCGAAGAGCGCGAGGCCGACAAAAAGGAAGAATCCGCCGCCAAACCCGACGGCTTCCGCGACACCTTCAACGTCAACAAATTCGACCTCGCCCCCACCGGCGACAACCCCTACTTCCCCCTCCACCCCGGCAAAGTCCTCAACCTCCGCGGCGGGAGCGACACGCTCACGGTCTCCGTCCTCAACGAAACAATGACCGTTGACGGCGTCCCCTGCGCCGTCCTCGAAGAGCGAGAGACCAAGGACGGCAAACTGATCGAAGTCTCCCGCAACTTCTTCGCGACCGACCAGCGCACCGGCGACGTCTACTACTTCGGCGAAGACGTGGACAACTACAAGGACGGCAAAATCATCAACCACGAAAGCGCCTGGCGCGCCGGCCAACACGGCGCCCGCTTCGGCCTGCAGGTCCCGGCCAGGCCCAAGGCCGGCGACAAGTACTACCAGGAGATCGCCCCAAAAGTCGCGATGGACCGCGTCGAGGTGGTGTCAACCGACGAGACCGTTAAGACGCCGGCCGGCACCTTCCGGCACTGCCTTCACCTGAAGGAGACGACGCCGATCGAGCCGGACGTCAGCCACAAGTACTTTGCGCCGGGGGTGGGCATGATCAAGGACGACGAGTTTGAGCTGGCGGAGAAGCCGTAGGGCGTGCTCGACCGTACTTGGGCAAGGACAAATTGATGCGGTCGTTGCAAACCGCCCTGGCCCGGGGCGGTTTGCTTTTGTCCTTTTGACGCCTGCCGCGGCAAACATGCCGGACTCCCGATGGTATAATCGTGCGGGACCCACGTCGCAGGCCAAGTGAACCAGGCAACCTCCAACCGAGGGACGCGCCCATGAACAGGAACGAACCGACCCGCCCGGACCTGAGCCGCAGGAACTTGCTTTCCACCACCGCCGCCGGCCTGGCGCTCGCCGCCGCCGCCCGCTTCACCTCTGCCGGCGTCGCCCCCAGCGACACCGCCGCGCCTTCGAACCAGCTCAACCCCGACCCCCTCGCCGGCTGGACCACCTACGCCCCGCGCGAGGAGATCGCGCCGAAGTTCTCCACCTCCCCCACCGGCGGCCCAGACAACCAGCCCGTCCTGGTCATCCAATCCGACACGCGCCAAGGCCTCGACGGCGCGTGGAAGCGCACGTTCCCCATCACCGGCGGTCGGCAATACCAATTCTCCGCCCTCTGCCGTTATGAAAACGTCGCGCTCCCCCGCCGCAGCGTTTTGATCAAGCTCGACTGGCTCAACGCCAAGGGCCAGCATTGCCCGCTCGACGAGCCGGCAGTCAATAACGTCCTCCCCGGCTACAAGCCCATGGCCGAGACCGACTTCCCCGCCGCGGTCAACACGCGCCCGGACGGCTGGACGGAAATGGCCGGCACCTACCACGCCCCCGCCACGGCCACGCAGCTCTCCGTGCAGCTGCACCTGCAGTGGGCCTCGAATGCCAAGGTCGAGTGGAGCAACATCAGCCTGACCGAAGCATCGCCGCTCCCGGCGCGCAAGGTGCGCCTCGCCACCATCCACTTCCGCCCGCAGAGCAAGGGCAAGACCCCGCTCGACCAGTGCCGCGCCTACGAGCCCCTGATCGCCGAAGCCGCGAAACAGAAGGCCGACCTGGTCGTCCTCGGCGAGACGCTCACGTACGCCTACACCGGCCACAAGATGGCCGAGTGCGCCGAGCCCATTCCCGGCGGCCCGAGCTGCCAGTACTTCGGCGAGCTGGCCAAGAAGTACAACATGTACATCGTCCCCGGCCTCGTCGAGCGCGGCAGCGGCGCAGATGCCAACGTGATCTACAACACCGCCGCCCTCATCGGCCCCGACGGCAGCGTCGTCGGGAAGTACCGCAAGACCTGCCTCCCCCGCTCCGAAGTCGATGCCGGCGTCTGCCCCGGCTCTGACTACCCCGTGTTCAACACCCGCTTCGGCAAGGTCGGCCTGATGGTCTGCTACGACGGCTTCTTCCCCGAAGTCGCCCGCCAGCTCACCAACAACGGCGCCGAGGTCATCGCCTGGCCGGTCTGGGGCTGCAACCCCCTGCTGGCCCGCGCCCGCGCCTGCGAGAACCACGTGTATGTCGTCAGTAGCACGTACGAGGACATCTCCAGAAACTGGATGCTCTCCGCCGTCTTCGACCACACCGGCGAAACCGTCGCCCTGGCCAAGCAGTGGGGGACCGTCGCGGTGGCGGAGGTGGACCTCAACGCCCGAACCAAGTGGCCGAGCCTCGGCGACTTCAAGGCGGAGATCGACAGGCACCGGCCGGTGGTGAATGAGCCGAGGAATCCGTAGAGCGGCAAGGGGGGGCCGTGACAGAGTTCGAGTTCGCCTACCGCAAAGCACTCCGCGCCAATTCCGCAGGATCGTGTTCGTCGATCAACTCTCGCACGCGCGCGTCCTGGTGCAGCCGGATGCAAGCCTGGCACCGGTGGGCGTACAAGCCTTCCCACTGAATGGCCGGGTCGTGCCCCGCCGCCCAGGCCAGAATCCGCTCCGGCCCTATGTCGCGGATCAAGCGTTTCAGCGGGTCGGCCGCCGCGCGCTCGTCCGCCTCCGCCAGCGTCATTTCGCGGATGTTGCCCGTTCTCAACTCCGGCACGAATCGGATGCCCAGCCCGCAGCAGGGGCTGACCGTTCCGTCGGCCTGCACGGTGGTGGTCGTGAGCACCGTGTCACACCCGCCGCAGTTGGAGAGATTTCGCCGGTCCGCCGCCATGCCCGGCGGGTATTGCTCGACCTCGCCCGCAGACAGCGGGCTCCACGCCCATTCCTGCACGCAAACGAAGGCGTGCGGAAACTCATCCGCGATGCGCCGAAACTGCGGATGCCCCTCGACCGCCGCGCGGGTGATGCCCCGTTGCTCGACCGTCTCCACGATGATCGTCGTGACCACCCCCGCCCGAACCGCCGCCCGCGCCGCGCGCATTACATTCTCCGGCGGCACGAATCGCGCGTGCTGGTCGCCGGTGCTGACGTTGATCTCGCACAGCCCCGCGGGCACCAGCGCGGCCACCCTTTCCTCCGCGGCCACGTCGCTGCTGGCCCAGAACCCGTTGGTCACGACGCGCACCCACATCCCGCGCTCCGCCGCCCGCCGAATTCCCCGTACGACCCGCTCGCCGGCCAGCATCGGTTCCCCACCCGTGAAGACGACCGCGGCGTATCCGAGCTCCGCCGCCTGGTCGATGGCCGAGCTCATCTCCGTTTCGCCGAGCCACGTCCCCTCGCGCGGGCTGCTGAGCGTCCCGCAGTGCGTGCACTCGGCCGTGCAGCGGAAGGTCGGCATGACGCACAACGTCCGCCGCCCGCGCGCCGAATTCTCCGCGCCCGCCGCCATGCCGCTGCCTCTTCTGGTGCCGCCCGGACGACATTATGATACCGCACCAAGGAGATCGCGCCATGGACATCGACGTGGTCCTCGGCTCCACCGCCGACCGTGCCGCACTGAAAGGCGCCGGGGCATCCCCCGCCGCCGTCGTCGCGGCGTCGCCGCTGATCGCAATCGAATCGGTCCTCGGCCGGCTGGGCCCCGCCGGACGGCTCGGCCGCCTGCGCGTCTTCGACCTGCTCTCCAAAGACGGCATCCCCTCCATCCCCACGTCCCAGCTCGCCCGGCTCAAGGGCCGCTTCGAACTCGCCGGCGGTCTGGAAATCCTCAGCCCACCCTCGCCCCCCGCGGGCCCCATCCCCGTGCCCTACCCCAACACCGCCGCCAGCGGCATGGGCGGCTTCTCCGGCAGCTTCAGCGGTTTCGGCGGCTCGACGTCGCTGACCTTCAACTCGCTCCACCTCTCAAGCCTGCTCAACGTCCCCGTCGCCGTGCGGTCGCTCTGATGCTGCGCGACACCACCAGAGCAGGCGCCTTCGTTTGGTCATTCGCACCTTCGTCATTCGTCATTGATTCGAATTTCCGGTTTCGTCATTTGAATTTCGGGCTTCCGCTTTCTGGGCGACCTTGAATTTCGCCACCCCTCCCCCATACTGTCCCGACGGCGATTTCGCCGGATTTTGAAGGAGTTTTCCCGATGATCCCGCTGGCCGACCGCGTCAAGCTCGTGTCCGAATCGATCACCCTCGCCGTCAGCGCCAAGGCCGCCGCCATGCGCAAGGCCGGCGTCGACGTCGTCGGATTCGGCGCCGGCGAGCCCGACTTCGACACGCCCGCTTTCATCAAGGACGCCGCCAAGGCCGCGCTGGACAAGGGGCAGACCAAGTACACGCCGACGCCGTGCTACCCGGAGCTGAAGCAGGCCATTGCCGACAAGTTCCAGAAGGAAAATGGCCTCCCCTACAAGCCGGAGAACATCACCACCGGCGCCGGCGGCAAGCACTGCCTCTACATGGCGTTCATGGCCGTCCTCAACCCCGGTGACGAGGTGCTCATTCCCTCACCGTACTGGGTGAGCTATCCCGAGCAGGTCAAGCTCGCCGGCGGCACCCCCAAGGTCGTCCGCGGCGAGGAGCGCAACGGCTTCAAGATCACACCCCAGCAGCTCGAGCAGGCGATCGGACCAAAGACCAAGGCTTTCATCATCAATTCCCCCAGCAATCCCGCCGGCCACGCCTACACGCCGCAAGAGCTCAAGGCGCTGGCCGACGTGATTGTCAAGCACCCCAACGTCGTGGTCTTCTCCGACGAGATCTACGAAAAGCTGGTGTACGACGGCCTGAAGTTCGTCTCATTCGCCACGCTCGCCCCCGGCCTGATCGATCAGACCCTGACCTTCAACTGCCACTCCAAGAGCTTCGCCATGACGGGCTGGCGGATCGGCTACATCGGCGGCCCCAAGCCCGTGATCGACGCGATCAACAAGCTCCAGTCGCAGATGACCAGCCACATTACCAGCTTCACGCAGATCCCCGCCGCGGTCGCCCTGACCGACGCCCGCGGGCGCGAGTCGATCGAGTCCATGCGCCAGCAGTTCGAGAAGCGCGGCCGACATATGTGGCAACGCCTTACCGCGCTGCCGAAGATCACCTGCGTCAGGCCGCAAGGAGCCTTCTACTGTTTTCCCAACGTCAGCGCCTATTTCGGCAAGGCCGGCATCAACGACGCGATCAGCTTCGCCAGCACGCTGCTGGAGCAGTCGCACGTGGCCGTCGTCCCCGGCAACGACAGCGGGTTCGACACGCACGTGCGGCTGAGCTTCGCTACGAGCATGGAGCAGATCGATAAGGGCCTGGACCGGATTGGGGAGTTTCTCAAGAAGCTCGCGTAGTTGTTCCCGGCGCTGGCGCCGATCAGCTAGACTGCGGACGAGGGATTCGCGCATGCCCACGATCACGTTCTACCGGCAGGCTCGCCGCGACGGCGGCATCCGTACGGGTATCGAGATCGACCAGAACACAGTCCTGATGCGGTTCGACCGCGGCCGTAAGGAAAGCGATCCGGCGCTGCTCTGGTGCGTGGACGTACGATGCAGCGGCGCGCGACTGCCGCGGGAACCCGAAACCGCCCCAGCTGGCTCCTCAACCATGAGGAAGCGATTGGCGAGCTTCTCCTGCAAATGGCCGACCAGATGCCCGTCGGCTCCGACCCGGGCGATTGGCCGATCCAGCGATCGCGGGCCTTGCCTGACAAGACGCGCGTCACGGTTGCCTTTTCCGCGGTGCGCCGGCTCGAAGCCCGCCAATTGGCGGACATCCTGCGCGACCTGGCGGGCACATGGGGCCAGCGGGTGCAGGCCCTCGCTACCCTTCCGGCCGCCTGACGCATCCTCATGCCCCGCCGCGTCCGCGATTACCAACATCCTCATAAGGTACTGGGGCGAGCGCGTACGCGGGCGGCGGCTGAGAGACGTCTCAGCAGACGATGCGCGGCGATGGGCCCGTGAACTGATCAAACTGCAGGACACCAACGCGATCCTCACCCCGATCCATATCGAGTACGTGTGCGGGAAAGTTGGCGCTCGGGAGGTTCAGCTCGCCCGTGCATTCCTGGCGGAGTTCCACGCAGTTGATGAAGGGCGAATCCTCCCCAAGGACTGGGAAGATGCCAAGCGGATCGCACACCGCGTGACTCGAACTGGGGCAAGGAGGCAGCTTGGCGACTGCCTGATTCGTGCGATATCCGACCGACTCCACCTCGAGGTCCTTACGGCCGACCGCCGTTTCCCCGTTTGAGATCCCGCTTCGGGAGAGCCAAACCCGCCATGACCTACGGCACGATCACCGCCGCCGGGTACCTCGCGGCGTACATCGTCTTGATGTTCCGCGCCGCCTGGTACGTCGGCACTGGCCCCACGCGCACCACGAAGTGCCCGGCCGTGTCCTTCAGCTTCGCCACGTTCTTCCCCTCCCGCTTCAACTCGTCTGCCGCGCGGTCCGCCATCCCGGAGTCGGCGAAGGTCGCCACCTGGACCCAGAACTGGTGCTGGCCCTGGTGCTCACGCGCGCGCTGCGCGGGGACGGTGCCGCCGAATTGTTCCTGCACCGCGGCGAAGGAGCGGTCTGCGTCCTCCATCCGCCCCAGCCGCTGCTGGCAGAGGCCGATGCGGTAGAGGATCCACGCCTTTACCTCGGGGCTGGCGCCCATTTCGGCGCTGCGCTGGACAGCGCGCTCGCTGAGCCTGTCGTACGCCGCCCCCAGCTCGGCCAGCGACGTGCCGTAGTCTTCCTGGAAATACGCGATGTTCCCCAGCCCCGCGTGCGCCCGCCACTCGACGGCCGGCGTCGGCTGCGCCGCCAGGGCCTGCTCGTAGGCGGCTTTGGCCTGCTGCCAGTTGGCGGCGGATTCCTGCTGCGACGACGCCGGCCTCTCCTCCAGGATGCGCCCGCGGAGGTAATGCGCCTCGGCCGACCCGGCGCCCGTCGGCGTGCGCGTCAGATACTGGTCGGCGGCGGCCATCGCGCGGTCGAACTGCCGCTGCTCCAGCGCCGCGTAGCCGACGTTGAGCGTCTCCTGCTGCTGGCGCTGGGCGTCGCGGGAGTTTTCGGCGCATCCCGCCGACACCAGCATCAGGCCGCACAGTCCCGCCCACGCGCCGACCGTCCCCAAGCCAAAAGGTCCCGAGTTTCGCATCCTTGCCTCTTGCGTTATTCTCAACCCACTGTCACGGCGTCATTGAGGAGACAACCCGCCACGGAGAGCCACACCCATGCTGTTCGAACCACTCTTCGCCCACGCCGACAAAGCCGGGCAGGAAACGGCGATCATCGACGACCACGGCCGCTACACCTACCAGCAACTCGCGGCGATGGCCGCGGGGCTGGGCATGTACCTCGCCGCACAGACCAACCGCCCGCGCGTCGGGCTGCTCTTGCCGGCCTCGGCCGGCTTCGCGGCCAGTTTCTACGGGACGCTGCTGGCAGGCAAGAGCGTGGTGCCGATCAATTTCCTGCTCACCGAGCGCGAGATCGGGCACATCATCTCCGATTCCGGCATCGACACGGTCGTGACGATCCCCTTCCTCGCCGGACGATTGAAGGACACGCCGCTGAAGGTGGTGGACCTGACGCAGTTGCCCAAGACCCCGCCGGCGGCGATCGTGCCGAAGTTCCCGTCTGTGAAGGCGGACGACGAGGCCGTGCTCCTCTACACCTCCGGCACCAGCGGCCTGCCCAAGGGCGTGATCCTCACCTACGGCAATTTCCAGTCCGACGTGGACTCCGCCATCGAGCACGCGATCTTCCAGGCGAAGCACAAGTTCCTCGGCGTCATCCCGTTGTTCCACTCCTTCGGCATCACCGCGATGATGCTCGCCCCGATCCAGCTCGGCGCGACGATCATCTACCTCGCCCGCTTCTCGGCCGTCGGCACGCTCAACGCGATCAAGGAGCACCAGGTGTCGCTGATGTTCGGCGTGCCGAGCATGTACGCCGCCATTGCCCACCTCAAGAGCGCCAAGCCCGAGGATTTCAAGAGCGTCTACGCTGCGATCTCCGGCGCCGAGCCGCTGCCGGCCACCGTGCGCGAGGCGCTGCTCAAGCGCTTCGAGCTGCCGCTGTACGAAGGGTACGGGTTGACCGAGACCTCGCCGGTGATCGCGCTGAACACGCCGAAGGAAAACCGCCCCGGCTCGGTGGGCAAGCCGGTGCCCGGCGCCGAGTTCCGCATCGCCGACCAGGACAGCGGCCAGCCGCTGCCGGCGGGGCAGATCGGCGAGATCTGGGTCCGCGGGCCGATGGTGATGAAGGGGTACCACAACCTGTCGAAGGAAACGGCCGAGGCGCTGACGGCCGACGGCTTCTTCAAGACCGGCGACCTCGGCCGCTTCGACAACGATGGCTTCCTCTACATTACCGGCCGCAAGAAGGACATGATCATCATCGCCGGCGAAAAGGCCTACCCGCGCGAGATCGAGGACATCCTGGCGAAGCACCCGTGCGTGGCCGAGGCGGCCGTCATCGGCAAGAAGGACCCGGCCCGCGGCGAGGTGATCGTGGCGTTCGTGGTGCCGAAGGAGGGGCACGTCGAGGCGTGCAAGCCGGACGACCTGCGGGATTTCTGCCGGCAACAGGGCCTGGTGAACTGGAAAATCCCGCGGGAGATCAAGGTCGTTCAGGACTTCCCGCGCAGCCCCACGGGGAAAGTGCTCAAGCGGCAGTTGGCGGAGCAGGCGGGGGGATGAATACTCCGGCCCTACCCCAACACCCACTGCGTCTGCGGCGCCTGCGCGCCAACGAGCGGCCACTCGGCCGGCAACGGCGGCGTCGGCATGAGGCCGGGCCCCCGCGCCCCGCCGGCGTCGCGGCGAACGTCACCCGCGCGGCGGATTCGGAATGCCTCCGACAACGGCACGTGTGCGTGTCGAAAGTTCCCGCCCGCCGCGTCGTCGAGTTGCGGGTCGCCGCGACGGGCGAACGCCTCCTCGTCACCGTTCGGATCCGCTAAGTACGACATTCGCCGACCTCATTTACGACCATGGCGCGGCGAATTCCTGATGCCGCACCGACAGATTTCCCGGCGTGCCGACATGCAAGGCCGGATCGCTCCACGCGAAGTTAACCCGCCGCTGCGTCGAATACATCCGCCACCGCCTGCCGGTCGTGTAGGGGAACTTCCGCGAATGGTCTAGGTGAAATACCTACAACTGTTTACCTGGTCGGCCGCTCGCGTTTGAAATTCGCCCCGCCGCTCCGCACAATGAATCGCCTATGTACCGCCGCACCTCTTTTTCACTCACCGCCGTTCTCATCACACTCCCCGCCTTCGCCGGCACCATCCGCGACGACCGCAAGGACTCCAGCTACGTCAACATGGGCAGCGTGTTTCCCTCCGTCGGCGAACTCCGCTTCACCGACAACGGCGACAACTTCCTCTGCTCCGGCACCCTCATCGCCCCCGACTGGGTCCTCACCGCCGCCCACTGCGTCGACGGCGGGCAGCACACCACCAACATGCGCTTCATCATCAACGGCCAGACCATCAACGCCGCCGCCTGGCGGGCGCAGGACACCTGGGACGACGACCTCACCGAAGGCAATGACATCGGGCTCGTCCACCTGTCGCAGCCGGTGGATGGCGTCACGCCGGCCGTCCTTTACGCGCAGACCAACGAGAAGGGAAAGACCGGCACTTTCGTCGGCTTCGGCAACACCGGCGACGGGAAGGACGGCTGGGAGAGTGGCACCTCCGGCACCCGCCGCGCCGGCCAGAACAAGCTCGACGCCAAAGGCGGCAAGTTCGACTACGCCGACAGCATACTCCTGGCCGACTTCGACAAGCCCAAGCACGGCGACTTCAACCCGCTCAATTTCCCCCCGTTCGGCTCGATCAACGTCCTGGGCTCCAGCAGCCCCCAGGATTTCGAGTACTGCATCGCCCCCGGCGACAGCGGCGGCGGCATGTTCATCACCGTCAAGAAGGTCACCTACCTCGCCGGCGTGAATTCCTTCGGCGGCTCGCTCATCCCGCCCTTCGGCGACTCCTCGGCCGACTCGACCTACGGCGACTACTTCGGCGCCACGCGCGTCTCCAAGTGGATCGACTGGATCAACGCCGAGATGGCCATGGGCGACGCCTTCACCACGCCCGGCGGCATCGACCACGGCGAGGACGGCCAGACCAACGGCAAGCACATCATCTTCCCCTTCGACCTGAACCTCGGGCCGGCTGATTCGGCCGAAGGATTGCTGGCAACGAACGACGTCGCCGCCGTACCGGAGCCGGCAGCCGTTTCGCTGCTCGCCGCCGCCGCGGCCGTGGTCACTTGCCTTCGACCACGAAGGGCTCGGGCCTAGCCGCCACGTCCGATGGCACGGGCGGCAGGCCGTAATAGGTCTTCTGCAACCGGACCAGCTCGTCGGGCACAACCAGCAGCACGCGGCGGCCGTCACCGCCGCCATTCGCCCACGCCTCGACGATCGATTGGCCTTCGCTGGCCCGCACGTCGAAGACGGTACGGTAGCTCAGTTTCGCCATTGGCCGCTGGTACAGGTACGCCCGGGCGTCGCCGACCAGCACGAGGGTCGCCTGCGGCGCGATCGGGTCGATCTTCCAGAGTTTTTCCTGGTCCCAGCCCTCGAAGCCGAGGAACTGGGTCATCCCGCGATCGACGAAACCCGCCCACCGCGTGCCGAGCGAAACAATTCCGATCACCACCATCACGCCCACGGCCGCGCCGCTCCATTTCGGCCAAGGCGCCATCCCCAGCGCGATCGCCGCCAGCGGCACGGCCAGGGTGAAGAACCTCCCCTGAAGGTGCGTGAACCCCACCCAGAAGACCAGCAGCACGAGAAACACGCCGCCCACGACCATCGCTTCGGCCCGCACCTCCCGCCGCCGCAGGACCACCAGCACCCACGCCGCGATCCCCACCGGCAGCAGCACGTATCCGAACCGCCAGTTCGCCACGATCTGCTCGCCGACGGCCGCCGCCTTGCCGACGGCCGACCGGTATTTCCTGTCGGGCCAGTGGTTCGCCTCCTTCCACCGCTCCACCTGCACGGCATCGAACCGCCCGCGGGTCCCAAAGACGCTCGTCCCCTCCGGAAACACAGGATTCCCGACCCACGCCCAATTTCGAACCAGCCACGGCGCGAACGCGACGACCGCGGCAATCCAGAACGCCCCGATGCCCAGCGAGCCGGCCCGTCCCGGGCCGGTCTTTCCCCTCGCGATCAACAAGCCCACAGGAATACCGACGATCAACATCGGCACCGCGGTCAGCTTCGCCCCGCACGCAAACCCCGCCATGATCCCGGCGGTCACCCAATTCCTGACCCCTGACCCCTGACCCCTGACCCCTCTCACGGCCCACCCGACCGCCAACGCCCCCCACAGCAGCACCCCCCCCTCGTTATACGCCACGGCCCCGAGCATCGCCGTCCATGGCACCGCCGCCATCGCCGCCGCCGCGATCACAGCCCGCTTGCGATCGCTGATTTCACTCACAACGCCATATACCGCCAGGACGGCCAGCGAGCAGAACCCCGCGTGCATCAACTGCGCCAGAAACATCCCCGCCCACGGCCCGCCGCGGAGGTGCATCGCCAGCAGGTAGTGCATCTCCACGTTGAACGGAAAGTACGAGAATGCGTTGTGCCCCAGCGGCACGATCCGCCCGCTCTCGTACCACTCCCGCGGGACCTGGAGGTGGTACTCGACCACGTCGTACCCGTGCGGCTCATCGCCCCAGAGCACGCCGGCCGGCATCATTGCACCCGCCACCGCAATCCCGAGAAACGGCGCCGCCGCCAGCCAGAGCCAGCGCCAATGGCCGGTCGTTTCGCGTATCTCGGGCATTCCCCGGCGCCGGGCAACGACCCCCGCCGCCGCACAGCCGAGCACCACCAGCCCCCACGCCGTGCCGCGGTTCAGCCATCCCGCCAATCCCAGCCCCAGCGCCACGGTGCTGAGAGCGCCGAGGCCCGTGGCCACTTCTGTGATCAGGTCCAGTGCGCTCGGCCAAGCCCGTGTTCGCCCAAGCACCGCCGCGCCGATCCCCCACGCCCCAGTCAGCCACAGCAGACACAGGACGCCGTCGGTCAGCAGCCGGTAGAGTGCCGGCGCCCAGCCGCCGCCGGCGCAGACCAGGATTGTCAGCAGGAACACCCCCCCCACCGCCGCGGGCACGGGAAAAGGCCGGCGCGCCTTCTCTTCTCGCCCGTACTCGATGACGCGCCGCTTCATTCGTCCGCATTCTGCCGCGCGTCCGCCGGCCCGTCTTCCGCCGCGCCCGATGCATCGCCGGCGTCGAGCTGGAACAGCTTCTCCAGGGCGTGCAAGTACCCGGGACCGGCGGCGTGAACGTTCTCGCCGTCCCGCAGCCGCTGCACCGGCTCGTGGAGGAGCTTGTTGACGATCCGCCGGGCCAGTTCCTCCAGGTGCTCGCGCTCGGCGTCGCTGGCGGCGGGCAGCTTGTTGAGCGTCCGCGCCACCTCATCCTGTGCTACCTGGTGGTACCGTTTGAAAAGCTGATCGATCAACGGCCCCATTTGCCGCGCCCGGTGAGCCGCGACGAACTCCCGCACCTGCTCGGCCACGATCTTCTGCGCCGATTCCACCGCCCCCTGCCGTTGCGACATCGTCGCCGACACCACCTGCTGGAGGTCGTCGATGTTGTACAGGTACACGCCTTCGATCTTCCCCACCGCCTCTTCCACGTCGCGCGGCAGGGCAATGTCGATAATGAAGATCGGCCGGTAACGCCGGTGCCTTCGCAGCGATTCGAACTGCCGCTTCGTAATGATCGCGTGCGGCGCGCCGGTGGAGGAAATCACGACGTCGGCCGCCGTCAGCCACTCGTCCAGCCGCTCCAGCGGCACCGGCTCCCCGCCGAACTCGCGCCCCAGCGCCTCGGCCTTGGTCGCGTCCCGGTTGCACACCAGCAGCCGCCGGGGCTTCAGCTCGGTGAAGTGCTTGATCGCCAGCCGCGACATCTTCCCCGCCCCGATGCTGAGCACGGTCTTGTCGCCGAAGTGCTCGAACACCTTGCGGGCGAAATCCACCGCCACGCTGGCCACGCTCAGCCGCCCCTCGCCCAGCGCCGTCTCCGTGCGAACCACCTTCCCGACGGCGATCGCCCGCTGGAACAGCGGGTTGAGCAGCGGCCCGGTGGCCGACAATGCCTTGGCCTCGTCGTACGCCTCGCGCACCTGCCCCAGGATCTGCGTCTCCCCGACCACCATCGAATCGAGCGACGACGCGACGGTGAACAGGTGCGTGACGGCCTCCCGATCCGCCTTGCGGTACAAATGCCCGCGAAATTCCTCCGGCGTGACGCCCCGCAGATCACCGAGCAGCTTCGTGACCTCCTCCGCCCGCGCCTCCCACCCCTCCCGCCCGCGCTCCTGCCCGGCGGTGTACAGCTCGACGCGATTGCACGTCGAAAGCAGGACCGCCTCGGTTCCGGGGAACCGCTCGCGCAAGGCGGCCAGCGCCTCGCGCCGCCGCTGCGCGTCGAACGCCAGCTTCTCGCGCACGCCCAGCGGCGCCGTCGCGTGATTCAGTCCCAGCAGGAGCAGTCGGTCCACGGAATCCTTCTACCTCGCGATACCTTTCGTCACCTTTGGGCCGGCATGTACTGCACCGCCACCAGCGTCCCGACCATGAGCACGAACCCGAGGATGCTGAGCACCGCCGTCCTTCGCCCGCGAAACGACGGGTTGATCGGGGCGTGCAGGACCAGGGCGTAAACCACCCAGACACAAAGCGCCAGAATGACCTTCGGACTGCGCCACCACTGCGCCCCCAGCGTCGTCCCGCCGGCCGGGTGGTTCAGGATGATCGCCATGCCGGTGATCATGCCGATGGTCAGCATGGCAAAGCCGAGGGTGACGGCCGTGCGGGTGAGATGCTCCAGCCGCTCCAGGCTGCCGAAGTTCGGCCCGCTTACGGTCTTGCGCCGCAGCCGGCGGTTGACGATCAGGTACATCGCCCCCACCGCCCCGGCGACGGCGAACGCCACCGCCCCGCCGTACGCCGTGACCCAGTGCACCCACGACCACGGCCCCTCGACCGGGTACTGGTGCGGGCGCTCCAGCCCGAACACCGCCGCCGCCGCCAGCAGCAGGATGACGATCGGCATGACGAACCAGTCCAGCCCGCCCAGCGGCCTGGCCCGCTGCACGTAGAGAACGAACAGCGTCAGCATCAGCCCCAGCCAGATCAGCGCGTCGAAGTTGTCCTCCAGCGGCAGCCAGCTCCCACGCGTGCGATAGTGCCACACGAGCACCGCGATCCCGACCGTGACGCCCGCCCACAGGCATGCCTTGGCCGCGATCCGCAGCTTCTCGCGGTCCCAGCGCAGGCGCAGGAGCGAGATCACGCCGCCGACCGCGAACAGCGCGACCGCGACCATGAGCAACGCGACCTGTCCCGTCGTGGGCATACTTACCGATCCAGTTCCGGAAATCGGGCGGCCAGCCAGCGTTTCACGCCGGCGGGGCCGTCTTTTCTGATCACGTCCATCGCGTCCGCCGCCGCCAGGGCGCGCAGCGCCTCGCGCCGCCGCTGGCCGTCCATCGCCTTTGCGCCGCGGATCATCGGCCGCAACTCGCGCATGGCCGCGGCCATGTCGCGCCACGCCGGATCGAACGCGCGCCTCAGCCCGTCGCGAATCGTCACCGCCAGCGCCGCGCTGCCGGCGGAAACCGCCACCACCACCGATCCCTCCACGAACTTCGCCGGCACGGTGAAGTCGGCATTGCCCTCTTCCGCTTCGTCCACCCGAGATACAAGGATGCCACGTCCCCGCGCGTCCTTGAGGACCGCGTCATTCACCTCCGGCCGATCCGTAGCCGCGACGACCAGGCCGGCGCCGTCGAGATGCGCGGCTCGGTACCGCTCCGGCACGCGCTCTACCGCCGCTGCCGACGGCATTCGCTCGTGAAACTCCGGCGCCACGACCCGGACCCGCGTCGCCCCTGCATCGAGCAGCCCTTCCACCTTGCGCACCGCGACCGCACCCCCCCCGACGACTACGGCAAGGCGGTCGGTGACGTCCAGCATCAACGGGTACGCGTGTCGCACGGAAGGATCGATTCTACAATAGCATAGGAAAATGGCGATCGCCCCCCGCACGATCTTCACCGTTGGCCACTCGGTCCATCCGCTGGAGGAGTTCCTGGCGATCCTTCAGGCGCACGGCGTCCGTGCGGTCGCCGACGTCCGTCTCATCCCTAAGTCCCGCCGCCACCCGCACTTCAACGCCGACGCCCTGGCCGAATCCCTGCCGCGCGGCGGGATCGCGTATCACAGCTTCCAGACGCTGGGCGGGCGCCGCCGCCCGCGCAAAGACTCGCCGAACACCGCATGGCGCAACGAAAGCTTCCGCGGCTACGCCGACTACATGCAGACGCCGGCGTTTCAGCAAGCCTTGGCCCAACTGATGGAGCTCGCCAGCAGTACGCCGACCACCACGATGTGTGCCGAAGCGGTGCCGTGGAGGTGCCACCGCTCGCTGATCTCCGACGCCCTCCTGGTCCGCCGCTGGACCGTGCTCGACATTCTCTCGGCGAGCAAGGCGTCACCGCACAAGATGACGCCGTTCGCGCACGTTGAGGGCTTGACGATCACCTACCCGCCGGAAGACCCGTCGCCGTCGCTGTTTCCCGAGACTTGAGCTTTCCGGCCCCGCGGTTTGGCCTTACCTTTATGGCCATGACCGACATCAAGGTTGGACTGATCGGGGGCTCGGGACTGGGGGCGGCGCTGGCGGAGGCAACCGAAGGCAGGCGCCACGAGATCGACACGCCGTTCGGCCGGCCGAGCGACACGATCGTCGAAACGAGCTGGGCGGGCCTGCCGGTGTTTTTTCTCTCACGCCACGGGCCGGGGCACACCCTCAATCCGTCCGCGGTGCCATACCGGGCCAATATCTTTGCCCTCAAGCAGTTGGGCTGCACGCACATTCTGGCGTCGGGCGCGGTGGGAAGCCTGCGGGAAGAATTTCGGCCGCGCGACCTGGTCGTTCCCGATCAGGTCATCGACAAGACCTACCAGCGCGCCGGCACCTTCTACGAGCGTGCGGCCGTGCACGTGGAATTCGCGGAACCGTTTTGTCCCGTGCTGCGTCGAATTTTGATGGAGTCGAGGCCGGAAGGTTCTGACATTAAGATCCACGGCCGCGGGTGTTACGTGGCGATGGAGGGGCCGGCGTTTTCGACGCGGGCGGAGTCGCTCATGCACCGGCTATGGGGCGGAGATCTGATCGGCATGACGGCCATGCCCGAGGCGAAGCTCGCGAAAGAGGCCGAGATCAGTTACGCGCTGGTGGCCTTGGTGACAGACTACGACTGCTGGCGTCAGGCGCCAGCGCAACCCGCCGCCGCCGCCCAGCCCGCCCAGGTCGCCGACCCGCAGGCGCTGCTGGCGGAGATCATTGCCAACCTTCAGGCGGCCACGACGAACGCCATCGCACTGCTCCGTCGGGCCGTCGAAACAATTGCCGCGAACCCTTCGGCGGTAGCGGATTGCCCGGCCAGAGAGTCGCTGAAGCTGGCGATCTGGTCGGACAAATCCCGCATCCCGCCGGAGGAAGTGCAACGCCTTGGCCCCCTGTGGATGAAGTATTTTCAGGGACATTGACTGTCTATTCGGACACGTTTCGCGGCTAAAATGCAGCGGACCGATTGAGGGACTTATCAGCCCGGGGTTTCATTATGCCGTCATTGCCGCAGCTAAAGGCCGTCGTTTCGAGCAAGTTCCTGGTCGCCGGGCTGGGGATCGGGGGCGTGGTATTGGGACTGGCGTGGCCGCGCCCGGCCAGTGCGCAGTTCCGGGGTCGCCGCGGGGGGTTCGCCGTGCGCGACGTGGCGGACGAGAACACGGACGAAAACAGCAGCGGCATTTACGTCCGCGACCTGCCGCCGGACGCGTACAACGACGCCTTGCGCAAGCAGGCGGAAAAGGAATGGCCGAAGGCGGCGGAGTTTTTCCAGCAGATCTTCGACAACGACAAGTACCGCGACCGCCTCATCAGCGTGCCGCCGAGCGAGGAGGAGAAGAAGGAGGACAAGGGTCGCTACCGCTATAAGAGCCTGGCGCTGGACGTGCAGCAGAGGCTGGCGCACTGGCCGGCGGAGGGGCTCAACGTGTACCGGGGGCGGTACGAGCCGGACGCGGCCGCGCTACTGGAGCGCGCCGGGCGCGACGATGTTGACACGCTCAATCGCGTATTCTTCAGGTACTTCGTGACGGATTCCGCCAAGGCGGCGGGCATCCGCCTGATGGATTTATACCTGGAGACCGGGGAGTTCACGGCGGCTGGCTCCATAGGCGACCGGCTTCTGGACCTCCCGCACCCGAATTTGATCCTCGAGCGGCCGCAGGTGTTGTTCAGGACCGCACTGGCCTACCACCTTGCCGGGGACGACCAGGCGGCGCAGCCCAGGTTCCAGGAGTTGAAGAACAACTACGGACAGGAAGTCGCGACGGTGCACGGCCAGAACGTGCGGCTGGCCGAGGAGTTGGAAAAGGACCTGAAGCTGCCGACGCCGGTCGCGATGCCGGGGGTCACCGGCGACTCGTGGCCGACCTTTGGCGGCAACTCTCGAGTACCGGCCGTCGCCGGCCGCCCCGGCGCCCGCCTGTGCAGCATCGACCTGGTGCGATCGAAGGTGAACCCGCGCAGCCCCTACGCCGCGGCGCTGCGGCAGCAGGAGGAGAGCATCGGGCGCAGCGGGATGTCGCTGGGGATCATGCCGGTGACGGACCGGGGGGAGCTGTACTTCCAGGACGGGTCGCGGGTTTACGCGGCGAGCCTGGAAAGCGGGCTGCCGCTGCCGGGGTGGGCGCGGCAATATCCCGGGGAGCTGCGGGGGACGTACACGAGCAAGCTGCCGAACACCTCCCGCACCGGCCAGTACACACTGACGCTGACGGATGACGCGGTCCTGGGCGTGCTGGGCCAGTCGGACCGGCAGGCGCTGCTGTCCGGCGAGATCGCGCCCGGGCAGCGGGAGACGCGGCTGGTCTGCCTGGAGCGCGCCGACGGCCGCCAGCGGTGGGCGATCTCGCCGCAGCAGTCCAACATTCCCGACGAGCTGCGGAAGGTGAGCTTTACGGGCGCCCCGGTCGTCGTCGGGCAGAGCGTGGCTGTGATCGGGCGAATTCCCAAGGGGCAGTTCGAGGAGTGCTACGTCCTGTCGTTCGACCTGCGGAGCGGGAACTTCCGCTGGTCGTGCTACCTGGCCAGCGCCAACACGGGGATGGCGATGTTCGCCAACGACATGGGGATTCCCGCGTCGGACGTGGCGTGCCACGCGACGTACTCGGCGGGGCGGCTGTACGTCATGACCAACCTGGGCGCGGTCGCGGCGCTGGACGCGTACTCCGGCGCGACGCTGTGGCTGAGCACGTACCCGCGGAATATCCCCAGCGACATGAACATGGGCTTCCGGCGGTGGGGCGGGATGGGCGGGGGCGTTCAGCCGAATCCCGCCAAGCCGTGGTCTTACGACCCGCCGATCATTCACGACGGGCGGGTGTTCGCGATGCCCAACGACAGCGACGACCTGCTGGTGTACGACGGCGCGACGGGCCAGGAGCTGAAGCGCATCCCGCGGAGGGAGTTCCCCAACCCGCCGGACACGCTGCTGGGCGTCTGGGGCGAGTGGGCGATCGTCACCGGCGATCGAATGGTGCAGGCGATCCAGTGGGACAAGTACAAGCTGGTCAACAACAATAACAACATCATCGTCAAGTCGGCCGGTTTCGACGGGATTCGCGGGCGCGGGTTTTTGACGGCGGACTCGGTGTTCGTGCCGACGAGCAAGTCGCTCAACCGGCTGAAGCTGGCCGCGAACCTGGCCGAGACGGGATTGATGACGGCCGAGACGTACCCCCGCGATTCGCGTGAGTGGGACGAGGCGACGGAAGGGCCCGGGAACGTGATCGTGACCAACGACCACGTGGTGATCGCCGGCGCCAAGCACGTGGACGTGTACACCGACCTGCAACTGGCGCGGGCGAAGCTGGAGCGCGAGATCGCGGCGGCGGGGAGCGACCCGGAGCCTCGGCTGAAGTACGCCGAGTTGCTGTTCGCCGCCGGCGAGCGGAACGAATCGCTCCAGAAGCTGGACCAGGCCATTTCACTGCTCGGCGGGCTGAAGACGCTGCGGCCGGGGGCGCTCCGAGACCGGGTGTTCGACCGGGCGCTGACGTTCGCGCAGAAGGTCGGGCTGGACCCGACGCCGGACGCGCTGGACCTGGCGAACCAGCTCTTCGACCGTGCGGCGGCGGCGGCGTCGACGCCGAGCCAGCAGGTGAATTACCGGATCACGCGGGCGAAGTTCGTCGAGACGTTCCGGCCGTTCCGCGCCGAGGACGCGGCGGCGGAGGTGAAGCTGTACCAGGAGGTCCTGACCGACCCGGCGATGCGGCGGGTGGCGGTGGCGCAGGAGGACGGTGCGGCGCCTTCGCTGCAGGCGGACGAAGTGGCCGAGGCGGCGATCCGCGGGCTGATCAACAAGCACGGGAACGCCTGCTACGACGAGTTTGAGCATTCGGCCGCTGCCGCGTTCGAGTCGGCCAAGGGCGCGAACGACCCGGCGAAGCTGCTCGAGGTGGCGCAGACCTACCCCAACTCGTCGGTCGCGCCGCGGGCGCTGCTGGCGGCGGCAGACGCGTACGAGGGGGCGTCGAACCCGCGGCTGGCGACGAAGGTGCTGCTGCGGGTGGTGCGCCGCTTCCCGGACATGGCGGCCGAACAGCAATCGGCGGTGTTCGAGGCGCTGGCGCGGAATTACCTGCGGATGAGCGACCGTTCCGACATCGACACGGTCGCCGTGGCCGCCCGGTGGCTCGGCCAGAAGGACTCGCTGCTCGACAACAAGCTGTCCAAGCCGCTGCCGCTGCCGGGCGGGCAGGCGATTGGGGACGTGACGTTCCGCCAGGCGATCGACGCGCTGCACCGGCTGCACAACCAGGTGGCCGCCCGGCGGCTGCCGGACTTCCACTTCCCCGTGTTCCCGCGGCCGGAACCCGGCAAGAAGCCGGTGTACCCGCAGCCGTTCCTGGCCGAGACCGCGGACACCGTGATCGACGGGGTGGACGCGATCGTCTCGACGCTGCCGTCGCAGACGCGCAACGACCGGGTGGTGACGTGGTCGGGCCAGAACGGGGTGTCGGTGTACGCGGTGGGAACGAACGCGCCGCTGGTCAGCAGCCGGGCGCTGGGCGAAATGCCGCAGGGCGCCGCGTGGGTTGCCACGGCGGCCAAGGCCGGCAATGCCGAGGGGCCGCCGGCCAACCTGCTCGTCTGGGACGCGCGCTCGGTGGCGCTGCTGGGCGGCGACGGGCGGGGCGGGAGCGTCGATCCGCTGTGGAAGGTGGACCTGAAGGCGCTGCCGGCGATCGAGGTCGTGGGCGGGCCGGCGGACGACGGGACGGCCGCCGACGCGGAGAACGTGAACGTCGTTGACGCGGACCTTCAGAACGCGAATTTACAGGAGATCGTCAACGCGCAGCGGCGGCAGCAAATGATTCTGCGGGCGCAGATGATGGGCCGCGGGGGAATACAGCCGGCGGCGAACCTGCCGCCGCCGGCGCTTCCGGTGGCGGGCGGCGGCGAGCAGATCATGCTGGTGCAGCCGGTGGGGGATCACGTGCTGCTGGCGACGTCCACCGGGCGGATCCTGTGCCTGAATCTTTCGGACGGCGGCAACGCGTGGCAGACGCGGCTGTCGAACTCGCCGGCGGACCGGCTGCTGGCCAACGAGGACTTCACCGTCCTGCGGCTGGTGGACAATCTGAGCGTGCAGCTGGTCGTGCTCGACACGTTTTCGGGGGCGGTGCTGCTGAGGCAGAGTTTCAGCCAGCAGCCGGCGCCCAACGCGGCGGCGCCGTTCCCGGTGGTGCCGCTGAATCTGGCGTTATCGGCGGACGGGACGCTGGTGTACACGCTCCCGGACCGCATCCGGGCGAGGGACCTGTACGAGCCGTCGAAGGAGAAGTTTGTCGATCCGCAGCAGCAGCAGCCGCCGCCGCCCAACGCCGCCGCACCGTTCGCGGGGTGCACGCAGCCGGACCAGTTGCTCATTACCGAAGGGCTGATCCTGGCGCTGAGCGACAACGGGCAGTTCGTGCGCGTCCATTCGCTGGAGACCGGCCTGACGCGGTCGCAGCCGCTGCAGACGTACACGACCAACGCCAGTCCGGTGTCGCTGCGGGTGGTGGGGCCGCACCTGTACGTGATCGGGCGCGAGTCGGTGGCCAGCTACGACCTGGACCACCCCGGCGAGGAGAACTGGAAGGGGATCCCGCCGACCGACGCGTTTGCCAGCGACAGCAAGGCCAACTTCGTGGACGCGTTCATCGACCCTTCGTACGTGGTGGCGCTGAACCAGCAGACGGGCGCCCGCCGCGCCGGCGGCGCCGAACAGGGCGCCCCGGGCCCAGGCGCGCCCCCCGCGCCGGCGCCGGCCCCGGCGGCGCTGCCCGGGCCGGCGGGTGCGTCTTCGTGCTTCCTCTGCGCGTACAGCCGGCTCCCGGTATCGGACAAAGACCCGAAGGAGAGCGGGCGACTGGACTACCTGTTTGAGGTCTCCCGGCCGATGGGGATCCTCAAATGGGTGGGCGTGGACGGCGGGTTCTATTACCTGACGGCGGACCAGAAACTCCATTACCTCCGCGGCGCTCGGGAGTAACGCGCGGCGGCGGGAGGATGATGGGTCCGGCCGGTTGTCTCGGACTGCTTTGTCCTCTATAATGCCACGGCCCGCGGGATCGGTTGCACGATCAGATTCGAGGTTTTCATGGCTTCAGCGTCGCAGACTTTCCCCACTTCGCTGCCGCCGGTGCGCGAACGCGTGCAAAACGTGATCAACCTCATTCGGCCGGCGGTGCAGGCGGATGGCGGTGACGTGGAGCTGGTGGACGTACTCCCCGACGGCACCGTGCAGATCCGCTTCCACGGCGCCTGCCACGGCTGCCCAAGCTCAACCATGACGCTCCAGATGGGGATCGAACGGAATCTGCGGGAGAAGGTGCCGGAAGTCACTCAGGTGATTCCGGTGACTTGACGCGGCGGCGGAAAGCCGCGGCGGGAGGTTCCAGTTACAATTGCGTGCATGAGCGGCGCGGCGGGCGAGCGTTTGCGGGCGTATCTGGTATCGGCCGCGCACCGGCTGGGTACGACGGCGTGTTTGCTGCTGGTGGCGGCGGTCGCGGCGGGGGAATTGCGCACCGACAAACGGTACGTGCTGGCGACGGCGTTTACGGCGGCGCAATTGGGGTGCGTTTGTGGGTATGTGGGGGCGGTGGCGGGGCGGGGACGCGCGCAGGGTTCCGATGCGCTGGCGGTCGCGCGGGAAGCGAGGAACGTGGCGTTGTTCAACTTTGCCGTGTTGCTGTTGGCGATGGGGTGGATGGTCGTGCCGAGGATCGTTAACCGAGGCCACTGAGCTTCAGGGGAGTGCCAATGCCGCGCGGGGTTTGGTCCGTTCTGTTGGTTTGGCTTTGCTGCGTCGGGCGGGCATTCGGGGGTTTGCCTGATTTTCACATCGACCCGGAATTCCGGCGGAATGCGACGGGATTTGCCCCGCCGGTCGCGTGCCTGTCGCAGGTCCGGAGCGTGGCGGCGACGCCGGCCGATTGCCCGGATGCCGCGCGGTACGATCGGATCCTCGTCTCGCGCGTGGTCCCGCCGGGGGCGGCCGAGCTAGTCTGCCTGCCGGCGGGCGGGAATGTCCCGCTGTGGACCTCTCGCGTGCTTCGGCGACCCGTCGGGGGAGTCCTTTGGCTGTGGGAACGCCTGCTGGTGTGGTCGGACCGGCAGGTGGCGCTGCTGCGGGCCGAGGACGGGGCATCGGTCTGGGTAAATGACGTTGGGCCGCGTCCGGCGGACGACGCGGGTCGGCCGGACGAGGCGTCGATCATTTACCTTCGGCTTACCTCCAAGCGATTGATCGTTGTAACCTCCGACGGCGGCGTTGTGGCGCTCGATCGCGCCAGCGGGCGCGTCGCCTGGGGCACGCGCCTCGCGGCGGGTTCGATCGAACAGTTGCTCGGCAACGAGCGGTTCGTCGTGCTGCGGTTGGAGAACGGCCCTTCGACCGATTTGGTGGTCTATCAAACCGCCTCGGGCGGAAGGGTCGGTGGAAAAGCCGAGCCGCTGGTCGCCCGCGGCGTGATCAACGCGGCACTTTCCGCCGATGACGTCCTGGTCTGGACGGGTGCGGAGACGATCACCGCGGTGGACATCGGGGGTGCAACGCCGCGGGTCCTGTGGCAGGAGAAGCCGGGTTTTCCGACGGGTGGGTTCGAAGGCTTCGATCTGCCCGGCCAACTCTCAGTCGTCGGCGACCGGGTGTTCACCGTGTACAGGGCGCTAACGTCAGCCGCTTACACGCTGTCTTCGTGGCCCGTGCGGGGCGACCCGCCCGTCGCGGCGAAGGAGGTCGCTATCGTGAGCGGGCGGAGCCCGCGTCTGCGTGCGGTCGCGCCGGACCGGCTCCTGATCGTGACGGTTGCCGGGATCACTTCATTGAGCCTGACCGACCGGCGGGATCTATGGACCGGCATAGAGCCGATGGAGCCTGCGAGGAGCGCATTCCATGTTGCCGCCGACGGACTACTCGTCGGGACGGATTACGTCGTATTGGGGGGCCAGATTGAAGACCGTCACCGTCCGCCCACCGTCATCCTAGCGGCGTACACGCGCGGGGCGGTCGACTTTCGCGACCGGAGGGAGTCGGGGAGGCTCGATTTCTTGAACGAACTGCCGCTGGCGGCCGGCACCGTTGTGCGGCAATGGGCGGGCGCCGACGGCGGCATTTACTACCTGGCGAGCGATGGCGTGCTGTACTTCCTGCGCGGACTGAGGCCGTGATCCGTTTCGGAGAATGATCTGGATGGCCGAGGTGGTCTTGAATCCCGAGGCGGGCGACGGAGGGGCTACGCAATCCTGGATGCTGCTCGCGCTGGCGCGGGCGGAGACGGCGTTGGCGCTAGACGAGGTGCCGATCGGGTGCGTGGTGGTGCATCATCCGGCGGGGGCGGAGCCGCGGGTGATCGCGGCGGCGCATAACCGGCGTCACCTGGATCAGGACCCTACGGCACACGCCGAAATGTTGGCGCTTCGGGAGGCGGCGGGGCGGCTGGGGTCGTGGCGGCTGGGCGACTGCACGCTGGTGGTGACACTCGAGCCGTGCCCGATGTGCGCGGGGGCGATCGTCAACGCGCGGGTGCCTCGAATGGTGTACGGGTGCGACGATCCGAAGGCGGGGGCGGTGAAGACGCTTTACCAGATTTGCTCGGACGGGCGGCTGAATCACCGGGTTTCGGTCCAGGGCGGCGTCTTGGCGGAGGAGTGCGCGGGGGTGCTGCGGGAGTTCTTCCGGCGGCAGCGGGCGATGGGGAAGAAGTAGCGAGCCGGTCGAACCGGCGGGGCTTGGCCGAGTGACGGGTGCGGCACCTCGGCGCAAAAGAAGTCGGCTGCGTCCCCCTGACGCAGCCGACGGTGATTCGGAGGGGAGGTCCGGAGCGGTGGTACTTCGCGGCAGGGCGAGGAACCCTTGTACCCCTTCACCTATGCCCGACAACGTTTGTCCTATACACTTTTAATGCACAAGCGGGGCCCACGGCAATTCACCTAAATGGGTGATGCCGCCGGTGACACGTCAATCAGGGAGGCGGCTCCCGGATGTCGAAAAAGGGTAGTCAATCGGACGTTCGCCTCGGCGACATGGCCGCGATGGCGCGGCTCATCCAGCGCCTGCCCAACGGGACGGGGCGTTAATCGACGGCAAGCGAAGGCTCGTGGCGGACCTGTGCCGGCTCGTGGGGGAGCGCGTGACCGGCTCGGGAGGCGGGGCGACAGTCGGGCGTTCGGCCGGCGGGACTGTTCCCTGACCGGGCTCGTGCACGAGCAGAGTAGTTGGGTGTACGACGCGGACCTTCCGCTGGGCTCGCCGGAGGTGCTGGCGCTGCCGCCGCGCCAGAGGCAGACGCTGCAATACGTTCTGGCGGGGAATCGCGAGCGGGAAATCGCCGCCACGCTCGGGTTGAGCGTGAACACCGTCCATGATTACGTGAAGGCGCTGCACCGACATTTTGGGGTTTCCCGCCGCGACGAGCTCCTGACGCGGTGGGACCGCTCCTACCATTCCGGCGGCACGTGAAACCAAGGGTAGGAGCATGTCCGAAAACGATAAATCCAAAGGCCCGCATCGCGTGGTGATCCTCGGCGGCGGGTTCGGCGGCGTGTACACGGCGGTCCACCTCCAACGGCTGCTCGGCGGCGGCGACGATTTCGAAGTGGTGCTCGTCAGCCGCAACAACTATTTCCTCATGACGCCGCTGCTGTTCGAGGCGGGGTCGGGGGTGTTGGAGCCGCGCCACGCGGTCAGCCCGCTGCGCAAACTGCTCACCGGCCGGAAGGTGCGGTTCGTGGAAGCCGCCGTGGAGCGGGTGGATTTCGGGAAGCGAGTCGTGTACGCGCGGCCGCCGGAAAGCAACGAGGTGTACGACCTCCCGTACGACCAGCTCGTCGTCGCGCTGGGCGGCGTGACCAACACGTCGCTGGTGCCGGGGGCCGAGCACTCGATGACGTTCAAGACGCTCGGCGACGCGATCTACCTACGCAACCACGTCATCGAGCTGTTCGAACGGGCCGACGTGGAGCGTGACCCCCGGCGAAAGCAGGCGATGCTGACGTTCGTGATCGTCGGGGCCGGACTGGTCGGGGTGGAACTCGTGGGCGAACTGACGGAGTTCACGGCCAACCTCTCGCGCTCCTACCCCCACGTGAACCGCGGCGACATCCGTTTCGAGCTGATCGAGGCGGGCCCGCACGTCCTGCCGGAATTGGAGCGGGACTTGGCGGATTACGCGGTCGAGGTACTCAAGGGGCGCGGCGTGAACGTCCGGACGGGCTCGCCGGTGAAGCGGATTGAGCCGGGAAAGGTGCACCTGCCCGACGGCGGCGGGAACGGAACCGGCGGGGGGAGCGTGGTGGAATCACAGACGGTCATCGTCGCCACCGGCGTGGCGCCCAACCCGCTGCTGAAGGATTTCGACGTCGAAAAGGACCGAAAGGGGAAGATTGCGACGGAGCCGACGATGCGGTCGAAGAGTCGGCCGGAGGTGTGGGCGCTGGGCGACTGCGCGAGCATCCCGGACCCTTCCGGAAAGCCTTACCCGCCGCTGGCGCAGCACGCGCTGCGGGAGGCGCGGGTGCTGGCGGGAAATATCGTCGCGGCCGTGCGCGGGCAGCCGCTTCAGCCGTTCGTGTACAAGAGCCTGGGGACGCTGGCGGCACTGGGGCATTACAAGGGCGTGGGGCGGGTGACGAAGTTCAAGGTGCGCGGGTTCGCGGCGTGGTGGGTGTGGCGGACGTACTACCTGCTGCAGATGCCGCGGTGGAGCCGGCGGTTCCGCATCATGCTCGACTGGACGACGGCGCTGCTGTTTAAAAACGACATCGTCCAGCTCGACCTTTTCGGGGAAGGCCACCCGCTGGAGCGGCGCGAGGGCTCCGGGGCCGACAAGTCGGGCGGGCGGGTCGAGGAGGTGATCCGGTGAGGCGCGAATTTGCCGGTTCCCAAACACAGTTTGGTGCCCATATATATCGGCGGTTGCGGGGCGCGTTGCGGCGGAGTCGGCCATGCGGTTCTCGGAGAAGGTGGTCATCGTAACCGGCGGCGGGTCCGGGATCGGGCGGGCGACGTGCCAGCGGTTCGCCGCCGAGGGCGCCAAGGTCCTGGTCGTGGACCTCAGGCCCGAAGGCGGCAATGAGACGGTGCGGCTGATCGAAGGCGCCGGGGGAACCGCCGCGTTCGCGGCGGCGGACGTGTCGAAATCCGACCAGGTGCGGTCGGCGGCGGCGGACGCGGCGGGGCGATGGGGGCGCATCGACGTGCTGGTCAACAACGCCGCCATGATGACCTTCGACCCGGTCGTCAAGCTCTCCGAAGAGGACTGGGACCGGGTGCTGGCGGTGAACCTCAAATCGGTGTTCATGTTCTGCAAGTACGCGGTCCCGCACATGCCGCCGGGGTCGGCGATCGTCAATATCAGCTCGGTCCACGCGCACGAGAGCGAGGCGGGGGTAGCGCCCTACGCGGCATCCAAGGGCGGGATGGAGGCGTTCGCGCGGGTCCTCGCCTTGGAGCTGGAAGGCAAGAAGATCCGCGTGAACTGCGTGGCACCCGGCGCGGTGAACACGCCGATGCTCTGGAACAACCCGAACGTCAAGAGCGGGAAGGAGAAGATCAAGGGCGCCGTGGGGGAACCGGACGACCTGGCCGCCGCCATCTGCTACCTGGCGTCGGCCGAGGCAAGGTTCGTCAACGGGACGACACTCGTGGTTGACGGGGCGCGGTTGGACATCCTTTGATTGCGGCGAGTGACCCCCATGCCCGACTTCATGTTCGCGACGGGAATCGAAAACAGCTACCCGACGGTCCGCGGCGCCGACGGGAAGGACAAGCGCGTCGACGAGATGGAAAAGTGCGGTCACTACAAGCGGTGGAAGGAAGACTTCCAGCTCATCAGGGACCTCGGGATCGAGTACCTGCGGTACGGCCCGCCGTATTACAAGGCGCACCTCGGCCCGGCCAAGTACGACTGGAGCTTTGCCGACGAGACGTTCAACGCGCTGAAGGAAATGGGGATCACGCCGATCGCCGACCTGTGCCACTTCGGCGTGCCGGACTGGATCGGCGGTTTTGCGAACCCCGACTTCCCGCGCCTGTTCGCGGAATACGCCAAGGCGTTCGCCAAACGGTTCCCGTGGGTGCGCCGCTACACCCCGGTGAATGAAATTTACGTGACGGCGACGTTCTCCGGTCAGCTCGGCTGGTGGAACGACCGGCTGGCGTCGGACAAGGGGTTCGTCACGGTCCTGAACCACGCCTGCCGGGCCAACGTGCTGGCGATGCGTGCGATCCTCGAGGTGCAGCCCAATGCCGCGTTCGTCCAGAGCGAGTCGTCGGAGTACTTCCACGCCGACGAGCCGTCGTGCATCAAATTCGCCCATTTCCTCAACGAAAAGCGATTCCTCTCCCTCGACCTGACCTACGGGCAGCCGATCAGCGTGGACATGTACGAGTACCTGCTGGACAACGGCATGAGCCGGGCGGATTACCACTGGTTCGGCGACCACCACGTCAAGGCGCGGTGCATCATGGGGAACGACTACTACATCACCAACGAGCACCTGGTCAAGGCGGACGGTTCGGTCGTGCCCAGCGGGGAAATCTTCGGCTACTACGTCATCACCGGGCAGTACTACCGCCGCTACCACCTGCCCGTCATGCACACGGAGACCAACATCAAAGATGAGTCCCGCTCGGTGGAATGGCTGCTGAAGGAGTGGGCCAATATGCACCGGCTGAAGCAGGACGGCGTGCCGATCCTGGGCTTCACGTGGTACAGCCTGACGGATCAAATCGACTGGGACACGGCGTTGCGCGAAGATAACGGCACCGTAAACCCGTGCGGGCTTTACAACCTCGACCGCAAGATTCGGCCGGTGGGGAAGGCGTACCGCAAGCTGATCGGGCAGTGGGGCGACGTGCTCCCGACGGAGAGCACGAGCCTGCGGCAGTTTTACTAATCCGAGAAGGACGTCCCGGAGTTGGCGCGGGCGCTGCGCTCGGGGAAATACGAGTTTCGCAAAAATACCCTTCCTTCCCTTCGCGCGGCCGCTATAACATCACGCCCTTTGACCCAGGGAAGCGGACAGAAGCGGCCATGGCGCAGACCTTTCACCCGGCATTCAACACCATCGCGAAGGCGAGCATCTTCGGCGCGGTCTTTATCGTCGCGGTGGCGGGGTGGGTTTTGTACGAGGTGTACTGGTCGCCGTACGTGACGCGCGCCGGCGAGGCAAGGCCGCAGCCGGTGCCGTTCAGCCACGAGCACCACGTGCGCGGGCTGGGGATCGACTGCCGCTTCTGCCACACGACCGTGGAGAAGTCCAGCTTCGCCGGCCTGCCGCCGACCAAGACGTGCATGACCTGCCACTCGCAGGTGTGGAAGGACGCCCCGATGCTCCAGCCGGTGCGCGACTCCTGGGCAAACGACACGCCGATCCCCTGGACGCGCGTGCACAACCTGCCGGACTACGTGTACTTCGACCACTCGATCCACGTCGCCAAGGGCGTCGGCTGCTCGACCTGCCACGGGCAGGTGGAGCGGATGCCGCTGATGGCGCAGCACGCGTCGCTTTACATGAAGTGGTGCCTGGACTGCCACAAGGCGCCGGAGAAGTACGTCCGCCCGGCGGACAAGATTTTCGACATGGAATGGGAGCCGGGTGCGAACCAGGAGTCCGAGGGGCTCCGGCTCGTGCGGGACGTGTATCACATCAAGACCGGGCAGATCACCAACTGCTCGGTGTGTCACCGGTGAAAGGGAAGAGTTTGTCGGGAAGCCGGGAAGGAGCCGCTGACTTGACTCACGTTGACCCGCCTGCGACCGCAACCGATCCGCCGCGCCCCGCCGCGGCGATCGGGGGGATCTGGCGCACGCTCGACGAGCTGGACCGCGCGTCGGATGCCGAGGCGGTGCGGCAGTACGTGAGCGAAGAATTCCCCGTTGCCTCCATGGACGTCAACTGGGACGACGGCGTCTCGCGCCGCAAGTTCCTCACGCTGATGGGCGCGTCACTCGCGCTGGCGGGGGTGTACGGCTGCTCGAAGGAGCCGGACGAGCGGATCGTGCCGTACGTCACGCCGCCGGAAGGGGTGACGGCGGGAAGGCCGCTTCAGTTCGCGACGGCGTACACGCTCGGCGGCTTCGCCAGGGGGGCGCTGGTCACCAGCTACGAAGGCCGCCCGACGAAGGTCGAGGGAAACCCCAAGCACCCGGCATCGCTGGGCGCCACGGACATCTTTGGCCAGGCGTCCTTGCTCGGGCTCTACGACCCGGACCGTTCGCAGACCGTGCTACGGGCGGGACAGCCGACGAGTTGGGGGGCGTTCGTCGCGGCGATGAACAAGGCGGTGGGCGCGCTGTCGCAATCGCGTCACGGCGCTGCCACGAGGGCATCGGCCGCGACGGGTCCTTCCACGGGTCAAAGCCCCGGGACCCTGCGAATCCTGACGGAAACCATCACTTCGCCGACGCTGGTCGCACAGATCCAGGCGGTGTTGAAGCAGTTCCCCGGTTCGCGCTGGCACCAGTACGAGCCGGTGAACCGCGACAACGTGTACGAAGGCGCGCGCGTGGCCTTCGGCCGTCCGTTCGAACCGGTTTACCATTTGGAAAAGGCGAAGGTGATCGTCTCGCTCGACGGCGACTTCCTGGTTGACGAGCCCGGCAGCCTGAAATACGCCCGCGATTTCACCAACGGCCGGCGGATCCGCGCGTCCCAGCAGGCGATCGACACCATCGTTCCGGTCCCGCGCGACCAGGCGACGCGCAACCTGCCGATCGGGACGCAAATGAACCGGCTGTACGTCGCGCAGACGACGCCGACGCTCGCCGGCGCCAAGGCCGACCTTCGGCTGACGGTGCGACCCGAAGCGATCGAGCCCCTCGCGCGCGAGCTCCTGGACCGCGTCCGGCGCGGCGGTAGCGAATCGACCACCCGCGCGGCGGGCGGGCCGGCGTCGGGAAACGCGCGCGAGCAGTGGCTGGACCGCGTCGCCGGCGAGCTCCGGGCGACCGGCGGGGCTTCGGTGGTGATCGCGGGGCACGCCCAGCCGCCGGCCGTGCACGCCGTCGCACACGCGATCAACGCCGAGCTGAAGAACCTCGGGCAGACGGTCACGTTCATCGATCCCCCCGCGGCGCCGGCGACCGCGCCGGACGGGCAGCCGATTACCCAGGCCGAGTCGCTCCGCCAGCTCGTCGCCGACATCGACAACGGCGACGTCGCGGCGCTGCTCATCCTGGACGGGAATCCCGCCTTCACCGGCCCCGCGGACCTGGGATTCGGCCCGCGCCTCGAGGCGCTGTCCAGGGGCATGTCCGGCCGGCCGCCGGCGTTCACGGCCCACCTGAGCTTCTACGAGGACGAGACCTCCGAGCGCTGCCTGTGGCACGTCCCGCTCACGCACGCCCTGGAGGCGTGGGGCGACTGCCGCGCGTTCGACGGCACCGCGTCGATCATCCAGCCGCTGATCTCGCCGCTCTACGCGAGCAAGACCGCGCACGAATTGCTCGGCGCGATCCTGGGACAGCTCGGCCGCGGGCCGTACGAGCTGGTGCGCGACTACTGGCGCGCGCAGGTGAAGGGGGAGAAGTTCGAAGAGTGGTGGGCGTCGGCGCTGCACGAAGGCGTCATCCCCGATTCGGCGTTCAAGCCCGTCGAGACGCCGAACGTGAACGCCGCCCCCGCCGGCGCCGCGGCGGCAACGCAGCCGTCGCCGGGGCAAGGCATCACGCTGGTCTTCCGTCCCGACCCGACGATTTACGACGGCCGCTTCGCCAACAACCCCTGGCTCCAGGAGCTGCCCAAGCCTTTCACCAAGGTCACGTGGGACAACCCCGTGCTCGTCTCGCCGGCCACCGCCAGGCGCCTCGGACTGGCGCGCGACGACACCGCCTCCAAGGGCACCGGCGGCCCGATGGTGGAGGTGCGCGTCCCCGGGCGCGAGCCGGTCAAGGCGGCCGCGTGGATCGTGCCGGGAATGCCGGACGACTGCGCGATGGTGATGTTCGGCTACGGCCGCCGCCGAGGCGGGCGCGTCGCCGAGGGAACCGGGTTCAACTTCTACCCGCTCCGCACGTCGGCCAACCTCTGGACCGTCGGCGGCGCCACCCTCAAGCCGCTCGGCGAGATCTACGCCCTGGCGACGACGCAAGGCAGCCAGCGCATCGAAGGCGACGACTACGACCGCCGCGACGTGATCCGCGTCGGCCACGACCCCCGCCGCACCCACCTCGCCGGCGGCGAAGAACCGGCGCGTCCCTCCGAGCCACGAAAGGTCAGCCTCTCGCTCTTCCCCGAAGACCCGGGCCAGCCGGGAAACTCGTACAAGAACTCCAACCTCTCCCAGTGGGGCATGGTGATCGACCTGACGGCCTGCATCGGCTGCAACGCCTGCGTCGTCGCCTGCGTCTCCGAAAACAACATCGCCGTCGTCGGCAAGGAAGAGGTCATGCGCGAGCGGCAGATGTACTGGCTGCGCATCGACACGTATTACCAGGGCGAACCCGAAAACCCCCACGCGCTGGAGACCTACTTCCAGCCGGTCCCCTGCATGCACTGCGAGAAGGCCCCGTGCGAGCTGGTCTGCCCGGTCGAGGCCACCAGCCACAGCGCCGAAGGGCTTAACGAGATGACCTACAACCGCTGCATCGGCACGCGGTACTGCTCGAACAACTGCCCCTACAAGGTGCGGCGGTTCAACTTTTTCCAGTACCAGGACCTGACCACGCCGCAGCTCAAGCTGGCGCGCAACCCGAAGGTCACCGTCCGCGGCAAGGGCGTGATGGAAAAGTGCACCTACTGCGTGCAGCGGATCGACGTGGCCCGCATCGACGCCAAGCGCACCGGCCACGTCGGCCCGGGCGGCAAGACCGTCATCCCCGACGGCGCGGTCATGACCGCCTGCCAGCAGGCCTGCCCCACGCACGCGATCGTGTTCGGCGACATCAACGACGCCGCCAGCGAGGTCGCCGCCCTCAAGCAGGAGCCGCACAACTACGGCCTGCTCGAGGAGCTCAATACGCAGCCGCGCACCACGTACCTGGCGCGCCTGATGAACCGGCAAGAGAAAGCCTAGGGATGCCCGCCGACCACGACAACATCGACCCCGCGACCTCGGCGGACGCCGCCGCGGCGGACGAGCACGCGCCCGCGCCGATCATCGCGCCCGGCCACACGATCGCGTCGGTGACCGACAAGATCGCCTCGATCGTCCTGCGGCGCCGCCCGCCGCGCTGGTGGATCGCCGGCTTCGGCATCGCCTTCGCGCTGACGATGCTGCTCATGTACGCCATCCTCTGGCTGCTGATCAAAGGCGTCGGCATCTGGGGCATCAACGTGCCGGTGGCCTGGGGCTTCGCCATCGTCAATTTCGTCTGGTGGATCGGCATCGGCCACGCCGGCACCCTCATCTCCGCCATCCTGCTGCTCCTGCGCCAGGACTGGCGGACGAGCATCAACCGCTTCGCCGAGGCCATGACCCTCTTCGCCGTCGCCAACGCCGGCCTCTTTCCGCTGCTGCACCTGGGGCGGATCTGGAAGTTCTATTACCTCTTCCCCTACCCCGACACGATGGGCGTCTGGCCGCAGTGGCGCAGCCCGCTCGTCTGGGACGTGTTCGCCGTCTCCACGTACGCGACCGTGTCGCTGCTTTTCTGGTACATCGGCCTCATCCCCGACCTGGCGACCCTGAGGGACCGCTCCCACAGCCGCGTCGGGCAGTTGGTGTACGGGATGCTCTCGATGGGGTGGCGCGGTTCGGCCATTCACTGGCACCGCTACGAGACGGCGTACCTGCTGCTCGCCGGCCTGGCGACGCCGCTGGTGGTGTCGGTGCACAGCGTCGTGGCGATGGACTTCGCCGCCGCGCAGCTCCCCGGGTGGCACACGACGATCTTCCCCCCGTACTTCGTCGCCGGCGCCGTGTACAGCGGCTTCGCGATGGTGCTCACGCTCTCGATCCCCATCCGCGCAATCTATAACCTGCGCGATTTCATCACCCTGCGCCACCTGGAGAACATGGCCAAGGTCATGCTCGTCTGCGGCCTGATCGTCGCCTACGGGTATTCGTCAGAGTTGTTCATGTCCTGGTACGGGGAGAACGAGTACGAGCACTTCCTATCGATGAACCGCATCACCGGCCCGTATTGGCCGGCGTGGTGGGCGCTGATCCTCTGCAACGTCGCGATCCCGCAGCTCCTGTGGATCAAGGGCGTGCGGCGGAACGTGCCGATGCTCTTCGTCCTCTCGGTCGTGATCAACGTCGGCATGTGGCTGGAGCGGTTCGTGATCGTCACCACCAGCCTCCACCGCGACTTCCTCCCCTCCTCCTGGGGCATGTATTACCCCACGCGCTGGGATTGGGCGACCTTCATCGGCACGATCGGGTTCTTCCTGGCGCTGCTGTTCCTGTTCCTCCGGTTCCTTCCCATGATTTCGGTCTTCGAGATGCGGCAACTGGTCGCCGGCGAGAGCCCCGAGACGCAGACCACGCTGGTGCCCACCGGCACGTCCGAGGCCGGCGAGGAAATCCCGCCGGGCGCGATCACGGAGGCCACCTGACATGCAATCCACACAGCACCAGGACCCCCGCTACCGCAAGGTGCCGCTCTACGGCCTGATGGCCGAGTTCGACACCCCCGAGCACCTGCTCGATGCGGCGCTCAAGGCGCACGACAACGGCTACCGCCTCATGGACGCGTTCACGCCATTCCCCGTGGAAGGCCTCTCCGACGCCATCGGCTTCCACCACACCCGCCTGCCGCTAATCGTGCTGGCCGGCGGCGTCATCGGCGCGGTCGGCGGGTACTTCATGCAGTACTACTCCTGGGTGTGGGACTACCCGATCAACATCGCCGGTCGGCCGATGCACTCGTGGCCGAGCTTCATCCCCGTCACCTTCGAGCTGACCATCCTCTGCGGCGCTTTCGCGGCCGTGCTCGGCATGTTGGCACTCAATCGCCTGCCCGAGCCTTACCACCCGGTGTTCAACGTGCCGAATTTCCAGCTCGCCAGCCGTAATAAGTTCTTCCTGCTCGTCCGCTCGATTGACCCCAAGTTCGATCTGGAAGGGACGCGGCAGTTCCTCGAAACGTTGAACCCGCAAGAAGTGGCGGAGGTCGCGCCTTAATGCGGCGAACAATGCTCCATCTTCTGGTCATGACGCTCCTGAGCGCCGCCGCGGGCTGCGACACGCGCGACCCCATGGCCGTTCAGCCGCGGCACGACCCCTACGACGAGTCCGCCTTCTTCGCAAACGGCACCTCTGCCCGCCCCCTGCCACCCGGAACGGTTGCCCGCGGTCAGCTCCGCACGGACGACCACCGCTACCAAGGCCTCGTCAATGGCAAGGAGGCCGACACCTTCCCCTTCCCGATCCAGCGCTCGGACGTGGAGCGGGGCAAGAAAGTCTTCGAAATCCACTGCATCTACTGCCACGGCCGGCTCGGCGACGGCAACGGCATGATCGTCCAGCGCGGCTTCACGCACCCGCCGTCCTTCCACGAGCAGCGGCTGCTCGACGCGCCGCCCGGCCACTTTTACCGCGTGATCACCGACGGCTACGGCGCGATGTACAGCCAGAACGACAAGATCGAGCCCGACGACCGCTGGCGCGTGGCCGCGTACGTCCGGGCCTTGCAGCTCAGCCAGAACGCCAAGCTCGACGACGTCCCCGCGGAACACCGCCAGGCGATTGAGAGTTCCGGTCCCCGATAGACAAGCTCATGACGACCGACCACGCCGTACTAACCCCCGACCCCCCGCTCGCCACGCTCGACCGCGTGCGCCTGCCCGCGTTGCGCGTCGGCGCGGCCGCCCTGGTCCTGTTCCTCATCGCCGTCGTGTTCCTCTTCCCCGGCGGCAATACGGCGTACCGGCAGCAGTTCTTCCGCTCCTACCTCCAGGCCTACCTGCTGTGGCTCGGCGCCGGCCTCGGCTGCGCCGCCCTGCTCATGCTCCACCACCTGACCGGCGGAAATTGGGGCTGGGTGATCCGCCGGCCGCTCGAAGCCGGCGCCGCGACCATCCCCATCATGGCGGTGTTGTTCGTCCCGATCCTGCTGGCCGTTACGCAGGTTTACCTCTGGCCCACCGAGCGCGACCACCTCGGCCCGCACAAGCGCGCTTACCTCAGCGTCGGCGCCTTCACCGTCCGCTCCGTCGCATACCTGCTCATCTGGATCATCATTGCGCTGGCCTTGCTGGGCTGGTCGGCGCGGGCCGAAGAGGTCACCTCCCCGCGGTTCGGCCGGTTCCTCCGCAAGTTCAGCGCGGCCGGCCTGCTCCTGTGGGGGATCACGATCAGCCTCGCATCCGTGGACTGGGTCATGTCGCTGGAGCAGGACTGGTACTCCACGGTCTTCGGCATGATCTTCATGGTCGGCCAGGCGTTGACCGCGTTGTGCGTCACGACCATCGCCGTGGCGGTATTCGTCCCGCGCGCCCCCCAACCCTACGACCAACGTTTGCACGGCGAGACCCCGCCGGGCGCCGTCCCGGCCGCTTTGCTCAACGACCTGGGCAACCTGATCTTCACCTTCGTCATCCTCTACACCTACATGGCCTTCTCGCAGTACCTGATCATCTGGTGCGGCAACATCCGCGAAGAGGTCGTCTGGTACACCCACCGCACCCGCGGCGTGTGGCGCGTCGTCGGCCTGGTGCTGGTCATCTTCCACTTCGCCGTCCCCTTCCTGGCGCTGCTGCACAGGCGGATCAAGCGCAACCCGCGCACGCTGGTCACGATCGCGGTAATGCTCATCGTCATGCGGCAGCTCGACATGATCTGGATGATCTCCCCCTCCCCGCGCCTCCCCGCCGCAGGCGACTGGACCGCCTGGCAGGTGCTCTACGCGATCTGGCTTGACCTGGCGGCGCCGTTGGCGATGGGCGGGCTGTGGTTCTGGTTCTTCCTGTACCGCCTGCGCCACCGCCCGCTGCTGCCGGACGTGCCCTTCGACCTGGGAGGGCACCATGGCTGAACACGCCCCTCCCGCGCGGGTCGCCGCCACGCACGTCGGCGGCCACACCGCCGCCGTCCCGCCCGGCAGCGCCGGCCCGGGCAGCCCCTACGACTCCAACCCCGCCGAATCCCGCGGCCACGAGCACGGCGACATGCGCCTGCCGGCGTACCTCTGGTTCATTTTCTGGTTCGCCGTGATCGGCGCGATCATTCACGCGGTCGTGTGGTGGATGTTCGTCACCCTCCAGCACCGCGACCAGCGCATGGACGCGCAGCTCCCCCCGCTGGCGTCGCAGCGGCAACCCCCGCCGGAGCCGCGCCTCCAGCCGCTGGAGGACGCCCACCCGAACCTTCCGGTGGAAGACCTGCGCCAGATGGCGAACCAGGAGCACGCGGCGTTGAACAGCTACGGCTGGTCCGCCGTCCACCCCGGCGCCGTCCGCATCCCCATCGATCGCGCCATGGACCTGGTGGTACAGCGCGGCCTCCCCGCCAGCACCCGGCCCGCCACCGAGCCCGCCGGAGGAGGTCAACCGTGAGCCGGCCGCGCCTGTTGGCATTGCTCCTCTTCCTCGCCGCCGGTAGCGCTCGTGCGCAAACAACCCTCCCCGCCATCCTCCGCGAGGTCGGCATCGACCAGCACCTCGGTCAGCAGATCCCGCAGGACCTCACGTTCAAGGACGAATCCGGCCATGACGTGCGCCTCGCCGACCTCACGAGCGGCCGCCGACCCGCCGTCCTGGCGCTGGTCTATTACCGCTGCCCGATGCTCTGCACGATGGTACTCAACGACTTGCTCCGCGGCCTCAAGCTCGTCCCGCTGGACGCCGGCAAGGACTTCGACGTGATCGCCGTCAGCTTCGACCCCGGCGAAACGCCGGACCTGGCGTCGAAGAAAAGGGACGAGTACGTCCGCCAGTACGCCCGCGCCAGGCACGTCGAGCCGGCAGCCGTCCAAGGCGGCTGGCATTTCCTCACCGGCGACGCCGATTCCATTCGCCGCCTCACCTCCTCCGTCGGCTTCCGCTACGTCTGGGACGAGAAGTACAAGCAATTCATCCACGCCAGCGGCGTCACCATCCTCACCCCCGACCTGCACCTGGCCCGCTACTTTTACGGCATCGACTACGAGCCCAAGGACCTCCGCCTCTCCCTCGTCGAAGCCTCCGGCGGCAAGATCGGCTCCAGGGTGGATCAGGCGCTGCTCTACTGCTTCCACTACGATCCCGCGATCGGCAAATACACCCCGTTCATCACCAATTTCGTGCGCGCCGCCGGGGTGCTGACGGTCCTCGCCCTGGGAGCCTACGTGGTCGTCAACGTCCGCCGCGAACGGCGGACCGCCGCGCCAGGCGCGAAGGAAACCGAAGAACACGTCGTGAAACTGACCTGAACTGAAATGAACTGACGTACGGACGTATGGATACCGCCTTCCGACTATTTCCCGAGCAGGCCTCCACGACCGCCGCGGCGGTGGACCGTCTCACGATCTTCCTCCTGGTCGTCACGATCTTCTTCACCCTGCTCATTTTCCTGTGCATCGTGTACCTCGGGCTCAAGTACCGCCGCCGCTCCACCACCCCCGAGCCGACCGAGATGGCCGACCCCCCGCCGCCCAGGGTCGAGACCAACAAGGCGCTGGAGCTCACCTGGACCGTCATCCCGTTCATCATCACGCTGATCATTTTCGGCTGGGCGTCGTCCGTGTACATCCACGTCTCGCGCCCGCCCAACGACGCCATGGAAATGTACGTGATCGGCAAGCAGTGGATGTGGAAGATCCAGCACCCGCAAGGCCGCCGCGAGATCAACGAGCTTCACGTGCCCCTCGGCCGCCCGGTCAAGCTCCTCATGACCAGCCAGGACGTCATCCACTCCTTTTTCATCCCCGCCTTTCGCATCAAGCAGGACGTGCTCCCCGGCCGCTACACCAGCGAGTGGTTCCAGGCCACCAGGATCGGCGAGTACCACCTCTTCTGCGCCGAATACTGCGGCACCCAGCACTCCGGCATGGTGGGAAAAATCGTCGTCATGGAGCCCGCAAAATACGAAGAGTGGCTCGCCGGCGCGCCCGCCGACGACACGCCCGCCGTCGCCGGGTCCAAGCTCTTCAACAGCCAGCGCTACGCCTGCGCCACCTGCCACGGCCAAAAGGCCCCCACGCTCGCCGGCCTCTACATGCGCCGCCAGAAAATGGCCGACGGGTCCGAAGTCGTCGCCGACGAGGCCTACCTCCGCGAATCCATCCTCGAACCCCACGCGAAAACCGTCGCCGGCT
>Ga0308175_100000263_pt1 | contig 39943 bp, 31 predicted proteins | sample PhyCR1_3_FD_203893 | JGI IMG/M metagenome (GOLD analysis project Ga0308175, IMG submission 203893) | Soil microbial communities from UC Gill Tract Community Farm, Albany, California, United States - DLSLS.C.R1 | ecosystem: Environmental > Terrestrial > Soil > Agricultural land | place: USA...
AATCGATGGCCGTCAGGTAGTTGCCCAGAGTTGCAACGCCCATCTCCTCTTTTCCGCCCAGGCCCATTGCTCCGCGAGGATCGGTTTCGGTGAGGTAGTACATTGCGTAGGAATCGTTCTGTGGAACGTAAAAGAGTCCGGCTTGCGGGCTGAAGGCCGGCGGAGGCCAATTGGTGATGCCGCCGTTTGCAGGAGAGACCAGCGCGCCTCCGATATCGAAGTCTTTCTTCGGATTGCGTACCGGTTCGCCGCGTTTATCTACGCCCGCGTCCCAATTTGCAGTTTCGGTGAATTTGCTTGTGACCAGATGCTCACCGGTGACACGGTCGAGCGTAAAGAAAAAACCGTTGCGTGTGGCTTGTAACACCAGCTTGCGGGGCTTGCCGTTGAACTCGGCGTCGACCAGGATGGGCGTTTGGGTGGAATCGAAATCGTGCGTATCGTGCGGCGACGTCTGGAACCACCATTGAAGCTTCCCGGTGTCGACGTTGATCGCTACAAGCGAACAGGTGTAGAGGTTATCGCCTTCGCCTCGGACGTGCGCCGTATAGGCCGGAGTTGGGTTTCCCGTTCCGACGATATACAGGTGCGTCTCCGGATCGTAGGAGCCAGGGATCCACATATGGCCGCCCCCGTGGCGAGCTGCGTCGAGATTGGCCCAGGTATCGAGACCTGGATCGCCTTTCTGCTGTGGAGTTGCAAACCATTTCCACTGCAGATCGCCTGTTTCCGGATCGAATGATTGCAGGAACCCGGGGGCGTCGAGGTCGTTGCCGGTGCCTACGAGGATGTGGTTCCCGATCACGATCGGCGACATCGTGGAGAAGTATTGCTGGTTGAAGTCGGATATCACTTTGTGCCAGCGCTCTTTCCCTGTTTTCGCGTCGAGGCAGACCAGGTAATCGTCGGGCGTCTCCATATAGAGCCAGTTGCCCCACATGCCGAGTCCGCGATTTCCGATATGCGTGCCTCCCCTGGTCTTCCAGAAGTAATGCCACAATTCATGGCCGTCGCGCGCGTCCAGAGCCCAGGCGTTATCCGGCATGGAGGTGTAGAGGATGCCTCCGATCTGCAGGGTGGCGCCCACGATTCGGGTGGCGCCTCCGAACGCTGCAGTGCCGACCTGGCCCGTGCCCTCACCGCCGACGATTAATGGCCCAGCGTTCGCAGAGCCGCGTCGTCCTCCTCCGCCCATTCCTGGAGTTTCGCCCGGTCCGGGCGTGATTTTGGAGGTCCACGCCAGGGTCAGATTTTTGACATTCGACTGGTTGATCTGCGTCAGGGAGCTATAGCGCTGTCCCGTGTAGTCACCCGAGTAGGTGGGCCAGGAATCACGGAGGCGTTGGGTGAGAAGAGCTGGATCGAGAATCTGGCCGAGGAGGCAAACGGACGCGAGCGCCGCAATTGAAGCTGATGAAAAGAGCCGTCTCATTTCACCGTCACCAGGAACGCTGTCAAATCGTGAATTTCCTTGTCTGTGTACTTCGGTAGGAGATCGCGATGGGGTGCGAGGGGATCGTGGATCTCAACCTTCGGCGTGTCCCCGTTCCGAGCGAACGACCGCTCGTTGCCTTCACTGTCTGTGAGGGTTACGAGAAAATCGTCGATGCGTCCCAGTTTGCCTTCTACCTTTTGCCCGTCCGGCAGCGTTACAGTGGCGGTGGTCGGCGGAACATGGACCTCCGCAGTTTGCTGTCCAGGAAATCCGCGTCCACTTCCTCCCGGCAGGAGCCATGTTTGCTGGAGGATCTTCGGATCGCTGAACTTCGCGCCAAAGCCTTTGAGATCTCCTGTGAGGGAGTGACATCCGGCACAGGTGGATTTGAAGTCTGCTTCTCCCGCTTTGGCGTCACCTACGAGAATGCTCAGCGGTTGCTGGCGCGAAACGTCGTAGCCGCCCACTTTGAAGCTGTGGATGTACGCAGCGATATCGGAGATGGTGGAATCGGGCAGATTGAACTTCGGCATGCCCTTATCGACCCGGCCATTCTGCACGACCTGTCCGATCAACTCGCCGTTTTTGTCGTTTAAGACCAACTCAGAACGGATGAGGTTGGGACCGCCCTCACCACCTCGAGCATCCGAGCCGTGACAGAAGGCGCAGTTCACGCCGAACACAGCCTTGCCGCGGTCGATGGCCGCAGGATCAGCCGGTGGGCGCTCGGGATAAGCCGATCTACGTACCCGACCGGTGTTCGGAGGCTGAGCTGCTTGCGTAGCCGCGGGAGCCCCGGCCGGCGGAACCGGCGTATTTCCCGCATTTGTATTCGGCGGCTTCTGGGGAGGCGATTGTTTAGGATCCTGTGCGGACGCTACGGCGGAGATAATTGCGATGACCGCAATGCTCGCAAGATGAAGTTTGTATCGAAAAAGCACAGTGATTTTCCCCACCAGCGATCGAAGCGCGTGAGCGTCTTTGTCCGTACTGTAGCAAACGGAAAGAGAGAACGAACGTGCCGGCGCTGCGATCTCGGGAAGGCTTGTGGCAGTTAGCCTGGAAGCCCCTATCACGCCCCTCCCTGCAGCGGTAAGACCGCGCTCGTGCGTTCACGCTGCGGATTTCCGCCTGTTCGCCCAGATTCCCAGACCCACTAAACCCGCGCTGAGTAGCGCCAAAGAACCCCGTTCCGGACCGTCTGCAAGGAGTAGCGGAACAGAGTGCTGATTGCCCCGGATCAGCTTCGAACAGGGGCGAGTTAGACCTTTGCCTGATGGTTTACGATACCGCGGCGGGCAAGTGAGTTATAGCCCCTGAGTACGCTGTCGCCGCGCTATTGCTGCTCCACAGCGACAACACCCCACGGACCTCCCGGGACCCCGATCTTCTTCACAAGATTTTGAGTTGCGAGATCGATCACCGTTACGTCGTTCGAAGGTCCGTTCGCTGTAAACAAAGTCTTGCCGTCCGGCGAAACCGCGATGCCCCAGGGGCGCTTGCCCACTTCGAGAGACGAAACTGGCTTGTTCGTGGCGGTATCAACGACAACCACCTGGCCTCCGCGACCTGTAGTGACGTAGAGCTTCGCCGCATCCTTCGACAACGCCAGACCCATGGGTTTCACCTGGCCAGGCTTACCGAGCGAGATTGGCTGCAGCTTCTCGTTCTTAACCGCATCGAAGAGAATCACTGCGGCATCATTCTCCGCATTGACATAACCGCGTTTCCCGTCAGGCGTGAAGACGATGTTCCTCGGCCGGTGCCCGACTTTGAACGTCTTTTCGAGGCGGGCAGCGTCGGCGTTGATCACAGAAATCGTGCCGTCACCTTCCGAAGTAGAGAACACTCGTTTCCCGTCGGGTGTCACTTTGACTCCTTCCGGTTCTTCTCCAGTCGGGATCGTCTTCGTCACTTTGCCGGCGGCGATATCGATGAAGCTGATTCCCGAAGCGTCCTCGTTTGAAACGTAGAGTGTCTTGCCATCGGCGCTCACGTCAAAGTTTTCGGGATCGGAGCCGCCCTGCAGTACCCGGGAGACCTTGTTCGAGTTCACGTCAAACACGGCGATACCATCGGCGCTTTTGTCCGGAGGTGGCAATTTGCTTTCGTCAACGCCGGGCCCCTCCGGCGGGGACCCGCTGAGGGCGACATAGATCGTGCTCCCATCCGCGCTTGCATGAACTCCGCGCGGCCGCTTGCCCAGTTTGACAGTGGAGGCCACCGCCATTGTGTTCGAATCGATGATCGCCAACTCACCCGAGGTTTCGCACGTTACATAGATGCGGTACCCGGATGGCTTTTGAGCGGTGACGTCTTTTTTTGCTTCGCTCGTTTCCGTTGGCGGCTTCGAGCACCCCGAAGCGAAGAGCGCCAGCATCGCGCAGGTCGCACTTAGGTACCGCCGGTCGCATTTCATGATTGGTCCTTGAACTCGAAATTCAGGTTCTGCTTGGAAGAAGCTGCTACGGTGACATGTTGCTCTTGCGTTCCAAGCCGCTCCTGCCAAACCCCGATTGTGTAATCTCCGGGCGGAACGTTCTTGAGCACGAACGAACCGTCGGTTCCTGTCACCGCGAAGTACGGGTTATCCACCACTCCGATCCACGCATGCATCCAGGAGTGGATGTTACACTTCACGCGAATCATCACTTCCTGCTTGGTAAAGCGCCGCTCGATGGGAGGCGCACCACCTGCCTGGCTATGGTTCCACTCCCGGTTGACCTCGGCGCGCGGGTGAATGTTGTGAGTGACGGGATCGGAGTTCGTCACCTTCAACTCCTGTCCGGTTTGAATACCTAAGACACGCGGCTCGAACATGCAGCCTTTCTGATCAATAGTGACGGGAGTTGCCGGGGGCTCGAACTGCTTCCCCTCGAGGCCGCCCTTTATATAAACGAACGCGTTCGCCAGCTCGCCGCTGCGATTAGCGACGAGGCTCTCATCGTAGACGGGCTTGTGATGGAGCTTGGCGCACTCGGGATCTTCGGTGAGATCGAGTTCTTTGAGCGCGGGGCGTTTGCCTTTGAACGTCACCTTTCCAGTGACCGTCGCGGACGTCGCCTGGTCGACCTTGAAATATGAGGGCGGCGCGCTCGGTTTTGAAGCCTCAGCTTGGGCGGAAGTCTTCGGCGCAGGATTGGAACAACTGGACGCCAGCGTAAGAATCGCCAGCAGTAGGGCGAAAGAAGAAGCGGGCTTGGAAGATCTCATGCTAATTGGTCGAAGGAAGAGCTTGCGGCGGCGGCTCACCGGTAAGCGACTCGAGGAAGGCGACAAGATCGGAACGTTCCTGGCCCGTTAAGGTCAATGCGTGGATTTCCTTGTCCAAATAGGGGTTTGAATTACCACCGCCCACATAGTAGTCAACCACATCCTTGAGCGTCTTCTCGCTGCCGTCATGCATGTAAGGCGCGGTTTCAGCGATATTGCGCAGAGTGGGCGTCCGGAAGCTGCCTTTGTCCGCGTCGCGCTTTGTGACTACGTACCGGCCCAGGTCCTGTAGTTTGCCGTTGTCATCGACGCCGATGCCGATGTTGTGGAACTTACCATCGGCAAATAGAGAGTACTTATCACCGATGGTGTGGCAAGTTGCGCAGTTCCCGCGATTCTTGTCCCGGAAAATCTCAAGTCCGCGAATAGCGGCCGGAGTCATCGCAGTCTTCTCTCCGCCATAGAAGTAGCGATCGAAGGGAGAGTTGCCGCTCAACAGGGTGCGCTCGAAACTGGCAATCGCTTTTTGGACTTTGTCGATGGTGACGGGTCCCGGTCCGAACGCTTTCTCAAATTCCTTCCGGTATTCGGGGATGGCATTTAATTTCGAGACAGAGACCTCGTGCGGCTGATTCATTTCAATCGGGTTAGCCATCGGCATACCGGACTGTGCTTCCAGGTTGACGGCCCGTCCGTCCCAGAAGTCGACGGGATAATAAGCCGCGTTCAAGACGGTAAGGGCATTTCGGACGCCTAACTGGCCGCTCGCCCCGCGAGAGAAGCGCTGGCCGTCAGAGAACATCATGGACGGGTTGTGGCAACTGGCGCACGAGAGACTGTTATGGCTCGACAGGGTAGTGTCGTAGAACAGCTTCCTCCCGAGCGCGATGGTTTCGGCCGTCGGAGGATTGTCGGCAGGTATGGAAAGCGGCGGTAATCCCAGCGGGACCTTGATTTGAAACGGAGGACCGAGGGGCCGGGCCGAAGCTTCCGCCTCCTTCTTCTTATTGCACGAAATCAGAAGGCAGCTAAGAACCAGGGAAAACAAGATGGGGCGCCAGATCCGCGCACCACGATAGGCGTCGAACGAAGACATTCGCTTGTGATCAATCCAGCCCGTAGTAGCGATGGGAGGGGCCGAAAGAGGCTCTCGACCTTAATTGTAGGATACGGCGCGCGAAAGCCCGGATCCGGGAAATTCCGGGGGAATCATTGGACACTTCCGGCCGGAATTTACAAAAATAGTACAAATCCAGCGCAAGTTGAACCTTTACGTCCACGTAAGTTGAAGAGCAGGGGTCTCGAGACACGAGGCGGTTCCCGTGCAGGCCAGATCGATGGCAGGCGGAGTTGGATCCATCGGTTTTTAGCAGCCGGAAACCGCCTTCGTGTTTTCGGACCGAGAATTTGGAGATACACTCGTCACAACGAGTTGGAGATCTCCTCTGAGAGAGCATGAACAACATTCTTGTCATCGACGATGATGCCAGCCTCCGGGATACGATTGCAGTCATCCTGGAGCAGGCGGAGTTCCGGCCCCTTCTGGCGGCGGACGGAGTGTCGGGGTTGGAGAGCGCGCTCCGGTTTAAACCTGACCTGATGCTGGTGGATCTGCGTTTGCCAGGTCTCAGCGGAGTCGATATTTGTAAACAGCTGCGACAGAACGGCGTCTCCACTCCCATCATTGCGCTAAGCGCCGTGGATGAGGAACTGGACAAAGTTCTACTGCTCGAGATGGGCGCAGACGACTACGTGGTGAAGCCGTTCGGCTCCCGAGAGCTACTGGCACGGATCCGGGCGGTACTACGACGATCTGCACCTGGGAGCCGGCGGCTGGTTCAGTTCGGGAACATCACTATCGACCTGGAGCGGAGAATCGTGTCGAAAGACGCCGAGTCCATCAAGATGACGCCGGCCGAGTACAACCTCCTCACTTTTTTTGTTCAGAATCCGGATAAGCCGTTGACCAGAGACCTCATTCTAAACTCCGTATGGGGGTACGAATGTTTCCCGAACACACGAACGGTCGATGCTCATGTGGTGAAACTCCGGCACAAACTGGAGCCGGATCCCGCGGCACCGAAACACTTCCTCACTCTTCACGGCGTCGGATATCGTTTTCTTCCGTAAGTCCCCGCGCCAACTGGCAACTTAAGGTGGCACCACCGGGGCCACGGTACCTTCGATCTGTTCCGGTTATTTCCTTTGCCCTCCTTCTGTTGTTTGGTGCTCATCCGGCCGCATCGCAGACAGCCGAGCAGGGCGCCGCGATTCTGCAACGTTTGGACCGGCTTGAAAAAGAGAACCGTGAGCTTCAGGACGAGATTCGTTCCCTGCGCGATATCCTGACCAAAGCGCAGCTGACCCCCACAAAGATCGAAGAGCCGAAAACCGCATCTACCGCTCAAACCGGCGCCGAGCAAGAGCAAGCGGAGGCTCAACCCGAAACGGCAAGCGAGCGGCAGCAGGTAAGCGAGCATCGTATCGAGGAATTGGCGCAAACGAAAGTGGAAGCGTCCCAGCGGTTCCCGATCCACCTGACGGGCACTTTGCTGTTCAATGCATTCACGAACGGTTCAAACAACGGCGGCGCTCAGAATCCCACGGCGGCATCGCTTTCGGCCGGCCCGCGGAATAGTGGCGGAACTCTTCGCCAAACAGTTCTGGGGTTGACCTTTCATGGACCGCAGACCTTTCTGGGCGGCAGGGTTTCCGGCTCGCTCTATATGGACTTCTTCAGTGGCTCGGCCGCATCCTTGAACCACGTTCTGCGGGTCAGGCTCGCCACGGTGCAACTGGATTGGCCGAACACAACGTTCTCGGTCGGCCAGGATAAGCCACTCGTATCGCGAAGAGAGCCGAATTCCTTAGCTCAGGTGGGCGTATCCCCCCTAACGAATGCAGGGAATCCATGGCTGTGGCAGCCGCAAGCGCGCATCGAGCAACGATTTGCTCTCGGCGAGAAGACAACACTCACAGCCGAAGCGGGGATTTTTCAAACGAGCGAGCAGACGAACATCCCGGCGGATCTGGTGGGCAGGGTGGAGGTAGCCCGGCCGGCTATCGAGGCTCGCGTCGGTGTCAAACGTCAATCCGGCGATCGCGTTTTTGAGTTTGCGCCCGTCGTACACGCGAGTACGACTCACATCGGCGGAGCATCGATACCATCGCGGCTATATGGCGTGGATTGGCTGATCAAACCTTCCTCGTCGTTCGAAGTGACGGGGATGATCTTCCGGGGGCAGAACTTCGCAAACTTAGGCGCCATCGGTGGATTGTCCGTGAACGCGGCAAATCGGGTCATTCCCGTTCGCGGGGCCGGCGGCTGGATTCAATTCCGCTATATCGCCACCCAGAGACTCTCGTTCAATGTCTATGGTGGCCAGCAGGATGACCGCAATCGTGACCTGGTCACCGGGCGAATTGCAAAGAACCAGTATTACGCGGGAAACGTCATGTATCTGCTTGCCCCGAATGTAATGTCTGCTTTCGAAGTGGGCCAGGCACGAACGACATATCTCGGAATCGGGAACCGGCTGAACAATCACTATGATCTGGCGCTTGGTTATCTGTTTTAGTCTGTGTCTCAGCCTTGCCGTTCCAGCAACGGTGCGGGGGAAGATCTCCATCCAGCAAGCAAACGGTAAACGCGGGAAAGCCCTGCAGCTTTCGAATGTCGTGGTCTGGCTGAACGAAGCCGAATCTTCGCCGACGGCTCTCGTTAAAGTGAATGCAGTCAGGGCCAAGATCGTGCAGAAGAACAAAACGTTCACGCCCCATGTGCTTGCCGTTCCGGTCGGAAGCACGGTGGACTTTCCGAATGCGGATCCGATCTTTCATAACGCGTTTTCAAACTACAATGGCCAGATCTTCGACATCGGCCTCTACCCTCCAGGATCGACGCGCAGCGTGAAATTTCAGAAGCCGGGCGTGGTGAGGGTATTTTGTAACATTCACTCGTCGATGAGCGCCGTGATTGTTGTGCTGGCCACGCCCTGGTTCGCGACCTCCGACGCGGAAGGTTCGTTCGAGATAGAGGATGTGCCGGAGGGTAATTACCGGCTGGAAGTTTACTATGAGCAGGCAACGGAGCAGACGCTCTCGGCTCTACAAAGGGATGTTTCGGTGGGATCCGATACCGTGGACATCGGCACCATCAACATCTCCGAAAGCGGATATCTGCCGATTCCTCACTTGAACAAGTACGGGAAGCCATACCCGTCAGCGGGATCGGATCCCGGCGCTTACCCGGGAGCGCGTCCATGATCTTTCAGAAGCGGTCGATTCTGCTGAAACTCATCGGCATGACTTCAGCAATTCTGACTGTGATCTTCGTCCTCACAGGGTACTTGCTCGAGAAGAGCATTTCGGCACGGGCCACGCAAAGCGTCGAAAGCGAGGTCGTCACCAGCTTCCGCGCATATGAATCGTTGTGGCGCGAGCACACCGAAAGCCTGCGCGAGATCAGCAGTGTCATCAGCAGGATGCCGGACGTGCGATCCGCGCTGCGGACATCAGACCAGGCCACCATCCAGGACACTGCGGGTGAGTTGTGGGCGCACATCTCTTCCGCCAATGCAATCTTTGCTGTCACTGACGGGAACGGACGAGTGATCGCCACCTTGGGTAAAGGGTCACCGTTCCACTCGGACGAACACCTTACTTTTGTGCCGAAGATCTCGTCCAGTTTCCCAGCCCAGCGGACTGGATTTTTCGAGCAGGGAGGCCGGCTGTTTCAAACTGTTGTGACGCCGGTCTACGTTGACGCAACGGATGGACAAGCATTGCTGAGCGTTCTGGTGACGGGCTTCGAGGTGGACACGAATTTCATTCGAGACCTGAAGCTTGCATCCGGCGGGAGCGATTTTATCTTCAAAGTGCAGGGCACCGCGCTCGCTTCAACTTTGGCGGATCCGGCTCAAGCCAAAGCACTGGCTCATCTCTGCTCAACTCATGCCGCGGGTGGAAGTGCAAGTCGGTTAGCTGCGAACGGAGTCGCTTTCCTTGCCATCGATCGCGAACTGCCCGGCGTTGTGCCGGGGCAAGGTGGAGAACTGTGCATCATCCGTTCACTGGCCGGCTCGCAACAGATCCTGACAGAACTGAGACAGCGTATCTTCTTTCTCTGGCTTGGTGGTTTGGTTGCGGCTATTGTGTGCGCGTACGCCGTGGCGCGACGGATGATGAAGCCCATCGCGGTGCTCGATCGAGCTGCTTCGGAGATTGCAAAAGGGAACTACAAAGTTCGGGTGAATACCGACTCTGATGACGAGTTAGGCCGGTTGGGAGAAAGCTTCAACAGCATGGGGAGTTCGCTCGAAAGCGCGCGAGCGGAACTCATCCAGCATGAGCGCCTGAACTCCGTGGCAAGGCTAGCCACGATTGTCGTGCACGACTTAAGAAATCCGCTGGCATCCATCTACGCGGGGGCAGAGATGCTTGTGGATGATGATCTGCCGCGGGCACAGATCAAGCGCCTCGCGCACAACATGTATCAGGCCTCGCGCGGCATTATGGAGATTCTGCAGGAGCTTCTCTCGGCAGCCAGAAACAAGAAAGCGGAGCCGGAACTCTGGTGTGTCTATGACGTAGCGGCAAATGCCTGGAACGCGTTGTCAACCCGCCACGGGTCCATTAAGACGGACTGGAGCATCCCGCCGGATCTGGAGCTCAAAATGGACCGGATGTCGATGGAGCGGGTCTTCCACAACCTGTTCGAGAATGCCGTGGAAGCTATGGACGGACGGGGGACGTTATCGCTTGCGGCGGAGATACATCCTGATCACGTTCTTTTGCACCTGAGGGATTCCGGGAAGGGTATACCGCAGGAGTTGCATGCGACATTGTTCCAACCCTTTGCCACTAAGGGAAACGGTGACGGGCTCGGAATTGGGCTCGCGTTATCGCGGCAGACGGTGGTTGCTCACGGAGGGGATCTCTGGGCTGATTTCACCTGCAAAACAGGCAGCCACTTCATCCTGCGTCTTCCCTGCGAAAGTAAGATTTCAAAACCAAGCCGGACCACGGCCGAAGCTGCTGACCTGATGCCGCGGTAGCGCAAATTCAACCGGATTCTCTGCCCGGCGTAGCATGAACAGTGTGCCGGCCATGATGCCGCTGTGAATTCACTTGGTCTACCGGGAGGGAGATTGAATTTCAAACGAATCCTGCAAGCTTTGCCTGTTGCGCTACTTCTGACGGTATCGGCCGGTGTTGCACAGATTAGCCCGGGTCACGACTGGAGAAGGGTAGTAACCGAACGACTGCCCTTGTATGGACACCGTAACTGGATTGTGGTGGCAGATTCGGCTTATCCCGCCCAGTCCACTCCCGGGATCGAAACGATCCTGGCAGATGCGGAAGGAGCCGAAGTGCTCCAATACGTTCTCGCCCGTTTGTCCGCCTCGAAACACGTACGGCCCATTGTCTACACCGATCTCGAACTCTCTTACTTGACCGAATCCGATGCACCAGGGGTGGACAATTATCGGGAGTTACTGGCCGGTTTATTCAGAGACCCAAAGCCTCTTTCGCTTCCGCACGAGCAGATCATTGGCAATCTGGCGAAAGCCGGCCAGAATTTTCAGGTTCTGATTGTGAAAACGAGGATGACGATTCCTTACACGACGGTATTCCTTCAGCTCGATTGCGCCTATTGGGGCGCAGATTCTGAACGGAAACTCCGGGCACAAATGGCCCAAAAAGGCCGTCGGTAACTGAATTTGTGGAGGGCTGATTTCAGGAGAGACGAACGTCGGGGAACGTAAGGGAGACTTTCGACGGGCTACGGACGCGGGCCATGTTGCCGGATCCGGCCGGAGTCCAAACTACTTTGGTTCCGGCCAGATCCTTTGCGCTTTTACATTAACCGCCCGCTTCTTTCACCAACTTTGCCGCGCATTGCGAACGCTTCCGCCACATAGTAGCCCATCGCATCGCTGATGTGCGTTCTGGCTCGATCGGACTTGTCTAACTCAGTCGTGACGCGACCTGTACTATCCATTTGCCAGCACACGCGCTCGAAATCTTTAATCAGTTCGCGGCAGCGAGGATCAACGAAGAGCCGTCGCTCTCCGGATGCACTTTGAAGCCGGCTGTTTACCAGCGCGACTCGATCGCGAACTCCTGGATTGCTCGTGGCGGCCCGCACAGTTGCCTGATACGTGCCTTTCCAGCGCCCAAAGAACTCCCGAATCAGGCTCCAGTCCGTTCCGGTGCCCGATGTTCTTCGCTGATAGCCGCTGGCATCGCCGTACACTTCAACAGCGATTGGGCCATGGTGTGCCCAATGGCGCGTTCTCTCTAAAAATGCCTCGCAAGCATTCACGGTGTTGGAGTCCGGAAGGATGAGTTCATCCACGATATAGACCGAATCGTCCACCCGCTGCGCCAGGACCGAGCACATAGGGTTTACGTTGAAGTCAAGCGACCAGATGAGAGGAAGACCCGGCCTGTATGCCAACGGCTTCACCGTCTCGGCTCGCGAGAAGCAATAGTATGCCTGCCCTTGCGCAACGCCCTCGAAACTCGCTTCGAATTCCTGCCGGTACAATCTCGCGTCTAACTCCCGCGACGCGCTTGCCAGCTCCTCCGCCGTTACGTTGCCTCCCTGCAGGGTTGTGTATTGGAAGGCGGCCCAATCTTGGTCCTTCTGGGCGTGTTCAAAACGTTCAAACAGATGATCCGCACCTTCGGGAGTTCCGATGAACAGTGCCCCGCCTTTACGATCCGCGAGTGCCGGCCGGATCACTTCGGTCCAGCATTCCGGTTTCATGGATGCGTACTCATCGAGCACCACGAAATCTAATCCGTTACCGCGCAGCGAACTGTACTGATCTGCTCCACGAAGTGCGATCACGCCACCCCATTTAAGCCTGATGCTCAGGTCCGTTTCATTCGGCTTCCCGGCCCAATAGGGTTCCGTCAGCTGCTTTAAACGATCCCAGGCAATCCGCTTCGCCTGGCGATAGCTCGGCGCGATATACCAGGCGGTTCGTCCCTTACCCCAGGCGGCCCGGAGTAACTCGACCAACGCTAAGTGCGTCTTGCCGAAGCGCCTGCCGGCCACCAACACTCGAAATCGCTTGTCGCAGCGAAAGACGTTCATCTGCGCCGGGCGTAAGCCGATCTCGATTGTCTTCGATTCCTTCTGCTCTAATCTGCCCATACGTCCGCCGCCGCTATTCCTGAACTTTCAGTACTAACGAGGGAGGCAGATCGCTGCCCGCACCACGCGCGGATCGTTTCTGCTTCGTTCCGCCCTGCGTCTTCGCCCAGAAGATCGCGGCGGTCATGTTGTTGTCTTGCGTTGCTGCTTTGAAGATTGCGCCGAGTATCTTCGCGTTTGCCTGCGTCGTGCCAACCTGCATCTCGTCCCGGAAAAACCTGCGCACCATGCTGGGCTTAATACCGAGCGCTTTCGCGATTTCCTCGTGGCTGTGGCCACAGGCGCTCAACGCTTTCACCAGATTCTTCTCTCGAGAGGAAGGTTTATAGGAGACTTGTGCCATTAACGCACCGCCTTTCGGCTGTTGCGTTTGGGCTTGGCCGCCGGGGTGACAGCCTCATCGTCCTGTTGCAGGGCGAAGAAGTCCCTGATCAGATCGTCCTTCCAGGTTTCACCGAAGTCGATAGACTCCCAGCCGAAGTCGTCGGCACGACTCTCAATCCACTCTTCCTCGACGTCCTCCCAATCCCACGCTGCCCATTCGGAGCTCTTGCCGGCCCTTGTTTCGTATGCCTGGATCTGCCGTAATGTCCACCCCCCAGCGACGATTACCGGCACTGTTTTCAAACCAAGCTGTTGTGCCGCCCTCAACCTGAGTTCGCCACCGATGATTTCGCCGTCCGCTTCGATCAGCACAGGGATTTGAAATCCGTGCTTCTCAATCAGACGAACTACCCTAACCACGGCTTCATCGCTCTTCCGCTGCTTTGTGCAAGTGCGGAGATTCGCGATTGGCCAATCGACTACCGTCAAAGTTTGCATTAATTTCCTTAAGAACTCTGGGCAAGCCGATTGAACCGCTATCTCTGTTCCCGAATTCACGGAACCGGTCTTGCTTACAGGGGAAGAGTAGGCGGAAAGCAGGAGTAAATTGCTGCAAAAAAGGCGCTAAGCTACTTACCCTAAACGAGTAGTGAAAAATCTTCCATGTGTGATCGGTAAAAAGTACTGGTGGTTTCAGTACGTAGTGCGCGTTTTAATGTACGAAGTGTGAGCCAGAAATCTCTGATTTCGCGTATCCTTGGAATGTATTTTCTATAAGGGAGGCTTATGTCTGCTTCGCCTCAGCGGTTCACTTTCGCGCCGCAAACGACTACGCCTGAAACTCTGTTCCCGCCCGCGACACCGTCCCGTGAATCGGAGGTGTCGGCGCAGACGGAGGCAGCCGGTCACGCTACGAACAAAACCAGGCTCTACACGACGTTTGCCATCGTGCTGACCTTTGCGGGCGGAATTCTTGCCGGCTACTTCCTTTACCTGCTTTGGGAGCAAGTGGCCTTACACGACACCCAGATTGCACGCCAGCAAGTTGCGCTGGACCGTCTGACCGCGAATGGCGCCGCTGTGTCGAATCAGGTTAGCCGCCTCAAGGCGATCGACGTGGACGTCGATTCCATCAAAGGTTTATTGCAGGCTCAATCTAAGAAAGTCGCTGAATTAGAACGCGGTCAGAATGGACTTCACGACCAGATGGTGGGTATGAACGCCCGCTGGCAGCGAGCGTTCCGGGACCTCGGAAAGGCGAAGGCTCCAACCCCCAGCGTTCCTTCTTCTGCCGCGCCTGCCCCCTCTGCACCCGTCGCAAACGCGGCACCGCAGCAGGCTGCCGCGCCGCCCCCAGCTGTGGCACCGCAAGCTCCGGCCGAGAAGCACAATGAAACGTTTAGTCCCGATCTGAAGCCGGCTCCGAACGCGTACGCTCAGATGTCGCCCAGCGGGCTGGTTATCTGGATGACGCCCCGTCCCGGATTTTCGAAGCCCGTTCCAACGAGCGTTATTGGACACGTGCGCGGCCTTGGGATGCTGGTCCACGACTGGGACGATAACAATCACTACTTCATCACCGAGTCGGGCAGCTGGATGCTCGATCAGCGCTGATAGCCGGACCCGACGCAGCCGAGTAGGCAAATCTCACAACATCGTTTGAAATACCGCGTATAGATCGGAATTCGTTTCGATACCAATTCCCGGAGCATCCGATAGCTTGATCTTGCCGTCGCCCACCGGTAGATCATCTGCAAAGCCGCCAAACGGCAGAAACACACCGGGGTATGACTCATTTCCGCCGAGATCGAGTCCGGCCGCTACGTGAAGCGCCATCTGATGCCCGCCATGGGGGATGCACCGCCTGGATGACCAGCCTTCGTCTTTCAACATGGTGAGAGTCCGCTGATATTCAACAATGCCGTAACTGAGCGCCGGATCCATCTGCAGGAAGTCTGTTTCGGGATCGAGGCCGCCGTAACGGACCAGGTTGCGCGAGTCTACAGTTGAGAAGAGATTCTCGCCCGTTGCAATGGGCGTCTCCGACCCAGCCGCCACCTCCGCCAGGAGCTTGAAATCCAGCGGGTCCCCGGGTTCCTCGTACCATCTAAGCTTGTAAGGCGCAAGTGCCTTGGCATACTCGAGAGCCGTCGGAAGGTCGAATCGCCCATTGGCATCAACACACAGGTTTTCACCCGCAGGCAGTAGCTTCAGCACTGCCTCAATCCGCTCGAGATCGTGCGCGAGGGGCGCCCCTCCGATCTTCATTTTCACGGTGGTGTAGCCTGCGGCGAGGTAAGAGCGCATCTCGTCGGTGAGCGCCGAGACGTCCTTCCCGGGATAGTAGTAACCGCCCGCGGCGTAAACCGAGACTGTCCGGTCCGCCGTTCCGTCACGGTAGCAGTCCGATAGCAGCTGAAACAGTGGCTTGCCTTCGATCTTGGCTGCGGCGTCCCAGAGCGCCATGTCGATGGTTCCTACGGCCACCGAACGATCGCCGTGCCCACCTGGCTTCTCATTCGTCATCATGACGGTCCAGGCTTTCTCGGGATCTATGTTTTCTCCACTTTCCGACAGCAGGGCAGACGGGCCAGCCTTGATCAGACGCGGGATGATGCGCTCACGGAGAATGCCTTGCTGGGCGTACCTTCCATTCGAGTGAAATCCAAACCCGACCACGGGCTTCCCCTCACGCGCGACGTCCGTGTGAACGGCAACCGCCGAGATCGTCATTTCGGAGAAGCTGATGAACGCGTTGCTGATTTCAGACTTGATGGGAACGACGATGTCGCGGATTTCGGTGATCTTCATTTCAAAAGCGGTTCTGAAGTGCTTACCAATAGCCTACGAACTTCCACCAAAGCATACCGATCCCAAGCCAAACGACTACGATCACGAGCGATAGGAGAAATCCGACCTTCCACCACGTGGATTGGCTTACGTAGCCTACGCCGAAGTAAACGGGCGCGGATCCAGTTCCGTAGTGAGTAATTCCAGCGTTCAGGTTGGAGAAGAAAGCAAGTACGAAGGCGGCGAGGAGCGGCGGCGCTCCCGTAGCCAGCGCGGCCGTCAAAAAGCCGGGGTAGAGGGCTGTAATATGGGCGGTCATGCTCGCGAAACCATAGTGGACGTATAGATACGTAAGGGCGAGGAAGATGAGCGCAACAGACCAGGGCAGAAGCCTCGCGTATCCGAAGACCGAGCGCGAAAGCTCTTGAATCACCCCGCGCTTGTTCAACTCACCCGCCATCATGATCAGCGGGGCAAACCAGATGAGTGCATCCCACGCTTTCGTTTCTCCCAGCAAGTCTGCCCAGGTGAGCACGCGCGTGACCAGAATTGCCGATACGCCCGCCAGCGCTACGAAGGCGTTTGGGATGTGATGCCAGGGAGACGTGACCCAGCCCGCCATGACCAGCAGCATGATGATCCCCAGGCGGCGTTCTCGCAGGCTCAAACCACCCATCTGCTCGAGTTCCTCCCGTGCATGTACGCGAGCGGCTTCGGTATCGGTCGAAGCGGGCCGGTAGAACCGATACAGCAGCAATGGAATCAGGAGAAGAGAAATGCCGCCGGGCACGATCGCCGCCACAAACCAGCGGATCCAGGTCATCTCTACATGCCCGATCTTCAATGCGAAGTCTGCCATCAAAGGATTCGCGGCCATTCCCGTCAGGAACATGGCCGACGCAACGTAAGTCGTGTGAAACGCGACCAGGACCAGGAAGCCACCCATCTTTCCCGACTCCGTCCCAGCCTTGGCCCCCAGGGCTTCCGCTACCGACTTGGTGATGGGACAGATGATCCCGCCGCCTCGCGCCGTGTCCGAAGGCACGAAGGGTGCGAGTATCAGGTCGGACATCGAAATGGAGTAGCCCAAAGTAAGCGCGTTCCGACCGAATTTGCGAATGAACAAGTACGCCACGCGAGTTCCCAACTTGGTATCCGTGACTGCTCTCGAGAACAGAAACGCTGTGAAGATGAGCCATACCGTGGGATCTGAGAAGCCGGATAAAACAACGTTAGGAGGCAACGTGTTCGTGAGTGCCAGCGCCGTCATTGAGAGCAAGATACAGGCGCCCATGGCCATCGGTTGCGCGATCAACGCGACGATGGTCGCTACGAAGAAGGCCACCAGATGGCGCTGATCGGGGCGCAACAGCGGAAGCGGAGAGAAGTAAAGCAAAATGCCCGGTGTCAGAACAACGAGCCAGCGCCACATCGTCGTTCCGGTGCCCCTCATGGCTGGTGCTGAAACTTGAAGAGTCCCCATTCCTGCCGGTGAATGGTAACATGCCAGTCGTTAAATCTATCGATGAAAAAGTTCAAGCTGGCAGTCATCCCTGGAGACGGAATCGGGAATGAAGTTGTTCCGGAAGGGCTGCGTGTCCTTGAGGCAGTGGGCGCTCAATTTGGAATTGGCTTCGACCTCCAACACTTCGGTTGGAATTGCGAAACCTATAAAACGACGGGGCGCATGATGCCCGAAGATGGCCTCGCAAAACTCCGTGATCACGATGCGATCTTCCTGGGTGCGATCGGATTTCCTGGTGTCCCGGATCACATCTCTCTCTGGGGACTTCTGATTCCAATCCGCCGTGAATTCGATCAATATGTCAATCTCCGGCCGGTACGTTTGCTGCCCGGCATAGAGCCACCCGTCAGGAATCGCAAGCCCGGTGATATCGATTTCTGGGTCGTCCGCGAAAATACGGAAGGCGAGTATTCGCAGATCGGCGGCCGGCTGCACTCGGGCACCGACCGGGAACTTGTAGTTCAGGAAGCAGTCTTCACCCGGCACGGTACGGACCGGATCATCCGCTATGCCTTCGAGCTCGCGCGCCAAACGGGCAGGAATCACGTGACTTCCGCGACGAAGTCAAATGGAATTTTCTACTCGATGCCTTTCTGGGACGAACGGTTCGCACTCATCAGCAAGGAATATCCGGAGGTGCGGACCGACCAGTATCACATCGATATATTGTGTGCGCGGTTCGTGATGACACCGGAACGCTTCAATGTCGTGGTCGCAAGCAACCTCTTCGGCGACATACTGTCGGACCTGGGACCGGGCGTGACGGGCACGATTGCAGTGGCTCCTTCCGCGAACATCAACCCCGAGCGCAGATTCCCTTCCATGTTCGAGCCCGTACACGGATCGGCGCCAGACATTGCGGGGCAGGGAATTGCGAACCCCATCGGCCAGATCTGGTCAGCGGCCATGATGCTTGATCACCTCGGTGAGCCCGAAGCCGGCAAAGCAATCGTACGTGCGATCGAAACGGTCTTGACCTCACCGCGTGCACCTTTGACGCCTGATATGGGAGGGAAGGCAAGCACGGTCGAATTGGGCACCGCGATTGCCAAGGCAGTGACGGCCGCGCAGTAGAGCCTGGTCACGAGCGAAAGGGATTTATTCCCCCTGTGCTTTGTTGGAGATGGCGGTAAGTTTCGCGGAACGCGATCCGACCCGCGGCTCTACTCGTGTGCGAGATGCCTACTCGATTTCCCGTACCGCCCACTTCGAAGCGAACTGGCCAGCGTAATTCCAGCCAGCTTGTCCCCCAGTCAGTTGAAGCGTTCCGCGCATGCCACCAGCGCTATAACGCCTGCCTTGACTATCAGAGCCTGCGCACTAAGTCCCACGTCAACGAGACCGTCAACAGCTATCTGCTGGATTTCGACCTTGCGGCCAAGCGAGCGATCGGAACGGATAACGATCGCTACCGCCTGTTCCAGCTCTACTTTCTCCAGGGCCGTTCGGCAGCTGAAATCGCCGAACAACTCGGAATGGCTCGCTTTACCGTAGCGAGAGAATTGGGAGAAATCGAGAAAGTCGCCGGAGAGGCATTCGTCCAGCGCGGACTATTCCCGCTCAACTCCTACTTCGAGGGAGAGAGAAGTCCGATTTCGGAGCGGAGAGCCGCCTGATCGAAGGTGGCTCTCCTTTCTTATCAGGCGTGCGACAGGTAGGCATAGAGGAGCACCTCTATGCCTACTGCGGTTGCAAGTATCACGCTGTGCCGCAGCGTGAACCGAAACAGTCTTGCCTGATCGCTGACGGACATGTTGGTGGCTGCCGCAGCCACCGCGATTGTCTGCAAGCTGATCATCTTTCCCATCACTCCGCCCGCCGAATTCGAAGCCGCAATCAGGCTTGGATTAAGTCCGAGATGATGCGCGGTCACCACCTGCAGGTTCCCGAACAGTGCATTCGCTGAGGTATCCGATCCGGTCAAAAAGACACCGAGCCAGCCAAGCAATGCACTGAAGAAGGGGAAGAGAACACCCGTCGCAGAGAATGCGAGGCCCAAAGTTCCCGTTGCGCCGCAGTAGTTCATCAGGAACGCCATCGCCAATACGAGCGACACGGTCAAGGTTGGGACGAGCAGTTGCTTCACAACGGAAACGAACATGATCAAAAACTGCTTGATGCTAATCCGCAGGAATGCCGCCGAGAGCAGCGTCGCAACCATGCACGACGTTCCCGAAGCAGACAGCCAGTTGAACGTATACAAAGCAGGGTAGGGCGAGGCCGCAGTAACAACAGGTGGCGTGCGCATCACGTAGTTGTGGAGCAGTGGCCACGGAAACACTTCTGTTACTGAATTCAGAACTGCTTGAAACGGTTTGTATCCCCAAAGCAATACACAGATGACAAGAAAGACGTAGGGCATCCAACCAGCCACAATCTGGCGTGTTGTAAGCGTGAGATGGACGGGCTGCTCTCGCACCGCCGTAGTTGTTTGAGTTTGGCTCGAAGGCTGTGATCCGCCCGGTGCCTTATTAGGCTTCGAAGGTTTCCCGGAATCGGAATAGAAATGCTCGGCGAAGACTCCCGCCGTCTTTGGCCTCCAGACGCGTAGCAGAAACAAGAGGCCGATCATAGCGGAAAGAGAGCTGAGGATATCAGTCAGTTGCGGGCCGATGTAGTTCGATACAAAGAACTGCACGGAAGCAAATAACCCGCCGCAAACCAGTACCGCAGGCCAAATCTCCACTAACCCGCTCACTCCAGACATTATCAAGATCAGATACGCGGGAATGATAAGGGACAGTGGCGCGCAAAGCTTACCGACATCGGCGCTCAGCCGATCGAGCGGAAGCCCGGTGATCCCTGCAAGCGTGATGACGGGGATTCCGATGGATCCGAACGCGACCGGAGCCGTATTCGTAAGGAGACAGATGGCCGAGGCATAGAACGGGGAAAACCCGAATCCCATCAGCATGGCCGCCGCAACGGCCACAGGTGTCCCGAATCCGGCGGCGCCTTCGATGAAGGCGCCAAACGCAAACGCGATCAACAACGCTTGCAACCTAGGGTCCGACGTGAACGCTCCGATGGAGCTCTTGATTACCTCGAACTTCCCGGTTTCCACCGTCAGCCGGTACAGGAAAATGGCCCAGAACACAATCCAGGAGATTGGAAAAAGGCCGAACGCCGCACCATAAGCCGCAGAGCTGACGGCCAGCATCGGTGGCATGTGGTACGGGCCGATCGCAATGATTGCTGTAACGGCGAGTCCTGCCAAAGCTGCCATCCAAGCCGGCTTCCTGAGAACACCCAGAAGAAGCAGAAGCGTGATGATTGGAATGGCTGCTATAACCGATGACCAGAACAGCGCGTGTGAAATGGGTTCATACGTCTGCGACCAAACGGAGTTCATTGTTCGATGTGCCCCTAATTTACGTAAGAATAAGCTTCCAGCGTCAGGAACTCCGGAAGATTATCACTGAGGAGCATTTTCTCGAACAGCTCAGAAGCTAGATCAAACTTTCCCGAATCGAACCGTTTCGCGCCAAGGATCCCGCGGATGTGCTGCAACTGCGACTGAATCGTCTCACGAACGAGATCCGGGGTGATCTTTCGTCCGTCGTCCAAAGTCGCGCCGTAATGAACCCATTGCCACACCTGCGTGCGAGAGATCTCGGCGGTGGCTGCATCCTCCATGAGGTTGTAGATCGGAACACAACCGTTCCCAAGGAGCCAGGATTCCAGATACTGGATACCGACGTCGATATTCAAACGCAGACCTGCCTCTGTGATCTTCCCGTCCGGAACAGCCAGTAGATCCGCTGCTGTGACGTGAACATCTTCGCGTTTTTTGTCGATCTGATTGGGCGCAGGCATGCCCTCATCGAACACCTTCATCGCGACTGGAATCAGACCCGGGTGCGCCACCCACGTGCCGTCGTGCCCGGCTTTCACTTCCCGAAGTTTATCCAGTCGAACCTTCTCTAGCGCCGCCTCGTTGAGAGCTGCATCGGACTTGATCGGGATCTGAGCAGCCATGCCGCCCATGGCGTGAATACCGCGCTTGTGACACGTTTGGATCAGCAGATCTACATACGAACTCAAAAAGTGGCGTTCCATCGTGACCTGTGCCCGATCGGGCATAACGAACTTCGGATTGGCCTGGAACACTTTGATGAAGCTGAAAATATAATCCCAACGGCCGCAGTTCAAGCCTGCCGAATGCTCCCGCAGCTCATAGAGGATCTCGTCCATTTCAAAAGCACCCAGGATCGTTTCGATCAGCACGGTGGCGCGGATGGTGCCCCGAGGAATGCCGAGGTAATCCTGTGCAAACAGAAACACGTCGTTCCACAACCGTGCCTCAAGGTGGCTTTGCATCTTCGGCAGGTAGAAGTACGGTCCGGAACCTTTCTCGATCAGCGCCTTTGCATTATGGAAAAAGTAAAGGCCGAAATCGAACAACGATCCGGAGATGGGCTCACCATCAACCGTCATGTGCCGCTCGACGAGGTGCCAGCCCCGGGGCCGGATGAATAAGACGGCCGGCTTGGGTCCGAGCTCATAAGTCTTGCCTTCGGGGCTTGAGAAGCGGATCGTACCCCGAATCGCATCGCGCATGTTCACCTGGCCGGCCAGGTTGTTGGCCCACGTCGGCGAGTTCGAATCCTCGAAATCCGCCATGAAGACCTTAGCTCCTGAGTTGAGCGCGTTGATGACCATCTTCCGGTCCACAGGTCCCGTAATCTCCACCCGTCGATCGAGGAGATCCGGTGGGATTGGTGCCACGGTCCAGGTCCCCCGACGAATCTCCGCCGTTTCGGGCAGAAAATCGGGCAAAGCTCCTCCGTCAATCGCCTTCTGACGTTCGATGCGCGCCGCCAGGCGTTCACGCCGGCGACCCTCGAATCTTCTATGGAGTTCCACAAGGAAATCGATTGCCTCCGAAGTGAGGATCGCCTTGTATTCGTCTGCGATTGTCTCTAGGAATGAGACTTGATTCGATTGAATACTCTGCAAGTAACTTGCTCCTTAGCGAAAGTGGTAAAGCAGAATGCCGTAACCGACGCCGGCTTCGTCCCGCGGGCTGGCGAGCTGGAATGCCATGAATTTACCATCCGTCGAGACCACGGGATTCGAAGCCTTGTACCCTTCGTAGTCGTTGAAGTTCGTCAGCCGGGTGAAGTTCTTTCCGGTCCCGTCCAGCCGGAGTTTCCAGATGTCGATGTTTCTGGATCCGCGAGCACCTCCAAGCTGCGCTACCTGGCGATCTGCTTCGACGTTTGTGTAAAGACCATCCGGATAGATGCCTTCGCACTCGTTATACGTTCCCGGCGCCTTGGACATATTTTCGACCTTGCCGGTTCCGAGGTCGATCGTCATTACGGACGCCAGGCCCTGCGGTTCGTAGCAGGTGAACGTCATCTTGCGATCGTTGTCAAAGAAATCTTGAGCTTCGATACTGCACGCCTTGGACTTGCTCTCATACACACGCTTTTTATTTGCCAAGGTTGCGGTCCCTCCCGACACGACCACATCGGCGACGTACAGCGCCGAGTACTCGGCCGGAAGCGATTCATCCTGCGCATGGTTCACCGAATACGAGATCTTCATTGATTTCTTCGAAAGAGCAGCGCCTTCCGACATCTTTTCGTTGAACGGCTGCGGCTTAGATCCAGGCTGTTTGGACAGGAACCAGAGTTGGTTGTCTTTTGTGCGGCTGGTGTGAATATCGGTAAACGACTTCGGTCCGATCAGGATGTAGTCTCCCGAAGACAGATGCATGATGCGAAGGAACGCCGCTCCCGGAACATTGCACGTCAGGCACCGGACGACGCGGGTCTTCAAGTCAATCTTGAAAGCATCGCCGAAGCTCTTATCCATGAAGGCAATCTCCTGGTTATTCGGGGAGATGTCGGCGCGCTCTCCGAAGTGGGTCAGCACTTCAATCTGCGACGGAAGATGGTCGAGTGGGCTGCCGGACTTCCGCTGTGCGAAACAGAGGGCGGGCAGCAGGGTCAAAGCGAGGAAAGAGGACCGGAAATTCATGTTGGACACCCATAATCGCACTCACCAGCCAAGCCCTGATGCCGCCTTGTAGCTGGGGGGCAAGTGCATGCTACAAATCTGCCATAAAAAACACTATAGTGGTCTGACCAGCATGTCAAACTCAGGCTCACCACGTGGGACATCAGACCGCAGGGCAAATTGTCCCGATATGACGTGCTATGACGCTGGATGCTATAAGATGCACTTCGATATCTGCAAATCTGGCGAACTGGTTATGGGAGACCCGAAATTGAGTGCTCGTTCTTCTTCTCGTGTCGGCGTTCCTGCCGCTGTATTCGAGCAACTCCTCGGATATATCGTCAGCGGCGAATGGAAGGAAGGACAGCGAATCCTACCGGAGCGGGAACTGTGTCAACAGCTGGGAGTTGCCCGGCCGTCCTTACGTGAGGCATTGAAGGCGCTCGAAATCATGGGGCTCGTCGACAGCCGCGTCGGTGCCGGAACTTTCGTCAGGAAACGGGCTGACTTCCTGTCACGCCCGCTGTTATGGGCCATCGCAGGCAGCAGCAGCGCTGGTGCACACGAGTTGGTTGAATCGCGATTGGTGCTTGAAGTAGAACTGGCCGGCTTCGCTGCCGAACGCGCGACGGAGAGCGACCTGGTCGAGATTAAGCGAGGGCTGCATAGCCTGGATGCAAAACCCGGCGAGGTCCTGGAGTTCGACTTGAAGTTTCACCTGGCAATCGCCTTCGCGGCGCACAACCAGGTTCTACTCAATGCCGTGCTCATGATCCGGAATCTCATCCAACAGTGGATGCTGGTGACGCTTCAGGTTCCCGGAACTGCCGAAAAAGTGCTGAACCAGCATACCGGGATTCTCGAGTCCATTCTGGCCAGAGATAGCAGGTCGGCCCGCGATCGCATGCGCACTCACCTCTCGGAGATGGGTGGGCTTCTACTACAAATCAAATCACCCGAGGAATCGAACTAAGCTTTTCCGCGGACTTTCGTCCTGGTTCCGGGGCCGGGAGACAAAAGCGAGCTCAGAATTATCCTGCCAATCGGGGACTGAACCTGCACTGCGGTGTACGGGGACGCCGCGTGATTCACAAGGGAGGAGAGCTTTTCGACCAGAACGAAACCACTCTACAAGCACCTCTCGGGTCTGGTAGTGAGAAGTTCCTTACCAACAGTTCGCGACAAGGGCAGCGCTATGCCGTATCGCTGCTCTACCTTAGAAAGACGCCGGCCATTGGCGATTCCGGGATTGTTTCTCCTATTGGCACTGGTCACGAGCGCACACGCCAGCCTTGATCCTTCGAGAGATCTGTCCCAATTCATTCAACAGTCGTGGCAGAACGAACAAGGGCTGCCGGAAAATTCTGTAACGGCAATTGCGCAGACGGCAGATGGTTACCTATGGCTCGGTACAGAAAGCGGACTCGCAAGATTCGACGGGCTCCGTTTTACCGTTTACGACAAAAGCTCCACACCCGGACTTACGGGGAATTTCATCACCTGCCTGCTGGTTGATCACGAGGGAACTCTCTGGATTGGAACCCACGATGCCGGGCTGACGCGCTTTCGAAATGGAGCTTTCGCACCGTTCCGGCCCGAAGGTGTCTTGGGGAGTGAATCGATCCTATCGCTCTACGAGGATGTCGAACGTCACATATGGGTCGGCACAGATGGGGGCGGTCTTAGCCGGATGGATGCCGGTGGTATCCAGACACTCACAAAGCGAAACGGGCTTTCGGACGATGCCGTGCTAGCCATCTCAGGCGAGAAAGATGGCACCCTTTGGGCAGGAACTCGCAATGGCCTGAATCGAATTTCCCGGGGCCATATCCAGCGGTACACGGCGAAGGATGGGCTGGGCGGCAACGACATTCGCTGCGTTCGCGTGGATGGGACGGGATCCGTCTGGGTAGGGGTGCATTCGAACGGGTTGTGGCGATGGGTGCCGGGGACGCGGAAGCAATTTACCAGGTTGCAGGCTCTAGGCAGTAGCTCCCCATCGTCCATGTATGAAGATCGGGCTGGGACGTTGTGGGTGGGGACTTTGGATACAGGACTCCATCGGATCATCCATGGTCAAGTGGATCCAAGCACGAAAAACGATGGCGTGGCCGCCAACGGCGTTTGGACAATCTTCGAGGATCGTGCCGGAACCCTGTGGATAGGCGGCACTGAGAGTGGCTTGAGCGCCATGCGCCAAGGTGTGATTACGCCTCTGACAACTGGACAAGGGCTCGCCGCAAACATCACCCTGGCCGTGTACCAAGACCGAGACGGCGCCATGTGGATCGGTTCGGAAGGTGGACTGACGCGTTGGCAGAACGGAGCCGCCAAGGTGTATACGACCCAGAATGGGCTTCCTGACAACCTTGTCTTCTCGGTTGCACAGGACGGAAGGGGCAATCTCTGGGCAGGCACGAGAAAGGGTATCGCCCGATTCGAAAACGGCAGATTTAAGGCCTTCACAGAAGGTGACGGCTTGCCCGGGAAACATCCATTCGTGTGCCTGTACACTGATCGGCGGGGCACGCTCTGGGCTGGATCACGGGGAACTCTAATTCGATTCGACGGGTCGAAGTTCGTGACACAGACCACTCGCGATGGGTTGCCCGGTAAGCTCATCACGTCCCTGTACCAGGATGCAAATGATGTCCTTTGGATAGGAACCGATGGCGGTGGCCTGACGCGATGGAAAGACGGCCGATTTCGGACGTTGACTGCCAGCGATGGCCTGCCCACTAACATCATCTACTCAATCGCGGGCGACGCTGACGGTACGTTATGGCTGGGAACAAACGGAAAGGGACTTGTCCGGTTTTCGGGAGGGAAGTTTACCAGCTACACGATGCTCGAAGGCTTGGTGGATGATGCCATCTTCGAGGTTCTCGATGACGGTCTTGGCCGTTTGTGGTTGACGTCGAATCGCGGCATCGTCAGTGTCTCCAAGCGGGAACTTAAATTGGTCGCGAGCGGAAGATCCTCCTCGTTGCGCCCTACGAGCTATGGCGTCGAGGACGGGATGAAAAACCATGAATGCAATGGTGGGTTTCAGCCTGCCGGGTGGCAAACGCGTGACGGCCGGCTTTGGTTTCCAACGTTGAAGGGTGTAGCGATTGTAGATCCCAAGAAAACGGAAAATTCTCACGTTCCCTACCCAGCCCTCATAGAGCGCGTGCGCGCCGACAACGTGGGGGTTGCAGGCACAAGCAAGTTTGTCGTTCCCCACAGCCGCCGACGCCTTGAATTCCAATTTGCTGCTCCGGGAGCATCCGCTCCCGGAAAACTTCAGTTCAATTACATGCTCGAAGGGTTCGACAGGGACTGGGTCCAGGCCGGCTCGCGAGGACTCGCAAGCTACACCAACATCGGTCCCGCAAAGTACCGGTTTCGCGTGCTGGCATGTATCGATGGCCAATGTTCGAGCAATGGCTCCGGCGCGATCGTCGTCGTACAGCCGGCCTTCTACCAGACCAGCATGTTCTTCTTCCTGACTGCGTGTCTGGTGGCGGGAACCGGGTTGGCGTTGCACCGCGTACGTGTCACTCACCTGCGGAAGAGGGAACGCGTATTGGAGCAGCTGATTGAACAGCGCACGGCAGAGCTACGCGAGTCCAGAGATCAGCTCGAAATGCGTGTCCAGGAGCGCACGAAGGATCTGTCATTCGCCAACGAGCAGTTAGGCCTCGAGATCAATGTCCGAAGGGAAGCGGAGGTAAAGGCGGCCGCTGCCAACCGGGCTAAATCAGAATTCCTGGCCAACATGAGTCACGAGATCAGGACGCCAATACACGGCATCATGGGGATGACGGATATCGCGTTGACAACCGCGTTAAATGCCGAGCAGCAGGAGTACCTGGACATCATCAAAATTTCCGCTGACGCCCTGCTTTCCATTGTGAATGACATCCTGGACTTCTCGAAAGTGGAGGCGAGCAAGTTAGAACTCGAGAAGCTCGAGTTCCGCTTATCAGATTGCATAAAAGGCGTAGCCGGGCTGATTTCGGTGCAAGCGCGCGAGAAAGGCTTGGAGCTGAGCATCGCTCTCGAGGATGGTTTGCCGGATCACTTGACAGGGGATCCGGGCCGGCTGCGTCAGGTTCTTCTGAACCTGCTCTACAACTCGATCAAGTTCACCAAAGAAGGATTTGTGGGTCTGACCGTTGAAACTGAATGGACTACCGAAACCGAAGTTCAGCTGCACTTTGCCGTCGCGGACTCCGGGATCGGAATTCCTATATCAAAGCAACAGATTATCTTTGAAGCCTTCTCCCAAGCCGACAACTCGTCTACGCGCCGCTTTGGCGGGACTGGCTTAGGTTTGACAATTTCATCTCAGCTCGTCCAGTTGATGAGCGGCCGTATCTGGGTCGAAAGCGAATTGGGACGAGGTAGCACGTTCCACTTCACGGCAACGTTCGGCTTAGTGCCGGCTTCCTACTTAGCCAGTTGCGAAAGCCTGGAACTGGCATTGAGCGGCGGCTCTCAGTAGCCCCGCGTTTTTACAGGCCTAAGTTTCCCGAAATTCCAAAAACATCTAAAGGTACTCAGTACGAAGCCGATAAATCAGTTGTGATCGGCAGTACGGGATACCGCTAGAGACTGTCGGCGATAGGAAAGGGATTTCGGATGAGGAAATTAGCATCGTGTTTTCTGCTGGCCGTGATGGCATTCGCCGGGCCTGGCCCAAAGAAAAAGATCTCCTCGGACCTCAGCAAGTCCGCGCAGGGCGGAGTGGTACAGGTGATTGTGCAGTGGAACGTCGAAACGGGAGACGCTACCACGGGCCAGAAAATTCTGGGGTTGGGTGGAACTGTCGTTTCCGAGTTTGCTACTGTCCACTCGGGCGTGTATCTTGTGCCGACGAGTGCGATTGACACGCTGGGGGCCGATGCAGATGTGAAATTCGTCTCTGTCGACCGCAAGATTAAGAAGAAAGCGGCCGTTATCGGAATCACTCCTGCTTCGATCAATGCGCCAGCCGCCTGGTCTGCTGGATACAGCGGGAAAGGCATCGGGGTTGCCGTTCTAGACAGCGGCATCAACAACGATGGTGATCTGGGCGTCTACTCACACGGCCCCGTCTATACAGAAGACTTCACGGTTGCAGCCAATTCGAAAGGAAAACGTCCACCATCAAATGGGCTCGACTGGTACGGACATGGCCAGCATGTCGCAGGCATCATCGCTTCGAATGGTAAAAGTTCCAATTGCTCGGACTGCACGCAAGTCCTTTCCGGCATAGCTCCGGGCGTGAACTTGGTCAACCTGAAGGTCTTGGACGCGAGCGGGGAAGGCGCTGACAGTTTCGTCGTAGCAGCAATCGACCGTGCGATCGCGCTGAAGAACAAGTACAACATCCGTGTGATGAACTTGTCCCTAGGACGGCCGGTATTCGAGAGCTACACGCAAGATCCGCTTTGCCAGGCTGTCGAGGCCGCTTGGAAAGCAGGCATTACCGTGGTCGTTTCTGCCGGCAATGACGGACGTGACAATAACTTTGGGAACGACGGATACGGTACGATTAACGCCCCTGCTAACGATCCTTATGTCATCACCGTAGGTGCAATGAGAAACATGGGAACGGCTACACGGGCCGACGATCTGGTTGCGAGCTATAGCTCAAAAGGCCCGTCCGCGGTCGACCATGTTGTTAAGCCGGATCTTGTTGCGCCCGGAAATCAGATCCTTTCGCTTCTGGCCCAGCACGAAACGCTAGCTGTTACATATCCTGAGGACCTGGCGCCGATCTCCGCTTATAAGCACACATCCACGAACGCAGGCAAGCCCGCGATCCAGCCGGCATACGACCCCGCTTCGGGCCAGGAACCACCATCTGTCAAAGTGGCGCCGGGCTATTCGAACCGGTATCTGATCCTTAGCGGAACCAGCATGGCGGCTGCTGTCGTCAGCGGCGCTGCGGCTGATCTGCTCGAAGCGGTCCCAAGTCTGACTCCCGATGAGGTCAAGATCCTGCTCATGAAAACCGCCAGCAAAAGCTTCCCGAGCTTCAGTACTGTGACTGATCCCGATACGAACCAAACGTTCACAAGTTACTACGACATCTTCACCGTTGGAGCAGGTTACCTGGACTTGAATGCGGCGCTGGCGCTTGCAAAATCAGTGCCGGCGGGTGTCACAGCTATCTCGCCTATAGCGACCTTTGATGGTGCAACGGGAGCGGTCGAGCTCGTGTTTGATGAGACGTCCATTTTTTCGGATAAGGGGATGTGGGGAGCAAACACGGTCGCGTCTGACAAGGGTATGTGGGGTGCGGGTACGACCTGGAGCAACACTGTCCTCGCTGGTGACAAGGCGCTGTGGGGAGCCGGTGCGGCTTGGGCATCCTCAACCACCTCGGCTAACCAGGGCCTGTGGGGAGCAAACTCCGATTCGGCGAACCAGGGACTCTGGGGAGCGACTGCAATCTGGACCAACCAGGCGCTTTGGGGAGCAAGCACAGCCACTACATCGATGAGCGACATGGTCAAGGGAGACCAGTAGCGCTACCGAGCCGCAGGCGATTCTTCCGAAAAGTTCGTTAGACTGACGCGCAAAAAACTGGCCTGGAGCTTCCAAAAGAACCGGGCCGGTTTTCATTTTTCCGTTCGCATACTCGGGTTGTGTGGATTACTTATTTCCCTCCAGTACCTTCAATCCTTGCTGCCTGACGCAAATTGATGAACTCTAAGAGGGCGACTATTTCGCGTTGATAAACGGAGGAGATAAACATTTGCAACAAAAGAATGCGCTCGGAGGAAAACCCGCGCTTCGGTCATGGAAGCTCGGCATTTTCGGAACGGCTTTTTTTTCAACGGTGCTGTCCGCAGCACAACTGACGATCCCAGCATCGTCACTGGTTTCGTCCAACAGTCTTTACACGAATGACTTCGGTTCGGTCGTGGTGACCACGGGAGGGGGCAATGCAGCAAACGTCGGAGCGGCAAGCGGCCGTAATGACGATGGCTTCAGGGGTCCCGTCAACCTCGGCTTCACACTAAATTTTTATGGGCAGAGCTACACCCAGTTTTTTATCAACAACAACGGTAACGTGAGCTTTGGATCTGGTATTTCGGAATTCGTGCCGTCGGGTCCTACGGGCGCCAACGTACCTGTCATCTCACCGTTCTTTTCTGACGTGGATACACGAGGTGCGAACAGCGGCGTGGTACACCTCGCGCAGAGTGGCAACCAGGACATCGTTACCTGGGATCACGTAGGCTATTACGACTCTCACGATAATCTGCTGAACACGTTCCAGCTTATTCTTCGCGGACCGGGCTACGACGTTCCTTCAGGAGAAGGCCAGATCGGGTTCTTCTATACGACCATGCAATGGGATTCGACGGATACCAGCACGGTGGCTGCGATCGGATTCGGCGATGGAGCCGGCAACAGCCAGGTGCTGCAGGGTTCGATTCAACCCGGAACTGCCGCATTGGTCCAAAATCACCACATCTGGTTCAGCCTGGACGGTGGCACTATCACACCTGTGACCCCCGGCACCCCGAGCGGCCCCGATACTCCTCCCACTTCGGTTACGCCCGAGCCCGGATCCACTTCACTGATCATGGCGGGCCTCGGTGGATTGGTGTTCCTCGGCCGACGAAAATTCCGCCGCGCTCCGCAAACAAACTAATACTGCCCTTCACACTTGAAGAGACCTGAACGCGCGGTCAGGTCTCTTTTCATTTGAGTTCAATCCGATTCGTACAATCTGATTGTTGCCGAATAGTTTGGAACAATAAGCAAATCCCGGAACGTCTAAGCACCCTAACCTGCCGGAACGGCTGCGCTTTCCGAACGGGTCACAGGAGTTCTGCACCCCCCGCCTTGAAGTGCTTCTTCCGATTACGTTACGATCTTTCCATCACCCGGAACCGAATCTACCGGAGGCAAGCTGCCTGATGAAACTACTGCCGAACCTGTGCGCATCTCTTGTCGTTGCGCTGTTGCTGCTGCTGCCCGATTCTCTCCTCGCAGCAACACAAAGCTTCAACGTTCCCGTTACGTACTACAAGTTGCCGAACGGCCTTCGAGTGATCCTCTCGCCGGATCCGTCGGCTCCCACGGTTGCAACCGCTGTTTATTACCGGATCGGATTTCGGATCGAACCAAAAGACCGGACTGGATTCGCCCACCTGTTCGAGCACATGATGTTCCAGGGATCCCAGAACCTGGGCAAGATGGAGTTCGTCAAGCTTGTCGAGCAAAACGGAGGGATCCTCAACGGTTCGACGCGGTTTGATTTTACGAACTACTTCGAGATCCTGCCGGCCAACAAGCTGGAGACCGCGTTATGGGCGGAGGCGGATCGCATGAAGGGTCTTGCCGTCACGGAGGAGAATCTCAAAAACCAGCAGGGCGTGGTTGGAAATGAAGTGAAGGTAAACGTTCTGAATAGCCCGTATGGCGGCTTCCCCTGGCTCTGGATGCCGCAGTATGCGAATCAGAACTGGTACAACGCGCACAACTTCTATGGGGACCTAAAGGACATCGAAGCAGCAACCCTCGGAGAGGTTCAATCCTTCTTTAAGACATACTACGCGCCCAACAACGCTGCTCTGGCGATCGTTGGAGATTTCGACCCGCAGCAAGCAAAGGCATACGTGCAAAAGTATTTCTCCGCGATTCCGAAGTCGAACGTGCCGGCGTTGCCCGACCTTTCCGAGCCTAAGCAGGACAAGGAGCGTGTTGTTTCCCGTAAGGACGCCCTTGCGACTCGACCTGGATTGGCGTTCGCCTACCACGTGCCGAAGCGAAACACTCCGGAATACTATGCCATGGGTTTGCTGGATCAATTGCTGGTAACCGGCAATGACAGTCTTCTCTATCAAGAGTTGGTCAAGAAGCGGGGTTATGCCGGGTCCGTGTCAGGCGCGATCAATGAATTGGGCAATATGTTCAACTACGACGGCCCCATGCTCTGGACAGTCTCCCTGATTCACGACCCGAACGTAACGACAGAACAGATCATGTCGGCCGTGGATGGCGTGATCGAGCCCCTTCGATCGAAAGAAATCGATCAAACACTCCTGAGAAGAAGCATGACTAAATTACGCTCGAGCTTGTATAACTCGATGACCGAGTTCGCCGGTTTTGGGCGCGCGGACCTGCTTGCCTCTTTCGCGCTCTTTGACGACAATCCGCAGCGCATTAACGACTTGGAAGCGAAGTTCCGTGAAGTGACTCCCGAACTCATCAAGAAGACGGCAGCGGAATACCTGGCGAGAACGAACCGTACGGTGCTACAGCTAGAGCCGGGTGCAAGTCCAACCGGCAGTGCAAACACGCAGGGAGGGGGCAAGTGAAATCGATTCTAAGCTGGGCACTTCTGGCTGTATTCGCGTGCTGCGGCAACGGCAAAGAGACTCCTCCGCCCGGCACTGCGCCGAAACCCTTCAAATTAGCCGTCACTGACGACTTCACACTGCCGAATGGCTTGAAAGTAACCCTCGCGCCTTACGGTGTAGTACCGAAGGTGTCGGTCCGAGCTTATGTCGATGCCGGTCGTTTGCGCGAAGCGGCAGGGAAAACCTGGCTGGCAAGTCTGACTGCTCAGTTCTTGAAGGAGGGAACGAAGAACCGATCAGCTGAGCAAATCGCTCAACAGGCGGCGGACATGGGCGGCAGTCTGCAACTGACGGCCGGTGACGAGTCGGTGATTGCAGGGGGCGCCGTCCTCTCGGAAAACGGCTCACAATTCGTTGCTCTCCTCGCCGATGTTCTCGAAGAGGCGAGTCTGCCGCAGTCCGAACTCGCGAGGTTGAAAGCAGATCTCATTCGGCAGTTGAATGTCACGAGATCGCAACCGAAGGCGTTGGCGCGGGAACGGTTCTTTCAGACGATGTTTCCCGATCAGCCATACGGGCGCCTTTATCCGTCGAAGGAGGCTCTTTCCGGGTACACCTTAGAAGACGTCCGCAGCTTCTTCGATACGAACTATGCGGCCTCCCGGACTCACCTGTACGTAGTCGGGAAGTTTGAAAGCAACATCAAAGACGCGATCAAGCAGGCATTTACACGATGGAAATCCGGCACGGCAGCACCACTTCCTCCCGCCAAACCGGTGAGTCAGTATTCTCTGGAACAGATCGAACGTCCGGGAGCGGCCCAATCTACGATTTATGCGGGATTGCCTGTTGCCGGTCCGAAGAGTCCGGATTACATCACGCTTGATGTGATGGATTCACTACTCGGCAGTGCCTTCATGTCTCGAATCACCTCCAACATTCGGGAAGCCAAGGGTTACAGCTACTCTCCCTCCAGCATCTTAGGCGAGGCTGGGCATCAATCGTATTGGGTAGAAACTGCTGACGTCACGACGGCCGTGACTGGGCCTTCTCTGCGGGAAATCTTTGGGGAAGTGAACCGCTTGCGAAAAGAGGCTCCTTCCGAGCAGGAACTGCAGGGTATCCGGAACTACCTTTCAGGGGTATTTGTGTTGAAGAACACGATCAGCCCCGACGCGATCATCACCCAGCTACACTGGGTTGATTCGCAGGAACTGGACCGATCCTTCCTGTCAGGGTATGTCCAGAAGGTGAATGCGGTTGGACCGCAGGATATCCAACGTGTTGCAGAGGCCTACATCAACCCTGCCAAAATGACGGTCGTGGTCGTTGGCGATAAGTCGAAGATTTCCGACCAGCTGAAGGCGTTTGAGACCGCTCCGTAACGTTGGGGCTAGGGAACGAGTCAGCCGTGTGATCCGCAAAGCCGCCGTAGGGAACGGAACAAGCTGCCCAATGTATGGGTCTGGGGTTTAGGTCACAGAAGCGCTTTCACAGTTGCAACAGATTGAAGAAAAAGATTGTCCCGGGTCAGAAAGCTTTCACGCTTAATAAATTAAAAGGGAAGAGGTGCCGCAGAGACGTTCTTTGCCGGATATCGTGGCAGGCGTTTCGCGCAATCGTGTCGAGATTTCCCCGTTCGACCTTCAACCTCTTCCCACCTGTATTCCAGAACCGAGCTTTCCAGCGTAAGATGTTTGGAACATTGTCTTGTCGCCGGTGGGTACGGGAATCCATCTAAGTCGGACAACACGCCCGGTGGTAGAGGACTCAGAGCGCGACGATGCTGCTCACCTGGTTGACTCCCTTAGGCTGTTGAGGCAAACGCGCAGGCCGATTTGACCGCGCTCACGAACTCGTCATAGCTATTCGGCTTCACGATGAACTCGCTGGCGCCGAGCGCCAGACACTTGGCCCTATCGGCGTCAAGCTTCGAGGACGAAAAAACCACCACAGGAATCTCCCGAAAGGAATCGTTTGCCTGCATGGCGGCGAGCAATTCCGGGCCAGTCATCCGGGGTAGGTTCATATCCAGCAGTATCAAGCTGGGCTTGAGTGCATCTTTATATCGGCCGCTTCGATTCAGGAAGTCCAACGCATCTTTCCCGTCTACCGTGCGCTCCAACTCCAACTCAGACCCGAAATCCCGGAAAGCGTGGCGAATGAGGGCATAGGCCGCAGCGTCATCCTCGACGCTTAAAACGAGTCTTCTGACACTCATTTTCGCCATCCCCCTCTTTCCCGAACATCAGGGTTAATCGCTGGCACCCACACCTACAAGAGCGTGAATAGAGCTCATTCAGGGACATCCCGCTGGGCCTGCACTATAATCTGTGTGATATGGAACAAAGTGGCGCTGCTGTTCAGCTCCTCGAGAGCCGAACCGGACAGCGGGCGTCCTCTCCGAAGCTATTCTTCGATCGCCTTTACAGAGAACTGCATGGGAGGGCGAGGCAGATACTCCGTGCCCGACACAGGCTCGATCCTATGAGCCCGACTAGTCTGGTTCACGACGCGTTCCTGCGATTGGAAGCTTCAGAAAGCGTCGACATCAATGACGACCAACACTTCCTCTCCCTGGCATCCATGGTTATGCGGCGGATGATCATCGATCGGGCCAGGAGGATCCGTTCCCAGCGGCACGGAAGTGGCAACACCCACGAGCCAATCCGATCTGACCACATCCAGCTGAATCGTGATCCGGACGAACTCATCGCCATTGACCAAGCGCTCGACCGCATAGCGATTAACAAGCCGCGAGCAGCGAAAGTCGGGGAACTTCTGGTATTCGCCGGCGTCGGCGTGCAGGAAACGGCAGCTCTGCTCAACCTGAGCCGCAAAACGATCAAAAGGGATATCGAGGACCTAGCGGTTGAATTGCACTTGCTTGGCTATGGAAAACAAGAGACCACTGTCGAACTCACCTGAACAGTGCTTAGTCTCGCCTCCCGATGACTCTGATTCACAGAGTTGGGACCTAGCATCGACCGCATTCATACCTGATGCGTTACGAGCCGCCGTTAAGCTCGACCGGCAGCCCGAACGGATCGGTCGCTACCGGATCGTTCGCATGCTGGGCCAAGGCGGCATGGGTATCGTCTACGAAGCCGAGCAGGATCGTCCTCATCGCACAGTCGCGCTAAAAGTGATCCAGCCAGGATTCGCTGGACCCAATTTGTTGAGGCGTTTCGAGCTCGAAGCCGAAGCGCTCGGCCGACTGCAGCATCCTGGAATCGCTCAGATCTTTGAGGCGGGCATTGCTGATAGCGGCTACGGGCTGCAGCCCTATTTCGCCATGGAACTCATCCACGGCGAACCCCTCGTGCAGTATGCCGAACGTCACAGGCTGAATGTGCGGCAACGGTTGGAACTGATGGCCAGAATCTGTGAAGCTGTCCAACACGCCCATCAACGTGGCATCATTCACCGGGATTTGAAGCCGGCGAACATCCTGGTGGAGGCGAGTGGGCAGCCTAGAGTTCTTGATTTCGGAGTAGCCCGGATAGCGGACGGCGATGCACAAGCGACACGCCAGACGGAGGTCGGGCAGATCGTTGGGACTCTAGCTTATATGAGCCCTGAGCAGCTGCTCGGAGATCCGCTGGACGTGGATACCCGCAGCGATTTGTACTCGCTCGGGGTGATCTTATTCGAGCTACTGGCGGGGCGTCTGCCTTACAGGATTCCTGGTCAACTGCACGAGACCGCGCGGGTCATACGGGACACCAATCCTACACGGCTTGGTTCGGTGAACCGCGATTGTCGAGGTGATATCGAGACTATCGTCGGCAAGTCGCTCGCGAAGGAGAAAACACGGCGATACGCGTCGGCCGCAGGAATGGCCGGTGACATACGACGATATCTCAAGAACGAGCCCATCATTGCTCGACCGCCGAGCACTTTATACCAACTGCAAAAGTTGGCGCGTCGCCACAAGGGATCGGTTGTTGCCATAGTGGCAGTGTTCCTCGCACTTGCGGCGGGAATCGTCGCAAGTACCCGGGAGGCAATGCGGGCCCGCACGGCGGAGCGGATAGCTATCGCCGAACGGAATCGAGCCGATACTGAATCGGCCACGGCGAAGGCAATCAATGATTTTCTTCGAGAGGATGTGTTAGCTCAGGCGAGTTCCAAATCACAAGCTAAGTCGGACACGAACCCTGATCCGGACCTTAAGGTGCGAACCGCGTTGGACCGGGCCGCGAAGCGAATCGAAAATAAGTTCCACAACCAACCTGCAGTCGAGGCTTCGATTCGAGAAACCGTTGCTAATAGCTATGCCGATCTCGGGTTGTATCGCGACGCACAGCACCAGATGGAACGTGCTCTTGATCTGCGGCGCCGCCGTCTCGGTCCCACCCATCCTGACACGCTGAACACCATGAAGCAACTGGCGCGGTACGTGTTATCTCAAGGCAACTATGAACAGGCGGAGGCCTTGTACTCGAGAATCCTACCGGTCGAGTCGCAGGTGCTGGGTGCGGAACATCCCAGAAGGCTGATCACCTTTCAGGAGCTTGGATACCTTTATGTGAACGAAGGCAAATATGCTCAGGCGGAGGCTTTGTTCACAAAGGTCTTGGGGGTGCGTCGCCGGACATTGCGCGCTGACGATCCCCTTATTCTGGCCAGCTTGGAAAGCCTCGCGTTCCTGTACCTGGATGAAGGTGAATACGCGAAGGCTGAGCCGCTCTATGCCGAAGTCGTACAAGGCTGGCGGCGGGTGTCGGGCGACCGGCACCCTGATACGTTAGAAGACATTGTCAATCTGGCGGCCGTGTACCGGAAGGAAGGGAAGTATGCGCAGGCGGAGCAGATGCTTACTGAGGTTGTCGATACTCAGCGTCGTGCGCTGGGACCGGAACATCGGAAAACTCTAAATGGGATGCGAAACCTGGCGGGCCTGTACCGGGATGAGGGCAAGTACGAGGCGTCCGAAAGGCTGGCGACGAAAGCGTTGGACGCGGCGACACGCTTGATGGGTGCTGGGCATCCTCAAACGTTACTCGTGATGGAGGAATTAGCTCTCGTATATAGGAGAGAGCGCAAGAATGCGCAAGCCGAGGTGCTCTACGCGAAGCTCCTGAACCTGGAGGAACGAGCACTCGGCAGAGAACACCCGAAAAGGCTTGCCAGCATGAATGATTTAGCCTTCGTGTGCTTGGCCCGTAGAGAGTATGCGAAGGCCGAACGCCTGGCCGTTACAGCGCTAGGCGCGTATAAGAACGCAGCGACTGAAACCTGGCATCGCTATGAAAGCGAAGTTTTGCTGGGCGCTAGTCTCGCTGGTCAGAACAAGTACTTTGAGGCTGAGCCGATGCTCCTGTCGGGCTATGCCGGAATGATCAAAAGCGGAGCCAAGATCCCTGCCGGCAGCCGATTCAAGGTGACGAATGCTGGATCCTGGATCGTTCGGCTGTACGAGCGTTGGCATCACGACGAGAATGCCAAAGAATGGCGGAAGAAACTGCGCCTCGCCAGCTTGGCTGATTCCGTGCAATAGGCGTAGACGGTCTCGGCATCTTCTTCGACATGGTGGCTGCCGTAAACGGAGGATGTCACTTTGCGTTCAAGGACCAGTAGCAGGGATTGCTACAACGTTGGAAGAATCGCCCCTGCTTATTGCTTCGATAGCCAGCAGCTCAGTGGCATCCGCGACTTGACCAAACGCAGCAACACCATACGTTGAGAGTTTGAACATGGGCCCACTGACAAGTAAATGCCTGCACGGTGAGCAGTACTGGGTGCCAAAGTCAGAAGGTATCTTTTAGACGCGACTTCCGGGATTCGTCTGCCTGGATTGAACGTATCGGCAGCAACTATTCAAGTACTTGCAAGGTTAAGCTTCAAAGATTCTGCAAAAGGTAGGTGGGTCAGACTGGACCTTTCGAATTCAGTTAGCGGCTGAAGAAAGGAAAGGTAACAGGTGACCCGAAAGCAGGATAGCGCGAAAGGAAGAATCGCAGCAGAGGATCTTAGGAAGCTGTTGTCGGAAGACCGGGATCTGCTGAAGGTGATTGTCGAAGAGACGTTACAGCAATTGCTGGAAGCGAGATGGACGAGGCGCTGCAAGCGAGCAAAGGAGAGCGCACCGCGGGCCGGCTCGGATACCGAGCCGGGTATTACAACCGGATGCTGGTGACGCGTGTCGAGCACATCGAGCTGCGGGTGCCGCAAGATCGCCAGGGACGCTTTCGGACAGAGGTTTTCGAGCGGTATCAACGAAGCGAGAAAGCGCTGGTGGCGGCGATGCTCGAGATTTACGTGCAAGGCGTGTCCACACGCAAGGTAAAGACCATCACCGAAGAGCTTTGCGGCCACCAGTTCAGTTCTTCGACGATCGGTCGGATTGTCCAGAAGCTGGATGAAGAACTGGAGCAGTTTGCCAGAAGGCGATTGGAAGAGCCGTATCCGTATCTAATTCTGGATGCCCGCTACGAGAAGGTGCGCGCGGCTGGTGCGGTACGCAGTCAGGCGGTGCTGATCGCGATTGGGATCAACTGGGAAGGACGGCGGAACATACTCGCCGTCGAACTCGCCAGCCGGGGAAGCGTATCCAGTTGGAAGGAGTTGCTGGCCAGCCTGCGGTAGCGGTCGCTGCATGGGGTGGAGTTCGTCGTCAGCGACGATCACGCTGGACTGCAGCGTGCGATTCAGGAGTCGTTACCGGAAGCGGTGTGGCAGCGCTGCTACGTACATTTCCTACGCAACGCGCTCGATTATCTGCCGCGCAAGGCCGATGATGATTGCCTGCAGGAACTGCGCTGGATTTACGATCGGCGCGATGCCCAAGAAGCCCGCCGTGATCTCGCGGCGTGGTTGTTGAAGTGGGGCAAGCGCTACGCCAAGCTCTGTGGCTGGGTGGAGGAGAACATCGAGGAGACACTCAGCTTCTATCGCTTGCCGCGACAACATCACAAAAATCTGAAATCAACCAACATGCTCGAGCGGTTGATGGAAGAAATCAAGCGGCGCACCCTCGTCGTGCGCATCTTCCCGAATTCCGCTGCCTGCCTACGGCTGGTGCGGGCGTTGGCCGCCGAAACTCATGAAAACTGGATCGAGGCCATGCAGTACCTCAATATGGAACCTCTGAAGGAACAGAAGAAAGAAGCGCTGCGCAAACTGGGAGACGCGGCGTGACAGTTTCTACAGGGCTGACCAGGGCAAGGCGCTCCCAAGCCGCCCTCGCCCTGGACCCCCTCCCCGCTTCAAGGTCCAGTCTGACCCAC
>Ga0308175_100000265_pt1 | contig 39749 bp, 36 predicted proteins | sample PhyCR1_3_FD_203893 | JGI IMG/M metagenome (GOLD analysis project Ga0308175, IMG submission 203893) | Soil microbial communities from UC Gill Tract Community Farm, Albany, California, United States - DLSLS.C.R1 | ecosystem: Environmental > Terrestrial > Soil > Agricultural land | place: USA...
ACGGCAGCTGCGGGTTGTCGTCGAACGTCGCCGAGATCTGACCCGTGCTCGGATCCATCACCGCCAGACCCGGCAGCTTGATCACAACCCCCTTCGCACTCGCCACGATGTACACCGCGACCAGCGAGTTGAACGGATTGTCGAACGGCTTCGCCAGATAGACGTTGCCCGTCACCGGCACATCCAACAGCGGCGTGTCGATCGTGACGTCCCCGAGCTTCGAGCTGTCCGGACACGACGGCTCGTCGCCGCTGCTCAACGCGATCTGCGCCGAGCTGCAGGCGCCCAGACCGTCCGCCGAGGAAGGGTTCACCCGAACGCCCTGTGGCAGCGTGACTGTGACCTTTCTGAGGTCCGACTGCGACGCCGGGGTCTCGGGTCTGTCGTCCTGGGGGACCGTCAGGTCGAATGCGAATCCGGACGGCGCCGCCGCCTTCGCGCCGACGGGCGGCTGCGCCTGCAGCACGGGGTCGAACGGCACGGCATCACAGCCCGTGATCCCCAGCGGCGGCCCCCAGTCAGACGGGGCGAACGGGTAGCCCGGAGCAGCATGGGCGGGGATCGTGGCGGACTTGAAGTCGCCGGGGTGCTGCCAGGAGTCCACGCTCATGGTCGTCGTGACGTCGCCGGCGGCACTGCAGGACGTGGGATTGCGGAAGAACGCCTTGCGTGGCGCACCGCTCGGGCACCCCGGACCACCCGCGTAGGGGCTGGGTTGACCGGGGCACGCCCGGTCCGGGGTGTGGCTCGGATCGGACGGCACGCCCCAAAGCGTCACGGTGCTCCCCACGATCGACAGGCCCTGAGGGGTCGAGGCGGTGACGCCGAGCCCGTAGTCGCCGCCGGTCCGAACGTGAGCGTCGAGCACGACGATCGTGCCGACGACGTTGAACGCGAACCGAGCCGGAACCCCGGGCGGCGGAACCATGTTGAAGACGGGCAGCGGACCGATGGTGCCCGCGTTATGCCGTACGAGCGCCAAACCGACCTGCGACGTCGCCGGGCACAGCGGCACGGGCGCGGCGTCGCCGAAGGCGAGCTCCGTCTGCGTGCACTCGCTCAGGCCCGTCGGGTTGCCCACCAGACCGGGCGGCAGCTCGACGGACAGGTCCTTCGCGTCCTCGACCGGTCGCACGTCGCCTACGACGGGGCTCGGATCGGTGTAGGTGTTGAAGTCGATTGACGTGGTGAGCGTGTCGGGATGGCCACCCGCCTGCGTGAGCGGGACGCCGCCCGCCGTCGCGGAGGCATCGAACGCATCGATCCCGAAGACGGGCGTCGCCGACGAGATCGTGACCGGATCGACGGTATGCGCGGCGTCGGTCGCGCCGCCTCCTTCCAAGTCGAATCTCGTCGTGAGGACGCCCGTCGCCCCAAGGCCGACGTCCACTGTGATCGTCAGCGCCTTCTTCAGCACTCCTCCGAAGAAGGGCGTACCCGTGCAGGCCACGACCGTCGTGCCCGTGCAGTCGAACGTGCCGGGATCAAACTCGCTGTTGTCGACGCTGGAAGCCGTCATCCCCGGCGCCAACGTCGCGGTCAACGTAACCGGGCTGCCGTCGGTGATGTCGCTGCTGACGTTGGCCAACTCCAAGTGATAGGTGAGTTGCCCCCCGGCTTGCACCGTCGTGTCCGACACGGAAACCACACGCCAGACCACAGCAGCAGACGCTTGACCAGAACCGCAGAGGAGAGCCGCCGTGGCCGCCACCGCCACGACAAGAGCCAACCACTGTCGTCGAGAAGGTGAGCCTCCTCCACGAGTCTTCGAGACCCCGCGTGTGCGGATGCCATGCCCCTTCGGCATTTCAGCATCGCCCCACGCCGCGGCGTGGCTTCCAATGCGTACCACCGTCACCCACCTCTCCTCTTTCCGGTCCTCCGTCCGACCTCTTTATAGCTGCTGGCGTCTCCAGACGCAAGCCTGCACGAAGGATGGAACCGCCGCTTCCCATCCATGGTCGGATACTCTGCTGTTTTCCGGTGTGCTAAGCTCCGATCTCGGCGCAGAATGCGGCTCAAGCGGCAGAGAGCAGGTTGTGGCCATCTGTTCGGGCCCGAATGACATCGCTTTCCACGCGCGAATCTTGGGGGAAAGGGGGCTTCGCAACACCACGAATCCGGGGCTATCCGGCCCCATCCACCACGCTTCTGCCATAGGCCAGGCTTGAGGCGTGCGTTTCGCATACAACGCCAGCCAGTGCTGGCGGCACAAGAAAGGTTGCTTCGATGCACAAGACGGTAAAGCTGCTCTTTGCCGCATTGACAGCGTCGCTGATACTCGGCGCGCTCGTGAGCAATGCGTCAGCCACCCGGCTCTCCTCAAACAGTCAAACCCTTAGAGCCACGTTCTCCAGCCTCGAATTCAACGGCGAAGGCATCGCGATTATTAGGTGCCCGGTCACGCTCGAAGGCTCGTTCCACTCAAGGACCATTGCAAAAGTCGAAAGGGCCCTAATCGGGGCTGTCACCAGGGCGGTTGTAAAGCAGGAATCTTGCACGAACGGCATAGGCGCCGCCTTCAACGGTACCGAAAGGTACAACGGCACCACCTCCCCCAATACCCTGCCCTGGCACCTCACCTACGAGAGCTTTAGCGGCACACTACCGAACATAAGTGCCGTGAACATCTTACTGAGCAGATTCAGGTTCGGACTCAGAGACAACGCGGGCTTCTGCACTGGCCAATACGGCACGAGCACCGACAACATCACCTCCGCGGCCAATCTCGGCGCAGGCGGAGCAGTTGCCTCACTCGTTCCGATCACCGGCAGAAACACTGCGTCCCTCGCGAGGAGGGACGGCGGCATTGCCTGCCCGAGCGGCAGGATGACAGGGACGGGCTCAGTGACGCAGCTAAACAGCTCCGCCACCGTCAACATCACCCTAATATAGGAACGTCTCACGTCTCACTGCTGGGGGCCGCGGATGCGGCCCCCAGCTTGTTGCTGAATTAGACAGGGGGACACATGCGGAACCGACAGACCGCCCGATGCATCGCGGTAGCGCTTGGCGCTGCGGCCCTGCTGGCAGCTCTTACCAGCCTCGCGTCAGGTGCCAGACTGTCGTCCAGCAGTCAGACTATCAGAGTCACTTTTGCACCTATTGAATTCAACTGGGAAGGAAGCGCCGTCTTCAGGTGCCCGATGACGCTTGAAGGCTCCTTTCACTCGAGGAGTATAGCCAAGGTGGAAAGGGCGCTAATCGGTACCCTCACGAGGGCCAGTATCAACCAGGCGGGCTGCACCAATGGCATATTTGCAGCGTTCAACGGAACCGAAAGGTACAACGGCACCACATCGCCGAATACGCTGCCGTGGCACCTCACATACGAGAGCTTCAAAGGTGTACTACCCAGTATAGAAGCCGTAAACATCTTACTCAGTAGATTCAGGTTCGGCCTCAGAGACAGCTCAGGCCTGTGCACAGGTCAGTACGGCACGTCCACCGACAACATCGCGTCCGCGGCCAATCTCGGCGCAGGCGGAGCCATCACATCATATATTCCGATCACGGGCAGAAACACTGCCACCCTCTCCAGGAGGGATGGCGGCATCGCATGCCCCAACCTCAGGTTGACGGGCACCGGATCGGTGACGGTGCTAGGCGCCGCCACGACCGTCAGCATCACCCTAATATAAGTTTGCGTCATTCGTCCTTGGACCGCGTCGACACGGTCCAAGGACACGATGCGCACTACTTTGCGTGGTTGATCACGAACCGCAACCAAGCAAGGATGGTCGGTCCCCATCGCAACAGGTACGTGCCGACCTTTCGTGCGAGGTCGACGGACTTGCGAGATCTCGGGTGACGAGGATGCAAGGCACTCTCCTGAATTCGTGGAGCGATTTTCCGGTGTCTCGCTGGTTTCCACTCGACGCCCTGCCCAGTCGTGCGCTGTCCGCGCCGAAACGTGCGATGCGTGCTCCGGCCGCTCGACGCGCCGAAAGGCACGAGCAGCACGGGCTCCTGCCAGCCCGCCGACGTGCCGCAACACGCACGCCAAATAGAGCGCGTCGCCCGCGCGCAGACCGGGTACTGATCCGGCCACAAGACGCGGCGAACCGCTCGCCGTAACCGGTCGAGAGGAGACGGAAGATGCTTTGGTTGCTGCTTGGAATCATCCTGCTGATCATTGCGATCGCAGGTGGCGTGGTCATTCACCCGATTCTGTTCGTGATCGCGATCCTCGCGCTCGCCGCGTTCTTCTTCGGCGGCTCGCGCCGCACCGTCTGAGGGACCGCGCGCTCCCCACACCCCGGAGCGCGCCGGCCCGCGCGAGGCGTCAGAGAGCGGCCTCAGGCGCGTGATCCCACGCGGCTGAGGCTGGCCTCCAGCGCGGCCATCAGATCCGGCACCGGCTCGGGCTCCGGCTCGACCTCCGGGATCTCCACCTCGCCCCCGCGCTGCTTTCTTCTGATCAGTCTCAGCAGCCGCTTGCGGTGACAGTCCTCGTAGCGGCTCGGATCGAAGTCGCGCGTCATCGCGTCGATCACCTCCAACGCCTGCTCGACCTCGGCTTTTCTGACCGCGCCTCTGCGCCCAGACGGCACCGCGTCGACGTCTCTCGGATCCCGCAGCTCGCCGGCGAACAGCATCGTCGACAGCGCCAGCAGCCCGTCCCGCTCGCGCACCGCCACCAGCTGCTCGCGCGAGCGCATCACGATCCGCCCGATCGCCACCTGCTCCCCCGCCGCCATCACGTCGCGCAGCAGCCGGTACGCGCGCGTGACGCCCTCGCCGGAGCCCGTCGGCAGCAGGTAGTACGGATGGTCGAAGTGCGCCGGGTCGATCTGCTCGAGCGGGACGAACGCCTCCACCTCGATCGTGCGCGTGCGCGCGGGCGCGGCCGCCGCCAGCTCCTCGTCGCTCAACACCACCAATCTCCCGTCGAGCTCGTAGCCGTGGCCGACCTGCTCCCACGGCACCTCCTTGCCGTCCTTCGCGCAGACCCGCTTGACCTCCAGCCGCTGCCCTCTCTCGTCGACCTCGTGGAAGTGCACGTCCATGTCGCGCACCGCGCTCACGAGCTCGACCGGCACCGCCACGAGGCCGAACGCGAGCGTTCCGCTCCACAGCCCGCGCGCCATCAGCGCCGCGTCCTCGCGCGTCTTCTGGAGCGACCGCCAGCCGCGCGCCGCCGACGTCCGCCGTGCGCCGCCCCGCCGAGGCTCGCCTCCAGCGCCGCCGCCAGATCGTCCGGCGCCTCCGGCTCCTCCACCTCCGGCGGTTCGATCTCCTCCCCCGCGGCCTTGCGTCTGATCAGCCGCATCACGTCCGCCGTGTAGCGGTCTCTGAACGCCCCCGGTCTCCAGTCGGTCGACAGCGTGTCCACCAGCGCCCGCGCCATCTCGACCTCCTTCGCCGACGGCGGTCTCCTCAGCGCCGGCACTCTCAAGTCAGACCGATCCACCACCTCGTCCGCGAAGCGCATCGTGTGCAGCACGAGCGCGCCGCCGCGCGGACGCAGCGCCACGAGCTGCTCGCGCGTGCGCAGCACGAAGCGCCCGATCCCCACCTTCTCCGCCTTCTGCAGCGCCGCCAGCAGCACGCGGTACGCGCGCTCGCCGCCGTCCTGCGCCCCCACGAAGTACGCCCGGTCGTAGAACACCGGGTCGATCTGCTCGTCGGCGACGAAGTGCTCCAGCTCGATCACCTTCGGCCGCGAGCCGCGCGCGGCGGCGATCTCCTCGTCGCTCAAGAGCACCTGCTTGCCGCCGCGCGTCTCGTACGCCTTCAGCGCGCTCGCGCGTCTGACCTCGCGGCCCGAGTCGGCGCCCACCAGCCGGTGCTCGACGCGGCAGCCGTCTCTGAGCCGCACCTCTCTGAAGTGGATGCGTCTGTCCTGCGTGGCGGGGAACAGCTTCACCGGGATCGCGACGTCGCCGAACAGCAGCGTCCCGTTCCAGATCGAGCGCGGTCTTCTGGACGCCATCAGCCCCCGAGCCCTCTCAGTCTCGGCAGTCTCTGTCTCAGCGTCAGCACCTCCGCGAACAGGTCGCCGTGCTCGGCCACGCGCGCCAGCACCGCATCGTGCTCGAAGCGCAGCAGCTCCGGATCGCCGGCGTCCAAGCACGCCTGGACCTCGTCCCAGCTCACCGGCGTCGACACCGTCGGCCGCTCCTTCGCGCGCAGCGAGTAGACCGAGATCGTCGTCTTGTGCTCGTCGTTCTGCGACCAGTCGATCAGCACCTTGCCGTCGCGCTCGCCGCTCTTTCTCTTCATGTCGGAGACGACGAGGTCGGGGCGCTGCGCTTCGAACATCACCGCCACCGCGTGCGCGAACGGCTTCGTCGTCTCGTAGCGCACGCGTCTGTCGTTCAACGGCACGTAGATCTGCATCCCCTTCGAGCCCGACGTCTTCGCGAACGCCCGCAGGCCGAGCTGCTCGAACATCCCGCGCAGCGCCAGTGCGACCTCGCAGCACTCGACGATGCTCGCCGGCGGCCCCGGGTCGAGGTCGAACGCGAGCGTCGCCGGCCGCTCGATCTCGTCGGCTCGCGACAGCGACGGATGCAGCTCGATGTCCGCCAGGTTCGCCAGCCACGCGAGCGTCGGCAGGTCCTGGCAGAGCGTGTACTGGATGTCGCGTCTGCTGTGGCGGCTGTAGACGCTCACCGTCTCGACCCACTCGGGCCGGTGTCTGGGCGACTGCTTCTCGTAGAAGAATCTCCCCTCGACGCCGTCGGGGTAGCGCTTGAGCGTGAGCGGGTGGTCGCGCAGGTGCGGCAGCAGCACCGGCGCGATCGCGACGTAGTACTGCATGAGGTCGCGCTTGGTGAAGCCGGCCTGCGGATAGAGGACCTTGTCGGGGTTGCTGAGTCTGATCGTGCGGCCCTCGACGTCGAGCTCGACGCCGCCGCGCACCGTGCGCTCGGCGGGCACCGCGGACGGCGAGGGCGTCTCGCGCGGCGGCGCCGCCTCGCGCTCGCGCACGACCTGCTCCGCCGGCTTGTCCTCGCGCAGCCCGAGGTAGCGCGGGTGGCGCAGGCGCCCGTCTCTCGTCCACTCGCCGAACTCGATCTCCGCCACCAGCCGCGGCTTGACGAAGTGCGCGCCTCTCGCCGGCTGGCGCCCGCTGAAGGGCGATCTTCTGACCGCGAGCGGCTTGAGCAGCTCGCCGAGGCGGTCGAGCTCCGCCTCGTCGAAGCCGGTGCCGACCTTGCCGGCGTACTTCAGCTCGCCGGACTCGGGGTCGTGGACCCCCAGCTCGAGCGCGCCGAGACGGTTCTGGCGCGCTCTCCTGCCCTCCGTCCAGCCGCCGATCACGAGCTCCTGGCGGCGTGAGTTCTTGATCTTCAGCCAGGAGCCGTCGCGGCGGCCGGGCGCGTAGCGCGAGTCGAGCCGCTTGGCGACGACGCCCTCCAGGCCCTGCTCGGCGGTGGCGGCGAGCAGCGCGGACCCGTGCCCCTCGTGGTGGACCGGCACCCGCCAGTGCTCGCCGTCGAGTCTCAGCTCGGCGAGGCGCCGGCGGCGCTCCGTGTAGGGCAGCTCCATCAGCGAGTGGCCGTCGAGCCACAGCAGGTCGAAGATCGCGTAGGTGACGGGCGCCTGCGTCATCAGCCGTCTGATCGCCGCCTCGCCGCGCTGGTGGATGCGCGGCTGCAGCGCCTGGAAGCTCGGCCTGCCCTGCTCGTCGAACGCGACGATCTCGCCGTCGAGGATCGCGCTGTGCGAGCCGAGCGCGCGGTTCAGCGGGCGCAGCTCCGGATACGCGGCGGAGACCTCGTTGCCGTTGCGCGTGACGAATCTGAGCCGGCCCGGCTGCGAGTGCGCGATCGCGCGCACGCCGTCCCACTTGACCTCGAACGCCCAGCTGTCCTCGTCGGCCGGCATCGTCGAGAGGCGCGCGAGCATCGGCTCCACGAACGGCGGCATCTCCTCGGCGCTCGCGTCCACCGGCGGATCCATGCGGTGGATCATCCAGTCCTTCTCGCTTCTGCCGGCCTTGAACAGCGCGTAGCGGCCGTTGAGCTTCTCGCCCTCGAACGTGACGATCACTCTGTGCGGCAGCCACTTCTCGCACGCGTACGTGCCGCTGTCCCAGATCATCACCTCGCCGGCGCCGTAGCCGGAGGGGATCGTGCCGTGGAAGTCGATGTACTCGAGCGGGTGGTCCTCGACGTGCACCGCCTTGCGGTTTCTTCTCGGGTCATCCGGGATGCCGTTCGGGATCGCCCACGAGGCGAGCACGCCGTCGCGCTCCAGCCGCAGGTCCCAGTGCAACCGCCGCGCGTGGTGCTCGTGCACGACGAAGCGGCCGCCGGGCTCGGCGGGGGCGGCGCCGTCGCCGCGCGGCTCAGGCGTCTCGTCGAAGCGGCGCTTGCGGCGGTACTCGGTCAGTGCTCTTGGCATGTGGCGGGAAGCTACCCGGAAGCGGAGGGGCCGCATCGCCGAGGCGCCTCGCTCCGCAGCGCCAACAATCGGTGCGACAGCCCATTAAGCCCGGCGCCGTCGGTAGAATCGGAGCTGCCCGGACCGTGCATGCGGCCCGCAACAGAACAGGGGGAACGAGATGTCACCTCGACGGCACTTACGCTGCATCGCGCTCGCACTCGGCACGGCGATCGTGCTCGCGGCCACCACCGGCATCGCCTCCTCCAGGACGCTGTCTTCCAACAGCCAGACGTTCAGAGCCACATTTGCCGTCCTCGAATTCTTCGGCGAAGGCATCGGATTCATAGACTGTCCTACAACACTCGAAGGTTCTTTCCATTCGAGGACAATCACTAAGACCGCAAGGATGCTAATCGGCGCGATCACCGAGGCCAGAATCAAGCAGAACTCCTGCACGAACGGCACGGTCTCAACCTTTGACGGGGCCGAATCCTACAACGGCACGACGCCGCCCAACACCCTGCCGTGGCATGTCACCTACGAGAGCTTCACAGGCTCACTACCGAGCATAGAAGCGGTGAACATGTTAGTCAGCAGATTCAGGCTGGGCATCAGCACCAGCGCCGGGGTCTGCATCGGCCAGTACGGTGGCTCATCTGACAACGTAACTTATGCTGCAACCCTCGGCGCAGGCGGTGCCATCACCTCGCTTAGATACATCGCAGGCAGAAACGACATCAGGCTCATAAGGAGGGACGGTGGCCTCGTCTGCCCCAATGTCAGGATCGGAGGGTCTGCATCGGTAACACAACTAAACAGCTCCGCGAGTGTCAGGATCACCCTAATATAGAACGAGCGGATGGCGCCGTCCCAGCGGGTGGCGGTCTCGGCGCCGGCCCAGTGTAGCGGGCCGATCGGGGCGCGCAGCGCGGGCCGTAGGCGGTCCACGTGTTCGGCGGCAGGAAGGCGCCGTAGCAGCCGCGCGTGAACTCCTCCGCCCGACCAGTCCTTGTCGACGTAGTCGCGCGGGCGGGCGGCGGCGCTCGCCCGGCTCAGCGCGCACCACGCCGCCCTCGAGGAAGCCGAGCAGCACGCCGGGCAATCCGTCCGGCGGCGAGTTGTCGTAGACGACCTTAACCGGCCCGACGTCGCTCGTCGCCTGGCCCGACAGGCCCGCCGCGCGCCAGAACGGCTTGTCGGAGATCGCCATGCACTTGATGACCGAGCCGTTCGGCATCCGCTGCGTGAGTTGGTTCGCGGTCGGCCGGATCGCGCCGGCGTAAGAGCCGATCCGCCCCTGGTGCTCGAAGAGGTTGCGCCCGGGCCGTGTAGGTGCCGAACGTCTCCAGGCCCAGCTCGGCGATCAGCGCGAGCGCGTGCTCCTGCGTCGGCCCGACCCATTGGCCGCCGATCTCGACGACCTTGCCGTCGCCGATCTCGTGGTTGAGCACGCGTCCGCCGACGCGCTCGCGCGCCTCCAGCACCACGACCTTGACGCCGGCGCGCCGCAGCGCCCGCGCGGCGGTCAGTCCGGCCAGGCCGGCCCCCACCACGACGACGTCGGCCGTGCTCCGTCATGAGCCGACCCTAGCCGGCGCGGATCCGGCAGGGCGTGGCTACGGTGAGACCCGTGAACGTCCTGATCGCCGTCGACATGGAGGGGATCGCCGGCATCGACGCGGCCGGCGACTGCCTGCCCGCGCATCCGTCCGCGTACGCGCGCGGCCGGCGGTTGATGACGGACGAGACGCTCGTCGCGATCGACGCGCTGCGCGCCGGCGGCGCGGGGCGGATCGTCGTCGGCGACTGGCACATGGTCGGCACGAACGTCGAGCGCGAGCGGATGCCGGCGGGCGTCGAGGTGCGCCCGATCGCCGACCTCGCGCTCACGGCATCGGATCCCTCCTTCACGGCCGCCGCCGGCGGGCCGCTCGACGCGGTCCTGCTGCTCGGCCATCACGCCAGCACGCCGAACCCGCGAGGCTTCTGCTCGCACACCTTCATCTGGGAGATGGAGGTGCTGCTCGACGGCGCGTCGCTCAGCGAGGTGCGCGTGTACGCGCAGGGCCTTGCGGCCGAGAGGATCCCCGTGCTGGTCGCAAGCGGCGACCGCTGGATGCTCGAGGAGCTCGACGCCGGCGAGCTTGGCGGCGCGCGACTGGTCGAGAACAAGGTCGGGCAGGGACGCGCCCGCGCAAGCTCGCGCGCGCTCGAACAGACCCGCGGCGAGCTGACCGACGCGATCGCGGCCGCCCTCGGCGATGGCGCACCGTCCTGGGCGCCGCCGCCCGCGCGCCGCTACCCGGCCGAGCTGGAGATCCGCCTGGAGGGCGAGCAGCTCGTGCGCACGACCGTCTCCGAGCCGGGGGACCTGCTGCGCACGGTTGCGCAGGTCTTCCGCACGAGCGGCGCCGCGCGCGAGTACCGCCAGCTCGCACAGCTGTTCCCGGCCGGCGACCGCTCGCGCCTGCAGCGTCTGCACCGCCGCCTCGGCGGCACGCTGGCGACGCCGACGATGCTCGGCAAGGAGCGCCGCTGGCTCGCTCAGGCGGCGTCGAGCGACAGCGACCGTCTCGAGAAGGAAGCTCGATAGAAGAAGCTCAAAGAAAACAACCAAAGAGAATTCTTTTTATTTTGGTTGTAAACTTCTCGGCCATGTCCATGCCGCGTCCGATCGACGCCTTCGTCGGCCGAAGTACCGAGCTCGGGCTGCTTGACAGAGCGCTCAGACGTGTCAGACGCACCGGTCGGGGGACGATGCTCTCCCTGCGCGGCCGCCGTCGCGTCGGCAAGAGCCGCCTCGTGGAGGAGTTCATCGCAGGAACCGGCTGTCGGTCGATCTTCTTCACCGCCGTCCAAGGCCCGGGCGCCGCGGAGCTCGAACGCTTCCTCGACGCGGTCGCCCGCTCCGACGCCCCGGCCGGCGATGACGTGCGCGCGGGCGCGACGGCGCGCACGTGGGAGGCGGCTCTCGCTCTTGCCGTGCGCGGCGCCACGCGCAACGAGCCGGTCGTGCTCGTGATCGACGAGTTGCCATACCTCACCGCGCAGGACCCGACGATGGAAGCCACGCTCCAGCTCGCATGGGACCGCGTCTTCCAGCGTGAGCCCGTGCTCGTGATCCTGATTGGCTCTGACCGCGCCACGATGGAGGCCCTCACTCAGGAGGGACGCCCCCTTTACGACCGCCTGCGCGAGCTGGTCGTCAAGCCGCTCGACCCGGCGACCGTCGGGGAGATGCTCGGCCTGTCCGCGGCGGACGCACTCGACGCGTACGCCGTGATCGGCGGGTTCCCCGTGCTGGCGCTGGAGTGGGGACGCGGCCGCACGCTCACCGACTACCTCGACGACGCACTCACCGACCCCAGCTCATTCCTCGTCATCAGCGCCGAGCGCTCGCTTGCCGCAGAGTTCCCTGCCGACCTGCAAGCGCGCCTCGTCCTGTCTGCCATCGGCGCCGACGCCCGCGCCCACAAGGCGATCCTTACGCGCACCGGCCTACCGCAGTCGTCGGTCGACCGCGCGCTCGGCGCACTGGTCGACAAGGGCGTCGTCGAGCGCCTCACCCCGTATTCGGCCAGAGCGTCACCGAAGATCCGCCAGTACGTCGTCGCGGATCCTTACCTGCGCTTTTGGCTGCGCTTCGTCGGCCCCGCGACGGACGTGATCGAGCGCGGTCGCGGCGAGCTCGCCGTCGCCGACGTGCAGCGCGACTGGTCGGCCTTCCGCGGCCGGGCGATCGAGCCGATCGTGCGTCAAGCGATCGAGCTGGCACTGCCGCAGAGACGCTTTGGCTCCGCCCGCCACGTCGGCGCGTATTGGAATCGCACGAGCACCGTCGAAGTGGACCTGGTCGGCGGCGACACGCTCCCGCAGGCTAAGCGGATCGCGTTCGTCGGGTCGATCAAGTGGCGCGAGGCGCAGCCGTTCCGGCGGGCAGACGCCGCCCTGCTCGCCACCCAGCGGGCGGCGGTCCCCGGTGCCGACGCCGACACGCTGCTGCTCGGCGTCTCGCGCAACGGCTTCGACGCAGACGCCGCCCTCGATCTGCGTCTCACTCCGGAGGACCTTCTCGCGGCGCACCGCTGAGCCGCAACTCACACCACGCTCAGCACCAGCAGCGCCCCGACCGACAGCGCCACGAGCGCCAGCACGAGGCCGGTCGCGAGCTTGTCCCAGCGGCCGAGCGCGTGGTCGCCCATCAGCTCGCGGTCCGCGGCGAGCGAGCGCAGGAACGGCAGGATCGCCAGCAGCAGGACGGCATTGAGCGCCTGCGACAGGAACAGGACCGGCACGAGCGAGATGCCGGGAATCAGCACGATCGCGGCGGCGACCGCCATGCTCGCCAGGTAGGCGCCGTAGAAGACGGGCGCCTCGCGGAAGCTGTCGTTGAGGTCGGCCGGACGCTCCGCCGATTCCGCCACCGAATACGCCGTCGAGAGCGGCACGACCGCCGCCGCCAGCAGGCCCGCGCCGACCAGCCCGAGCCCGAACAGCACGTGCGCGGCCGAGCCGGCGAGCGGCTCGAGCGCGCGCGCCGCGTCGCTCGCGTCCTTCACGCTCACCCCCTGCGCGTGCAGCGTCGCCGCGCACGAGACGACCACGAAGAAGCCGATCACGCCGGTCAGCAGCGCGCCCGTGATCACGTCGACGCGCTCGAAGCCGAGGTCGCGCACGCTCAGCCGCTTGTCGACCGCGTAGGACTGCATGAACGCGAGCCCCCACGGCGCGAGCGTCGTGCCGAGCGTCGCGACGACGACGAGCAATCCATGGCGCGTGCCCGGCAGCCGCGGCACGACGAGTCCGTGCGCGGCCGCGCCCCAGTCGGGATGCGCGAGCACGCCCGAGATCAGGTACGCCGCGAAGATCGACGACAGCGCCAGCAGCACGTGCTCGACGCCGCGGAACGAGCCGCGCAGCATCACGAGCGTCACGGCAGTCGCCGCGAGCGGGACCGACACGTAGCGGCTCGTGCCGGCGAGCACGTCCATGCCGGCCGCGATGCCCGCCAGCTCGGCGCAGATCGTGCCGACGTTCGCGACCACGAGCGCCGTGATCGCGAAGCCGGCGGCGCGCGGCCCGCGCCGCTCGCGCACGAGCCGCATCAGCCCCTTGCCGGTGACGACGCCGGTGCGCGCCGCCAGCTCGTGGTAGACGACGAGCGCGGCGGTCGAGAGCGCGAGCACCCACAGCAGCTCGTAGCCGTAGTCGGCGCCGAGGATCGAGTACGTCGTGATGCCGGCGGGATCGTCGTCGGACAGCCCGGCGAGCAGGCCCGGCCCGACGACCGCCAACAGCGCGAGCCAGCGGATGCGATGTCCGCGCCGCCGCGCGAGCGCGCGATGCGGGTGGCGGATCGCCAGATGCGGCGGATGCGGTCGGCGGGGGCGGCGAGCGGCCATGCTTCGCGCATGTTCCCCGGCGGGTCGGCCGGTAGCGTCCCGCCCGTGCTCCTGATCGCGCCGGACTCGTTCAAGGGGACGTTCTCCGCACCTGCCGTCGCGGCGGCGATCGCGCGCGGGGCGCGCGCCGCCGGCGCGGAGTGCGACCTGTGTCCGGCGGCCGACGGCGGCGAGGGCACGCTGTCCGTGCTGCTCGACGCGCTCGGCGGCACGACCGCCGAGGCGGCCGCGCACGACCCGCTCGGCCGCCCGCTGCGCGCGCAGCTCGGCTGGCTCGACGACGGCGCGACCGCGGTCGTCGAGACCGCCGCCGCATCGGGCCTGGCGCTGCTCGCGCCGCACGAGCGCGATCCCGAGGCCGCCTCGACGCGCGGCACGGGCGAGCTGATCGCGGTCGCCGCCGCGGCCGGCGCGCGGCGGATCGTCGTCGGCGCCGGCGGCAGCGCGACGGTCGACGGCGGCGCCGGCGCGCTCGCGGCGATCGCCGACGGCGGCGGGCTGCGCGGCGCCGAGCTGCTCGTGCTGTGCGACGTCGCGACGCCGTTCGAGCAGGCCGCGCGCGTGTACGGGCCGCAGAAGGGCGCGGACGCCGCGGCCGTCGAGCGCCTGAGCGCCCGCCTGCACGCGCAGGCGGCAGCGCTCCCGCGCGATCCGCGCGGCGTGCCGATGAGCGGCGCGGCCGGCGGTCTCTCCGGCGCGCTGTGGGCGGCCCACGGCGCCCGCCTCGAAGCCGGCGCCGCCTGGGTGCTCGACCGGCTCGGCTTCGACGCGCGCCTCGCGCGCGCCGACGCGGTCGTGACCGGCGAGGGCCGGCTCGACGCGCAGACGCGCGAGGGGAAGCTGGTCGGCGAGATCGCCGCCCGCTGCCGCCGCGCCGGCGTGCCGCTGCACGTCGTCGCAGGCCGGGTCGCGCTCGACGGCGCCGGCCTCGCCGCGCTCGGCATCGCCTCCGCGCACGCCGCGCCGGACGCCGCGGCAATGGTCGCGGCAGGCCGCACCGTCGCCGCGCGCGTCGGCTAGGCTGGCGCTCATGGCAAGCGCCGGTCCGAGGGGGACGGCGGTCGCGCTGCCAGCGCCGCGCGCCCGTGCCGTCGACGCGCAGCCGTCCGACGCCGCGACGGCCGCTTGGGCGTGGGCGCTTCCGTGCGCGGCGGTCACGGCGGCGCTGGTCGCGTGGCTGGGCCCGCCGCTCTCGCACGTGCTCTACCCCGGCAGGCCGCTGCCGGTGCTGCCGACGGTCGAAGCGAACCCCGAGCCGGTCGAGGACACGCGCTACCTGCTGTCGCTGCTCGGCCCGATCCTGCTCGCCGTCGCGCTGCTGCCGGCCGCCCCGCGGCTGGCCCGCTCGCAACGCGCCGGCCGCGCGCTCGCGCTGGCGGCGCAGGCGCTCGGGCTCGCGGCGATCGTCCTGTGCGTCGTGCGCCAGTTCGGCCCGAGCTGGCGGATCGAATTCTTCACCGTCGGACAGCTGGTCGGGGCCGCTGCGCTGACGGGCGCGCTCGTGCTGGCCGCACGGCGCGGCTGGCTGTCGGGCTGGCGCTTCGAGCCGCGCTGGCTCGCGCTCGCGGCGCCCGCGCTGGCGCTCGTCCTCACCGCCCTCTGGTTCCTCTCCTACCTGCAGACGGCGCAGACGATCTGCACGTACGGCGACTGCTACAACACCGCCTTCATGGCGGACGAGACGTTCGCCGTGCTGAACGGGCTCACGCCGCTCGTGAACCACACCGCCGCGTACGGCTCGCTGTGGCCGTTCGTGTTCGCGCCGATCATGGCGCTCGCCGGCAAGACGCTGTTCGTGTGGTCGCTGCTGATGTGGGCGCTGACCGTCGCGATGCTGCTCGCGCTGTTCGGCGTGCTGCGGCGCGTGACGCGCAGCTCGCTCGCAGCGCTCGCGCTGTACCTGCCGGTGATGGTGTTCACCTGGTACGCCGCCTCGCGCGACGTCCACAATCCGATAGAGATCTACCAGCAGGTGCCGATGCGCACGGCGGGGCCGTTCCTGCTCGCGTACGTGGCGGCGCGGCGGCTGGAGCGCGTCGCGCGCGGCGCGCCGGCGGCGATCTGGCCGCTCGGCCTCGCCGCCGGGCTCGTCGCGCTCAACAACGCCGACTTCGGGCTCGCCGCGCTCGGCGCGACGGTCGCCGCGCTGCTGTGGAGCGACCCGCCGCGCACCCGCCGGGCGCTCGGGCGCCTCGCCGGACAGCTCGCGCTCGGACTGCTCGCGGCGTACGCGCTCGTCGCGCTCGTCGCGCTGATCCGCGCGGGGGCGCTGCCGAACCCGGCGAAGGCGGTCGCGTTCGCGAGGCTCTACACGCGCGCGGGCGTCGGCGTGTGGCCGCTACTGCGGCTGTTCGGACTGCCGCTCGCGATCTACCTCACGTACGCGGCGGCGATCGGCGTCGCGAGCGTGCGCGCGCTGCGCGGGGCGGAGAACCGCACGCTCACCGGCATGCTCGCGTGGAGCGGCATCTTCGGGCTCGGCTCGGCCGCCTACTACATGGGCGCCTCGACGATATTGGCGATCGCGACGCTGTTCCCCGCCTGGGGCCTGTGCCTCGCGCTGCTGGCGGTCGTCGCGATCCAGCAGATCGCAGCACGGCGCGACCGCCTCCCCGGCCTGCCGGCGCTCGCGGCGCTGTTCGGCTTCGCGCTGATCGCGACGTTCCTCGCGATGCCGCCGGCGCGATTGATGCCGTGGACGCAGGTGCAGCGGATCGAAAGCGAACCGATCTACGCGCCGCCCGACGCCGAACCGATGGAGCGGCCGGCCGACCCCGCGTTCCGCGCGTTCGTCGCCTCGACGCCGGAAGCGAACGGCCGCTTCACGATCCGCCGCGGCGCGCCCGTCGCGTTCTTCACCGCGACCGGGCACCTGCTCGCGGACGCGTACGGCATCAGGGACGTCGTGCCCTACACGGGCCGCTCGGTCTTCACGAGGGCGCAGTTCGACGACGCGCTCGACGCGCTGCATGCGGCCGGCGGCAGCACCGTGCTGGTGCCGTCGCTGATACTGCCGCGCATCGCGGCGCTGCTCGCCGCGCGCGGCTTCCGCGTGCAGACCACGAGCGGCTGGAGAGCGGGCGTCCCGGGCCGGACCGTGCCGGCGGAAACGCTCGTCGTCCACAGCGCCGACATCTACCCGAACGAACTTACGAAGTGGGTCGACGGGCGCGCGCTGCGCTCAGACTGAGGCCGCGTCGCCGGCGCTGGCGCGCACGCGGCGCAGGATCTCGGTGAGCGCGACGAGCTCCTGCTCGCGCAGCGGGGCCGTGCCGAACTGCTCCTTGTTCAACAGCGCGGTCGCCTCGGCGGCGACCTGGCGCCCGCGCTCGGTGATCGCCACGAGCGTCGTGCTCCGCCCCGGCGGTCCCGCCGCGCGCGTCGCGTAGCCGTGCCGCTCGAGCGCGTCGACGATGTCCGCCGCGCCCGTCGGATGCGTCTGCAGCCGCGCGCCGACCTTCGCCAGCGACAGCGACCCGCGCCGGCTGAGGAACAGCAGCATCAGCGCCTCGTAGCGCTCCATCGTCAACGCGAACGGCGCGAGTACGTCGTTCACGCGCGCCGTGAGGATCTGGCCGGTCCGCACGATCGAGGCGACCGCCGCGAGCGGGGGCACGGAATCCGTCCCCCACCGTCTGCGCCACTGGCGGCCGGCTTCCTCGATCGGATCAAGACGGGTCGGCGCGAACACCGCCGCCAGGATGTCATGTGCGGCCCGCTCAGGCCGCCGCTTCGCGCTTCTGCGTCAGATAACGCACCACCCACTCCCGCGACTGCGCGTCGCGCTGATGGCGCAGGGGCGGCTCGCCGACCGGGACGCCGCTGAAGCCGCAGAAGCCGAGCACCTGCTCGACCGCCGCGTGCGGGTCGGCTTCGATCGACTCGTAGGCGAGCTCGAGCGGGCGCCCGGGTCCCGCCGGCATCGCCTCGAACCATGCGCGCCACGCCGCCTCGTCGGCCTCCAGCCGTCGCACGAGGTGATCGATCGCGCCGAAGTGGTAGACCGCCTCGTGTGTGCGGCTGGGCGCATCGACCTCGGCGCGCCAGCGCCGCGTCTGCACCGCCCGCCACAGCGAGACGGCTTGCGAGACTTTGTCAGCGCGCGTGATCAACACGAACCGCACATCGCCGAGCAGGGCACGCAGCACGGCCAGCAGGTCCGCCTGCCGCAGGTCGTCGAGCGCACGGGCGCGCGCCAGCAGGTCCGCGACGTGGCCCCACATCAGCTTGCCGCCCCAGACGCCGTTGCGCGTCTGCCCCGCCCGCACGATCCGCGCGCGCCACGCGGTGGACGGCTCGTCGTCGGGGCGGCCGGGCTCCAGCGGCGCGAGCAGCTCCAGCACGCCAGGATCCGCGAAGCCGGTGAAGTACTCGCGCGGCTGGCGCGGCAGGCCGGAGTGGCGCAGCAGCTCGAAGTGCTCCCGCGGATTCCCCGCCAGGCCGGTCGCGCGCAGCATCTCGCACAGCAGCGTGCTGCCGCTGCGCGGGGTGGCGCAGACGAGGTACGCGAGGTCGGGCGGCCGGGTCACGAGGCGGATGTTCGAAATCGTCGACGGGAATCGCTAGCGCCTATGTCGCGACCCAACATCGTCTACCTGCACTCGCACGACACCGGACGCTACGTGCAGCCATATGGCCATCAGATCCAGACGCCAAACATCCAGCGCCTCGCCGACCAGGGGCTGCTGTTCCGCCAGGCCTTCTGCGCGGCGCCGTCGTGCTCGGGCAGCCGCGCCTGCCTGCTGACCGGGCAGTGGGCGCACGTGAACGGCATGACCGGGCTTGCCCACCGCGGCTGGACGCTGAACGACTACGGCCGCCACATCCTGCACCCGCTGCGCGCGGCCGGCTACTGGAGCGCGTTGATCGGCGAGCAGCACCTCTCGAAGGAGCCCGACGTGCTCGGCTACGACCACGTCGTCGAGATCGGCACGACGAAGGTCCACTCGATCGCGCCGGCGGCGCAGCAGCTGATCCGCAGCAGGCCGCCGCAGCCGTTCTTCCTGTCGGTCGGCTTCTTCGAGACGCATCGCGAGTTCTTCGAGCCGAGCTCGGTGCGCGACGCGCTCTACGGCGCGCCGCCGGCGCACCTGCCCGACACGCCGGAGATCCGCGCCGACATGGCGGCGTTCAAGGCGAGCGCGCGCTCGTTCGACCAGGGCGTCGGCGCGGTGCTGCAGGCGCTCGACGAGCAGGACCTCGCGGACGACACGCTGATCGTGCTGACGACCGACCACGGGCTGCCGTTCCCGGGCGCGAAGGCGTCGCTGTCGGACCGCGGGCTCGGCGTGCTGCTGATCATGCGCGGGCCGGGCGGCTTCCACGGCGGGCACGTGATCGACGCGCTCGTCTCGCAGGTCGACCTCTATCCGACGCTGTGCGAGCTGGCGGGCGCGCCGCTGCCGGAGGAGACGCACGGCGTCTCGCTGCTGCCGCTCGCGCGGCGCGCGCGCAGAGAGGTGCGCGACGAGCTGTTCGCCGAGCTGACCTACCACGCCGCATACGACCCGATGCGCGCGATCCGGACGCACCGCCACAAGCTGATCCGCCACTTCGGCGAGCGGCTGCTGCCGGTGCTGCCGAACGTCGACGACTCGCCCTCGAAGGACCTGCTGGTGGCGGCCGGCTGGGCCGAGCAGCCGCGCCCGCGCCTGGAGCTGTACGACCTGCTCGCCGACCCGATCGAGATGCGCAACCTCGCCTACGACGAGGCGTTCGCCGACGTGCTCGACACGCTCGGCGCGCGCCTCGACGCGTGGATGCAGGAGACGGAGGACCCGCTGCTCGACGGGCCCGTGCCGGTGCCGTTCGGCGGCGTCGTCAACGACCCGTCCGGGATCTCGCCGCGCGAGCCGTACGTCGGCGCGGTCGACTGAGCGACGCCGCTTGCGGCGAACTACGGACGTCTGCGCACGGACCTCTACGGTCCAGGTCCCAGCCGCTCCGGACGACCTCAAGAGGGATCGACGTGCGGAGCGTGGAGCCACACCTCGACCGGCAACCCGGGGCAGCGCGCAGCGCGCTCGTCGTCCTGCTCGCGTTCACGAGCATCGCGATCGCCTGCTACGACCTGGTGCTGCTGGCGCTCGGGCTCTGAGCGCCGTCCAGCTCGGCGACGAGCGCCGAGACGCGCTCGGCGATCTCGTCGCGCGTGGCGCGCACCGCCTCCAGCGGCCGGCCCTTCGGGTCGGGCAGCTGCCAGTCGACGTAGCGCTTGCCGGGGATGAAGGGACACGCGTCGCCGCAGCCCATCGTGACGACGACGTCGGCCTGCTCGGCGAGCGCCTGCGTGAGCCGCTGCGGTCTGCGTGCGGCGAGGTCGATCCCGAGCTCGCGCATGACCTCGATCACCTCGGGATGCACGGCGCCGGCCGGGTCGGCGAGCGTGCCGGCCGACAGCGCGCGGTGGCGCCCTGCCGCCTCGCGCTCGAACAGCGCGGCGCTCATCTGCGAGCGGCCCGCGTTGTGCAGGCAGACGAACAGCGCGGTCGCCATCACGCACGCTCCGCGGCGACCGCGGCCGGCCGCACGTGCTCGCCGCGCACGAGCTGGTAGGCGAGCGCGCCGAGCGCGGCGCCGAGCAGCGGGCCGGCGACGTAGATCCAGAAGTCCGTCCACGTCCCCGAGGCGAGCGCCGGGCCGAACGAGCGCGCGGGGTTCATCGAGGCGCCGGTGACCGGACCGCCGAACAGCGCGTCGAGCCCGACCGTCCCGCCGATCGCGAGCGCGGCGGCGGCGCCGACCGCGCGCGTGTCGGTCGCGACGGCGACGATCACGAACATCAGGAAGGCGGTCAGCACGACCTCGTAGAGCAGCGCGGTGCCGGCGCCGACGCTCGGGACCGTCGCGCCCAGCGCGGCCGGCTTCGCCGACCAGGCGGCGAGCAGCACGAACGCGCCCGCGGCCGCGCCGGCGAGCTGCGCGGCGACGTAGGCCGCCGCGTCGCGCAGCGGGAAGTGGCGCGTGAGGGTGAACGCGATCGTCACCGCTGGGTTGATGTGCGCGCCGGACAGGTGCCCGGTCGCGTAGACCATTGCCATGATCACCAGCCCGAACGTCGCGCTGACGCCGATCCCGCCGAGCGCGCCCGCGTGAACGGTGTTCGCGACGATCGCGCCGCAGCCGGCGAACACGAGCGCGAACGCTGCGAGCGCCTCCGCCAGCGCGCGGCGCGCGAGATCCGGACGTTCCATCAGCAGCAGCGCGCGCCGGTCGCCGGCTTCTCGCAGCACGGCTCGACCGCCGCCTGACGGCGGCGCGCGAGCGCGGCGCCGATGCCGACGCCGACCGCCACCGCGGCGGCGGTACGCAGGTTCAAGACAGCCATCTCTGCAGCTCCTTCAGTGCGTTGGGCAGGACGTAGTAGTAGGCCCACAGGCCTCGCCGCTCGACGCCGACGATCCCGGCCTCGCGCAGCTTGCGCAGGTGGTGCGAGAGCGTCGGCTGCGAGATCGCGAACAGCGGCTCCAGCTCGCACACGCAGACCTCCCCCGCGTGCGCGCGCAGGACGTCGACGAGCTGGACGCGGATCGGGTCCGACAGCGCCTTCGCGACGGCCGCGATCCGCTCGGCGCCGGCGGCATCCACGTCCGGCAGCGCGACCGGCTCGCAGCAGCGCTCCCCGGCGGCCCGCTTCTGCTTGGGCGCGAGCGTTATATCGACGGTCATGAATGGAATGCTACTGCATTCCATCGATGGATGTCGATGGAGTCGCACGAGTATCGCCGTGCGCGAGACGTGAGGCAGGTTCGCCGCTGCTGCACGTGAGTTGAGCCGGCCTACTGCCCTGAGCGGTCGTCGGAGTCAACGCCGTCACGGCGCGGGAACAGATAGCGCGTGACGATGGCGACCACACCAATGACCTGAACCAAGGTCGCGCCAAGCCATACGTCGATCACGACGGCGTCAAGGTCCCGATGCTCTCCGGCCCAGGCGTATACGACGAACACCGTGTTGGCCACGATCAACTGCGCGACCACGGCGCCAAGCAGCCAATCTGCATACTTCTTCTTGAGGCTGATGTCCTGCTGATGGTCCTGCGCTTGGAGTTGTTCCGGGCCCGCAGGAGTCCCTCAGAGTCTCAGCAAGGCGGCACATGGGAGCGACGGTAGAGAGCTAACCGGATTACGCCACCGCATTCCTATTGTCCTGCGAGCGAGGCGGCCCGAGCTCCTCCGTCGGTACGTCGAAGTGACGTGAGCTCACGCGTGCCCGAAGCGCACGTCCGGCAGCGCGCGCCGCGCCCAGCGCGGCAGGTACCACGCCCAGCGGCCCATCAGGCGCAGCAGCACGGGGACGAGCAGCAGCCGCACGAGCGCGGCGTCGAGCAGCACGGCGACGCCGAGGATGATCCCCATCTCCTTCGGCGGCAGCGGACCGGACAGCGCGAACGTGAAGAAGACGGCGACCATGACGGCGCCAGCGGCGAAGATGACGCGCCCGGAGTGCGCCACGCCGCCGACCATCGCCTCGTGCGGATCGTGCGTGCGGTCCCAGTGCTCCTTCGCGCTGGAGAGCAGGAAGACGGTGTAGTCCATCGAGATCGCGAAGATCATCGCGAAGAAGAAGACGGGCCCCCACGCGTCGAGGAAGCCCTGCGGCTGGAAGCCGAGCAGGCCGGTCAGGTGGCCCTCCTGGAAGATCAGCCGCGCGACGCCGAACGCGGCGGCGGTCGCGAGCAGGTTCGTCAGCACGCCGGCGGCGGCGATCAGCGGCGCCTGCAGCGCCACCAGCAGCAGCACGAAGCCGAGCGCGAGCACGACGCCGATCACGAGCGGCGTCTTGGCCGACAGCGCCCGCTCGAGGTCGTGGTTCTCGGCGACCGCGCCCCCGAGCAGCACGCCGGCCGGCAGCTGCGCGCGCAGGCGGTCGATCGTCGCGCCGACGGCCGGGCTCGACGGGTCCTGCGTCGGAATCGCCGTCACGAGCGCCAGCCCGCCACTGCCCGGCTGCGGGCCGAGCACCTGCGCGACGCCGGCGTCCGCCTTCGCGATCGCGGCCGCGCGCGCGGCCTCACCGGCGGGCGCGACGATCTGCAGCGGCCCGACCGCGCCCGGACCGAACGCCTGCTGCACCTGTGCGTAGCCGACGCGCGAGGCGTCGCCTGTCGGGACGACCTTGATCGACGGCATCGCCGTCTTCAGGCCGAGCACCGGCAGCGCGAGCGCGACGAGCACGACCAGCGTGAGCGCGCCGTACGCCCACGGCCGCCGCCACAGCCGCTCGGCCCACGCGGCAAAGCGCGCGGAGCGGTGCTCGCCGGAGTGGACCCACGGCAATGCCAGCTTGTCGACGCGCGTGCCGAGCTTCGCCAGCACCGCCGGCAGCAGCGTGAGCGTCGCCGCCAGCACGAACACGACCGCGAGCATGATCCCGAGCGCCATCGAGCGGAACGCCGGGCTCGGCACGAGCATCACCGCGGTCAGCGAGATCAGCACCGTCAGCCCGCTGAAGAGGACCGCCTTGCCGGCCGTGTCCATCGTCTCGGCGACCGCCTCGACCGGCGTCTCGCGCGACCCGAACAGCGCGCCGCGGAAGCGCATCACGACGAACAGCGCGTAGTCGATCCCGAGCGCCAGCGCGAACATCAGCGCGAAGTTCATCGCCCAGATCGAGACCGCCAGCAGCTGCGTGACGAGGAACAGCGAGCCGGCGGCGGCGAGCAGGCCGACCATCGTCAGCATCAGCGGCAGCCCGGCGGCGACGAGCGAGCCGAACGCGAGCACCATGATCCCGAGCGTCACCGGCCACGAGATCACCTCGCTCTTGAGCATCGCGCTGCGGTTGGCGGCGTTGAAGTCCGACCACATGCCGGCCGCGCCGGTCAGGTGGACCTGCACGCCGTCGCGCGAGAGCGCCGCCAGCTTCTCCTTCAGCGTGTCGGCGGCGGCGACCATCGTGTTGGCGTCGCGCGCCGCGCCGGCCTGCACGATCGCGGTGCGGCCGTCACGCGAGAGCGAGACGCCCGGCGCCGGCGCGAGCACGCCCGCGACGGCCGGGTCGGCGCGCAGCGTGCGCTCCACGCGCGCGAGCGTCGCGCGGAAGACGGAGTCGCCGGCGGTGCGGGCGTTCGAGTGCACGACGACCATCAGGCCGTAGCTCGAGAGCCCGCCGAAATGGCGGTCGAGCTGCGCGCGCGCCTGCACCGACTGCGAGCCGCTCGTCTCCCAGCCGGCGCCCGAGAGCGCGGTCTCGACGCGCGGCGCGAAGAAGCCGAGCACGAGCGCGACGAGCAGCCACGCCGCGAGCGTCGCGCGGACGTGCGTCGCCGTGAAGCGGCCGAGCCGCCCGATCGGACCCACGGCGGCAGCCGCAGCAGGCGCCGGGGCGACGCTCACCGCGTCGCCCCATCCGGGAGGAGGGCGTCGAGCTCGTCGAGGTGGCGGCGCAGGCCGCCGCAGACGTGCTCGCACAGCGCGAACACCGAGGCGTCCGCGATCTCGTAGCGCACGGACGTGCCGGCCTTCTCGCGCCGCACGAGGCCCGCGTCGTGCAGCACGCCGAGGTGCTTGGAGACGTTCTGCTGCGAGGCGCCGGTCGCCTCCTGCAGCGCGCCGACGGTCAGCGGCGCGTCCCGCAGCGCGTCGAGCAGGCGGATCCGCATCGGCTCGCCGAGCACACGGAAGCGCCGCGCGATCAGCTCCACAAGCGGAGCGGGGAGCGGGTGCGGAACGGCGAGCGGAGCGCCGGACATGCCGGCACTCTAACACAACTGTGTAGTTGTGTGGTGGTGGTTGACCGAATCAGGCGCCGACGTACGCCGCCAGGTGCTCGCCCGTGAGCGTCGAGCGCGCGGCGACGAGCTCGGCGGGCGTGCCCTCGAAGACGACCCGGCCGCCGTCATGCCCGGCACCCGGGCCGAGGTCGACGATCCAGTCGGCGTGCGCCATCACCGCCTGGTGATGCTCGATCGCGATCACCGACTTGCCGCCGTCGACCAAGCGGTCGAGCAGGCCGAGCAGCTGCTCGACGTCGGCGAGGTGCAGGCCGGCGGTCGGCTCGTCGAGCACGTAGACGTTCCCTCTCTCCGCCATGCGCGCGGCCAGCTTGAGCCGCTGGCGCTCGCCGCCGGAGAGCGTCGTGAGCGGCTGGCCGAGGCTGACGTAGCCGAGCCCGACGTCGGCGAGCCGGTCGAGGATCGCATGCGCGGCGGGGAGCTTCGTCTCGCCGTCGCGGAAGAACGCCTCCGCCTCGGCCACCGGCATCGCCAGCAGCTCGCTGATGTCCTTGCCGCCGAACGTGTACTGGAGCACCTCGGCCTGGAAGCGCTTGCCCTCGCACGCCTCGCAGGTCGTCGCGACGCCGGCCATCATCGCCAGGTCGGTGTAGATCACGCCGGCGCCGTTGCACGCGGGGCACGCGCCCTCGGAGTTGGGGCTGAACAGCGCCGGTCTCACGCCGTTGGCTCTCGCGAACGCTCTGCGGATCGGGTCGAGCAGGCCTGTGTACGTCGCCGGGTTGCTGCGGCGCGAGCCCTTGATCGCCGCCTGGTCGATCGACACGACGCCGTCGCGGCCGGCGACCGAGCCGTCGATCAGCGAGCTCTTGCCCGAGCCGGCCACGCCGGTGAGCACGACCAGCACGCCGAGCGGGATGTCGACGCTCACGTCCTGCAGGTTGTTCGTGCTGGCGCCGCGCACCTCCAGCACACCCGAGGCCGTGCGCACGGACGCCTTCAGCGCGGCGCGGTCGTCGAGGTGCCGGCCGGTGATCGTGCCGCTTCTGCGCAGCGCCTTCACCGTGCCTTCGAAGACCACCTCTCCGCCATCGGCGCCGGCCCCCGGCCCGAGGTCGACGACGTGGTCGGCGATCGCGATCGCCTCCGGCTTGTGCTCCACGACGAGGACCGTGTTGCCCTTGTCGCGCAGCGCCAGCAGCAGCTCGTTCATGCGCTGCACGTCGTGCGGGTGCAGCCCGATCGTCGGCTCGTCGAACACGTATGTGACGTCGGTCAATGAGGAACCGAGCTGGCGGATCATCTTCGTGCGCTGCGCCTCGCCGCCCGAGAGCGTGCCCGACGGGCGGTCGAGGCTGAGGTAGCCGAGCCCGACCCGCACGAACGATTCGAGCGTGTGCCGCAGCGCGTCGAGCAGCGGCGCGACCGACGGCTCCTTCAGCTCACCGACCCACACGGCCAGGTCGCGGATCTCCATCGCGCTGGCGTCGGCGATGTTGATGCCGGCGATCTTCGACGAGCGTGCCTCCGCGCTGAGCCGCGTGCCGTCGCACTCGGGGCAGGTGGTGAACGTGACCGCCCGCTCCACGAACGCGCGCACGTGCGGCTGCAGCGCGTCGACCTCCTTGGCGAGGAACTTCTTCTGGATCGTCGGGATCAGTCCCTCGTAGGTGAGGTTGATCCCCTCGACTCTGATTCTCGTCGGCTCCTTGTAGAGCAGGTCCGCCAGCTCGCGCTTGTTGAACTTCGCGATCGGCTTGTCAGGGTCGAAGAAGCCGCAGCCGCGGAAGATGCGGCCGTACCAGCCCTCCATGCTGTAGCCGGGGATCGTGAGCGCGCCGTCGTTGAGCGACTTGCCGTCGTCGTAGAGCGCCGTCAGGTCGAAGTCGGTCACCGACCCGCGGCCCTCGCAGCGCGGGCACATGCCGCCCAGCCGCGTGAAGGTCGCCTTCTTCGTCTGCGTCTTGGCGCCGCGCTCGACCGTGATCGCGCCGCTCGCTCTGACCGACGGCACGTTGAACGAGAAGGCGTTCGGCGGGCCGACATACGGTCTCCCCAGCCGGCTGAAGAGGATCCGCAGCAGCGCGCCCGCATCGGTCGCGGTGCCGACCGTGGAGCGCACGTCGGCGCCCATCCGCTCCTGGTCGACGACGATCGCGGTCGTCAGCCCCTCCAGCACGTCGACCTCCGGGCGCGCGAGCGTCGGCATGAAGCCCTGCACGAACGCGCTGTAGGTCTCGTTGATCAGGCGCTGCGACTCGGCCGCGATCGTGCCGAACACGAGCGAGCTCTTGCCCGAGCCGGAGACGCCGGTGAAGACCGTCAGCCGCCGCTTCGGCAGCTCGACGCTCACGTTTTTGAGGTTGTTCACGCGCGCGCCGTGCACGCGGATGCGGTCGTGGCCGTCGGCGGCGTGCATGCGGCTGAAGGCGGCGCTACGCGGCGGGCGGCTGGTCGATCCGCACGAGGTTGCCGGACGGGTCGCGCACGGCGCAGTCGCGCGTGCCCCACGGCTGGTCGGTCGGCTCCTGCACGATCTCGGCGTCCGAGGCCTGCAGTCGCGCGAACGTGCCGTCGAGGTCGTCGGTGTGGAAGTGCACGCCGTTCAGCGCGCCCTTGGCGACGAGCGCGGCGAGCGTGTCGTTGTCGGCGGGGCTGCCGTTGAGGTAGTTCGTGATCACGATCGCGACGTCGGGCTGCGCGGCGGCGCCGACGGTGATCCAGCGGAAGTCGCCGCGCGCGACGTCGTTGCGCAGCTCGAGGCCGAGCGTGTCGCGGTAGAAGCGCAGCGCCTGCTCGGGGTCGTGCACCAGCACGAAGCATTGGGAGAGCGTGAGGTTCATGCGCTCACCCTAGGACGCCAGCGCCGCGGGCGCTTCTCCGATCCTGCTCGGTGTGCGGCTCGGGCGCGTGAGGTCCTTCGCGATGCAGCCCGGCACGCCCGCGAGCGCGCCGTGGTCGCGGGCGCGGTACGCCGTCGGCGTCTCGCCCACCAGCTCGGCGAAGCGGGCGCTGAAGGAGCCGAGCGAGGTGCAGCCGACCGCCAGGCAGACCTCGGTGACCGACAGCTCGCCGGCGCGCAGCAGCAGCTTCGCGCGCTCGATGCGCCGCGTCATCAGGTACGCGTAGGGGGTCTCGCCGTACGCCGCGCGGAAGCGCCGCGAGAAGTGCGCGCTCGACATCAGCGCCGCGCGCGCGAGCGCGGCGACGTCGAGCGGCCGCGCATATTCGCGGTCCATCAGGTCGCGCGCGCGGCGCAGATGCGCGAGGTCGGCGAGCTCCTCAGCCGTCATGGCGCGAGCGTAGCGCTCCTGTGGCGCGGCGTAGAATCGCTCGCAGGCCCGCGACGGGCTTGAGAAGGGGGGATGCCGCGCACGACCGAGCCTCGGCTCCGCGCATGCCGAGCACATGCTCAGTTGTCGACGACGATCGAAGGATCACATCTATGAGACGCTGCAAGCTGCTCCTCTGCGCGCTCGGCGCAACGCTGTTCCTCGGCCTGCTCGCCGGCGCCGCAGGCGCCAGGAGCCTCTCGTGGTCGAGCCAGGCGTTCAGAACGACGAACTCGTCGTTCAGAGTGTTCTCGAATTCGACCAGGATCGAAGCCAGGTGCGCGCTCACGCTGGAAGGGTCGTTTCACGAAAGGACGTTCGCAAAGGTGAGAGAAGCCCTAATCGGCTACATCGACAGGGCTGCACTCGGCGGCTGCACCGGAACCCCGATCTCACTCCTAACGGCGACGCTGCCGTGGCGCATGCTCTACCGGTCGTTCGAAGGCGCCCTACCGAACGTGAGACTGATCTACAGCAACATAGTCGGCTTCGCGATCGGAATAACCGAAGTGTTGGGCTTCCTATGCCTATCCGTGAGCACGGCCGCCGAGCCGCAGGTCATCCGCTTCGATCGCGAAACGGCGACCGGAGTGCTTACCGCGTCTCCGACGTCGGGGGAAATAGCGATCGGCGGGGAATGCTTCGAAAGGACGAGGCGACTGGCAGCGGAAGGCACGGGCGGCGGCAGACCGGTCGTGCCGGGCACCACGACGACGATCACCGTCAGGCTAATATAATTAAGTGACCTACGAGGGGGCTTAGCGTGTGAAGCGCGCGACCCCGCATCCCCGCCACATCCAAAGTACACCACGGAGGGGGGCTTGATTCAAGCCCCCCTCCGTGCTCCATGATGCCGGCCGCAAGCGATCAAGGGAGCATTGGATGGGCACGGAGGAGCATGCGGTGGCGATCGTCGGGGCCGGTCCGACGGGGATGATGCTGGCGGCCGAGCTGGCGCTGGCCGGCGTCGAGGCGGTGGTGCTCGAGCGGCGCGAGCAGCCGTCGCCGGACTCGCGCTCGGGCGGGCTGCACGCGCGCACGCTCGAGCTGCTCGACCAGCGCGGCGTCGGCGAGCGCTTCGTCTCGCAAGGTCAGCCGGTGCAGGTCACGAGCTTCGCTGCGCCGCTGAGCATCGGCGACTTCCCCACGCGCCGGCCGTACGCGCTCGGGCTGTGGCAGAACCGCTTCGAGCAGATCCTCGGCGAGTGGGCGCGCGAGCTGGGGGTGACGATCCGGCGCGGATGCGCGGCTGTCGGCTTCGCGCAGGACGCCGAGGGCGTCGACGTCGCGCTGGCGGACGGGTCCGCGCTGCGGGCGCGGTACCTCGTCGGCTGCGACGGCGGCCGCAGCGTCGTTCGCAAGGCGGCGGGAATCGCGTTCCCCGGCTGGGACGCGTCGGCCAGCTCGCTCGTGGCCGAGGCGGAGATCCGCGACGCGTCCGAGGTCGGAAGACTGCGCAGAGACGAGAAGGGCGTCAGCGGGATCGGCCGCCTCGACGCCGGACACGTGCGCATCGTGGTGCGCGAGGAAGCGCTCGTGCGGGCCGGCGCCGGCGAGCCGACGCTCGCCGACCTCGGCGCGGCGATGACGGCCGTCTGGGGCAGCGACTTCGGGCTGCACGGCGCGCGCTGGATCTCGCGCTTCACCGACGCGACGCGGCAGGCGGCGGCCTACCGCGCGGGGCGCGTGCTGCTCGCCGGCGACGCGGCGCACGTCCACACGCCCGCTGGCGGCCAGGGCCTCAACACCGGGATCCACGACGCCGTCAACCTCGGCTGGAAGCTGGCGCAGGTGGTCGCGGGCGTCGCGCCGGACGAGCTGCTGGACAGCTATCACGCCGAGCGTCACCCGGTGGGCGCGCGCGTGCTGCGCACCACGATGGCGCTGACCGCGCTGATGCGCGGCGACGCGCGCGACGAGGCCCTGCGCGAGGCGATCGCCGAGCTGATGGCTCTCGACGCGCCGCGCCGGGCGATGGCCGGGCGGCTGTCGGGCCTGGACGTCCGCTACGAGCTCGGCGACGGGCACCCGCTGCTCGGGCGGCGGATGCCCGACCTCGACCTGATCACCCGCTACGGACCGCTGCGCGTGTTCGAGCTGCTGCACGAGGCGCGGCCGGCGCTGCTGAACCTCGGCGCCCCCGGAGCCGTGAGCGCCGGCGCGTGGGCCGAGCGCGTGCCGCTGCTCGACGCGACCTGCTTCGGCCGATGGGAGCTGCCGGTGCACGGCGCGGTCCCCGCGCCCGCGGCCGTGCTGATCCGGCCCGACGGCCACGTCGCCTGGGTCGGCGACGGCGATCCCGCCGACCCCGGCCTGGTCGAGGCGCTGGAGACCTGGTTCGGACCGGCGCCCTAGCCGGCCCCCGCATGCGCCGGCGGCCCCGGCAGGCCGCCGTCGACGCGCGCATCGTAGAGGTCGTACTGGTTGTCGCCGTCTCCGGCCAGCAGCCGCTCGCGCGTGACGATGAAGACGTCGCTGCCGCTTGCGGTCGCATCGACGACGTAGGACGGCGCGGTGCCGCCTCCGCTCGAAAGCAGGTGCACCGCGCCGGTCGCGGCGTCGTACTCGTAGGCGTCGGATCTGCCGTCGACGTCCTCCGGCACGAGCGCGTCGGCCGTATTGAAGAACACCCGGCGACCGTCGTCCGTGAGCGCCTGGGCGGAGTCCGAGGTCGCCGGGCCGGTCGCTTCGCTCTCGCGCACGTCGATCGCCGCGTCCGCCGTCGGCGCCGCGCCGCCGGGGTTGCACGACGCGCATGCCAGGCTGCCGGTCTCGGCGTCGTAGACGTAGAGCTCGCGCTGCCCCTCCTGGTCATAGCCGGCGAAGCCGCCGCGACCCGCGGCGCCGGCGGCGCGCGTGGTCATGAACAGCAGAAACCGGCCCTCCGGCGTGACGCGCGACGTTCTCGCCGTGCTGACGAAGGCCCACGTCGTCCGCGGGCTGTTGACCAACGCGTCGCCGAGGCTCTGGAAGGCGCCGACGTATCTCAGCTGCCCGTCATGCCAGGCGTAGAGGCCCAGCGCGTCGACCGGAGGCTGCCCGGCGACGAGCTGTCCGTCGCAGACGAAGTAGACGGTGTGCCCGTCCGCGCTCGCGCCGAGCACCGTCTCCGCATACCCGTCGTTCCCCGAGGTGGCGGCCGAGACGAGCGTGTAGCGCGCCCCGGCCGGCGCCTGACGGTCGTACATGTACACGTCCGGGCTGCTGTCGTCATCGGCCGGCACCAACGCCTCGGCGGTGATGAAGAACGCTCGCGTCGCGTCGGCGGAGGCGGTCCAGAGCTGTCCGGCGTTCGCGATCTGCTCGGTGCGGGCGCCGTCCTCGCGCAGGTAGATCGCACCCGCGCCCGCACCGGCCGGAGCCTGGAAGAGGATCCGCCGGCCGTCCCCGGAGACCGCCAGCTTCGAGTAGAGCTGCTGCGTCGCGCCGAGTCCTGTCTGCGAGCTCGCCGCCGGCACGCACGCCGGGCCGACCGCATCGTCGCACGCCGTGTCCGGGGCCTGCGGGATCCGTCCGACCAAGCGCACGACGCCGTCCGCGTTCTCGTACAAACGCGTCGGACAGCCGAACCCGAACGTCGCGCAGAACCCGGCCGGATATGGCGGCGCGTCCGCCGTGAGGCGCAGTCTCGACTCGAACACGACATGGCGCAGGTCGCCGGAGGCGCCCGCGAACCGCGGCTGGCTCAGGCCCACGAAGATCGGCAGCCAGGTCGCGGGAACCGGGTCGACCGAGTCCGTCATCAGCTGCGCCGCCTCATCGTCGGTGCCCAGGCCCGTGATGCGGTAGAGGTTGCCGACGGTCGCGACGTTCGGCGCATCCGTCAACGGCTGCGAGGTCTTGTAGATCGCGACCGAGAGATCCGGCGCGAACGCGTCGACGTAGCTCGGGAAGCTGCCGTCGGCGGCCGGCTCGGGCGTCGTGTCCTGGCCGGGCGGCGTGATGCCGTGCACGTTCCACGCGCCCGTGCCCGTCGCCGTGCTGCGCTTGCCGAGCTGCTCGAGCTGGAAGCCGGAGCCCGCGGCGGCGGCAAGCTCGTCCCAGGTGGCGAACGTCACCGCGCTGCCGTCAGGCCGGACATGGGTCTTGTCCGTCTGCGGGACGACCTCGGACCCGTTTCTGACACCGACCGAGACGAGCTCGTAGCCGCGCCCGTCCGGCAGCGCCGGCGACGCGGCCGATGCCGGCGAGGCCCACGCCCCGACCGACAGGACAACCGCCCCGAGCGCGAGCACGCGGGCTCCCGTACGTACCGCCATCGCAACCTCTCCTCTTCGCCTCCCTCGACGCACCGGTTTATAGCTGATGAGGCCCCGTACGCATGCTCGGCCCGACCGCTCTTGAGCATTCGACCGCTACCGATGTAGGGTGTTCACGTCCTGCGAACGCAGGCGTGCAGACAAGGGGAGGACGTGGCCGCGGCAGCAAGCGCGAAGTGGGGTGTGCTGGCGTTCCTGCGCTGGCAGCCGGTGTACGGATACATGCTCGCGCAGCAGTTCGCGTCGGTCTTCCCCGCGTGGGACGTCTCGCCGCAAGCGCTGTACGACGCGCTTGCGCGGCTGGAGCGCAAGGGCCTGATCGAGCCCGTTCCCGAGGAGGCGCGCCGCATCAGCTCGCGCTGCGAGCGCACGCCGTACCGCCTCACCGAGAAGGGCGAAGGCGAGCTCGACTGGTTCCTCGCGCGGCTCGACCTGCTGGAGGTCCCGCGCGAGTACTTCGTGCTCGCCGTGCGGATCGCGTCGTGGAACGGCTCGGGCGCCGTTCTGAGCCTGCTCGACCAGCTCGAGCAGCGCGTCGTGGAGCGCCTCGACGCGTTGCGGCCGCCGCGTCGCCCGGAGCGCCTCAATCAACTCGGCGACTGGCTGTTCGTCAAGGATCAGCAGCACCACCTGCAAGGACGGCTCAGCTGGATTCAGGACGCGCGCGAGGCGGCGCTCGACCTGGCCGCATCCGAGAGCTCGGGATGACGACGCTGCTGCTGGAGTCGGTCGCCAAGCGCTTCTGCCACGGCGCGACGGAGCGGCTCGCGCTCGACGGCGTCTCGCTGGAGGTCGACGCGGGCGAGGTGGTCGGCGTCTGGGGGAGGCGGCGGTCCGGACGCACGACGCTGCTGCGCGTCGCCGCCGGCGTCGAGCAGCCGAACAGCGGCACGGTGCGCGTCGACGGCGTCGACTTGTGGCATGGCGACCGCGGACAGCGGCGTGCGGTCCGGCAGCAGATCGCGGTCTGGTACCCGCTGTTCCTGCGCGACCACGGCCGCCGGCTCTACCGCCAGGTCGCGATTCCGAACCGCCGCGGCAAGGTGTCGACGCAACGCGCCTGGGCCGATGCGCATGCGGCACTGGAGCGCGTCGGCATCGGCGACTGCGCGCGCTCGCCGATCGGCGAGCTCGATCACCGCGAGACGGCGCGGGCGGCGCTCGCGCGCGCGCTCGTCATGCGGCCGCGGCTGCTCGTGCTCGACGAGCCGATGGCCGGCCTCGACGTGCTCGAGGCCGAGCGGCTGATGGCGCTGACGATCGAGATCGCGCGAGCGGACCGCATCGCCGTGCTCGTCAGCGCATCCGAGGTCGGTCAGCTGGCCGGCGTCGATCGGCACCTCTCGATCGCACGCGGTGCGGTGCGCGGCGCGACCGCGCCGACTCCGGCCGACGTGATCGAGCTGCGTCGAACCGAGTCGGGCGGATGACGGGGCTCCAGCTCCGCGAGGTCGTCAAGCACTACGACGCCGGGGAGCTCGTTCGCGCGGTCGACGGCGTCTCGCTCCAGGTCGCCGGCGGCGAGGTGGTCGCGCTCTGCGGGCCGAGCGGATCCGGCAAGTCGACGCTCCTGCGGATCGCCGCCGGCATCGAGCTGCCGGATCGCGGCGCCGTGCTGCTCGACGACCGCGACCTCGCGAGGCTGTCCGTGCGCGAGAGCACGATCCTGCTGCGCCGCGAGATCGGCTTGGTCCCGCAGCGGGACAGCCTGGTCGACGGCTACCGGGCGCTCGCGAACGCGGCGGTGCGGCTGCGCGCCGGCGGCATGCCGCGGGCCGAGGCGTACGAGGTCGCGACCGGATGGCTGGAGCGGCTCGGCATCGCCGGCCGCGCGACGCATTACCCGAGCCAGCTGTCCGGCGGCGAGCGGCAGCGGATCGCGATCGCGCGAGCGCTCTCGACCGAACCGCGGCTGATCCTCGCCGACGAGCCCACCAGCCATCTCGACCGCAGACGCGGCGAGGCGATCGTACGCCTGCTCGCCGCGAGCGCCCGCGAGCACGGCGCCGCGGTCGTCATCGTCACGCATGACGACCGCGTCGAGGCGATGGTCGACCGCGTGGAGCGGCTGGAGGACGGCAAGCTGGTGCTCGACGGGGCGCCGAGCATCGCCGCCGCCGCGGAGCAGGTGCGATGACGCTCGGCGGGCTCGTGGACCACTACGGCGAGCGGGTGCGCGCGCACCCGGTCCAGGAGCTGCTCGCCGGCGTCGGCGTGGCGATCGGCGTCGCGCTCGCGCTGGCGGTGCTGGTCGCCAACGGCAGCATCGCGAGCAACGCGCGCGCGCTCGTGCACGGCATCGCCGGCTCCGCGCAGCTCCAGCTCGGCGCGCGCAGCAGCGACGGCTTCCCGCAGGCGGTGGTCGAAGGCGTACGCGCGCTTCCCGACGTGGCCGTGGCGAGCCCGCTGATCGAGCAGCGCGCGCTCGTCGCCGGGCCGTCCGGGACGCGCAGCGTGAACCTCGTCGGCGTCGACAGGAGCATCACGGACCTCGACGGATCCGCTACCCGCCAGCTCGACCCGGCGCTGCTGGTCCTGCTGCAGGGGGGCGTGATGCTGCCGAGCACGGTGGCACAGGAGCTCGGCGTGCCCGTGAGCGGCGGGACCGATCGGCACGTCGAGCTGGCGCTGCGCGGCAGGGCGCACCGCGTCGGCGTCTCCGCCGTCCTCAACGAGGCGACGATCGGGCCCGTGGCCGACGCGGCCGTCGCGATCGCTCCGCTCGAGCGCGTGCAGACGCTCGCCGGCCTGCCCGGGCGCGTGACGCGCATCCTCGTGACCCCGCGGCCGGGTCGAGCGGCGGCCGCGCGCACGGAGCTGGCGCGGCTCGCAGGCGGCCGCCTGACGGTCGCCCCGGTCGACCGCGAGGTGGAGCTGATCTCGCAGGCCGCCGCGCCCAGCTATCAGGCGACCGGCTTCTTCGCGGCGATCGCCGCGATCTGCGGGACGCTGCTCGTCTTCAACGCGATGCTGCTGACCGCGCCCGAGCGGCGGCGCAGCATCGCGATGCTGCGCACGGCCGCCGGCTACACGCCGCGCGACATCGCGCAGATGCTGTTGTTCGAGGCGCTCGCGCTCGGCGTCGTCGCGTCGGCGGTCGGGATCGCGCTCGGCATCCTGCTCGCGAAGACGGCCTTCTCGGGCGCGCCGAGCTTCCTGTCGTTCGCGTTCGCGCTGAGCGGCAAGGTCGCGATCCCGCTCACGGTGGTCCTGGGCGTAGGCGCCGCCGGCGTCCTGGTCACGTGCGCCGCCGCGGCGCCGCCGCTGCTGGATCTGCGACGCGGGCGCGCGCTCGACGCGGTCGAGCACGAGCAGGGCGAGGCCGGCCAGCGCCTTCCGACGCGCACGCGGCGTGCCATGGCAGGCGCGGCGCTCGCGCTGCTCGCCGGGGCGGGAGCGCTCGCCGCCGTCGAGCCCGCCGCCACGGTCGTGGCGATCGGCGCGGTGACCGTCGCCACAGCGCTCGCGATCCCGACGCTGTGCGTCGGCGCGGCCCGCCTCGCCGCGTGGTTCGCGCGCCGCACCGACTGGCACGCGCTCGACCTCGCGGCGGAAGGCGTCCGCGCGCGGACGGTGCGCGCGAGCACCTTGGCCGCGATGACGGCTGTCGCGGTCTGCGGCTGCCTCGCGATCGAGGGCGCGCACCGCGACGTCCTGCGCGGGCTCGACCGCAACTTCGCCGAGTACCTCGCGTCGGGCGACGTCTGGGTCAGCGCCGGCGGGACGGAGAACAGTCTCACGACAGAGAGCTTCCCCGCCGCCGGCGCGGCGCGGCGGCTCGCGACGGTGCCCGGCGTCGCTCGCGTCGACCCCTACTTCGGGAGCCTGCTCGACGTCCGGAACCGCCGTGTCTGGGTGATCGCGCGCGGCCGCCGCGACCGCTCGCCGATCCCGCCGAGCCAGCTCGTCGACGGCGACCTGAGAGCGGCGACGGAGCGCCTGCGCGGCGGCCGCTGGATCGCGGTCTCCAACGCGCTCGCACGCGAGCAGCACGCCGGCCTCGGCGACGCCTTCACGCTGCCCACCCCCGCCGGCGTCGAGCGATACCGCGTCGCCGCGATCACCACCAACCTCGGCTGGGGCCCGGGCGCCGTGATCATGTCGGCCGACCGCTACCGGCACGACTGGCTCGACCCCCAGCCCTCCGCGCTCGAGCTGCGGCTGAAGCCGGGCAGCGACCCGGTCGCGGCGCGACGTGCGGCGCAGCGAGCCCTCGGTCCGGGGACGGCGCTGCGCGCGCAGACCACGCCGGAGCGCGACGTCCAGTTCCGCGCGCTCGCGCGCGACGGCCTCGTGCGGCTCAGCCAGATCGCGCTCATGCTGACGATCGCCGCCGCGCTGTCGCTCGCCGCCGGGATGGTCGCGGCGATCTGGCAGCGGCGCACGTCCTTGGCCGTCCTGCGGATCTCCGGCCACCTGCCCGGCGAGCTGTGGCGCGTGCTGCTGCTCGAGACGACGCTCGTGCTCGGGACGGGCGCGCTCGCGGGGCTCGCCGCCGGCGCCGCCGGGCATCGCCTGCTGGCCCGCTGGCTCGCCGACTCGACCGGCTATCCGGCGCCGTTCGCGTTGGGCGCCGCACAGATCGCGCTCGTGCTCGTCGGCATCTTGGGGACCGCGCTGGTGCTGATCGCGCTCGCGAGCCTGCGCGCCTCGCACGTCGAGCAACGCATGGCGTTCCACGAGTGACGCCGGGACCGGGCGACTGACACCCGCTCGAGGCGGCACGCTTGGCGCATGCGGAGCATCCCCGGCGTCAGGCGCGCGCGCGACGGCGCAGCACTCGTCGCGATCCTCGTCAGCTACTGGACGACCGTGTTTCCGGTCGCGCGCAGGGAGCTGGCGAGATGGCGAACGCTCGCGGCGGCGATCCCGGACGCGCGCCTGCGCGCACTCGCGCTCGGCACGCTCGACGACGAGAGCGGGCTCGCCGAGGGCGCGGCGATCTTCGCGACGCTCGTGCCGAGCTGGAGCGCCCGGCGTCGACTGGCGACGCTGCTCGTCGCGTGGCAGGTCATGTACGACTACCTCGACTCGCTCGGCGAGCAGGCCCCCGGCTCGTCGACGCACGACGCAGGCGCGTACGCCGCGCTCGCATCGGCACTGCAGACGCCCACGGCGGACGCGCTGCTCGGCGCTGCGGACGACGGATACCTGCGCCGCCTCGTCGCGTGCTGCCGCGCGTGCGTCGCGACGCTGCCGTCGGTCGACGCCGTCCGGCCGTCCGCCGTCCGCGCGGCGCAGCGCTGCGCCGAAGCGCAGGCGCTCACGCACGCGACGGCCTCCAGCGGCGCCGAGCCCCTGCGGCGATGGGCGCGCGCCCAGCCGGGAGCGGAGTCGTTCCTGTGGTGGGAGGTCGCCGCGGGCGCGATCAGCTCGCTCGGCGTCCATGCGCTGCTCGCCACCGCCGCGCTGCCCCGTGCGACGGCCGCGGAGGCGGCGCGCGTCGACGCGGCGTACTTCCCGTCGATCTGCGCGCTCAGCACGCTGCTCGACAGCACGATCGACGCGGCGGACGACGCGGGCACGGCGAACCATCGCTGCACCGCGTACTACGCGAGCGACGCCGAGGCCGCGGCGCGCCTGGAGGCGGTCACGCGGATCGCGGGCTCGGCGGCGCGCGGGCTCCCCAACGGCCGCGCCCACGCCGTGATCCTCGCCGGGATGACGGCGTACTACGCCGCCGCAGGCTGGACCGGCAACGAGCACCTGCATTGCCGCGTCGCGTCCGCGGTCGGGGTCGACACCGCCCCGATCCTGTGGACGCTGAGAGCACGACGGCGCGCGACCCGCCGTCTCCGTGGTAGGGGGGGACCTTGGCGGAGACGGCGGGCGCGCGGTACGCGCCGCGCACGCGGATGGTGCACGCGACGCCGTGCGGCCAGAGCGCGAACGCACCCGCCCGCCGATGGGGGATTCGGCTAAAAGACGATCCCGTCGAGAGGGAAGCGTCGAGCGGGGCGTTCGCAATCTGTGGCGTTGCGTCGCGATCTTGAGCGACCGCCGCGCGGCTGCCTAGTCTGCGCCAGAGCACTCAAGGCCTTGAGTACGCGAAGTGACGGTCGCCTCTCCGGTGCATCGGCCTCCCGCGGCTAGGATGTCCGCGGTGCCGTCCACGCGGACAAGCACGCTCACGATGGACGCCGTCAGCAAGCGCTTCGCGCGCGGCGTCGGAGCGTCCGAGGTCTCCCTCGACGTCGATGCCGGCGAGGTCGTCGGCGTCTGGGGCCGGCGGCGCTCGGGACGCTCGACGCTGCTGCGCCTGGCCGCAGGCGTCGAGCAGCCGGATGCCGGCAGCGTCCGCTTCGAGGGCGTCGACCTGTGCAGCCGAGCCGCGACCCGCGAGCGCATCGCCGTGTGGCACACGGCGTTCCCGCCGGACCACGGGCGCTCGCTCGCGCGGCAGGTCGCGATCGCGGCACGGCGCGGTCGGCGGCCGCTGCGCGAGGTGCACGACGAGACGCTCGCGGCGCTGGCCCGCGTCGGCCTGGAGGACCAGGCGCCGCGCGCTCCGCGCGAGCTGGACCATTGCGAGATCGCACGGGCGGCGCTCGCGCGAGCGCTCATGGTGCGACCGCGGCTGCTCGTGCTCGACGAGCCGCTGAGCGGCCTGGACGCGCTCGACGCGGAACGGCTGCTGGAGCTCGTCGTCGACATCGCGCGCTCCGATCGCATCGCCGTGCTGCTGAGCGCCGCGGAGGCCGCGCAGCTCGGCGGCGTCGATCGGCATCTCTCGATCGCGCGCGGCGTCGTGCGCGGAACGACGGTGCCGCCGCGCGCCGACGTCCTGCGGATCCGCGGCGTCTCCTGAGAGCGCCTGCCGGGGGATGACCGCGCGAGGACTTGCCGGGCACTACCGGGACCGCGTCCGCGCGCACCCGGTGCAGGAGGCGCTCGCCGGCGCCGGCGTCGCGATCGGCGTCGCGCTCGTGTTCGCCGTCCTCGTCACGAACGGCAGCATCACGACGAACGCACGCGCGCTCGTCCACGGGATCGCCGGCGACGCGCGCCTGCAGCTCGTGTCGCGCGGCGACGACGGCTTCAGCGCACGCGCGCTGCTGCGGGTACGCGCGTTGCGAGACGTGCTCGCCGCGAGTCCGGTCGTCGAGCAGCGCGCCGCGATCGTCGGGCCGGCCGGCCGCGAGCCCGTCGACCTCGTCGGCGTCGAGGGCGGCATCACGCGGCTGCACGGGGCCGCCACGAGCCAGCTCGACCCGGTTCTGCTGCGGGTCATCGGAGGCGGGCTGATCCTGCCGAGCGCGGTCGCCGACAGCGTGGGCGTTCCCGCGCGTGCCGGCGGACGACGCGGCGTCGGGCTGGAGCTGCGCGGACGCCTGCGCCGAGTCGACGTCGCGACGGTGTTCGGATCGCCGGTCATCGGCCCCGTCGCCCACGCGGCCGTGGCGATCGCGCCGCTCGAACGCGTCCAGGCGCTCGCCGGCCTGCACGGCAGGGTGACGCGCATCCTCGTCGTCCCGCGCCCGGGGCGGGATCGCACCGTGCGGAGCGCGCTCGAGCGGATCGGCGACGGCCGCTTGACGGTGGCCCCGGTCGATCGCGACGTCGCGCTGATCGCCCAGGCGGCGGCGCCGAGCGTGCAGGCGACGAACCTGTTCGCGACGATCGCCGCGGTCTGCGGCGCGCTGCTCGTCGTCAACGCGATGCTGCTGACTGCGCCCGAGCGGCGCCGCGGCATCGTCCTGCTGCGCGTCGCGGCCGGCTATGCCCCGCGCGACGTCGCCGCGAT
>Ga0308175_100000266_pt1 | contig 39694 bp, 24 predicted proteins | sample PhyCR1_3_FD_203893 | JGI IMG/M metagenome (GOLD analysis project Ga0308175, IMG submission 203893) | Soil microbial communities from UC Gill Tract Community Farm, Albany, California, United States - DLSLS.C.R1 | ecosystem: Environmental > Terrestrial > Soil > Agricultural land | place: USA...
CACGGGGGGGGCCGCCTGCCATTTACCTCTTGGGGGGATCCCCCGCCCGCGCGGCAAACGCCCCCCCCCACCCTGTGGGGGGGGGGGGGGGGGCGGGGGGGCGCCGTTATCCCGGTGATGATGCTGGCGCTGCTGCCGATGCTCATCGGGACGCGCTACCGGTACTCGGACGACGCCGAATCGGACCAGAGCTCGCGCGTCCCCCTGCTGGGGATCGTGCCGGCGCTGAACGGGCGCAAGTCGGACGGGGAGCAGGAGTACGGCGCCGCGCACAGCGTGCACCAGATCCGGATCATGCTCCAGTCGCGCGCGCCGCGGGCCGACACGTGCATTTACATGGTCACGAGCGGGGCCGCGGGCGAGGGCAAGACCACGCTCACGATGGCGCTGGGGCTGTCGTTCGCGGCCGCCCACCTGAGGACGCTGGTGATCGACTGCGACATGATCGGGCGGCACCTGACCAGCGCGTCTCATGCCGAGGGGATGGAGGGGCTGCAGGAGGCGCTGGCGAGTGGCAGCATCAAAAAGCTGGTCCGAAAGGTGGAGGGCGGCCTGTACGTGCTGACGAGCGGCAAGGCCGGACACGCCAACGCCTGCGCGATCCCGGCGGCGGCGATCCGAGCGCTCTTCGCCGAGGCGCGGCGCTATTTCGACGTCGTCCTCATCGACACGGGGCCGATCCTGGGCAGCCTCGAGGCGGCGGAGCTGGCGCAGGCCGTGGACGGCGTCATCTTCACCGTGGGCCGCGGGCAGCGGAGGGAACTGGTCCACAAGGCGATCCAGCGGCTGCGGGGCTTCGGCGTGAGGATCGAGGGGCTCGTGTTCAACCGCGCCCGGCCGGAGGATTTCTACCGCTCGGCGTACAGCTCCAACGGGACGTCGCTGGGCTCCGTGCCGGGGACGGCCGCGGCGGAGGGCAAATCGCGCGGGGACCAGTTCGTCTCCTTCGGGCCGATCGTTTCGGCGGTCGCGTCGGGCATGCCGGCCGCGCTGCGGACGCCGGTCGCACGATAATCACTGCGGCGGTGAGCCCAGGGGCAACCATTGTTTTGGTGATCCGCGTTGGCGCGAGCGCGCGGCCGGCGCTGATTCCACCGCAGTCTCGTGCCGAATTATACTTTGGAGGGCTCGAGTCCGATGCAACAGTTCATTTACCGTCACGTTCTCCTGCCCGGCTTTGAAACGCTCTGGAAGCGCCGCAAAACATTCCGCTACCTCAAGGAACTCCAAGCAAGCCAGTGGCTGGGCCGCGCCGAACTGGAGCAGTTGCAAGTGGACGCCCTGCGGCACCTCCTCGCGCACGCCGCCGAGCACTGCGCGTACTACCGCCAGACCTGGCAGGAATTGGGGCTCGACCCGAAGAAGGTCCAGTCGCCGTCCGACTTCCGCCACTGGCCGCTCATCGACAGGCACGTCATCCGCGAGAACCGGCACCGCATGCGTGGGCCGGGGAAGCTGTTTTCCAAAGGCACTGGGGGCTCGACCGGCATGCCGCTGCAATTTGACCTGAACCCCGACAGCAATGACCGCCGCGTCGCCGCATCCATCCGCGGGTACGAATGGGCGGGCGTGGAAACGGGGTGCAAGCAGTTGTACCTGTGGGGCGTGGCGGTTACGGAACAGTCCAGAAAGCAGCGGTGGAAGGACGCGCTGTATCATGGCATTTATCGCCGAAAATTCCTGAGCACGTTCAACCTGAGTGAGGAGCGGTTCTCCGAATACCTGGAGTTCCACAACCGCTACCGGCCGGACGCCGTCGTTGCCTACACCAACTCCCTGTACGAATTCGCGCGAATGCTGGCCGACAAGAAGGCGCAAGTGCATTCGCCCAAGTCGATCGTCGTCGGGGCCGAGAAGCTGCACCCGTTCCAGCGCGAGCTGATCGAGAAGGTATTCGGCGCGCCGGTGTTCGAGACGTACGGCTCGCGCGAGTTCATGCTGATGGGCTCGGAATGCGAAAGGCACTGCGGCCTGCACCTGACGCAGGAGTACCTGCTGGTGGAAGTGGTGGACGAAGACGGTCAACCCACGCCGGCGGGGGAAGAGGGGAACGTGGTGGTGACGGACCTGTACAACTACGGGATGCCGTTCGTCCGCTACAAGAACGGGGACCGCGCGATCGCGGGTTTCGAGCAGTGCGGTTGCGGGCGGGGCCTGCCGCTGCTCAAGCAGGTGACCGGGCGGGTCGTGGACTTCGTGCAAACGCCGGACGGGCGGCGGATCACGGGACTCTTTTTCCCGCACCTTCTGAAGGACTTTGCCGGCGTCGGGCGGTTCCAGGTCGTGCAGGACGCGCCGGACCATGTGCAGATCCGGATCGTCGCGACGCCGAAATGGAACGACGGCGAGCGGCGGGCGGTGGACGGGATCGTACGCTCGCACCTGGGGCCGGCGGTTAAGCTGGACATCGTCAACGTGGACGAGATTCCGCTCACCGGCGCCGGGAAGCAGCGGGTGGTGGTGAACTCCTGCGCGTAGAGGGTTCCGGGGTCGGGGTCGGAAAGAAGGCACCATCACCTTTGCCGGCGATGAGAATCTTGATCGTCACCAACCTCTACCCCAATCCCTTCCAGCCGGGGCGGTCCACGTTTAACCGCCAGCAATTCGGGGCCCTGGCGGCGGGGCACTCGGTGGCGGTGATCTCGCCGATCGCCTGGACCGACGAGTTGCGGTTGCGGTGGAACGGCGCGGGGGCGCTGCCGGCGGGGAGGCGGGTGGAGTGCGACGGCATCGTCGTGGACCACCCGGTTTACGTCTTCCCGCCACGGGTGATGCGCGGGTGGTACGGGCACTTCTTTCGGCGGTCGATCCGGCGGACGTTCGACCGAGCGGTCGCGGAGTTCCGGCCGGACGTCGTGCTCGGTTCGTGGGCGTACCCCGACGGCTGGGCGGCGGTGACACTGGCGCGGCGGGCGGGGCTGCCGGTCGTGCTGAAGGTGCACGGGTCGGACGTGCTGACGCTGGGCGGGCAGCCGTCCAAGCAGGGGCCGACCGGTGACGCACTTCGGCAGGCGGACGGCGTCGTCGCCGTCAGCCGTGACCTGTCGGCGGCGGTGCAGCGGTTCGGCGTTGATCGCAACCGGGTGCGGGTCATCTACAACGGCGTGGACACGTCGCTGTTTTGCCCGGGGGACGCGGCCGAGGCGCGCGCGCGCGTCGGCATCGAAGGTAACGGCGCCGTGCTGGTGTACATCGGCAACCTCGTGCCGGTGAAGGGCGTGGACGTGCTGGTCGAGGCGTGCGGCGAACTGGCCAGGGCCGGGACGGTGTTCACGTGCTACATGATCGGGCAAGGGGCGCTGCGGGGCTTGCTGGAGCGGCGCATCGCCGAGCTGGGATTGCAGGAAAAAGTGAAACTCGCCGGGCCCAAGCCGCACAAGCAATTGCCGGACTGGTTCCGGGCGGCGGAACTGTTCGTGCTGCCGAGCCGATCGGAGGGCGTGCCGAACGTGTTGCTCGAAGCCTCGGCGTGCGGGACACCCTACGTGGCGAGCCGCGTCGGGGGAATTCCGGAAATCGCTCACCTCGGCGACGGGCGCCTGGTCGCACCCACGGATGCGACCGCGCTTGCGGCGACGATAAGGGAAAGGCTGGCGGAGCCAACCGCAGCGAAGCGGTTTGGCGGCGCGCGGCTCCGCAGTCACGCGGAAGCGGCGGCGGAATTGATTTTGTTTTTGGAAGAGGCAGTGGTTAACCACCGCCGGGCCAAGCCGCACGCGGCGTGACGTCATGACCAGCACCAGTACAAGTTCGATCGGCGCCGCGCCGGAGGACGCCGCCCCCCCTGCCCCCCGACACGTCGGCCAGCCGGCCTGGCGGCCCTCACGCGTGCGGCAACTGGCGCGTGCGGCGATGTCGGCTGCGCTGCCGCGGCGAATGTTCATGGTGCGCGGGCCCAAGGCGACGCCCGGCATTTGCCTGACCTTCGACGACGGGCCGCACCCGCAGCACACGCCGCGGTTGCTCGACGTGTTGCGCGAGGTCAAGGTGCCGGCGACGTTTTTCGTCATCGGCAAGCACGCCGAGCGCTACCCCGAAATCGTGCGGCGGATCGCCGCCGAGGGGCACGTGATCGGGCACCACACGTACTCGCACACCCGCGCGAGCGAGATGAAGAATTCGGAATTGCTGCAGGAAGTGCGGCGGACCGACCGCGTGCTGTCGGAAATCACGGGGAAGGGGTCGAGGCTGTTTCGACCGCCGTGGGGGAAGCTGCGGGCGGGTCAGTTCTGCCGGCTGTGGTCGGCCGGGTACGGCGTAATGCTGTGGAGCGCCGATCCCAAGGACTGCAACTGCAAGGCGGTCGGGCCGGTGCGGGAGTGGTTCGAGCGCAAGCCGCTGCTGGCCGGCGACGTGGTGCTGTTCCACGACGACCAACCATACGCGGCGGAAGTGCTGCCGGAGCTGGTGGGCGACGCGCGGCGGCGCGGGTTGGAGTTCGTGCTGCCAGGAAGATGGATCTCAATTCGATCGTGCGCCGCGTCCACGGTTGGACGGGATTGACGGGAGCCATGGCGCCCGGCGGCGAAAACATCATCTGCTTCGCGAAGGACTGGAGCGAGACGCCCACCAGCAACAACCACGTCATGGTGGAGCTGGCGAAGAGTAACCGCGTCCTGTGGCTCAACTCGATCGCCACGCGCACGCCCAAGCTCAGCAGCGGGCGCGACGTCAAGAAGATCTTCCGCAAGCTGGCCAGCTTCGCGCGGGGCGCCGAGCGCGTGTCGGACAACATGTGGGTATACACGCCGATCGTGCTGCCGCTCCCACACAGCCGCGTCGCGACGGCCGTAAACCAGTACATCCTCCGGATGACCCTGGGCCTGCTGCGGCGGAAGCTGGGGATGAAGGACTTTCAGCTCTGGACCTTCCTGCCCAGCGCCGCGGATTACGTGGGAAAGCTCGGCGAGTCGGTGGTCGTCTACTACGTCGTGGACGAGTGGTCGAAATTCGATTACGTGGACGGCGCCCGCCTGGCGCAATCCGAACGGAAGCTATTGGGGCGGGCCGACGTCGTGTTCGCGGCGGCTCAGTCGCTGGTCCGAGACCGCCTGGCGCTGAACCCCGAGACGCACCTCTCGCGGCACGGAGTGGACCACGCGGCGTTCGCTGCGGCGCTGGACGAGACGACGAAGGTCCCCGACGACCTGGCAGCACTCCCCAAGCCGGTGCTGGGATTTTACGGGACGTTGCAGAACTGGGTGGATTTCGAGCTGCTTGCCCACCTTGCCAGGCGACACCCCGACTGGTCGATCGCCCTGATCGGGGAGCCCGCCGCGGACGTTTCGTCGCTGCGGAAACTGCCGAACGTGTACTTTTTGAGCCGAAAGCCGCACTCGGAATTGCCGAATTACTGTAAAGGATTCTCCGTCGGGCTGATCCCGTACGTGCTGAACGAGCGCATTCTGCACGTGAATCCCCTGAAGCTGAGGGAGTACCTCAGCGCCGGGCTGCCGGTGGTCTCCGTAGATCTGCCGGAGGTGCAGGACTACGCCGACCGCATCCACGTCGCCCGGAGCTACGGGGACTTCGAACACGGCGTCGAGGAGGCGCTGCTGAAGGACACGCCGCAGCTCAGGCGCCAGCGGAGCGAAGGGATGCGGTCCGAGACGTGGAGCGCGCGGGTGGCGCACGTGTCCGAAAAGGTACTGGCCGTTAAAAGGAAGAAGTGCGGAGCGGGATGAGCAGTCACGGCAAAATCAAATTCCGGGCCGGCCTCGTCGGGGCCGGTTACATCAGCGAGTACCACGTCGCGGCACTGAAGCGCCTGCCGAACGTCGAACTCGTCGGCGTGTTCGACGTGGACGCGGCGAAGGCGAAGGCGCTGGCCGAGCGATTCGGCACGAAGGCCATGCCTTCGCTGGCGGAGCTGCGCGAGGCAGGGGCGGACGTCATTCACGTGCTCACGCCGCCGCACACCCACGCGGCCGTCGCCCTGGAGGCGCTGGACCTGGGCTGCCACGTGCTGGTCGAAAAGCCCCTGGCCGTCGAAGCCGAAGACTGCGACAGAATCGAGCGCAAGGCCGCGGCCACTGGCCTGTCGGCCTGCGTCAACCACTCGCTCCTGTTCGACCCGCAGGTCAGGCGGGCGCTGGACACGGTTCACAGCGGCAAGCTGGGCAAGGTGGCCTCGGTGGACATCCTGCGCAGCTCGGCGTACCCGCCGTACGAGGGTGGGCCGCTTCCACCCCAGTACCGCACCGGTGGGTACCCGTTCCGCGACCTGGGTGTACACGCCCTGTACCTGTTTGAAGCGCTTCTGGGTCCGATCGAGCACGTGGACGCGCGGTGGGCGAGCCTCGGCGGCGAGCCGAACCTCGCGTTCGACGAGTGGCGGGCGCTGGTTCAGTGCAAGCAGGGGATGGGGCAGTTCCAACTGTCCTGGAACGTCAAACCGCTCCAAAGCCAAATCATCATCCAGGGCACCAAGGGCGTGCTGCGCGTGGACCTGTTCCTGATGTTCCAGGCGCGGCGCGGCGTGACCCCCCTGCCGAAGGCCGCCGAGCGCGTGATAAACGCCCTCACCGACTCGCTCAAGCCGCTGGTGGACGTGCCGCGCGGGGTGTTGGGGTTCGTCCGAGGCAAGGTGCTGCCGTATCACGGGCTGCAAGACCTGGTGGCGGAGTTTTACCGGTCGCTCGAAAATGGCTCGCCCGCTCCCGTATCCGCGGCGGACGCGGCGCGGGTCGTCCGCTGGACGGAAGACGTGGCGCGGGCCGCGGACGAAGAGTACCGGCGGCGTGTCGCCGCGTTCCAGTTGTCCGAGCGCGTCCCGGTTCTGGTCACCGGCGCTTCCGGCGCGTTGGGCGGCGCTATCGTCGAGCGATTGCGGGAGCAGGGAAAGCGCGTGCGCGTCTTCGTACGCCGTCCGCCCGACCAGGTCCCCGAAGGCGTCGAAGTCGCGCTGGGCGACCTCGGGGATCCGGTTGCCGTCGATCGGGCGGTGAAAGGGGCGGACCTCGTCATTCACGCCGGCGCTGCGATGAAGGGCGGGTGGCCGGAACACCAGCGGGCGACCGTCACCGGCACGCAAAACGTGCTCGAAGCGTGCGCCAAGTACGGCGTGGCCAAGCTCGTCCACGTCAGCTCGATGTCCGTCGTGGACTGGGCCGGCGGGCGCCGCGGGAGCGAGGTCACCGAGTCAACGGCGTACGAGCCGCGGGCGGGCGAGCGCGGGTATTACACGCGGGCCAAGCTAGAAGCGGAACAACTCGTGAGCCGCTGCACGCGGGAGTACGGGATTCGCTCGGTCATTTTGCGGCCGGGCCAGATTTTCGGCGGGCGCATCCCCCTGCTTACCGGCGCGGTGGCGCGGAAGCTGGGGAAGCGCTGGCTCGTCCTGGGCAATGGCAAGCTGCCACTCCCGCTGGTCCACGTCGACGACGTCGTGGACGGCATCGTCGCCGCCGCCGAGTCGGCGCTGGGCGGCGGGGAGATCATCCAGCTCGTGGACGAGTCGGAACTCCTCACGCAGAACGACGTACTGCACTTAACCGTCGGCCCCTCGGCCGGGATCGTTCGGCTGCCGCGGCCGATCGTGTTCCTGCTCGGCGGAATTTCGGAATTGCTGCTTAGGCTGCTCAAGCGCCAGTCGCCGCTGTCGCGCTATCGGCTGCGGTCGGCGCTGAGCGTCCGACGTTTCCGCAGCGAGCGGTCGCACCTGTTGCCGTGGAAGCCCCGCGTCGGCGTGCGGCCCTTGATCGAGCGGATGTACCCCCGGGATGGGGAGCCCGCCGCGGGAGAGCGGGCGATTGCCGCCGCGCCGGGGCGGGCGAAGCCGGCGGGTTTGGCTTGCTAAGGGGCGACGGGACGTAATTGGCCGATGTCCGTACTCGAAATCATCTTCTGGACCTGTGTCGTCCTGGTCGTGTACTGCTACGCGCTGTACCCGATCATCATCTGGGTGCTCTCGCGCCTGTTCGGGCGGACGGCCCCGCCGCCGGAAATGACGGACGCGGACCTGCCTTCGATGACGCTGCTGATCGCCGCGTACAACGAGGAGGCGGTGATCGCCGCGCGGGTTGAGAACGCGCTGGCGATGGACTACCCGCGCGAGAAGCTCCGCATCCTGATCGCCTCCGACGGCAGCTCCGACAAGACCGCGGAGATCATCGCTCGCTACGCCGACCGCGGCGTGCGGGTGCTGGACTATCGCGAACGGCGGGGCAAGGCGGGCACGCTCAACGCGGCGATGGCCGAGGTCGAGACCGAACTGGTGCTGCTCTCCGACGCCAACACCAACTTCGAGCCGGCTGCGGCCAGGAAAATGGCGAGTTGGTTCGCCGACCCCAACCTCGGCGTCGTCTGCGGCAAGCTGGTCCTGGTCGATCCGGGCACCGGCCGCAACGCCGACGGCGCGTACTGGAAGTACGAGACCTTCCTGAAGAAATGCGAGGGACGGCTGGGGGCGCTCCTCGGGTCCAACGGCGCGATCTACGCGATGCGCCGCGGCCTGTTCAAGCCGATCCCGCCCGACACGATCGTGGACGACTTCGTCATCCCCCTGCTGGCCAAGCTGTCGGCCGACTTCAGCATCGTCTACGACTCCGGTTCGGCGGCGAGCGAGGAGACGGCGGCGGACGTGGGCGACGAGTTCCACCGCCGCGCCCGCATCGGCGCCGGCGGGTTCCAGGCCATCACGCTACTCTGGAAGCTGCTGGACGTTCGGCGCGGATGGATCGCGTTCACGTTCTTCTCGCACAAGGTGCTGCGATGGCTGTGCCCGTTCTTCCTCATGGGCATGCTGCTGAGCGACTTCCTGGCGCGCTACCACCCGATTTACCGCTACGCGTCGCGGGCGCAGTTCGCGTTCTACCTCGTCTCGCTGCTGGTGACGATGCTGCCGCGGGAGCAGGGGATCTGGCGGCCGCTGCGGCTGGCGACGATGTTCACCAGCATGAACCTGGCGATCCTCGTCGGGTTCTGGCGGTGGGTCCGCGGGGCCCAGAAGGGCGCCTGGACGAGGACGGCGCGGCTGGCGGAACTGGGCGGCTCGTACGGCCAGCCCAAGGGCGCCTAGGGCGGCGATTGCGGCGTCGCGGCGGGGACCGGCGGACGACGCCAGGCCGTGGCGAGTAGCTCCGGAGCAGACACCGAGAGGGAACGACGTGGCGAATCCTTCGCAAATGGAACTGGTTCTCCCGCCCGCGGAGGCGGCCGGCGGTTTGACTGCGGCCGAAGCACCGGGGGCCGCCGAGGCGAGGCCGATGCGGCCGTCGCTCTTCGGCCGGCGCGACCTCGCCGTAGCCGCGGTCCTGTGCGCCGCCGCCGTCGGGGTCCTGTGGGACGCCTGGGCAGACATCTATCGCATCGGCACCACCGACGAGGAGTGCAGCTACGTCCTGCTGGCGCCGCTGGTGGTCTTCTGCCTGGGGTGGGTGCGGCGGAAGGAACTGATCAAGCAGCCGGTGCGCCGCGCGTGGGCGGGGCTGGCGGTCCTGGCCCTGGGCTGGGGCGTCTTCTGGCACGGGTACGTTTCGGACCCGGTGATCTGGCGCGCCGGGGCGGTCATGATCGCCGTCGGCGCCTTCGTGGCGGCCGTGGGGCTGGACGTGTCCTGGAAGCTCTGGCCCGCGCTGGCGGCGTGCGTCTTCCTCGTGCCGGTGGACCCCAACGGCCGTTACCGCCTCGCCGAGCCGATGCAGGTCGTCACGGCCCAGGCGGCACAGCACGTGTGCGACATCCTGGGCATGTACGTCCAGCGCAGCGGCAACCTGCTGTCGGTCAACGGCGTGGGCGTGACCGTGGCCGAGGCTTGCAACGGCATGCGCATGATCCTGACGCTGCTGATGGTCTGCTATCTCGTCGCGTTCAGCACGCCGATGCCGACCTGGGTCCGGGTGCCGTTCCTGATGCTCAGCCCCCTGGTCGCGATCGTCGCCAACGTCGCGCGGCTCGTGCCGACGGTGTGGATGTTCGGCCACCGCTCGGCGGCGGCGGCGGAGCGGTTCCACGACGCCAGCGGCTGGGTCATGCTGGTCATAGCCTTCCTGCTGCTCATGGGCGTCTTCCGGCTCATCCGACGGGTCACGGGTCCGGTTTACGCCGGCGGCGCCGGCCCACGGGGGGTGCAATGAACTCGGTCTGGCTCTACCGATCCCTGGCCGCCCTGATGCTGGCGGCCATTGCCGTCCAACAGCTCCGGACGGTGCACGGCCCCGGTCGCGTGCGCGAGTACCAGGAGCGGATCCGCGCCGCCGCCGCGGAGGTGCCGACTCGCATCGGCCCGTGGGTCGGGCGGGACGCGCCCGTTTCGGTCCAGGCCGTTTCCACCCTGCGTCCCAACGTGATGCTCAGCCGCCGCTACCTGAACGTGGAGAACGGCGTGTACGCGACGGTCTCGCTGGTGCACTGCGCCAACGCGCACCACATGATCGGCCACTTCCCGCTGCGCTGCTACCCGGCGGAGGGGTGGAACCTGCGGGCTTCGCGCGAGCGGAACTGGGCCGCCGGGGACCTGTCGATCACCGGCATGGAGTACGAGTTCACGCGCGAGGAACTCGGCGACGCCTCCGGAGAGCGGGCCATCGTCGTGGCCAACTGCCTGTTCCGCTCGGGCGGGCGGGTCCTGCGGGACATGGCCGCCATGAGCGAGGGGATCGGCGGCGCGGGCGACCTGTCCACGGGGGCGGCGCAGGTCCAAATCGTCTTCGACGCCGGCACGCCCCCCGAGAGGCGGGAATCCGCGGTCCGGTCGCTGCTGGAAGGCTACCTGCCGGTGATCCGGGCGATCCTGGCGGACGTGCAGCGATGAAGCACCCCGCCGCGGGCGGATTCGCCCGAGGGGCACCGGGCAAGTCACGAGAAGTCATCGAAGTCATCGACGCGAGGCGGGTGGGCTGAAATGAGACGCAAAAGGATCCGCTTCCTGATGCGCTGGGCACTGGTCCTGGCCGTCGCGGGCGCTTCGGCCTACGGGGGCTACCGTTACCTGCTGCGGCGGCGCGTTTTGGCCTGGCGCGAGCAGGGGATCGCGGCCTCGCGGCACGGCGACCACGAGCGGGCGGCAGACCTGCTCGTGCACTACCTCCAACACCGCCCGCGCGACATCGAGGCCCTGCACTGTTACGTCACGTCGCGGGAGCTGGCGGAGTTGCCCAACGGTCAGCACGTGGCCGAGGCGATCGTCGGGCTGCGCCTCCTCGTTCACGCGGAGCCGACGCTGGAGAACCGCCGCCACCTGCTGCGGCTGTACGTGCGGTCGGAGCGGTGGCTGGAGGCGCTGGACACCGCCGAAGCGATCCTCGGGGAAACCGGGCCGGCGAACGTCAGGGGCCTGGTCGCGACGGGCCCCAGGGAGTCGGCGGCCTGGGACAAGTTCCCCGACGACGTGGGAACGCTGAGGCTGAAGGTGGAGGCGCTGGCGGGGCTGCGCCGCTACCGCGACGCGCTGGAAACGGCCAGGAAGTGGTCGCAAGTTGCGCCTTCGGACGTGGAGGGCCACATCGCCCGTCTGTCGATGCGGGCGCAGGTCGGCCACGAACCGGCGGAGATCGTGGCCGACGCCGACGAGGTCTGCGGCGCGCACCCGGACGACCCGGGCTTCGAGCTGCTGCGGGGTTTCGCCCACGCGCAGGCGTACACGATCTACTCGGAACGGGGCGGTGAGCTCGAGGCGACGGCCCTGGCGGAGGCGGAGATGAAGGCCGCGACCCAATGGCTGCGCAAGGCCGGGACGCACCCGGGCGTTAGCGAATCGCTCATTGAAACGCTCGTGGCCCAGTTCGATGCCCTGGGGCTGGTGGACGATTCCGTGAAGGTCCTGCGGGAACAGGAGCGGGCCCGGGCCAGCCGGGAACTGCGGCACGCGCTGGGGAGGCGACAGTGGGAAGCGGGCCGGTGGCCGGAGACGCTGGAGGCGCTGGCGGACGTGAACGGCGGCGACGGCGGGTCGGATTCGACGCTCGTGGCGATGAAGGCGATGGCGCTGGCGCGGACGGGCAAGGGTCCGGAAGCGGCCGAATCCTGCTCGGCGCTGGCGTCGCGCAAGCAGCCGGCGGCGCGGGCCTGGACGGCGCTGCTCCCGCGGCTTATCGACGGCGCGGAAGTGGACGACCGGGAGGTCGTGAAGGAGTGCCGGGTCGCCCTGCAATACGACCCCCGCAACGGGTACCTCGCCTGCTACCTCGGCGACGCGTATTCCCGCATCGGGGAGGCGGACGTGGCCATCACCGCCTGGAAGCATGCGTCCATGGTGAACCCCAACTGGCGCGTGCCGGCGCTGCAGCTGGTCGAGGCGCTGGTGCAGAAGGGGCGGCCGGAGGTGGCGTTCGAGGTCGCCCGGATGATGGCCAAGCGCAGCCCCAACAGCTCTGCGGCGGTGATCTCGCTGGCCCGGGCGTGGTCGGCGGGCGTCGAGGCGGATTGCGTCGGCGACAGCGACAAGCTGCTGAAGCTGGTCACGGACGTGCAGAACGTGCTGCCGGGGGAAGAGCAGACGCTGCTGATCCGGATCCAGTTGCTCGCGCAGAAGAGCGACAAGCATCAGGCCGTGCAACTGGCGCGCGGCGCCATGAGCCGCACCCCGCCGATGGACGAGCGGTTGCTGCTGGCGCTGGCGCGGGTCGGGGACAAGTACGGCCTGGGCGTCGAAGCCGAGTGCCTCTCGCGGTGCGAGCAGGCCCACGGTCGGACACCGGCGCTGGCCTACGCGAAGGCCCTCGGTGAGTTTGCGGCCGGGCGCGCGGCGCAGGGCCTGAAACTCATCGACGACTGGGCGTCTAAGGCGGAGAAGGACAAGGAGCCGGCGTGGAAGCTGGTGCGGGCGAGGTTCCTCGACGCCAGCGGAAACCCCGGCGCGGTCGCGGCCTTTTCGGCGCTGGCCGACGAATACCCGAAGGACGCGTCCGTCCAGCAGGCGGTCCTGTCGGCGGCGTGCGTGAACGCGGCGGCTCGCCGCGGGGACTGGTCGGCGTCGGAAAAGGCGATCGCCCGACTCCGCGACATCACCGGGGAGAAGGGGCTGGCCTGGCGCCTGGCCAGGGCGCAGTTGCTGGTGGAGTGCCCGCGCAAGGACGCCGATTACGAGGAGGGGTCCGTCCTGCTGAACGACATCGTGCGGGAGTTCCCGCAACTGGCCGAGGCGCACGCCCTCCTGGCCGAGGCGCTGCTCCGGATGAAGCGGACCGACGGCGCGATCGAGCAGTTCTCGAAGGCGGCCGCCGGGATGCCCAACGACAGCGGCCTCGCCCTGGAACTGGCTTCGCTGCTGCTGGCCCGCGGCGACGCGGACCGGGCCCGGCAGGAGCTGGAGCGGATCGCCCCGCACCTTCACGCGGCGGCGCAGCGGCAGCAGGCGGCGGAGATGCTCGCTCAACTGGGACAGTTCCGGGCCGCGCTGGCCCTGCTGGACGGGCGCCCGGACCAAGGGCCCTCGGGCGCGGGCGCCTCAGACGACGCGGGCGGCGGGAGGAAGCCTGATTTCCTGCGGGCGATGCTCTACTACAACACGCAGGAGTTCGACAAGGCCGAGTCCGTCGTGGTCAGGCTCCTGCGGCAACCGGACCTTACGGCCGTCAAATTCGCCGCGAATTTCTACGCGCTGCGGGGCCGGCCCGCCGACGCCGAAACCGCGCTGGGGCTGCTCAAAGGACTCAAGCTCGACCCCGGCGTGGCGGAACTGACCTGGGCCGACTATTACTCGCGGGGCGGTGACTTGACTCGCGCGACGGAGCACTACCGGTCGGCAACCCGGAAGGCGCCGGGGAGTGCCGTCGCCTGGCGGGCGCTGGCGAACTGCCAGTTGCTGCAAGGCAAGGCCGACGACGCCGCGGCGACGGTGGACGAGGCCGCCCGGGCCATGCCGGGTGACAGGGCAATCGCCGCGCTGAAGGCGATGCGCGACACGGTCCGCGACGCGGGGTCGGACGAGGGCCTGCGGCCTCTGGCACTGCTGATTGTGCGCGACCCGCTCAACAGCGCCGAGGCGTCGGAACTGGCCCGCACGGTGGTCGAGGCCCGGCGGGCGAACGACGCCGAGACGCTGGTCGGCAGGCTCCGGCAATTCGTGGCCAAGAACCCGAGCTTTCTGCCGGGGCGCGTGCAGTTGATCCAGGCGAACTTCGCCATGGGCCGAGCGGGCGAGGCCATCGCCGCCGCACAGCAGGCGGTGACCGCGTTCCCAGGCGACGCGGAGGTATGCAAGTTGGCGGCGGGCCTGTGCGCCGCGGCCCAGCCGCCGCGGTGGGAAGAGATGCAGGCCGTGGCCCAGGTCTGGAGGAAGCGTACCCCGGACAACCCCGCCCCCGCCGATGTGGCGATCGCCGGCGCCGACATCGGAATGGGGCGGTACGAGGCGGCCGCGGCGGAGCTGCGGCCGTACCTGGCGGCGGCGAAGGCACAGCCGGAACCCTACGCGGAGCTGCTGGTCACGTACTGCGCCGCCCTGGTCAACGCCGGACGCGAAAAGGAGGCCACGGGCGTCATCTTGCCGCTGGCGATCAAGAGCGCCCAGTGGCGGGCGCGGTGGACTCAAGTCGCCCTGGGGTGCGGCGACCCGGCCATGGCCGCTGCGCTGCTCGACCGCGTGGGGGCGATCCTCCCTTCCGACGCCCTTACCGAGCGGGCGACGCTGGCCGCCGCGTACCACCGGCTCGGAACCGGCAGCGGCGAGCGGCAGTACCTGGACCGGGCGGCGGCGCTCTACCAGAGCATCGCGGACGATCCCAAGGCCAGCACCGCCGCCCTCGTCTTCGCCGGTTGCAACGCGGAAACGCGCGGCGACCTGACGTCGGCGGAAACCCTCTACCGCCGGGCGCTGGCGGCGGACGGCCGGCAGTGGCTCGTCAAGAATAACCTGGCGACGGTCATCGCCCGCCGCGGCGGGGACATCAACGAGGCCGTCGCACTGGCCAAGGCCGCGGCGGGCGCGCAGCCCCACCTGGCGACGGTCCAGGACACGCTGGCGATGGTCCAGGCCAGGGCCGGAAACCCCGCCGCCGCCGCCCAGACCATGAGCACGGCCGTCAGGCTCGAACCCGACAACCCGGTGTGGCGCATCCGGTTGGCCCAGTACCAGCTCGACGCGGGAAACACGGCCGGGGCGCGGAGGACGGTCGCGGCGATCGACGCCGGGAGACTGAGCTACGCCGTCGAGCCGGAGCTGCAACGGCAGCTCGATTCCATCCGGGACAAGGTCAACAAGCCGACGTTCCGCTAGCGGGCGCGCGGCGAATGCCGAAACGGATTGCGTCGGTCGTTCTGAATTACGGCGGCCCCGTGCGGGGCGCGGGCCGAAGAAATTGCGTGTGACGTTGGTAGGCTGAAATGAAACGTAAAAAGACGGTCATCCTGGTTTCGTCCCTGCTGGCACTGGTTCTCGCGGCCGGCTCCGCGTACGTGGGTTATCGATTACTGCTGAAGCGCCGCGTCCTCACCTGGCGCGAGCAAGGCATTGCCGCGGCGCGAGCCGGCGACCACGAGAAGGCGGCAGGCCTTCTCCTGCGCTACGTGCAGCGGTACCCGCGCGACGTGGAAGCCCTGGGCTACTACGCCAAGTCGCGCGAGCTGGCGGAGCTCCCCAACGGGCAGCATATCGCCGAGACGATAGCCGCGCTCCGACTGCTGGTGCAGTTCGACCCGGCCAACCTGGACAACCGCCGGCACCTGGCGGAGCTGTACGCGCGGTCCGAGCGGTGGCCAGAGGCGCTGGACACGGCAAACGCGATCCTGGGCACCGACGCCCCGGCGACCGGACCCGCGGCGGGCAATGTGTCAAAGGGCTCACAAAACGTGGCCAAGCACCCCGACGACCTGCCCACGCTCAAGCTGAAGGTGCAGGCCCTGTCGGGCCTGCGCCGTTACCGCGAAGCGCTGGACACGGCGGAAAGGTGGACGCGCCTGGCGCCTTCCGACGTGCAGGGCCACATCGCCCGACTCGCCATGCGCGCGCAGCTCGGACAGGACCCCGAATTGGTGGTGGCCGACGCGGCGGAACTTGCGAAAGCTCACCCGGACGATCCGGGCTTTCAGCTGCTCCAGGGCTTTGCCCACGCCCAGGCCTACTCGGTTTATTCCCAAAAGCAGGGTGATCCGCAGGCAACCGCGCTGGCCGACCAGGCAATGAAGGGCGCCGCCTCCTGCCTGCGAAAGGCCGCCGCCCACCCCGGGCTGAAGGAAGAGTTCATCAAGATGCTCGTGTCGCAGCTCGACGGCCTGGGGATGAGCGACGACTCGACGGTCTTGCTTCAGAAGCAGGAACAGGCGCGGGCCAGCCACGATTTGCGTCACCTGCTGCTGCGGCGCCTCTGGGAGGCCGGCCGCTGGCAGGAGACGATCGACGCGGCGGCGGACGTTGACCCAAGCGACGCCAACGCGGACCCGACGCTGCTGGCGATGAAGGCAATGGCGCTCGCCCGCGCGGGAAAGGGGCCCGAATCGACCGCCTGCCGCTCGGCGCTGGCGTCCCGCAAGCAGCCGGCCGCCCGTGCGTGGTCCGCCCTGTTCCCGCGTCTGATCGACGGCGCGGCTACCGACGACCAAAAGGTCATCGCCGAGTGCCGGAGCACCCTTCAGTTCGACCCGCGCAACAGTTACCTGGCGTGCTACCTCGGTCAGGCCTACGCCCGCATGGGTGAAGCGGACATAGCGATTGGCTACTGGCGTCAGTCCGTCCTCGCCAACCCCAACTGGCGCGAGCCGGCGATCGAGCTGGTCGATGCGCTGATCCAGCGGGGCCGGCCGGAAGTCGCCTACGAGGTCGCCGTATCCCTGTGGAAGCGGAACCCCAGGAGCGCGGCCGCTCTCGTTTCGGTCGCGCGGGCGTGGGCCGCGGGTCTGGAGTCGGGCAGCCTCGGCAATGACGCGCAGCTTCTGGACATCCTCACCAAGGTGCAGGATCAGTTGCCCGACGAGGACCAGACGCGCGTGATTCGGATCGAGTTGCTGTCGCGTAAGGGGGATAAGGAACAAGCGAGCAGGCTCGCCCGTGAGGCGCTCGGCCGCACGCCGCCGATGGACGAGCGGATGCTCCTGGCGCTGGCGCGGGTCAGTCGCCAGTTCGGTCTGGGAGTCGAAGGCGAGTGCCTCTCCCGGTGCGAACAGGTGCACGGCCGGACGCCGGCGCTGGCGTACGCCAAGGCCGCCGAGCAGTTCCAGTCCGGCCACGGGCCGGACGGGCTGAAGCTGATTGACGACTGGGCGGCGCGCTCGGGCAAGGCCAACGACCTGGCGTGGCAGCTCGCACGCGCTCATTACCTGGACCTGAACCCAAACCCCGACGCCGTCGCGGTCTATTCCGCACTGGGCGACGCCCACATCAACGACGCCTCCGTCCAGCAGGCGATCCTGTCGGCCGCTTGCGTGAACGCCGCGGCGGGCCGAGGCGATTGGACTCCCATGGAAAGGGCCATCGAGCGGCTTCGTCTGATTACGGGCGAAAAGGGGCTCGCGTGGCGCATGGCCAAGGCGCGGATGATGGTCGAGTTCCCCCGCAAGGACGCCGACGCCGACGAGGGCTCGGTCCTCCTGAACGACATCCTGCGCGAATACCCGCAGATACCCGAAGCACACGTGATGCTCGGCGACGCGCTGCTGCGGATGAGACGGACCGACGGCGCCGTCGAGCACTATGCCAAGGCGGCCTCACTCCAGCCGAACAACACCGCCCTGGCCCTGCAACTGGCCTCACTGCTCAAAACCCGTGGCGAAACCGACCGCGCCCGACAGGAACTCGAGCGGATCGCGCCGCGGCTGCGCACCTCTGCCGAACGCGAGCGCGCCGCCGAGTTGCTTGCCCAGTTAGGCCAGTTCGACCGGGCACTGGGGCTGTTGGAGCATCCCTCCGCCTCCGCGACGACCGCCCCCTCCGGCGATCGCAAGGCCGAGTTGTTACGCGCCATGCTCTACGCCAACCGCCGCGAGTTCGACAAGGCCGGTGGGATCGTTGGAAAGCTCCTGCAAATGCCGGACCTGCCGGCCGTGCAGTTCGCGGCCAGCTTCTACGCATTGCAGGGCAGGCCGGCAGACGCGGAGAAGGCGCTGGGCCTGCTGAAGTCGCTGAAGCTGGAGCCCGGCACCGAGGAGCTGGCCTGGGCCGATTATTACAGCAGGGCGCAAGACTACGCCCGGGCGGCGGAGAATTACCGCAAGGCGACGGATCAGGCGCCGGACAAACCCGGCGTCTGGCAGGCGCTGGCCGGCTGCCAGATGTTCCTTGGAAAGTCCGAAGAAGCGGTCGCGACCATCGACGAGGCCGCGCGGGCGCTGCCCGCGGACAAGTCCGTCGCGGTACTCAAGGCCAATTCGGCGCTGCTGCGGGAAGCGGCGGCCGACCAAGCGATGCGGCCTTTGGCACTGCTGATCGTGCGCGACCCGCTCAACAGCGACCAGGCCATGGAACTTGTCCGGATCGTGGCTGAAGGCCGGCGATCGAAAGACATGGTGCGCCTTGCCGCTACGCTCCAGCAGTTCGTGGACCGCAACCAAAGTTTTCTGCCGGCCAGGGGCCAACTCGTCGACTGCCTCTGGGCGATGGGACGCAAGGACGACGCGCTGAACGCCGCCCGACAAACGATGAACGCGTTCCCCGCTGACCCGGACGCGGCGCGCTTGGCCACGCGGCTTTATGACACCGCCGGGCGGTGGGACGAGATGCAGGCGGCGGCCCAAGTCTGGAAGACGCGGGCGGGTCAGGACTCCGCACCGGACGTGGCGATCGCGCGGGCCGACATCGGGATGCGGCGGTACGAAGCGGCCGAGGAGCAACTCCGTTCCTACCTTCCCGCCGCCAAGGCGGAACCGGAGCGATATCCGGAGCTACTGACGACCTACGGGGTGGCCGCAGTAAATAACGGTCATGCGGATGCGGCGGCGGAGTTGCTTTGGCCCTTGGTTCAAACGGCGCCCGCATGGCGCGTCCGCTGGGAGCAGGTGGCGATGGAAGCTCCGGATGTGAAGCTAGCCAGGCAATGGCTGGACCGGCTGTCCGTGACGATGACCGACGACGCCCTGATGGAACGTGTGGGGATGGCAGAGGCGTATGAGCGATGCGGCAGCCGTTTTGGTGATAAGGACGCCAGAGGGCGCGCAACCGCGTTGTTCAAGCAGATTGCGGGCAATCCGAAAACGACGGCCGTTCCGCTGCTCGCGGCTGCGACTTACATGGAGCGTCAGGGAGATTTTGGCACCGCCGAGACCTTTTACCGCCAGTCACTGACGAAGGACCCGAATAACTGGATTGCCCTGAACAATCTCGCAGTTCTCATCGTCCGGCGCGGCGAAGATGTCAAAGAGGCCATTACGCTGGCGTCGGCGGCAGTCAAGGATCAACCCACACTTGCGAACGTTCATGAGACGCTTGCACAGGCTCAAGCCAAGGCCGGACGTCCCAAGGACGCGGTCGAGTGCATGCGGACGGCAATTAAGCTGGAGCCTGGAAACATCGTTTGGCGCGTCCGATTAGCCCAATACCTGATCAGCGCAGGAGATACGACAGGGGCAAACAACGTCATCGCCGCCATTGACGCCGAGCGGCTTGACGTTCGCGACCTCGCACCCGCTGCCCAGCAGGACGTGAGGGCACAACTGGACGAAGTGCGAAAACAATTGAAGGGCAAACGGGGGTGAAAAACAGGTTTCCAAAGCGGGGGGCCCCGCGATATCTCATAAGTTATTGTCCGGTTGAAAATTATAACTGGACGTGGTCGCGGGTTATTGGACGGATTATTTTTGCCTTCCCGCCGAAAGCTGTTATACTGTGCCCCAGCGAGTAGGGCTGTGGTGCCTGCGGTGTCCGTGGCATCGAAGCCGGCTATGGGGCCCATCTGTTAGGGCATGAGGGCTGCAGACGGCGTAGACCATTTCTGCCATGCCTGTGGTCAGGTTCGTGATAACTGATTGAGCGCCCCAGCAATGTCGCGGGCTGCGGAGGTGTGCTCCGACGGTCCCTAAGTCATTTTGCGTTTCGTGGCCGATGCCACGGAAGGGAGTAGGTATGCTGAACTGGTTCAAGTGCTTGGTGGCCCCTGCCGCCGCGATGGCACTGCTGATCATGCCTGCGACGGTGCGGGCCGACAGCGTCACGTTCCACACCGTTGCTACGTTTACGAGTGGGGGCACTGGTGCCACGCTTCTGAACTCTCAACAGATCCAAGAGAATGGGGTTGGCGGTGGCATAATTACCATTGCCGGCGACATCACCAGGACCGAGACGCTGACACCCCCCATCCCGCAGGGTACTGTATTTGCCACGTTGTCCGCGACCGCGGGAAACGACACGGCCTTCACCGGTGTCGGAGTTAAAATCGATGTGTTCCAGGACTCGACGGTGCCCGGTGGCCCGACGCCTCCTAACGGAGGCACATTCGTCGGGAGCGCAATCGGCATGTTGACGGCCTTGCCGGGGAGTTCGACGTTCATCATTACGTTCCAGACGCCTCTCAGCTTCACCCTGCCCACGGGCGCAACCACGTTCCCGCCGGGCGTGATCTACACGGTTGACGGGCCGACCCAAACGATTCAGTTCGATGTTGCGGGTTTGGGCGACGTGCGCGGCAACGTGAACGAAGTGCCGGCGGTGCCGCTGCCGGGCGTGGCTTTGGCGGGCTACGGCTTGTTCGGGCTTATCGGCGGCAAGCGCCTGCTGCGGTCGCGGAACAAATAAGCTCGTCTGTACCTGAACTGCAAGCTTAGGACCGGGCCTTCTTCAAAAGGCCCGGTCCTTTTGACTTTGCCCCCGTGCGGCTCCGTTGCAAGATTCGGCGGATCTGCACGGTTCCGCCAATGCGCGGGGAATATCTTTACCCCGCCTGAACGCTTGGGGGATTCCTCTCGTAGTGACACTCACGACGAATTTTTTGATTTCCTCTTGAGCTGTGGGGGGCCGGAAGCGATCGGCATTTGCGCCGCCGCGGTTATCGGCCCTAATTGTCGGCCGCGAAAAGCTTTAGGTTCACTTTAGCCCGTCACCGGTCGAAGACGTGATGTAGAGTGAGGGGACCTGATCGGAGCGGTGGACAGGGGCCGCGCCGCGGCGGTGGTGCGAACCTCGGTTGGCTCGCCTTGCCGCTGGTTTTCGGGACAGAAAACGCATGTGCGCCATTGTCGGCATTTTCAACTACGGATCGACGCCGCGGGACGAGCGCGCCGACGTGTGCAAGATGCGCGACGCGATGGCGCACCGGGGGCCGGACGATGCGGGGGTGTGGCAGAGCGACGACAGGCGGGTGGCGCTGGGCCACCGGCGCCTCAGCATCCTGGACCTCAGCCCCGCCGGCCATCAGCCGATGGGCAACGAGGACGGCGGCATCCAGATCACGTTCAACGGCGAGATCTACAACTGCCGCGAGCTGGAAAAGCCGCTGCGGGAGCGCGGCCACCAATTCCGCTCCAAGACCGACACAGAGGCGATCGTCCACCTCTACGAGGACGACGGCCCCGACTGCGTCAAGAAGCTCGACGGGATGTTCGCCTACGCGATCTGGGACGGCCCCAAGCGCCGACTGGTGCTGGCCAGGGACCGCCTGGGCAAGAAGCCGATATATTACACGATCCAGAACGGTAAACTGCTGTTCGCCTCCGAGATCAAGGCCCTTCTCGAATACCCCGGCGTAACGCGCGACCTGGACCTGGAGTCGGTCAGCCAGTACCTGACGTTTTCCAACGTGCCCGCGCCGCGAACGCTGTTCGCCGGCATCGGCAAGCTGCCGGCGGCGCACCAGCTGATCTGCGCCTCAACCGGCAACGTCCGCATCGAGCGGTACTGGTCCCCGCTCAACGGCGACGGCCAGTGGGACAAGCCCGTGAGCGAGGGCGAGGCCGTCGAGCAGGTGCGGCACCTGGTCCGCCGGGCGGTGCAGAAACGGCTGATCAGCGACGTGCCGGTGGGTGCGCTGCTCAGCGGCGGGATCGATTCGAGCACGAACGTGGCGATCATGAGCGAGTTGTGCTCGGAGCCGCTGCGGACGTTCTCGGTAGGATTTGAAGGGTTCGGCGAGAAGGAAAACTTCCACGACCTGCCGTACGCGCGGCAAGTCGCCGAGAAGTTCGGCTGCCGGCACAGCGAGTTGTCGCTGGTGCCCAAAGATTGCCGGGATTACCTGCCGGAGTTCGTGTACCAGGGGGACGAGCCGCTGGGCGACCCGGCGTGCCTGCCGATGCACTTCCTTTGCCGGCACGTGAAGAAGCACGGGGTAACGGTGATCCTCGTCGGCGAAGGAAGCGACGAGGTGTTCGGGGGGTACGGGGACATGGTGCACCTGGTGCAGAACGCGGCGCCCAAGTGGGACCGGCTGAAGCGCCTGCCGCGACTGCTGCGCCGGGCGATCCACCAGGCGAGCCGCCTCCGGGGATCGTCCGACGGCAGGGTGGACCTGCTTCGGCGGGCGGCGGACGACGAGCCGCTGTACTGGGGACTGGACGTCGCCTTCTGGGAGACGGAAAAGCGCAAGCTGCTTCAGCCGTCGGTGCAGGGACGGATGATGAACGGGCACGGGGCGACTTCAATCGTGTGCGGGTATTACGACACGATTCATGAGGCGCGGCCGGGCGCCGACCTGCTCCAGCAGATGTCGTTCGTCGAGCTGAGCAACCGCCTGCCGGAACTGCTGTTGATGCGGGTGGACAAGCTGTCGATGGCGCACTCGCTGGAGGCGCGGGCGCCGTTTTTGGATTACGAGCTGTCGTCGTACGTGCTGTCGCTGCCGATGCGGCTGAAGATCGCCGGCGGTCGCACCAAGCACCTGCTCAAAGAGGCCGTAGCCCCCCTGCTGCCGGACGAGGTGATCAACCGGCCGAAGCAGGGGTTCCGCGTTCCGCTGCCGGCATGGCTCGCCGGCGAACTCTCCACCTGGGCCGAGCACGTGCTGATGAACTCCTCGATCCACGAGCGCAACCTGTTCAACATGCAGTACGTGCGGTGGATGTGGGAGCGGCACCGCTCGGGCGCGTTCGACCACAGCTTCGACCTGTGGTGCCTGATCAATCTCGCCGCATGGTACGACCGCTGGATCGAGGGGAAGGTGGCGGCATGAGGCCGGGCGGCGACATGACCGACGGATCGGTCCAGACGGTGCTGTACCTGGTCGACGGCCTTGGCCTGAGCGGCAAGACCAAGTCGATGGTCGAGCTGGCGTGCGGGCTCGATCCGGCGCGGTACCGGCCCGTCGTCTGTACGTTCGACGCAGAGGAATCCCCCCTGTCGGCGCGGCTGCGCGAGCGCGGCGTTCCGATGCATTCACTGAAGGCCGCCGACGGGCTGAGCGTGGGCGCCGTATGGGGATTGATGCTGCGGATGCGCGAGTTGCGGCCGGACGTGGTCCACTGCTACAACCCCCGGCCGATGCTGTACGGCGGGATCGCGGCGCGGCTGCTGGGCATGCGGCGGACGATCGGGTCGCTCAGTGCGTTCGCCTGCATGGTACCGGATCGGGTGTACGCGTTTTTGCCCCAGAAGCTGGCGACGCGCTCCTGGAAGAACCGGCTGCGCAACCGGGCGGCCGCGAAGCTGATGCGGAAGCTCGTGACCGTCTCGCCGACGCTGGGCGAGAATTTCTGCCGGTACAACAAGATCCCGCTCGAAAAGCTGACCGTGGTGCCGTACGCCATCTCTCTGGATGCTGCGTGGAAATACGGCGACGAAGCGGTGGCGGCGTTTCGGCGGGAGATCGGGGCGGCCGCGGGGGACGTGGTCCTCGCAAGCGTCGGACGACTGGTCGAGCAGAAGGACTATCCGACGCAGTTCCGGGCGTTTGCGGCGGCGGCAAATCAGGCGCCGCAGCTCCGCATGGTGCTCGCCGGCGACGGCCCGCTGCGGCCGGAGCTCGAGGCGTTGGCTAAAGAGCTGGGCGTGGCCGACCGCGTGCATTTCCTGGGGCACTGCGAGAGAGTGCCGCTGGTGCTGCGGAGCGCGGACGTGTTCGTGATGACGTCGAAATTCGAGCCGTACGGCGTGGCGCTCCTGGAGGCCAAGGCGGCTGGGCTGCCGGTGGCGGCGACGGCGGTAAACGAGGTGCCGGAAATCGTTCCTGACGGGCGTTGTGGCCTGTTGGTGCCTTCCGGCGATGTGGAAAAATTGGCCGCGGTGTTCGTCAGGCTCGCCGTGGGCGCGGAACTGCGTCGGCGGCTCGGGCAGGAATCGTTGCGAGAGGCGCGCGAGCGCCACGATTTACGCAAGACGTTGATGCAGTATCAGGACTTGTACGACCGGACGCGGGCCGCCAACGGACGTACGGTCGGCCCGACGGTCAATGGCGAACGTAGCACGGGCTACCAGCCCGTGGCGTGATGAGTACGCATGGGCTGGTAGCCCATGCCACGTGAGGAAAGTTCTACCGCCTGTAGGCGAGGTGAGCATGTCGGCAATCTGTGGAATGTTCGGCCGGGTGTCGGCGGGGTCGGAGGTGGCGCTGGACCGGATGCTTGGCGCGCTGGCGCACCGCGGCCCGGACGGGCAGGCCGTCCACGTCGACGCGAACCGGGGCGTCGCCCTGGGCCTGGCGCACCTGAGGACCTTCCGCGGCGAAGCCGAGCCGGAGGTCGTTTCCAGCGAAGACGGCGCCTTGCTGATGGTGTGCGACGGGCAGGTGTTCAACCGCGGCGAGCTGGCCGCTTGGCTCGGGGACCGTGGCCACATGGTCAATGAAAACCACGCGTGCGAGGTGCTGCTGCACCTCTTCGAGGAGGAAGGCGCCGAGGGCTTCCGCCGGGCCGACGGGCAGTTCGCGCTGGCGATCTGGGACCGCAACACCAACCAACTGATCCTCGCACGCGACTTCCTTGGCGTGCGGTCGCTGTACTACTGGGCGGGGAAGGACGGCGTGGTCTTCGCTTCGGAGATCAAAGGGCTGGTCCAGCACCCCAAGGCGCCCCGCGCGGTGGACGACGTCGCGGTGTCACACTTTCTGACGTTCCTGAACGTGCCGGGCCCGCGGACGCTGTTCGCCGGCGTCAATAAGCTCCCGCCGGGCACGTGCGCCACCTGCACCGCCGACGGGCAAGTGACGCTCAAGGCATTCTGGAGCCTGCTCGACGAGCCGGTGCCCGAACGCGACGACCTTTCGTTCTACGTGGACCGCGTGCGCGAGCTGCACTCGGCGGCAGTAAAGCGCCGCCAGGTGGACGGCCCGATCGCGGCGCTGGTCAGCGGCGGGAACGACTCCAGCGCCAACGCATCGTACCTGGCGCGGTTCGGCGCCCAGCCGCTGCACACGTTCACCGTCGGCCTGGCGGACGTGGAGGGGCAGGAGAAGTACAACGACCTGATCTACGCCAAGCAGGTGGCGGACCTGATCCACTCCGATCACCAGGAGCTGCTGCTGTCCACGCAGGAGTTTCTGGACACGATCCCCAAGACGGTGGCGGCCATGGACGACATGGTCTCCGAGCCCTCGAGCATTTTCCTCTACCACGCCCTGCGGCTGGCGAAGGAAAAGGGCACGCGGGTCGTCGTCACCGGCGAGGCCAACGACGAATTGTGCTGCGGGCACGGGGGAATGATCGACATCCGCAACGGCTATTACCGGCGCTGGGAGGGTTACATGCGCAAGCCGCAGTGGGTCCGGCAAGTGGCGGCCGCCGTCGTGCCGCTCTTGTCGCCGAAACGGCGCGACGTGCTGCGGCGGGCTGCGGCTGGCGAAGCCTACTTCTGGAACTACGAAACCGCCTGGATGGACTCGGACAAGTCGGACATCCTCACACAATCGGCGTGGGAGCGAACCCGCGCAGAAAAGGCCGCGGGCGTCGTCGAACGGTACATGACGCAACTCAAGGGCTCGGAGCACCGCGGCCGCGATTACCTCAATTCGATCATTTACGTGATGATGCAGGACTACTACTTTGGTAACCTGATGCTGGGGAAGCTGGACCTGCTCTCGGCGAGCCTGGGGCTGGAGGCGCGGTGCCCGTACACCGACCCTGGCTACGCCCACTTCGTGTACAACGTGCCGGCGAAGTTCAAGTTCCACGACGGGCTGGTGAAGTACTTCTTCAAGAAGGCCATCGACGGCGTGCTGCCGGACAGCATCATCTATCGACCGAAGCAGGGCTTCCGCACGCCGGTCATCGAGCTGTTCCGCGGGAAGCTCGGCGACTGGGCGACCCCGATATTGCTGGACGGCGGTCTGACCAAGGCCGGCTACCTCCGGCGCGACGCCCTGGAGGACCTGCTGCGGCGGCACCGGGCCGGCGAGGCCGATTACAGCAACCGGCTGTGGACGGCGATGGTGCTCAATCTGTGGCACGAGAAGTGGATCAGATCACCCCTGGACGAACCCTCCTTCGGCTCCCACACGCGCGCCGAGACATCTACCAAGATGAGCTTGAGCGCGTGAAGGGCGTAAGACTCCTTGGGTAGTTGGGTAGGAGAATCTCGTGGCGGCAGTAAAGAGCAGGATGGTCAATTTGCTTCAGTTCACGGGCCTCTACCCAGCGGCGGCAGGGGTGAAGCGGTGGGTCACACGCCACGCGCCTTGGCAAGACAGCGACGAACGCGAGGAACTCGCGGCGGCCGTGCGGTTTTACCGAGGATTCGTCAAAACGGCCAACTTGTGCTTCGACGTGGGCGCGCATCACGGGGTGAGGACCGACGTATTCCTCGAGCTGGGGGCTCGCGTCGTCGCGGTCGAGCCCCAGCCGGACTGTGTCCGCGAATTGGAGCGAAAGTACGCCCGCGACGGGCGCGTGGAGATCGTGCCCAAAGGCCTGGCCGAGCAGGAGGGCGAAAAGACACTTCACGAGTGCAATCACAGCACCTGCGCTTCGATGGCCGAGGACTGGATCGCGTCGGTGAAGGACTGGGAGCGGCTCAAGGGCCGCAAGTGGGAAACCACGCGGACGGTGGCGGTCACGACGCTGGACCGGCTGATCGAGCGGCACGGGCTGCCGGCGTTCTGCAAGATCGACGTCGAAGGCTTCGAGCTCCAGGTCGTCAAGGGCCTGAGCCGCGCGATCCCGGCCTTGTCGCTGGAGTACAACCCGAGGCACCTTGGCGTGGTCGGCGAGTGCGTGGACCGGCTGCACACCCTGGGTGACTACGAATTCAATTACTCCGAAGGCGACTCGATGGAGTTGGCGCTGGCCGACTGGCTGCCGTACGAGGACTTACGCTCGGAGATCCGGGAGACGCTGCCGGGGAGGAACGTCTACGGCGACATCTACGCCCGGTTGCGTTCCGCATTGAAGTAGTGTCGGAACACGGGCGGGAGCGAGGTATCTGTGGAGTCGGACGGGAACGGTTTGATCGGCGCGTCGAACGGACGGGTGCGCGTCGTGCACCTGGTCCTCTCGCTAGACTTCGGCGGTCTGGAGATGGTCGCCGTGGATCTGGCGCGCGCCACCGACCGCGCCCGTTTCGAGCCGCACGTCGTCTGCCTGCGCAGCAAAGGGGCGCTGGCTCCGCGGCTGGAAGAGCGGGGCATCGCTGTCCACAGCCTCGACTGCCCGACGCTCCCCAAGGTCCGGACCCTGGCACGGCTGGTTCGAATCCTGCGGCAACTGCGGCCGCAGGTCCTCCACACGCACAACCCCTCGCCGCACCTGTTCGGCGTAATGGCGCGGCACCTCGCCGGCGTACCGGTGCTCGTCCACACAAAGCACGGCCGCAATTACCCGCACAAATGGCGGGCGGTGCTGGTCAACCGCATCGCGGCGCGCCTGACCGACTGCATCGCGCCCGTCTCCGAAGCCTCGTCGGACATCGCCAGGACCGTCGAGCACGTCGCCGACAACAAGCTGCAGGTCATTCGCAACGGCATCGACCTCGCGGAATTTCCAGAACCTTCCGCGCGGGCCGCGCCCCCGGGCCGGCGGGCGATCCAGGTGGCGCGCCTCATCAAGCTCAAGGACCAGTTCACCCTCCTCCGCGCCACGCGGCTCGTGGTGGACAAGATGCCGGATTTCGGCCTTGACATCATCGGCGACGGGCCCGAGCGCGAGGCGCTGCTGGCCTTGCGAACGGAATTGAAACTGGAAGATCACGTGAGATTCCTGGGCTTCCGCAGCGACGTCCGCCAACTCCTGCCGAATGCCGAGTTCTTCATCCTCTCGTCGCTGAGCGAGGGGCTGGCGATCAGCATCCTCGAGGCGATGGCCGCGGGCCTGCCCGTGGTGGCGACCGACGTCGGGGGAAACCGCGAAGTCGTTGGCGACGGGGAATCGGGCATCCTCGTCCCGTCGCAACAACCCGAGGCCATGGCCGCGGCGATGATGAAAATGCACGGCGACCCGGAGCGGACGCGCCGGATGGGATTGGCCGCGCGGGAGCGGGTGGACCGGGAGTTCAACCTGCGGCGCGTGGCCGAGCGGTACGAAGACCTGTACGTTGCGCTGCTGCAGGCCAGGCAGGGCGCGGCGAGCGATGCGGGGGTTCGGGAAGCCGAGCCGCCTGTCGGCGCGCAGGCGACGAGGTAGCCATGCCCGCGCACTTCGCGATGCTGATCGGCGGGGTGGCGGTGCTGCTGGCGGTGATCGGGTTTGTGGCCGTTCTGACCGGAATGCGTCGGCGGGGGATGGATCGGTGGGTGGGGACTTATATCAAGGAGTCATCGCGGCGGCGATCAAGAGTACGGCGGCGCGCAGGTCGCTCGGGCCCAATCCACGTCCTGCTCTGCATCGCCGACCATTACGAGCCCCAGCACGGGAAGGTCGATGCGACGCGGGCGGCGGCGCGGGTCCAGAGCTGGGTCTGCAATTACCCGCGGCTGCTCGGCCGTTTTCGCGACAGCGACGGCGGCCCGCCGCGGCACACGTTCTTCTTCCCCATCGACGAGTACGACCCCGCCCACTTGGACGCCCTGGCGGAGCTCTGCCGGGCGGGCTACGGCGAGGTGGAAATCCACCACCACCACGACGGCGACACGGCCGAAGCCCTGCGGGAGCGGTTGCTGGAATTCAAGCGGCTGTTTCGCCAGCGCCACGGCTTCCTGCCGCACGACAAGTGCACGGGAGAGGTCAAGTACGGCTTCGTCCACGGCAACTGGGCGCTGGACAACTCCCGACCGGACGGCCGGTGGTGCGGGGTCAATAACGAGCTCGACGTGCTTCGCGAGACCGGCTGCTACGCCGACTTCACCATGCCGTCGGCCCCCAGCCCCACGCAGACGCGGAAGATCAACAGCATCTATTACGCGGTGGACAATCCCCGCCGGCCCAAGTCGCACAACTGGGGCGTTGACGCCGGCGACGGCCCGCCGACCGATAACGCGCTGCTGCTCGTTCAGGGGCCGCTGGTGTTGAATTGGAAGAACCGCAAGGCCGGCATTCTGCCGCGGGTCGAAAACGGCAATCTGCAGGGCAACCAACCCCCTACCGCCGCGCGGCTGGATTTGTGGTTGCGCGCGGCCGTGCAGGTCAAGCAGCGGCCGGACTGGTACTTCGTGAAGCTGCACACGCACGGCGCGACCGAACGCAACCAGGCGGTACTCCTCGGCGAGGCAATGGTGCAGTTTCACCAGGCCCTGGCGTCACGCGCCACCGCTGATTGCAATTTCAAATTCCACTACGTCACCGCCCGGGAAATCTACAACCTCGTGAGAGCCGCTGAGGCCGGCTGGACTGGGGAGGTTGCGAAGGCGCGCGATTTTGAACTCGTATGTGAATATGGGCAATTTCCTCGGCCCGAACAGGATCCGCACGAGCACACGCCGGCCGGAGCAAGTCTAAGTTAGCGGACCCTCGGCAGTTACGGCCTGAAAGGGCTCGCCAATTTACCGCAGTTATCGGCCGCATAAACGCAATCTTCCGCTGAACTTTACGAACTTCGCTCCAGAACTTGGCGTATACTGGGCAAACCAACTACGCGTGGTTCTCCAGGACTGTCGCCGGGGGTCTTCCGAACGGGCAGGAAGGGCGCTCGTCCGATCGAAAGAGCATTACTCGAACGTCGGTTGTACCGATGAGGGATACTGCATGTGCGGGATCGTTGCTTACGTCGGTCGTAAAGTCTGTCAGCCGCTGCTCATCGAGGGCCTGAAGCGGCTGGAATATCGCGGGTATGATTCGGCGGGGGTGGCGGTGATCGACAAGGCGGGGAAGTTGCACGTCAGGCGGGCGGTGGGTCGGATCAGCGTTCTGGAAGAGTCGATTAATAACGGGCACGCGTTGCCCGAGAGTCGGATCGGCATGGCCCACACGCGGTGGGCCACCCACGGGGCGCCGACCGAGGTCAACGCACACCCCCACACAGACGACAGCGGTCGCATCGCGCTGGTCCACAACGGAATCATCGAAAACTACGCGGCCCTGCGAAAGCTGCTCGAGGAGAAGGGCCACACCTTCTCCAGCCAGACCGACACCGAGGCGCTGGCGGTGCTGATCGGCGACCTGTACGCCGACATGAAGGAAAAGAACCACATCCCGCCGGGGACGAGCCTGCTGCAGCGGGCGGTTCAGGCGGCGCTGCACGAGGTGGAGGGGACGTACGGGATTGCGGTGGTCTGCCGGGACGAGCCGGACACGCTGGTGGTGGCGCGCAAGGGCAGCCCGCTGATCATCGGCGTGGGCAAGGATGAGTACGTGGTGGCGTCGGATGCCAGCGCGATCGTCGAGCACACGACGCAGGTCATTTACCTCAACGACAACGAGATGGCCGTGCTCAAGGCCGGCAAGGCCGGGGAGGCGGGGTCGTTCCGCACGTGCACGACGGACGACATCGAGATCTCGCCGGTGATCTCGCAGCTCGAGAACAAGCTCGAGGAGTACGAGCTGGGCGGCTACGAGCATTACATGCTCAAGGAGATCTTCGAGCAGCCCAACGCGATCCGCAACTGCCTCCGCGGCCGCGCAGAGCCCCGTGAAGGCCGGATCGTGCTCGGCGGCGTCGGGAACTTCGCCCGCGAGCTGGTACGGGCCAAGCGAATCATCCTGACGGGGCAAGGCACCGCGTGGCACGCGGGGCTGGTCGGCGACTATCTTTTGGAAGACCTGGCGAAAGTGCCCGCCGAGGCGACCTACGCCAGCGAGTTCCGCTACCGCAACCCGATCGTCGAGGAAGACACGGTGTGCGTGGCGATCAGCCAGTCCGGCGAAACCGCCGACACGCTGGCGGCCCTGCGGGAGGCCAAAGAGAAGGGCGCGCTGGCCCTCGGCGTGGTGAACGTCGTCGGCAGCACGATCGCTCGCGAAACCGACGCCGGCATCTACCTCCACGCCGGCCCCGAGATCGGCGTGGCCAGTACCAAGGCCTTCACCTGCCAGTGCGCGGTGCTCACGCTGCTGAGCCTGTACCTCGGCCGGCGCAGGCACATGGGCCAGGCGCAGAATCAGGAACTGATCGAGGGGCTTTGTGCGATTCCCGAGCAGATCGAGCGGGTGCTGGGGCAGAATGAGCGTGTGAAGCAGATCGCCGAGGAGTTCTGCGGCCGCGAAAACTGGCTGTTCCTCGGCCGCGGGTATCATTACCCCGTCGCCCTCGAAGGCGCCCTGAAGATCAAGGAAATCAGCTACATCCACGCCGAGGGAATGCCGGCGGCCGAGATGAAGCACGGGCCGATCGCCCTGATTAACCAGGGGATGCCGGTGGTGTTCCTGGCGACGCGCGGGCTCCAGTACGACAAGGTGATCAGCAACATCGAAGAGGTGCGGGCGCGTGGCGGGCGTGTGATCGCGGTCGCCACCGAAGGCGACACGCACATCAGGCGGTATTCGGACCACGTCGTTTACGTGCCGGATGTGCCGGAGCCGCTGCAGCCACTGCTGACGGTGGTCCCGCTGCAACTGCTGGCGTACCACGCCGCGGTGGCGCGCGGGTGCAATGTGGACAAGCCGAGGAATCTGGCGAAGAGCGTGACGGTGGAATGATGGGGGATCGAACCGGCGACGCGGGCGCTCGTACTTGCAGCAACGGGCTAAACTTAGCCTACGATGATCCGTCGGGGAGTTTGTGGACGGCGGGATCAGGTCGTAGGCACAGGTGTTGGATCGACGGGGGGCGTTCGGGCCAGAAGGTACGACGCGGGATTGTCATCAATGCAGCACCAGCTGAGCACAACTCCCATCGCCAATCATGTCCACACGGCCGACATCGACATACCACGTCGTTCGCGCTGCAAGCTGGGATTTGGGCTGTTCCTACTCCTGAACGGCGTGCTGTTCATCCGGCCCGGGGAAGTGGTACCGGCCTTGGTCGGGCTGCCGATTTACGAGGTGGTGATCGTGGGCTGCCTGCTCGCGTCGCTGCCTGCGATCGCGGAGCGGCTGAGGTGGTCCGAGCTGTCGAAGAACCTGGCGGTGGTGTGCACCCTGGGCATGCTGCCGGCCGTCGTCCTCTCCTTCCTGACGCATGGCAACCTGTACGACGCGCGGATGAGCGCAATCGAGTTTGGCAAGGTTATCCTTTACTACCTGCTTCTCATCGGACTGATTGACTCCTGGTGGCGGTTCAGGATTTTCCTCCTCTTTATTCTCGGGTATATTACCGCAACGGCCGTCCTTGCGCTGCTGTCGTATCACGGTGCCATCAACATCGCGGCGCTTACGCCCTACATGTACCCCACTGGGGACGCCGAGTCGGGCGATGGCGGGATGCTCGTGCGACTGCAAGCCTCCGGAATCTTCGGGGACCCCAACGACTTCTCGCTCATACTGGTCAGCGGCCTGCTCCTGTGCACCCATCTGCTTATCGAAAGCAACCGTCTTCTTAGGCGGGCGTGCTGGTTTTTGCCGGTCCCTGTCCTCGGCTACGCCTTTTTCCTGACCCGCTCGCGCGGCGGCTTGCTCGCGCTGCTCGCAGGTCTGCTTACACTGACCCTGACGCGATTCGGGTGGCGGAAGACCCTGCCGATCTGGGCCGTGCTCCTTCCGACGCTGCTCATCGTGTTCGGTGGGAGGCAGACCAGCATCGATTTGAGCGACACCAGTGATACCGCGCAGGGACGCATTCAGATCTGGAGGGACTGCCTGGTATTGCTACACCACGATCCGCTTCGTGGACTCGGCTACGGTATGCTCTTCGAAGAAACCGGCCGCCCAGCACACAACAGCTTCGTTCATTGCTTCTGTGAACTCGGACTAATTGGCGGGACCCTTTTCACCGGCGCGTTCTATGTCTCGATCTCGGCGATAGGCAATTTGCGCCCGCGCGGCGCCAGCCGACACAGCTCTGAGGGCGCATACTGGAGACAACCTACGTTGGCAGTGGCTGTCGCGTATGCGATCGGCCTGTGCTCATTGTCCAGGCCGTACGGCGTTCCCACGTATCTGATCCTCGGGCTCTGCGCGACCTACCTCGGCCTGGCGCAGGCGTCGCGTACGGCAAGCATCCTGAACGTCCGCGGCTCGTCCCTTGGACGGGTTGCCATCGCCGGTGCGGCATGCCTGTTGTTTTTCGAAGTGTTCGTCCGCGTATTCGCCGTGTGAGCGTTCTGTTGGGCCCTCGACGGGCCCGGCGCGGGACACGGAATCGTGCGGTGAAGGTGTGGATTGCATGGACACAAGCGCGTTGATCAAGCAGCCACCGCTTTCCGCGACCGAGCCGGAGTCGTCGCCGGAGGCCCGGCCGGTACCGGCCGAGCAGCACGAGACCGTCATCTGCCCCTCCAAAGGGTGGCAGTTACTCAACGTGCGTGAACTTTGGCGGTTCCGGGAATTGCTCTATTTCCTGACGTGGCGCGACATCAAAGTCAGATACAAGCAGACCGCACTCGGGGCGGCCTGGGCCGTGCTGCAACCGGCGATGATGATGGTGGTGTTCACGGTCTTCTTCCGCGGTATTGCCAAGGTGCCGGCGGGAAACCTCCCATATCCGCTCTACGTCTTTGCCGGGTTGCTCCCTTGGAGCTTCTTCGCGACGAGCATCGCCAACGCGGGAAACAGCGTCGTCGGGTCCGAGCGCCTCATCACTAAGATCTACTTCCCGCGCCTGGCGATCCCCTTCGCCTCGGTCGGAGCCGCAATTGTCGATTTCTGCATCGCCACGACGATGTTGATTGGCTTGATGCTCTACTACGCGGTGTTCGGGGGAATCCCAATCAACTTCACCGCGGAGATATTGCTCGCGCCCCTGATCTTCGCGCTGATCGTCTTAGCCGCCACCGGCGTCGGCACGCTGATGGCGGCGTTGAACGCCGCGTACAGGGATTTCCGCTACGTTATCCCCTTCCTCGTTCAGCTTTGGCTGTTCGCGACGCCGACGGTGTACATGGACCCGTTTCAGAATAACCCCGGAACGCGCATGCAAGTCGTGCTCTGGGCAAACCCCGTCGCGGGTTTGATCGGGGCATTCCGCGCGGCGATGCTCGGCCTTCCCGTCCCGTGGACCCATTTGTTTGTTTCCGCGTTCGTGTCCGTCATGTTGTTCGTTGCGGGGTGTTTTTACTTCCGGCGGGTCGAAGATTCGTTCGCCGACATTATCTGATCGTCCCGGAGGTTCGACAACACAAACACGCCAACCATGCATCCAGCGATTTCCGTCGAAAACATCGGCAAATGCTACCGCGTCGATCACGCCGTCGAACGCAGGGCGTATAAAACCCTGCGCGAGACCGTCACCAGCCTCTGCGCCGCCCCATTGCGGCGCCTGCGGAACGGCGCAAAAGGCCGCGCGAACGAGGACTTCTGGGCGCTAAGGAATCTCACCTTTACCACCGAGCCCGGCGAGCGCGTAGGCATAATCGGGCGAAACGGAGCCGGTAAGTCCACGCTGCTGAAAGTCCTCAGCCGGATCACTAAGCCGACGAGCGGACAGGTCAGGCTTCGGGGGCGCGTTGGCAGCCTCCTGGAAGTGGGCACTGGGTTTCATCCCGAGCTGACCGGGCGAGAAAACATCTACCTCAATGGCGCAATTCTGGGAATGAGCCGCAGGGATATTGCGCGGAAGTTCGACCAAATCGTGGACTTCGCGGAGGTCGAGAAGTTCCTTGATACACCCGTGAAGCGCTACTCGAGCGGGATGTACGTGCGGCTGGCGTTTGCCGTCGCCGCCCACCTGGAGCCGGAGATTCTGATCGTCGATGAGGTCCTGGCGGTAGGAGACGTAGCGTTTCAGCGGAAATGCATGGGCCGGATGAAGGAGGTGGGAAAGAACGGGTGCACCGTTCTGTTTGTGAGCCACAACATGCCGGCGATCGAAACGCTCTGCACCCGCGCAATCCTGCTGGACCGGGGGAGCGTCGTCCGCGAAGGCAACGTGCCGGCGGTGGTCGGTGAGTATCACCGTCGGCTGATGTCCGGTCAGCCCCAGGATCAAGCGGGCGCGCTGGACGCACCCCGACCGCACAGTAACAGGAAACTGTTCTGTGCGGCAACGTTGCTGGACGAGGCAGGCGCGCCAACCCAGTACATCCCTCTCTCGGCGCCGTTCCACCTTCGCCTGGGGCTTGACGTCGGCGAACCCATTGAGCACCCGTTGATCGGCGTGGGAATTGACGACGTGTTTGGGCAACGCGTACTCACGGTACACACTCCCGCCGCGGGGTGCGTGATCGAGCGGATTTCGGGGCGGTGCGAAGTCGATTGTCGGATCGCCCACCTCCCCCTCGCCCCCGGAGACTACTCGGTAAAACTGGCAATTACCGCCGGCGGCGGCGAGCTCGATGCCGTGGAGCGGGCGTTGCAATTTGCGGTGACCGACGGGGACGCTTTCGGGGAAGGACGAGGCCATCAACGTGGGGTGTGTATCGCCGCATCGGCCTGGTGTGTACACGCCTCCGGCTCCACCCGGCATCTGGAACCTTCGGTATGATTTCGCGAATAAAAGTAGCGTATCGCGCCCTCCATGGGGAAGCGGCCGAGTGGTTCCGGGCCGGCTTGTCGTGCATTCCCGGACGGGTTGGCTGTTGGATCAGGGCCAGGCTCTACGGCTTCCGGGCCGGCCGCCGCACGTGCGTGTGGAACAATGTCATTATCTATCACCCGGCCAAGCTGACGCTTGGAAATAACGTGCAAATCGTACCAGGGTGCCAGATAAACGCCGGAGGCGGAGTTGAAATCGCCGACAATTCGATGATAGGTCCCGGGGTATTCATATGGTCGCAAAACCATGCATACAAGAGGGCCGATATTCTTATCTGCGACCAGGGTTACGAATGCCTTCCGGTGAAAATTGAAGAAGACGTGTGGGTGGGGGCGGGCGCGATCATCCGGCCGGGCGTCCGTCTGGCGCGCGGGTGTGTAATCGCCGCCGGTTCTGTGGTGACTGCGGCGACCGAGGCGTACACGCTGTACGCCGGCGTTCCGGCACGGCCGGTCAGGAAGCGAGTCGCGGGGGAGGACGTGGACGGTGTTCCCGAAGATTCCAGCCGTGAAGTGGCGCACCGTGACGCCTGCCGTCCCGACGCTCGCAACGAACTTCCAAAAACTTCCCTCGAGTGCTTACGGAGGCATTCATAGATGATCCAGTTGATGAACCGACGGCTGAGAAAATGGCTGCGGGCGCCAGCCCTACCGGCGGCGGCCAAGGCGGCGCGTGAGGAGGACGCCAAGGGCTTGCGCCAACGCGACCCAGGTGTTGACGCGGTCATTCGAGAGGGCGTCGCGTGGCTTTGTCGCGCCCAAGATAACTCTCGTACGCAGGACGGCGGTGTTGCGCGCCATTTCAGCCTGATCGACGGTTGGGGGAGCTCGTACCCCGAAACGACCGGCTACATCATCCCGACGCTTCTTTCCTATGCGCGAACGATCAAAGATGAAGCTTTTGCCCGACACCTGCGCGACCGCGCGTGCAGGATGCTTCAATGGCTCACAAGCATTCAACTCCCATGTGGCGGGTTTCAGGGGGGTACGGTCGACCAGAAGCCGGTGGTCCCGGTAACCTTCAACACGGGACAGATTCTGATGGGCCTCGCGGCGGCCGTCTCGGAATTCGGTGAGACCTACTCGCCCGTCATGGCGCGAACCGCGGACTGGCTGGTTTCGACGCAAGATTCGGACGGCTGCTGGCGGAAATATCCGTCCCCGTTCGATGCGATGCCAGGAGAGCGGGTGTATGACGCGCACGTTGCGTGGGGCCTCTTAGAAGCCGATCGGGTGCACCATAATCCGCGGTATCGTCAGGCGGCATTGGCAAATATTCACTGGGCGCTCGAATCTCAGCTTCCTAACGGCTGGTTTAACAACTGCTGCCTGCGCGACCGAGCGGAGCCACTCACGCACGCGATCGGATATGTGCTCAGAGGCGTTGTGGAGGCATACCTCGTCACCAACGATTCGACGCTGCTTGCCACCGCCGCCAGAACGGCCGACGGGCTCCTGACCGCGCTCGGGCCTGATGGATTTCTCTCCGGGAAACTAAACTGCAACTGGAACGGCACGGCCTCGTGGTCCTGCCTGACCGGAACCGCGCAGATCGCCATCTGTTGGTTCCTGCTCTACCGGTGCACCGGCGAGGCCCGCTATCGCGAAGGGGCCTGCCGCGCAAATCGTTATCTGCGCCGAACAGTATCGGTACAGGGTTCCCCGGATGTTCGGGGTGGTGTGAAGGGGTCCTTCCCCGTGGGAGGCGAATATGGGATTTACCAGTATTTGAACTGGGGGTGCAAGTTCGTCATTGACTCACATTTAATGGAATCGTCCATACGGAGTTCAGATGCCCCTGTGGAATGCGTTGCTGACGAGCGGAAGGGCTGAAACGGTGGACCCGCTGAAGTTACCCAAAGCCGCAATCAATCGGCTCGGCCGCTCGTGGATCCGTCGCGCGATGCGGATCGAGGCCGAGAGCCAGGTATTCCGCCGACACAACGAGCGCGCCGTCGAGTACTCGTTCGTCTTCCGCGAAATCGCTCGCTTGTGCCCGAAATCGTTGTTGGACGTCGGCACCGGCACGACGGCCTTGCCCGCACTCATCCGAAGCTGCGGGCCGGTCGTGACGGCGAGTGACAACGTTAGCGATTATTGGCCGGCCGGCATGTTTACGCGTCACTGGCACGTCACCGACGATGACATCCGTGGTAGTCGTTTGCCGGGTGGTTATGAGATGGTGACCTGCATCTCCGTGCTGGAGCACATCCGAGAACACCGGGAGGCAATGCGCGAGATTTTCCGGCTTTTGGCTCCTGGCGGTTATCTCGTGCTGACTTGCCCTTACTCGCACGAGGAATTCGTCGAGAACGTGTACGAATTGCCGGACGCCCGGCCGGAGTATCGGAACCTTCCGTACATTTGCCGAAGCTACTCCAAAGTCCAACTGGACGAATGGCTGCAAGACAGTGGCGCAACAATTGTGGAACACGAGTTCTGGCGCATTGAAACCGGCCGAGTTCATGCCTTGGGCGATTGGCTTTTTCCGGCCGAACGCGCAGAGGCCAACGACGTGCATCAACTCGCGTGTCTTTTATTGCGAAAAGGCTGAAGCGCCTCCGGGGAATCGATCCTGCCGACCAGCGAGCGGCCTCACCGGATCGACCCGTCGGCCTGATCGGTCGTTATTATGGTAACCATTCAATGCTCGCACTTTGAAGAGAAGCAGGGTTGGGACCGTTTGGCCGCACAACTGGACGGCGGTTTCTTCCATTGCCACGCTTTCGCGACCTACGAGGCGGCCTGTCAGAGTGATCAACCCCTCTTCGTTCGCGCGTTCGAACGTGGCGTCTGCGTCGGAGTGGCCGTTGGACTGATACGGGCCCCGCGGCGTTGGCCGTTCTCCACGCTGTGTCGCGAGGCGGTGTTCACGTCACTCCCGGCGACCCGAGCCCGGGATAAGGACCTGGAGGCGGAAATTCTGGCCGCCATGGAGCGGCGGCTGCGTTCCGACGGGATTTACCGCATCAGCATTGAATCCAACGACTCACCCAACGCGACCGACGTGCTTTCGCGGTCAGGCTATCAGCTTCGGAAAAGGTGTGAGTTATACCTTGACCTCACCCGCACGTTGGACCAGATTTGGGACGAAATGGAGGGGAAGAGGCGGACCGACATCCGCAAGGCCACAAAGACGGGAGTCCGCACGTGCGTGGAAAACACGTCCGCAGGGCTGCGGTGGCTTGGGGAGCTGCAAGAACAGTCTCTGCACCGGCGCGGCGTGGAGTACTCGTTCGATGAGCAATTCGGGGAACACGCCAGGACCCTTTTGGACGCGGGTGCCGCCGATGTTTTGGTGAGCCGGGTCGACGAGGTCGAAAACTCGCCCGTCAATGCCGCCCTGATCGGCTTTTTTGGCGGCCGGGGGTATTACGTGAAAAGTGGGTCCTCTCCGCTGGGCTTTAGCAGGTGCGGCCCGGCGCACCTCCTGTGGACCGCGATAGGTATGCTTAAGGCCAAGGGCTGCACTGTTCTCAACCTCGGTGGCACTCCACCGCCGGATGACCCTGCCGGTCAGGGGCTGTTCCGGTTCAAGAATGGTTTCAATCCGACCGTCGTCGCCCAGCCGGCGGGCACCAAGGAGCTTCTGCGCTCGCGGAGACATGTTGAAGCAGCGCGGTCCCTGCTGAAGCGCGCGCGGTCCGCCGCAGCCGGACCGCCAGCCGTTGGGGCAAGCGAATCTGTGGCTTCGACACGTGGACGGTTGAAGTGGTTTACCGAAGCCTTAGTCAAGGTTAAGAGGCGCGCCGCGCTGCGCAGCCGCACGAAATCGTTAATTCATTCGGTTACAGACAAGCATCGATTTGGCCTGAAGCCTCTGCAGAACCTTCTTCACGACGCGCGCTGGGGCGGCTTCTACGGCGGCGTACGCCCCTCCCGCTTCGCCGACTCCGGAGCGGCCGCAACCCAGAGCACCAATTACGAGCAGCTCCGTGAGTTATTTGGTCCCGACAATTCACTCATCGGGCCCGCCGACGTACTCGTGGACGTGGGCTGCGGGAAGGGCCGGGTTCTTAATTTTTGGCTCAGCCTT
>Ga0308175_100000267_pt1 | contig 39689 bp, 40 predicted proteins | sample PhyCR1_3_FD_203893 | JGI IMG/M metagenome (GOLD analysis project Ga0308175, IMG submission 203893) | Soil microbial communities from UC Gill Tract Community Farm, Albany, California, United States - DLSLS.C.R1 | ecosystem: Environmental > Terrestrial > Soil > Agricultural land | place: USA...
GGCAGCGAGGTTCGCCCGGCGCATCGGCCTGCGCAACGTCCGTCCCGGCGCCCCGGACACCGGCTTCCGCCAGCGCTTCGCTGCCCGGGCGATCGCCCGGCTGGTGCGCGCGGTCGCAGCCGAGTCCAGGACCAGCCGGCTGGCGGTGCGGGTCCGGCCCACCAGCGACCCGCACCGGATCGTCGTGGCCTACCCGTGGCGGCACCGCGAGCGCGCCCAGGTGATGGGACGCGCGGTCGCCGGGGTGCTGGACGCGCTGCCGGGCACCGACATCGAGCAGGCGGTGAGCGAGGCCGCCGCGTGCGTCGAGGCCGCCCAGGCAGGTGCTGCGCCGCACACCGTCACGCCGCGCATCCCCGTGGTCGCGGTCACCGGCACCAACGGCAAGACGACGACGTCGCGGATGATCGCCCACATCGCCCGCACCTCCGGCAAGCTGGTCGGCTGGTCCAACACCGACGGGATCTACATCGACGGCGAGCTGGTCGAGGCCGGCGACTACTCCGGACCCAGCGGCGCCGGACGGGTGCTCGCGCACCCGGAGGTGCAGCTCGCGGTCACCGAGACGGCGCGCGGCGGCATCCTGCTCAAGGGCATCGGCCTGACCCGCAACGACGTCTCGGTCGTCACCAACATCTCCGCCGACCATCTGGGCCTCCAGGGCATCGACACCGTCGACCAGCTGGCCGAGGTCAAGTCCGTGGTCCCGCAGATCACGAGGAAGGACGGCTGGGCCGTCCTCAACGCCGACGACCCGCGGGTGTTCGCGATGCGTGGCGTGATCAAGGCGCGGCCCTGGGTGTTCTCCCGCGATCCCGACAGCCCGTCGGTCCGCGAGGTGCTCACCGCGGGCGGCCGGGCGACGACCGTCATCGACGGGTGGGTCGCGGTGCTGGCCCCCGGCTCCGACCCGGACCCGCTCGTGGAGCTGGTCGACGTCCCGATGACGCTGGCGGGGCTGTCGCGCTTCAACGTCGAGAACACGCTCGCCGCAGCCTCCGCAGGGCTGGCCATCGGCATCCCCCGCGACGTGGTCGTCGAGGGACTGCGGACCTTCCGTCCCGATGCCGAGCACAACCCGGGCCGGATGAACTTCTTCTCGGTCGGCGAGGTGTCGGTCGTCATCGACCTCGCCCACAACGAGGCCGGCCTCGAGGCGCTGCTCGAGATCATGAACGGCGTACGTCGCCCCGGGGCGCGGCTGCTGCTCGCGCTCGGCGCCGTGGGTGACCGCCAGGACGACCTGATCGAGAAGCTCGGCGAGATCGGGGCGCGTGACAGCGACCTGATGGTGATCGCCCACAAGGAGCGCTACCTGCGGGGGCGCCCGGTCGAGGAGCTCGACTCGCTGATGCGCACCGGGGCGGAGCGGGTCGGCGTCACCGACGTGGAGTCCTACCCGACCGAGGTCGCCGGTCTCGCCGGGCTCGTCGGGCAGGCGCAGTCGGGTGACGTCGTGGCGCTGATGTGCCACGCCGAGCGTGAGGCGGTCTATGCGTGGCTCGCCGAGCACGGCGGCACCCCGGACAGCCCGGAGACCTTGCGGGACAAGGTCCGGGCCGCCACGGCCGACTGATCAGCCCTCGGTGGTCGCCGGCGCGTAGTCGGGGTCCGCGGCGGGGGTCTCCGGGTTGGCGGTCGCTCCCGCCTGGGCCTGCTTGGACCAGTTCTCCAGCTCGGCCATCACCGCGGCGTGCTTGTCGACGCAGACCACGACGAGGTCGCCGCGGTTGGCGCGGCTCATCGCGTGTCGGACCGCCTCGATCTCCTCGAGCACCTGCTCGACCTGCTTGCAGCGCGCACCCTCGGCGACGGCGGCGCGGACGCCCTCGACCACCAGGGCAGCGGTCTGGCCGCGCTCGCGACCCCGGAGGGCGACGTCCTCACGCACGATGACGACGTCGAAGTGCTGGGCGGCGATGTGCCCGAGCTCGCGCATGTCCTCGTCGCGCCGGTCGCCGGCGGTCGCGATGATGCCGATCCGCGACGGACGGGCCAGGTCGTGGGACGACGAAAGGGTCTCGCCGATCCGGTCCACGAAGTCACCGAGCATCTTCATGCCGGGCGCGTTGTGGCAGTAGTCGACGATCACGTTGACGCCGTTGACCTCGACCTCGTTCAGGCGGCCGGGGGAGAGGTAGTAGTTCGTCGAGAAGCTACGCAACCCCTGCCGGATGTCGTGCAGCGGCGCACCCGCGGCGAACGCCGCCGCGGCCGCGGCCAGGGTGTTCTGCACGTTCATCCGGGCCCGGCCGCCGAACGTGGCCGGCAGCAGGTGGGTCCACGCGAGCTGCATCTCGCGACGGCCGTGCTTGACCACGATCATCTCGCCGCGGTCCGACGGCTCGAGGACGAGCGCCTTTCCACCGCGGCGGCAGTGGGCGTCGATCATGTCCCGGACCTCGGTGCCGGGCTCCTCCATGGAGATCCACACGACCTGGCCCGAGCAACGACGCCGCATCTCGCGCACCAGCGGGTCGTCGGCGTTGAGCACCGCGTGACCGTCGCGGGGGACGGCCTCGACCAGCACGGCCTTGACGTCGGCCAGCTGCTCGACGGTGTCGATCCCCCGCAGGCCGAGGTGGTCGGGCTGGACGTTCAGGACCACGGCCACGTCGTTGCGCTCGTAGCCCAGGCCCTCGCGCAGGATGCCGCCACGCGCCACCTCGAAGACGGCGAAGTCCACGCGGGGGTTCTGGAGCACCATGCGCGCCGAGCGCGGCCCGGAGGCGTCGGAGCGGATCACGAGCCGCTCGTCGATGACGACGCCGTCCGTGGAGGTCATGCCGACCTTGCGTCCCATGCCCTTGAAGATGTGGGAGATCATCCGCGAGGTCGTGGTCTTGCCGTTGGTGCCGGTCACCGCGACGATCGGGATCCGTGACGTCGCCCCCGGGGGGAAGAGCATGTCCACGACGGGCTTGGCGATGAACTGCGGTTCCCCGATGGTCGGGTGCGTGTGCATCCGGAAGCCGGGCGCTGCGTTGACCTCGCAGATCGCCCCGCCGGTCTCGCGGACCGGCTCGGTGATGTCGGGGCAGATGAAGTCGATCCCGGCGATGTCGAGACCGACCATCCGGGCGGCCTCCTCGGCGATCTCGACGTTCTCCGGGTGGGCCTCGAAGGTGCGGTCGATGGAGATGCCGCCGGTCGACATGTTGCCGGTCAGCGCGAGCTTGACCATCGTGCCCTCGGGCGGCACGTCGCCCATCTCGAAGCCCTGGTCCCGCACGCGCTCCACGGCGGCGGCGTCGACCTTGATCCTGGTCAGCACCTTCTCGTGGCCCACGCCGCGGCGCGGGTCGGCGTTCGCGGTGTCGACGAGCTGCTCGACGGTGCTGTTGCCGTCGCCGGTCACCGACGCGGGGACACGCTCGGCGATCGCGGCGACCTTCCCGTCGATGATCAGGCAGCGGTAGTCCTTGCCGGTGACGAACGACTCGACGATGACGACCCCGCGCCGGGACTGCTCCTTGGCAACGGGGAAGGCCTCGCGGACGTCCTTCTCGTTCTGCAGGTCCAGGCACACCCCGCGGCCGTGGTTGCCGTCCAGCGGCTTGATGACGACCGGGTAGCCGATCCGCTCGGCGACCTTGACCGCCTGGTCGTCGGTGCGCACCGACTCCTGCTTGGGCACCGGGAGGCCTGCCGCACCGAGGAGCCGCGTGGTGAGGTCCTTGTCCGAGGCGATGTCCACGGCGATGGCGCTGGTGGCCGAGGTCATGGTGGCCCGGATCCGCTTGGCATGGACACCCTGACCGAGCTGGACCAGGGAGTACTGGTTGAGCCGGATCCACGGGATGTCCCTGGACACGGCCTCGTCGATGATCGCCTGCGTGGAGGGGCCGAAGGCGGTGCGCTCCGCGCGGAGGATGAACGACTCCAACTCGGCGTCCCAGTCGAACGACGGGTCCGCCTCGACGAGGTGGTTGACCAGGCGCACGGCGAGCCTGGCCGCGGCCAGGCCGACCTGCTCGTCGACGTACCCGAAGACCACGTTGTAGCGGCCCGGCTGGCCCTTGACTCCGCGGGTCTTCCCCCGGCGTACGTCATGCCCGACGACCTGCTGGAGCGCCAGCGCGCTGTGCTCGGCGACGTGACCGAGCCAGGTGCCCTCGTTGAGCCGCTCGACGAACCCACCGCGCCGGCCCCGGGAGCAGGAGTGCTCGCGCAGGCCGGGCAGCATCGCCAGCAGGTTGTCGGTGAACCCGGCGATGGTGTTGGTCGGGAATCTCTCCAGGGAGCCGAGGTCCACCACGAGGTGGATCGCCTTGTCGTAGGACCAGACGTTGGCCCCTCGGTAGACCCGGGTCTCGACGATGGCGAGGTCGGGCGTGGGGCGGTCGGTCATCAGGAGGCTCCATCCTGCTCGGTGCTGGTGTCCTGCCGGGTCGTGCTGGAGGTCTTCTTGCGGCTGCGGGCCAGCCGCCGGCGCAGCGCCCCCGGTGAGGCGTCGGCCGCGGCGATGTCGCGGGCGAGGTCGCGCAGGTCCTGCCCGGCCTCGGCCAGGTCGGCCGCCTCGTCGGGGTCGCGGTGGCCCGGCTGCGTGAGGAGGGTGCGGGTGGTCAGGTCGAAGCGCGAGCCCTCGGGGAGGATGTGGAGCACCACCCCGCTGGCCAGCAGCGCCGACGAGCGCCGCGCCTCGTAGGCGTTGGTGACGATGCGGGAGGGGTCGAAGACGGTGACGGCGCCGCGCCCGACCACGCTGAGGACCTCGTGGTCGTCGACGTGGTCCACGACCGCCGCGGTGTCCTCGTCCACACCGATGCCGAGCAGCTGGGGCGACTGAGCGACGATCATCAGCAACCGACCGTAGCGGTTGCGCTGGTCGAAGTGCTGGTCGATCACGGTCGAGTCCAGGAGCCCGAGCCCGGCGGCCACCTGGGTCATCCGCTGCTTGGGCGTCGACCCGGGCCCGCCGAAGGCGACCATGTGGCTGGACTGGATGCTCGCACCGGCCGAGGTGCCGCCGACGACCACGCCGCGCTCGTGGGCGTCGAGGATGGCGTCGGCGAGCGGGGTGCCGCACACCAGCGCCGACAGCTTGAGCTGGTTGCCGCCGGTCATGAAGATCCCGGTGGCACGCTCGAGGCGCGCCACCAGCTCGGGGTCCCCCGACTCCTCCCGGGTCTCGGGACGCACGGCGACCACGTCGGCCGCACCGAGGCGGCGGAACAGCGCGTCGTACACCTCCACGACCTCGGGGCCGAGCGAGGAGGCCGTGGGGATCACGGCGATCCGGGCGTCCGCTCCCCCGCTGGCCGCCACGAAGTCCTTGAGGATCGTGCGCTTGCGAAGCTTGTCCTCGGCACCGCCGATGATCATGAGGGGTCCCCTGGGCATGAGAGGGAGGCTAGGGCATGGGCCGCCGTGCCCCGACACGGCGGCGATAGAGTGCGGCCGTGCAGCAGCATTCGCGACAGATCGTCGTCATGCGTCACGCGAAGGCCGAGCAGGTCGCCGCCAGTGACATTGAGCGCCGGCTCCTCGACGGCGGCCAGGCCGACGCAGCCGAGGCCGGGGCCTGGCTGGCCGCCCGCGGGGTGAGCGCCGACCACGCGCTCGTCTCCGCCGCCATGCGGACCAAGGAGACGTGGGAGGCCCTGGCCGGTGCGGCGGGATGGGCGCTCGAGCCGTCGGTGGACCAGGGTCTCTACAGCGCCGGGCCCGAGACGGTGCTCGACCTGATGCGCCTGACCCCCGACGAGGCCGTCACGCTCGTCGTGGTGGGTCACAACCCGGCGGCCGCCTACGTCGCGAACATGCTCGACGACGGCGAGGGCGACACCGAGGCGACCAACGAGATGGCGATGGGCTACCCGGCGGGCGCGGTCACGGTGCTGGAGTACGACGGGCCGTGGACCGACCTCGGCCCCGCGACCGCCCGCATCGTGGCCTTCCACGTCGGGCGCGGCTGACCCGCCCCGCCCGCCGGGCTCAGACCGGCGGTGCCGGGGTCACGATGCCGGCCTCGGCGTCGGCCGCCTCGATCTCCTCGCGCGAGATGCCGAGGAGGTACATGATCGCGTCGAGGTAGGGGACGTTGACCGCGGTGTCCGCGGCGTCGCGGACCACCGGCTTGGCGTTGTAGGCGATCCCGAGACCGGCCGCGTTGAGCATGTCGAGGTCGTTGGCGCCGTCCCCGATCGCGATCACCGAGCCGACGCCCACCCCGACCTCGGCGGCGAACTGCCGCAGCGCCGCGGCCTTCCCGGCGCGGTCCACCACGTCGCCCACGATCCGGCCGGTCAGCCTGCCGTCCTCGATCTCGAGCTCGTTGGCCCGGGAGAAGTGGATGCCCAGGTCGGCGGCGAGCCGGTCGGTGACCCGACTGAAGCCGCCCGAGACGATCGCGAAGCGGTAGCCGAGCCGGCGCAGCGTGCGCACCATCGTCCGGGCGCCCGGCGCCAGCACGATGTCGTCGTAGACGGCGTCGAGCGCCGACTCCTCCACGCCCGCGAGCAGCGAGACCCGCGCGCGCAGCGACTCCTCGAAGTCGAGGTCGCCGCGCATCGCCGCCTCGGTGACGTCGGCGACCTCCTTCTCGCAGCCGGCGTGGGCGGCGAGCATCTCGATCACCTCGCCCTGGATCAACGTCGAGTCGACGTCCATGACGATCAGCCTCATCCCGCGGCGCAGCAGGTTGGCCGGCTGGACGGCGATGTCCACGCCCTGGCGGGCGGCCTCCGCGGCGAGCACCGAGCGCAGGGCGTCGGGATCGGTCCCGGACACGTGCAGGTCGATGGCGGTCACCGGGTAGCGCGCCATCCGCTCGATCCGGTCGATGTTGGCCCCGGAGTCGGCGATCCGGCCCGCGACCGCGGCCATCGAGGAGGCCTTGAGCGGGGTGCCGATGACGGTGACGTGGGCCCGGCCGCCGGCGCGGCTCCTGGTGTCGCCCACCCCGCGCTCGACGTCGACGGTCATCTCGAGGGCGTCCGCGGTCTCGAGGACCGCGGCGTGCAGCTTCTTCCAGTCCCGCGGAGCCGTGACGAGCACGCCGAGGATCAGCCGGCCGCGCAGCACGATCTGCTCGATGTCGACGACCTCGACGCCGGCCCGGGACAGGGTCGCGAAGACCGTCGACGTCACGCCGGGCCGGTCCTTGCCGGACAGCGTGATGAGCAGGGTCTCGGGCAGCTGGTCAGTCATCGCCGCCGAGGCTATCGCCCACGGCGGGGTGCGCTAGGCCGGCGGCCACGCCTCGGGCGAGCAGGCGGCGACCAGCGCCCGCCGCCCGGCCCGCTCGAGCGGGAGGAGGGCAGCCCGGCGGCTCTCGATCTCGTGGGCCGACACGGCGCCACCGTCGTCCTCCAGCGCGAGCTCGACGATCTCCGTCGCCTGCACGCCGCGGGCGGCCAGGTCCACGCAGCGAGGGGGTACGCCCTCGGGGGCCTCGAGGTGCGGGCGGTGCCGCAGGTCCATCAGGCGGTCGGCCACCTCGGGACGCCAGCGTGCGACGTCGAGCCGGGCCAGGGCCTCGGCCGTCTCGAGCAGCCCGGCACGGAGTGCGCGGTCGGCCTCGCCGACGTCGGGGAGCTGGCGACGCTCGGCCACGTGCGCGACCCAGGTGATCGCGGCTCCGGTGCGCAGCGGCACCAGCCCGACGTTGCCGCCACCCGGGCCGGCGCCAGCGACCACCACCGCCTCACCGAGCTCGAGCGCCGCGGCGTTGAAGGCCCGCGGGCCACCCAGGCCGACCGGATCGCCCTCGACGGGCAGGGCGGCCCCGAAGCCGACCGCCCCGGCGGCGCGGAGCCGGCCCAGGGCCCCGACCAGCGTGTCCGTGCCGGCGTCGCCGGGCAGCCCCGCGTCGGCCAGTCCCGCCACCGCGTGGGTGGCGTCGCCGCCCAGCACGGCGTCCACCAGGAGGTCGGTGACCACGACACCCCGGAGCCAGGAGGTGCCCCACCAGGCGAGGCGGCACGAGGCCGGCAGTCTGCTGCTCACGGCCGGGGACGATACGCTCTGCGGGCTCTCGGGGCGCGACCGTGGGCATCGACTCGGGCTGGATAGGGTGACGCACATGACCGCCGTGCTGGAGTTCGCCGACGTGACCGTGCGGCGGGGCCAGGCCACACTTCTCGACCAGATCTCCTGGACGGTGGAGGAGGACGAGCGCTGGGTGATCCTCGGGCCGAACGGCGCCGGCAAGACCACGCTCCTGCAGGTCGCCTCCGCTCAGATCCACCCGACGTCGGGCGTCGCAGGCATCCTCGACGAGGTGCTCGGCACCGTCGACGTCTTCGAGCTGCGACCGAGGATCGGGCTCACCAGCGCCGCGCTCGCCGAGCGGATCCCCCGCCACGAGCGGGTCCACGACGTCGTCGTGTCCGCGTCGTACGGCGTGGTCGGCCGCTGGCGGGAGGCGTACGACGACCTCGACCACGACCGTGCGAGCAGCCTGCTGGTGGAGGTCGGCGCCACCCATCTGACCGACCGCACCTTCGGCACGTTGAGCGAGGGCGAGCGGAAGCGGGTGCAGATCGCCCGCTCGCTGATGGCCGACCCCGAGCTGCTCCTGCTCGACGAGCCGGCGGCCGGGCTCGACCTCGGCGGCCGCGAGGACCTGGTCTCGACGCTGTCCGTCCTCGCCATGGACCCCGACTCCCCGGCTACCGTGCTGGTCTCCCACCACGTGGAGGAGATCCCGCCGGGTTTCACCCACGCGCTCATGCTGCGTGCCGGCCGGGTGGTGGCCTCGGGGCTGCTGGAGCACGTCGTCACCGAGGCCAACCTCTCCGCGACGTTCGGGATGCCGCTCGTGCTGGACCACGAGGATGGCCGATTCTCCGCCCGCCGACGACCGCGACACAGATAGAGTCGCCGCATGGACTGGCTCGGGGACAACCAGTGGGCGGGATGGCTTGCGCTGGCCATCGGCCTCGGGGTCGCGGAGATGTTCAGCCTCGACCTGATCCTCATCATGCTCGCCGTCGGCGCGATCGCCGGGATGCTCACCGGCGTCCTCGGCGCACCCTTCCTCCTGCAGGTGCTCGTCGCGGCCGGGGCGTCGGTCGCGATGCTGGCGCTGGTCCGGCCGGGCATCGTCAAGCGCCTGCACACCGGACCCGACCTGCAGCTCGGCCACGGCAAGCTCGTCGGCCAGCGCGGTGTCGTCACCGAACGCATCACCTACGACGAGCACGGGCGGATCCGCCTCGCGGGCGAGATCTGGTCCGCCGCGCCGTACGACGAGCACCTCACGATCACGCCGGGGGAGACCGTGGAGGTCTTCGAGATCCGCGGCGCGACGGCGTACGTCCACCCCGTGCCCACTCTCGAGTCCTGAGGACTCGACCCTTGACCCCCCGTGTCCTGACCCGTAAATCCTTAGAGAGGGGGACGCCATGACGGCCCTGTTGGTGCTGTTGGCGTTGCTGTTCCTGTTCGTGATCGTCCTGCTGGCCAAGACGGTGCGCATCGTGCCTCAGGCGCGCGCCGGCATCGTGGAGCGCTTCGGCAAGTACAAGCAGACGCTCCCCGCAGGCCTCAACATCGTCGTGCCGTTCATCGACCGGGTGCGCTACCTGATCGACCTGCGTGAGCAGGTCGTCAGCTTCCCGCCCCAGCCCGTGATCACCGAGGACAACCTCGTGGTGTCCATCGACACCGTCATCTACTTCCAGGTGACCGACCCGATCGCCGCGACGTACGAGATCGCCAACTACATCCAGGCGATCGAGCAGCTCACCATGACCACGCTGCGCAACATCGTCGGCGGCATGGACCTCGAGGAGACGCTGACCAGCCGCGACCAGATCAACTCCGGCTTGCGCGGCGTCCTCGACGAGGCCACCGGCAAGTGGGGCATCCGGGTCAACCGGGTCGAGCTCAAGGGCATCGACCCGCCGCCGTCGATCAAGGACTCGATGGAGAAGCAGATGCGTGCCGACCGCGAGAAGCGCGCGGTCATCCTCACCGCCGAGGGCCAGCGGCAGGCGGCGATCCTGACGGCCGAGGGCTCCAAGCAGTCCTCGATCCTGAACGCCGAGGGCGCGCGCGAGTCGCAGATCCTGCGGGCGCAGGCCGACCGGGAGTCCTCGATCCTGCGCGCCCAGGGTGAGGGGCAGGCCATCCAGACCGTCTTCCAGGCGATCCACGACGGCAACCCCGACCAGTCGCTGCTGGCCTACCAGTACCTCCAGATGATGCCGAAGATCGCCGAGGGCGGCGCCAACAAGCTCTGGATCGTTCCGAGCGAGATCGGCAAGGCCCTCGAGGGCCTGGGCTCGACCATGAACAACCTCCAAGGGATCCCGCAGCAGGTCGAGGGCCCCAAGACCCGCGTCGACATGGGCTCCGCCGAGCCGGTGCTGCCCGGCCACGGTGGCGCGGACAGCGAGCTGGAGAAGACCAACGCCGCGGTCGAGGCCGCGATCGCTGAGGCGGAGAGCGCGGCCAACCCGGGCAAGAGCGCGGCTGCGCTGACGACCGACCCGGCGGTCGACCCGAGCAACGTGCCGCTCGACCCGCCGACAGACCCGCCCGCCGACCCGGAGGCACCCGCCGGCCAGTGACCTTCTTCGAAGCAACGGCGATCCTGCTCGCAGGGCTCGCCGCCGGCACCATCAACACCGTGGTGGGGTCGGGAACGTTGATCACGTTCCCGACCCTGCTGGCGTTCGGCGTACCCCCGGTGACGGCCAACGTGTCCAACACCATCGGGCTGGTGCCCGGGTCCGTCTCCGGTGCCGTCGGCTACCGCCGCGAGCTGGCGGGCCAGCGCAGGCGGACGCTGCGCCTGTGCGTGGCCTCGCTGATCGGTGGACTCTCCGGCGCCCTCCTGCTGCTGGTGCTGCCGTCGGGCGCCTTCACAGCCATCGTGCCGGCCCTCATCCTGCTTGGCCTGGTGCTGGTCGTCTTCCAGCCGCGCATCTCTTCCTGGGTGGCCACGCGCCACGAGGCCACCGGCGGGATGCCGCACCACGGGGCCTGGTGGGTCTGGCCTGCGGTCCTGGTCGCCGGCGTGTACGGCGGCTACTTCGGGGCTGCGCAGGGGGTGCTGCTGATGGCGGTGCTCGGGATCGGCGTCGACGAGACCCTGCAACGGTCGAACGCCGTGAAGAACGTGCTCGCGGCGATCGTCAACGGCGTGGCCGGGCTGCTCTTCATCGTGGTCGCCGACGTCGACTGGCGCATCGTGGCCCTGATCGGGATCGGCTCGCTGATCGGGGGCCAGGTGGGCGCCACCGTGGGCCGGCGCCTGCCCGCGCCCGCACTACGGGCGTTCATCGTCGTGGTCGGCGTCGTCGCGCTGACGTCCTTCCTGCTCGGCTGAGCGCGCCGCTCAGCCTTCCTTCACTACGTGCGTCCCGCCGGCGAAGTGGTCGGGCCAGGCCTGGCGCCCGACCGTGTCCCGGTTGATGCCCGCGGCGATCGTGATCACCGCGACCAGCGTGGCCAGCGCACCGATGAGCCCGCCGACCACGGGCACCACGCCGAGGAGGCCGAAGGCCAGCCAGCAGTTGCGCCGCAGCGACTCCTCCAGGGTCGGGTTCCCGCCGTGGGGTCCCAGCACGCGCAGCTTCATGACCATCTTGCCGACGGTCTGGCCGCGGGTGGAGTCCATGATCCCGAAGTACGTCAGGTAGATCGCGGCGGTCAGCACCGAGGAGACGGCCGCGGCGGCATAGCTGGAGCCGGTCCCGTACATGCCCCCGCTGTCGCCCATGATCGCGCCCACCACGAGCGCGGTGACGATGATGCCGTTGACGACGGCCAGCAGGATGCCGTCGATGAGGCGGGCGAGGAACCGGTCGAGCAGCCCACCCGGTCGCGCGATGGCGGTGGCACCGCCGACGGGCTGCGCCGGACACGGAGGAGGAGTCTGGTCGGTCATGGCGTGCTCCTGGTGGTGCGCGCCCGGGGAGGGCACGGGGTCCCAGCGTAGGGCGGGTCAGCCGTCGACGTAGGCGTCGAGCCAGCGGCCGAGCTCGTCGTACGCCGCCGCACGCGGTGCGGGCAGCGAGAGCACGACGTCGTGGCGGGCGCCCGGGACGGCCGCGTAGGTGATGTGCGGCCCGATGGCGGTGGCCCAGCGGCGGATGTGGGCCACGTCCAGGACGATGTCGTGGCTGTGCACGTCGTCGCCCATCGCCGAGGGCAGGGTCGAGCGGTCGGAGCTGAGCACGAGCACGGGGCAGCGGACGTCGAGGCCCTTGTGCAGCTCCGCGTGGCCGTGCCGGATGGCGGCCAGCCACCCGGCGAAGACCGGCCACGACTTCAGCGGCTTCCAGGTCAGGTCGAACTCCCACTCGCCGTCGTGGTCGCGGTGCAGGCTGCGGGCGTAGAGGCCGTCGACCTTGCGGGGGATCTCGCGGCGGGGGCTGCGGCGTCCGACCTGCTTGACGACGGCCGTGCCGATGGTCCGCAGCAGCGCCGAGCCCTGCAGGTCGAGCCACGGGGAGTTGAGCGCCATCCCCTCGAGGCCGGTGAGACGCTCGCCGCGCTCGTTGACCCAGAGCGCGAGCACCAGGCCACCGGTCGAGTGGGCGCTCGTGACGACGTGGGTGTGCCCGTCCCGCTCGGTGACCCGGCTCCAGGCGGCGTCGAGGTCGGGGAAGTACTCACGGAGGTCACCGACGTAGTTGGGCGTCTGGTGCGGCCTGATCGAGCGGCCGTACTTGCGCAGGTCGACGGCGTAGAAGTCGTAGCCGCGGGCATTCCACCACTCGGCGTACCCGGTCTGGAAGAAGTAGTCGGCGAACCCGTGGACGTGCAGGACCGCGCGGTCGGTGGGCCGGTCCGCCTTGCGCGAGACCAGCGTCGCGACGACCGGACCCTCCTCGTCGGGCGGGAAGTCGATGGTCTCCGCGCGGTAGGGCTCGCCGAGGACGTCCGTGGTCACGCTCACGGCAGGATTCTGGCACTGCGCGTGCTGGTGGCACTGCGAAGGGTGAGCGCGTGCCCCGGACGGTTGGTGGTGACCAGCCACGCCCGCCCAGGCCGGAGCCAGTAGCGCAGCGCGAGAGGGTGGTCGACGGTCCACACCAGCAGCGGCACGTCGGCACGCCGTGCGAACCGTGCCAGACGCAGGAATGCGAGCCACTGGTTGGCGACCAGCAGGTTGGCCCCCGACTCGGTGAGCCGAAGACCGGGGAAGAGCTGCCGGACGTGCCCCTCCAGGCGGCGCCGTGGGCTGCCCTTCACCCAGCCGCCGACGGAGAGTCCCACCCTCAGGTCCAGGGAACGGGACTCGGCCCACGCGAGCATGGCCCGGATCGCACGCAGGTTGCCGCTCGTGGCCACCACCCGGTCGACGCCGAGACGCTCGACGGCCAGCGATACCGCCGCCACCTCGACGCAGTCCTCGGGCGTGGCGTACGCCCCGGCGGGGGAGCGCAGCTTCAGGTCGAGGTGTACGCCGGCCCGCCCGGCGAGCACCTCGAGTGCCTCGTCGTAGAGCAGCGTCTGCGGGAACGCCGTGACGAACTGGTCGTGCGTGAGCCCGGCGACAGCGTGCCGTCGCCCGTCGACCACGACCTCGGGGTCGTGGCAGAGCACCAGGGTGCCGTCGCGGAGGCGGCGTACGTCGACCTCGACGTACTCGACGTCCGAGGCCGCGGCGCGCTCGAGCCCGGCCCGGGTGTTCTCCAGCGCGGGATCGCCCGCGCACCCGCCGCGATGGGCGCTGATCAGCACCCGGTCGTCCGTCATGGCCTGGTCGCCCGGTCGGCCGCGGCCCGCACCAGGCCGGCGAGGAGCCCCACGTCGGCCGCGGTCTCGGGGTGCCACTGGACGGCCACGCAGAAGCGGTCGCCGTCGAGCTCCATCGCCTCCACCGTCCCGTCGGCGGCGTGGGCCGCGGCGACGTAGCCGGGATGCGTCTCGACGGACTGGTGGTGGTGGCAGCTGACGCTCAGCCGGTCCCCGACCAGGGTGGCGACCCGGCTGCCGGGCACCGTGGCCACGTCGATCTCGCCGTACCGGTCACCGCCCGGGCTGTGCTCGTCGTGGTCGACGAGGTCGGGGGTGTGCTGGTGCAGGCTGCCACCCGCGTGGACGGCCATCAGCTGCATGCCCCGGCAGATCCCCAGGACCGGGAGCCCGATGGCCTCCGCCGCGTCGAGCAGGGCCACCTCCCACGCGTCGCGGTCCTCGCGCCAGCCCGCCGTGCGGGGATGGGGATCCGCCCCGTAGCGGGTCGGATCGATGTCAGCGCCGCCGCTGACCACCAGGGCGTCCAGCCGGTCCACGACGGCCACCGCCGCGGCCACCTGCGCGACCGGGGGCAGCAGGAGCGGCACTCCGCCGGTCTCCTCCACAGCGGTGGCGTACTGCGCCGGGAGCACATCGGCGTGCTGGCGCCAGACTCCCCACGCAGCGTGCTCGCGGTAGGTCGTCAGGCCGACTACGGGCAGTGTCATCAGAGGACGGCCGTGCTCAGAGCGGGGTGACGTAGGCGCCGGAGATGCCGCCGTCGACCAGGAACGTGTTGGCCGTGATGAAGCTGGACTCGTCGGAGGCCAGGAAGAGCACGGCGTTCGCCATCTCCAGAGGTTCGGCGAAGCGGCCCATCGGCACGTGCACGAGGCGCCGTGCGGCGCGCTCGGGGTCCTTGGCGAACAGCTCCTGGAGGAGCGGTGTGTTCACGGGCCCGGGGCACAGGGCGTTGACCCGGACACCCTGGCGGGCGAACTGCACGCCGAGCTCGCGCGACATCGACAGCACCCCACCCTTGGAGGCCGAGTAGGAGATCTGGGAGGTCGCGGCGCCCATGACCGCGACGAACGAGGCGGTGTTGATGATCGAGCCCGACCCCTGCTCCAGCATGTGGGGGAGCGCGGCCTTGCAGCACAGGTAGACGCTGGTCAGGTTGACCTCCTGGACCCGGCGCCAGGCGTCGAGGTCGGTGTCGAGGATCGAGTCGTCCTCCGGCGGGCTGATGCCGGCGTTGTTGAAGGCGATGTCGACCGAGCCGTACGTGTCCCGGGCCGTCCGGAAGAGCGCGTCGACCTGGTCCTTGTCGGTGACGTCGACCCGGACGAACGTCGCCAGGTCGGTGCCGCCGAGCTGGCCGACCAGCTCGTGGCCCCGCTGCTCGTCGACGTCGCCGATCACGACCCTGGCGCCCTCCTCGACGAAGCGTTGGACGGTCGCGAGCCCGATGCCCGAGCAGCCTCCGGTGACGACGGCGACCTTGCCCTGGATGCGTCCTGCCACGTTTCCTCCTGTGGACTCGGTGGTTGGGGTGCGAAGCGCAGCGAGCCCGAAACCTAGTGGGCGATGAAGACGTTCTTCTCCTCGGTGAACGCCATCGGGGCGTCGGGTCCGAGCTCGCGGCCGAGACCGGACTGCTTGTAGCCGCCGAACGGCGTCCAGTAGCGCACCGAGGCGTGCGAGTTGACGCTGAGGTTGCCTGCCTCGACGGCGCGCGCCACGCGCAGCCCGCGGCCGAGGTCGGAGGTGTAGATCGACCCCGACAGGCCGTACTCGGTGTCGTTGGCCAGCTCCACGGCGTGGGCCTCGTCGTCGAAGGGCATCACGGCCACCACCGGCCCGAAGACCTCCTCGCGCCAGATCCGCGCCGAGGGGTCCTCGGTGGTGACGACGCTCGGCGGCACCCAGAAGCCGTCGCCCCCGGGCGTGGAGCCGGCGAAGGCCACCTCGGCCTCGTCGAGGTAGCCGTGGACGATGCGCTGCTGGTGGGCCGAGATCAGCGGCCCCATCTCGCTGTCCTCGTCGCTCGGGTCGAGGACCCGAAGCCCCGTGACCGCGGGTTCGAGCCGGGAGAGGAACTCGTCGTACGCCGACCGCTCGACCAGGATGCGCGAACGGGCGCAGCAGTCCTGGCCGGCGTTGTCGAAGACGGCGTACGGCGCGGCTGCGGCGGCCGCGGCGATGTCGGCGTCGGCGAAGACGATGTTGGAGCTCTTGCCGCCCAGCTCGAGGGTCACCCGCTTCACCTGCTCGGCACAGCCGGCCATGATCTGCTTGCCGACGGCGGTGGACCCGGTGAAGCAGACCTTGCGCACCAGGGGGTGGGTGACGAACCGCTCGCCGACGACCGATCCCTTGCCCGCGACCACCGTCAGCACGTGCTCGGGGATCCCAGCCTCGAGCGCCAGCTCACCGATCCGGATGGCGGTCAGCGGGGTCAGCTCGGCCGGCTTGAGCACCACCGTGTTGCCGGCGGCCAACGCCGGGGCGAAGCCCCAGCCGGCGATGGGCATCGGGAAGTTCCACGGCACGATGATGCCGACGACGCCCAGCGGCTCGTGGAAGGTGACGTCGGTGCCCCCGGCGACGGGGATCTGCCGGCCGAAGAGCCGCTCGGGCGCACCGGCGTAGTAGTTCAGGCAGTCGCGGACGTTGCCCGCCTCCCAGCGGGCATTGCCCCAGGTGTGCCCGGCGTTGCGCACCTCGAGCTCGGCCAGCTCGTCGACGTGCGCGTCGACGACCGCGGCGAACCGGCGCAGCAGCGCCGCGCGCTCGCCCGGGGCCAGGGCCCGCCAGGAGGTGAACGCCTCGTGTGCGCGCTCGATGGCGACGTCGGTCTCCTCGACGCCTGCCAGGGGCACGTCGGTGACCGGCCGGGCGGTGGCCGGGTTCAGGACGGTGTGCGTCCCTCCGGTGGTTGAGCTTGTCGAAACCATCACAGCCTCTCGAATCCGCGGCGGAGCTCCCAGTCGGTGACGGCCGCGTTGAACGCCGCGAGCTCCACGTCGGCCATGTTCACGTAGTGGTCCACGACGTCGTCACCCAGGGCCTCCCGGGCGACGGTTGACGTGGCGAAGGCCTCGCGCGCCGCGGTCATCGTCGAGGGGACCCGGGGCCGGTCGGAGGCGTAGGCGTTGCCGACCAGCTCGTCGGGCATCGGGAGCTCGTTCTCGATCCCGTGCAGGCCGCCGGCGAGCATCGCGGCCAGCGCGAGGTAGGGGTTCACGTCGGCGCCGGGGATCCGGTTCTCCATCCGGGCCCCGGCTCCCTCTCCGACCAGGCGCACCGCGCAGGTGCGGTTGTCCAGCCCCCACGCTACCGTGGTGGGCGCGAAGGAGCCGTCCGCGAAGCGCTTGTAGGAGTTGATGTTCGGCGCGTAGAGCAGCGTGAAGTCCGCGGCGGTGGCGAGCACCCCGGCGACGAACCTGTCGTAGAGGGGCGTACGCCGTCCGGCCCCGGCGTCCCAGAACACCAGCTCGCCGTCGTGGCCGCGCAGCGAGAGGTGGATGTGGCAGGAGCTGCCCTCGCGCTCATTGAACTTCGCCATGAACGTGATCGCCTTGCCCTGCTGGGCTGCGATCTCCTTGGCCGCGGTCTTGTAGACGGCGTGGTTGTCGGCGGTGGTCAGCGCGTCCGCGTAGAGGAAGCCGATCTCGTGCTGCCCGAAGTTGCACTCGCCCTTGGCCCCCTCGACATCGAGGCCGGCGTCGTACATGTGGTTGCGGATGCTGCGCAGCAGGGGCTCGGCGCGGGTGGTGCCCAGGATCGAGTAGTCGACGTTGTACTGGTTGACCGGCGTGAGTCCGCGGTATCCGGCATCGTGGGCGGCCTCGTACGTCGTGTCGAAGGCGATGAACTCCAGCTCGGTCCCCGCCAGGGCGACCCAGCCGTGCTCGGCGGCACGGTCGAGCTGGCGGCGCAGGATGGCGCGTGGGGACTGCACGACGGGGGAGTGCGCCGCCCCGGGTGCGGCGGGCCAGACGAGGTCGCACTGGACCATCGCCGTGGCGGGCAGGTGCGTCAGCCTGCGCACCGTGCTCTCGTCGAGGACGAACTCCATGTCGCCGTAGCCCCGCTCCCACGAGGAGATGGCGTAGCCGCCGACGGTGTTCATGTCGACGTCGACGGCCAGCAGGTAGTTGCAGCCCTCCGTGCCGTGTCCGACGACGTGGTCGACGAAATAGTGGCCGTGCAGGCGCTTGCCCTGCAGCCGGCCCTGCATGTCGGTGAAGGCCACCACGACGGTGTCGATCTCGCCGTCCCTGATGAGACCCACGAGGTCGTTCATGCTCAGGTGCCGGTCGTTGCGCAGTGCCATGAGGTCTCCTGGTCGTCGGTCCGGTGCGGGGGCGTCAACCCACCAGGCCGCGCAGCAGTGCGGCCGTGTCGTCGCAGTGGTCCTCCATCACCTGGCGGGCCCGGTCGGCATCACCCCGTTCGATCGCGCGCACGAGAGAGGCGTGCTGGCGGTCGGAGTGGGCGATGTTGGCCTCGAGCACGGGGATGGCGAGCAGCATCTCGTGCAGCGTCGCCTGCACCGACGTGACCGCTTCGATGAGCCGCGGTGAGCCGGTCAGTGCCGCCACGGTGAGGTGGAAGCGGGAGTCAGCCTGGCGGTGCTGGGCTGCCTTGCGCGCGTCGGCGACCTCCGTGTGCGCCTGCTCGAGCTGGGCCCGGGCCGCCTCGGAGAGCGGGGTGGTGGCGGCGAGCTGCGCCGCGCCGGGCTCGACGATCCGACGGAACTCGAGGGCGTCGAGCCACTCCTGCCGGTCCGCTGCCGACAGCCTGGCGGCAGCCTTGGCCGATGGCGTGCGGGGCTTGAGCGTCACCACGGTGCCGCCTCCGCGACCGCGGGTCGTCTGGACCAGTCCGGCCTGCCGGAGGGCCGCCATCGCCTCCCGCAGGGTGGCCCGGGACACCCGAAGGCGAGCCGCCAGCTCCCGCTCGGACGGCAACGTCGAGCCGAGCGGGTAGACCCCCAGCCGGATGGTCGTGGCCAGCTGCTCCACGCATGCCTCGAAGGCGTGGTGCCCGCGCACCGGCCGCAGGACGGCCTCGGTGAGATCGTGCTCGGGTGCGGCCGTCATGGGCACATCCTTTGCCGCACCGACCGGGGTGTCAATGCCGAAAGGTCTGACTTCATACCAAGTTTGGGTAGGACTATTTACCGCCCCGTCGGGCCAGGTCTAGCCTCCGAGACATCTGCCGCACGGACCCACGGAGAGTGCCGCCATGCCCGAAGCACACGAACCGATTCCGGACCACGAGGTCGCGCACCTGACCGAGGACGAGAAGCACCTCGCGAGGCTCGGCTACAAGCAGGACCTCAACCGGAGTTGGTCGGGGTTCTCGAACTTCGCGATCTCGTTCTCGATCATCTCGATCCTGGCCGGTTGCTTCACCAACTTCGGCGCCGGCTTCAACAACGGCGGCCCGATCTCGATCTCGTGGACCTGGCCGATCCTGGGACTGCTGATCCTCATCATCGGGTTCACGATGTCCGAGCTGGTGTCGGCGTACCCGACCTCGGGCGGCATCTACTGGTGGGCCTCCAAGCTCGGCGGCCCCGCGGCCGGCTTCTACACCGGCTGGCTCAACCTGATCGGGCTGATCGCGGTCACCGCGGGCGTTGCCTACGGCTGCGCCACGTTCATCGACCTGACGATCAGCACCTGGTCGTCGTCGTACGCCGACGGCTACTCGCTGACGCGGGTCTTCATCATCTTCGTGGTCGTACTGGCGCTGGCCTCGGTGCTGAACATCTTCAGCGGTCACCTGATGGCGATCATGAACAACGTCTCGGTGTGGTGGCACGTCGCGGGCGCCCTCGCCATCGTGCTCGTCCTGCTGCTCGTCCCGGACCAGCACCAGAGCTTCAGCTATGTCTTCACCGAACGGTTCAACAATTCGGGCTACGGGAATGGGAGCACGACGAGCCTGGGGTTCTGGTTCGCGATCGTCCCGTTCGGGTTCCTGCTCACGCAGTACACGATCACCGGCTTCGACGCCTCCGCCCACCTCTCCGAGGAGACCGCCACGGCGTCCAAGGCGGCCGCGAAGGGGATCTGGCGGTCGATCTTCTACTCGGTCGTGGGTGGCTACATCCTCCTGCTCGCTGTGGTCTTCGCCATCCCGAACAACGCGCAGGGGCAGCCGGACAACGCGACGGCCGGACTGGGCGTCGCTCCGATCTTCGTGGCGGCCCTGGGCAACCACTGGGCGACCTTCGTGCTCTTCATCTCGGCGTCGGCCCAGTTCTTCTGCGCCACCTCGTGCATGACGTCGGCCTCCAGGATGACCTTCGCCTTCAGCCGCGACGGAGCGATCCCGGGTTCGTCGTACTGGTCACGGCTGACCCGGAGCCGGGTGCCCGCCCACGCCGTGGTCGCCGTGGCCGTGGTGAGCGCGATCCTCACGCTGCCGGCGCTGATCAAGGTCGATGTCAACGGCACCCCGGTCCCGCTGGCGTTCTACGCGGTGACCTCGATCGCGGTCATCGGTCTCTACCTCGCCTTTGCGATCCCGATCTTCCTGCGGTGGCGGCACGGAAGCAGGTTCGACGTCGGGTCGTGGAACAACGGCTCGAAGTACAAGTGGATGAACCCGCTGGCGGTCGCCGAGATCCTCATCGTGTCGATCTACCTGATGCTGCCCTCGACGCCGGCCGCGAACCCGTTCCGCAGCGAGTTCGAGTGGAAGTTCCTCAACTACGCACCGGTGGTCACGCTCGGGGCGCTGCTGCTGCTGACGATCTGGTGGTTCGCCTCGGCCCGGAAGTGGTTCACCGGGCCCAAGCACACCATCGACAAGGCGGTCGTCGAAGCGTTCGACGCCTGAGCCCCGGCCTCCGTGCTCGCTGGTCCCGACGTGGAGGCCCTGCTGGACCGGATCCCGGTCCTGCAAGGCCTCCCGCGCACCGTCCGGGAGCTGTCGGGTGGCCTGACCAACCAGAACCTCCACGTCACGACCCCCGGCCACGACTACGTGGTGAGGGTCTTCCGTGGCGACACCGCCCTGCTGGGCATCGACCGGGACGCGGAGCACGACAACACTCGCGCCGCGTCGGCGGCCGGGGTCGGGCCCGGGGTCGTCGACTACCGGCCCGACCTCGGTTTGCTCGTCATCGACCACCTGGCCGGGACGACCCTGGGCAATGCCTCGTTCGCCGACCCGGGGGTGCTGGACCGGGTCGCCACGGCGTGCCGGCGCCTGCACGCGGGTCCGCGGTTCACCGGCGACTTCGACATGTTCCGCCGCCAGGCGACGTACCTCTCGATCGTGCGGGAGCGGGGCTTCCGACTTTTCGAGGGCTACACCGACTTCCTCGACGACCTGGAGGCCGTACGCCGGGCGCTCGCGGTTCACGCGGGTCCGACCGTCCCGTGCAACAACGACCTGCTCGCCGGGAACTTCATCGACGACGGCGCGCGGGTCTGGATCATCGACTACGAGTACTCCGGCAACAACGACGCCTGCTTCGAGCTGGGCAACACCGTGACCGAGTGCGACCTCGACGACGACCAGGTGGCGGCACTGGTGACGTCCTACTTCGGCGCACCGGAACGGCACCTGATGGCGCGGGTGCGGCTGCAGTCGGTGGTCTCGGAGTACGGCTGGTCGCTGTGGGGGGTGATCCAGGACGGCGTCAGCCCGATCGAGGCCGACTTCCTGGCCTGGGGTCGGGAGCGCTTCGAGAAGGCGGCCGCCACCTTCCGCTCGCCCGGGTTCGGGCGGCTGCTCGAGGGGGCCGCGGGTGCCGGCTGAGCTCCCGTCGCGCGCCCGGGTGGTGATCGTCGGTGGCGGGGTCATCGGGGCCTCGGTCGCCTACCACCTCACCCGGCTCGGCTGGGACGACGTGCTGCTGCTGGAGCAGGGCTCGCTCTCGTGCGGTACGACGTGGCACGCGGCCGGTCTGGTCGGCCCCCTGCGCGCGTCCGAGAGCGGCACCCGCCTGGTGCAGTACTCCGCCGAGCTGTACGCCTCGCTGGAGGAGGAGACCGGGCAGGCCACGGGCTACCGCAACGTCGGCGGGGTGATCGTCGCTCGCACCGCGGACCGGATGGTCCAGCTGCGGCGGACGGCGGCCAACGCCGCGGCGTACGGCATGGACTGCGAGCTGATCACGCCGGCCGGCGCCCTGGAGCGGTGGCCGGTGATGGCGGTCGATGACCTGCTGGGTGCCCTGTGGCTGCCCGGCGACGGGAAGGTCAACCCCACCGACCTGACCATGGCGCTGGCTCGCGGGGCGCGGGCGCGGGGCGCGCGCATCCACGAGCACACGCGCGTCACCGGCTTCTGCACCGTCGACGGACCGTCCGGGCGCCGGGTCACCGGCGTCGTGGTCGATGAGGGCGGCGAGGAGCGGACCGTCGAGGCAGAGGTGGTCGTGAGCTGCGCCGGCCAGTGGGCCAAGGCGCTGGGCGACAGCGTCGGCGTGACGGTCCCGCTGCACTCGGCCGAGCACTTCTACGTCGTTACCGAGCCGATCGCAGGGATCCACCCGGACCTGCCGATCATGCGCGACCCCGACGGCTGGACCTACTTCAAGGAAGAGGTCGGCGGGCTGGTGGTGGGCGGCTTCGAGCCCGAGGCGAAGCCGTGGCGGTCGCCGGACTCGATCCCCCACCCCTTCGAGTTCCAGCTCCTCGACGAGGACTGGGAGCACTTCTCGGTGCTGATGGACCAGGCCGTACGACGGGTGCCGGTGCTGGCCGAGACCGGCATCCGCAAGTTCTACAACGGGCCCGAGTCGTTCACGCCCGACAACCAGTTCCTGCTCGGGGAGGCACCGGCCCTGCGGGGCCACTTCGTGGCGGCGGGGTTCAACTCGGTGGGGATCGCCTCGGCCGGGGGAGCGGGCCGGGCGCTGGCGGAGTGGATCGTGGAGGGCGAGCCGACCACGGACCTGGTGGGGGTCGACGTACGCCGGTTCGCGCCGTTCCAGGGCGACAACGAGTGGCTGCGCGCACGGGTGGCGGAGGTCCTGGGCCTGCACTACGCGGTGCCGTGGCCCAACCGGGAGCTGGAGTCCGGGCGTCCGCAGCGCACCTCGCCACTCCACGACCGGCTGGCCGCGGCGGGCGCCCTGTTCGGCAACCGGATGGGCTGGGAGCGTCCGAACGTGTTCGGCCCTCTCGGTGCCACCCTGGACTACTCCTGGGCCAAGCCGTCCTGGCTGGCGTGGTCGGCGGCCGAGCAGCGCGCGACCCGAGGAGACGTCGCCGTCTTCGACCAGACGTCCTTCTCGAAGTACGTCGTCGCGGGGCCGGACGCGCTCGCCGGCCTGCAGTGGGTCTGCGCCGCCGACGTGGACGTCCCGGTGGGCCGGTGCGTCTACACGCCGTTCCTCAACGTGCGCGGCACCTACGAGGCCGATCTGACGATCACTCGCACCGGCCCGGACAGCTTCCTGCTGGTGTCGAGCTCGGCGACCACGGTCCGCGACCTCGACTGGCTGGCCAGGCACGGCGTACCGGCCGAGGACGTCACGGAGCGGTACGCCGTGCTCGGGGTGATGGGTCCCCGCTCGCGCGCGCTGCTGGCGTCGCTGTCGCCCGACGACTGGTCGGAGGCGGCGTTCACGTTCGCGACCAGTCGCGAGGTCGAGGTCGCCGGTGTCCGGCTGAGGGCGACGCGGATGACCTATGTCGGGGAGCTGGGCTGGGAGCTGATGGTGCCGGTCGAGGACGCGGGACCGGTGTACGACGCGCTGCGGGCCGGTGGCGCGAGAGACGCCGGCTACTACACGATCGAGTCGCTGCGGCTGGAGAAGGGCTTCCGCGCCTTCGGGCGTGAGCTGACGCCCGACCACGGCCCGGTCGAGGCCGGGCTGGTGTTCGCCACCGCACTGAGCGGCACCAAGGACTTCCTCGGCCGCGCCGCTCTGCAGGACCACCGGGCGACCCTCGCCGCCGGCGGGACACGCCGGCGACTGGTGTCGTTGGTGGTCGAGTCACCCGCGCCGATGCTGTGGGGCGGCGAGCTGCTGCTCCGCGAAGGCACACCCACCGGGCAGGTCACCAGCGCCGCCTGGGGCGAGACCGTCGGCGCCTGCGTCGGCCTCGGCCACCTGCGCCACGACGCCCCGGTCACCACCGACTGGCTCGCCTCCGGTGGCTTCGAGGTCGACGTCGCGGGGGAGCGGTACGCCGTCCGGTGCTCGCTCCGCGCGCCGCTGGCCTCCGGGAGCTGACCGGCCGACACCCGTCCCCGTCGTACGGGCCTCTGGCCCATTGCAGCCGGCCTGCTGGGCGAGAACACTCGTTCTCACGGCACGAGGAAAGGACCTGCCATGTGGGCCCAGCTGAGCACCGTCCGCGTGAAAGAGGGCAAGACCGACGCCGTGGCAGGGGCCATGGAGCAGCTGCGGGCCTTCGAGCAGCCCGGCTCGGGACTGCTGCGCACGATCGTCATGGAGGACCAGAAGGACCCGACACGCATGTTCGTGCTGGTCATGTTCGAGAGCGAGCAGAAGGCACGGTTCCGCGAGAGCGACCCTCGGCGCCAGGACGGGATCCGGGCGCTGCGCACCAGCCTGGCCGACGCGCTCGATGCGGCGCCGGAGTACACCGACCTGACCGTGGTCGCCGATCTCGTGCCCTAGGTCGTGACGACGTCGACCGAGATCTCCACAGCCGGGACCGCGCCCCTGTTCTCGAGCCAGTGGAGGGTGTTCCGGTCCTCGGGCCAGCCCGGACCCGGCCCGTACTCCGTGGTGATGCCGTCGCGGTGGTCGGTGATCGTCCCCTGGAGCACGTAGACCGTCCCCGGCCTGCCGCGGTGGTCGTGGACCGGGCCGAACACGCCTCCCGGCTCGATGGTCACCATGCGCATCCGGAGCCGGCGACCTGCCCGTGCCGGAAGTATCTTCGGGGGCATGAGCGATGTCGACGGGTCCGCCATCAGTCGCCTGCTCGCGGAGAGCCGCCTCGGCCTCGACCGGGTCGAGCCTGCCGACCTGGCCGCGGTCGAGGCTGCGGGCGCCCTGGTCGTCGACATCCGCCCGGTCGAGCAGCGGCAGCGCGACGGCGAGCTGCCGAACGCCGTGGTCGTCGACCGCAACGTGCTGGAGTGGCGGCTCGACCCGTCCAGCCCGCACCGGCTGCCGATCGTCGACGACAGGGACCGTCGCATCGTCCTGGTCTGCAACGAGGGCTACAGCTCCAGCCTCGCCGCTCACGTGCTGCAACGCCTCGGCCTGACGAACGCCACCGACCTGCGCGGCGGCTACCAGGCGTGGAGGCACCTGCCGGGACACTCGCCGGACCCCGCCGGGCCGAACGGCTCTGGCGAGGTCGGCTCCCCGACGTAGTTTCGAGTCATGGAGCGTGTGCTGATCGACCGCTTCGGCGGGCCGGAGGTGATCCGTGTGGTGCAGGACGAGGACCCCTGGCCGGGCCCCGGCGAGGTGCGGGTCCGGGTCCTCGCGGCAGGCGTCTCGTTCACGGACTCCCAGCTGCGTGCCGGGACCTATCTCGGGGTGCCCAAGCCTTAAGTTCACCCCCGGCTACGAGCTCGTGGGAGTCGTCGACGAGCTCGGCTCCGGGTGCTCGCGGCTGCGGGTGGGCGACCGGGTCGCCGCGCTCACCGTGTGGGGTGCGGACGCGGAAGAGGTCTGCGTGCTGGAGTCGAACGCCGTCGAGGTGCCCGACGACCTCGATCCGGCCGAGGTCGTCAGCCTGGTGCTGACCTACATGACCGCCTACCAGCTGCTCCACCGGATGGCCCGGGTCCGCGCCGGCGAGCGGTCCTGGTCCACGGTGCGGCCGGGCGGGTGGGCACGGCGGTGCTGGAGCTCGGTGCCGTGCGCTGCGCCCGAGTGGGCGTCTCGCCGTGTTCGGCCACTACTCCACGCTGGTCCACGGTCACAAGAGCCGGCGGGGCTGGGCGGAGTGGTACGCCGCCACCGCCGGTGTGGCGCTGTGGGGCCTGGCTTCACCGGGCCGGAAGGTGTTGGCGTACCGGATCCAGAAGCTGCGCGAGGGCCACGAGTGGTTGCCGGTGAGTCGGCGCTCCGAGGCGCTCCTGGTGGGCGGAGGCCCTCGAGATCCCGCGGAGTTCCGGGAGGACTTCCGTGCGCTGCTGCGGCTGCTGCAGACCGGCAAGATCCACCCGGTCGCGGAACGGCTGCCGCTGTCCCAGGCTCGGCACGCTCACGAGCTGCTGGAGACCTCGGCGGAGAAGGGCAAGCTGGTCCTCGTCCCCGCGGGCGCCAGACCCCCGGGCCGGCGACAGCCTCCGCAACGCGCGGGCGCACCTCGACGTCATGGTCTCCTGGCCGCGGCGGGCCTAGCCTGCTCTCTCGCACCCCACCCGCACCGCGAAAGGCCGACCGTGCCCGTCACCCACCCCGTCGTCGAGGTCACCAACTACCTGCCCCTGGGGCCTGTCCTGCTCGTCCTGCTGTTCGGGCTGGTGACGTTCGTGGTCTGGATCGGGGCGCTCGTCGACGCGCTGCGGTACAACGACCAGGACTGGACCCGAGCCGGCCAGAGCAAGCTGCTCTGGGTCCTGCTGATCGCGCTCCTCGGCGTCATCGGCGCGATCCTCTACTTCGCCATGGCCCGGCCCTCCCTGCGCCGCTCCTGAGCCGGGCGAGGCGCCCACAGGCCGCGAGCGCCAAGGAATCCTGTGACAGGTTGTCGTATCGACGGGAAGTCGTTCGTGGTGAGGGTGCAAGGTGGTCACAGGGACCGCCCGGAGCTGAGGAGACTGAGATGACGCACTACCTGCTGGCCGTGCACGGCCCCGCCGACATGGGCGAGTTCGGCAACTACGGATCCAAGGAGGAGATGGAGGCGGCCTTCGCCGCCACCGGCGCCTTCAACGACAAGCTGCAGGCCGACGGCTACTGGGTCTTCGCGGGTGGGCTCGAGCCGGCCTCGACCGCGACCGTCGTCGACGGCCGCGGCGAGACCGCGGTGATGTCCGACGGCCCCTACCTCGAGACCAAGGAGGTCATCGGCGGATTCTGGGTCATCGACGCACCCGACCTCGACGTCGCGCTGAAGCTCGCGGCCGAGGGATCCCGCGCCTGCGGGGGCAAGGTCGAGGTCCGCCCCTTCGGCGGGCTCGCCTGAGCCGGGCCGGCCGGACCCACCCGGACGACGAGAGATCCATGCAGGACGGGACACGAGCCGTCGAGCGGGTCTTCCGCGAGGAGTACGGCCGCCTGATCGCCTCGCTCGTCCGCCGCTTCGGTGACATCGACATCGCCGAGGAGGCGGCGGGTGAGGCACTGGTGGCCGCGCTCGAGAAGTGGCCCGAGTCCGGCGTGCCCCCCAACCCCGGCGGCTGGCTCACCACCACCGCGGGCAACCGCGCGATCGACCGGATCCGCCGCGAGAAGCTGCGCGACGCCAAGCACCAGGCGGCCACCATGACCCACGACGACACGCCCCACCAGCCCACCGGACCGGTCGAGGACGACCGGTTGCGGCTGATCTTCACCTGCTGCCACCCGGCGCTCGCGCCGGAGGCACGGATCGCCCTGACGCTCCGGCTCCTGGGTGGGCTGACGGTCGCCGAGATCGCGCAGGCGTTCCTCGTGCCGGAGACCACGATGGCGCAGCGGATCACCCGCGCGAAGAAGAAGATCGCCGCGGCGAAGGTGCCCTACCGCGTGCCCGAGTCCGCCGATCTCCCCGCGCGGCTCGGCGGCGTGCTGACGGTGCTCTTCCTGGTCTTCAACGAGGGCTACCTCGCCACCGGCGACGCCGACCCGGTCCGCGCCGAGCTCACCGCGGAGGCGATCCGGCTGACCCGGATCCTCCGACAGCTGCTCCCCGGGGAGCCGGAGGTTGCCGGCCTGCTCGGGCTGATGGTGCTCACCGAGGCACGACGTGAGGCCCGCGTGCGCGACGGGCAGCTGGTCCCGCTCGACGAGCAGGACCGCGCCGGCTGGGACCGTGCACTGATCAGCGAGGGGCACGACCTGGTCCGCGCGTGCCTCGCGACCAACCGCCCCGGCCGCTACCAGATCCTTGCGGCGATCAATGCCGTCCACACCGACGCGCCCGCGGCGTCGGACACGGACTGGTCTCAGGTCGTCGCGCTCTACGACCAGCTGAGCCGCCTCGACCCGTCACCGATCGTGGCGCTCAACCGCGCCGTCGCCGTCGCGGAGCTGGACGGCCCGGACGTCGGCCTCGCCCTGGTCGACCGCCTGCCGCTCGACGGCTACCACGCCTGGCACGCCACCCGAGCCGACCTGCTCCGCCGGCTCGGCCGCAGCGACGAGGCGAAGGAGGCGTACGACGCCGCCATCGCCGCCACCCTGAACTCCGCGGAGCGCGCGTACCTCGGCCGCAAGCGCGGCGAGCTGGTGTGAGTCGCTGCCGCGTCAGCCCGCGTGGGTGCTCTTCTCGACGACCGGGTCGCTCGCGTCGGCCCTGGCGGCATCGGGCTGGCCACCGGGGGCATCGCCCTCGCCCCCGGCGCGGACCAGCTCCTCGATCCGCTTGCCGCACTCGGCGTCGACGTGGTGCCAGTACTGGAAGGCGCGCTCGAGGACGTCACCCTCGACCCCGCCGAGCAGGTGGCCGGCGACCGTCTGCACGAACTGCTCGCGCTGCTCGTCGTCCCACACCTCGCGGACCAGGGCGCCGGCCTGCGAGAAGTCGTCGTCGTCGGGTCGCAGGGTGTAGGCCTGCCGGACCATGGCGCCGTCCGCCTCCCAGCCGTCGACGACCTCGCCCACCTCGTCGGCGTACCCGCGCCCGAAGCTGTTGGGCGCGTAGACCGGGTCGTCCGAGCGGTGCTCGTAGGCCATCGGGCCGTCCTGGGTGTAGGTGTTGATCTCGACCCTGGGTCGGTTCACCGGAAGCTGGAGGTAGTTCGGGCCGATCCGGTAGCGGTGCGTGTCGGAGTAGGCGAACGCCCGGCCGAGCAGCATCTTGTCGGGGGAGAACCCGATCCCCGGCACGACCGCGCTCGGCTCGAACGCCGCCTGCTCGATCTCGGCGAAGAAGTTCTCCGGGTTGCGGTTCAGCGTCATCGTGCCGACCTTGATGAGCGGGTAGTCGCTGTGCGGCCAGATCTTGGTCAGGTCGAACGGGTTGATCCGGTAGTCCCTGGCGTCCTCGTAGGGCATCGCCTGGATCGACAGCGTCCAGCTGGGGAACTCCCGCCGGGCGATGGCGTCGTACAGGTCCCGGCGGTGGAAGTCGGCGTCCTCGCCGGCGATGCGCGTGGCGTCCGCGTCGGTGAGGCCCTCGACGCCCTGGTTGCTGTGGAAGTGGTACTTGACCCAGTGCTTCTCGCCGGCTTCGTTGATCCACAGGTAGGTGTGGGACCCGTAGCCGTTCATGTGGCGGAAGGTCTTCGGGATGCCGCGGTCACCCATCAGGTAGGTCACCTGGTGGGCCGACTCCGGGTTCAGGCTCCAGAAGTCCCACTGCATGTTGTTGTCGCGCAGGCCCGACCCGCCGCGGCGCTTCTGGCTGCGGATGAAGTGCGGGAACTTCATCGTGTCGCGGACGAAGAAGACCGGGGTGTTGTTGCCGACCAGGTCGTAGTTGCCCTCGGTCGTGTAGAACTTCAGCGCGAAGCCGCGCGGGTCCCGCCAGGTGTCGGGCGAGCCCTGCTCGCCGGCCACCGTGGAGAAGCGCGCCAGCATCTCGGTCCGGACGCCCGGCTGGAACAGCGCCGCCCTGGTGTACCTCGAGACGTCCTCGGTGGTCTCGAGCTCGCCGAACGCACCCGACCCCTTGGCGTGGACGTTGCGCTCCGGGATGCGCTCGCGGTTGAAGTGGGCCATCTGGTTCAGGAAGTGCACGTCGTGGAGCAGGATCGGCCCGTCGGGGCCGAGCGTCAGGCTGTTGCGGTCACTGGGAGCGGGTGCACCGTTGTCGGTGGTCGATCCGAGCTGCGCCTCCTGCGACGGGGTGGTGGCGATGGCGGTTCCGTCGGTGGGCTGGGGCAGGTCAGGCATCGTCTCTCCTTGCGGTGGGATGGGCTGCTCCTGGTGCTCGTGCCCCGGGTGGACCGGACACATGCCCCACCGCCGTGTCGGCCACTGGGACCCTGGTCGGCGGACCGCGCGACCTCGCCCTATGCCCGCCGCGAGCGAATTCATGCACGATCGGCCATCGGGTCTAGACCGAAACCACCGAATTGTGTGGTCCGGGCCACAGGACCGTGCCCTGTGACGGCAAAGGGTCGTTGGGGTCTTCGCATGTCACACGACCGGGACGATCCCGGCCGGCACGTACTTCTCGGGGCCGTGCTTGAAACCACTGTCCGAGCCGGGGGCGATCCTCCCGGCCGATAACCGGGGAGAGATCTGATTTCATGCGTCACCCACTGAACGTCCGTCGCTCCGTCGCCCTCACCGCCGCCCTCGTGGTCACCACGTGGGGTGCCGCCGCTCCCGCACTGGCCGATCCGGGTGGCCAGCACGGTCACGGCAACGGCCACGCGAACGGCCATGCGAAGAACCAGGCGAAGAACCAGGCGAACAACCACGCGAACAGCCACACGGGGAACCACGCACAGCCCCACGGGTCGGGCAACGGCGGCCACCACGCCACGTCGCACCAGCCGGCCGACCACACCGCCCACCCGAAGGGCCCGGGCAGCCACGCCGGCCAGGGTGCGCACGGCCCGCAGGGCACGCACGGCGGAGGCAGCAAGGGCGACCCCGCCGGCAACAACGGCACCGTCAAGATCGCCCCGCTCGGTGCGATGGACTCCATCCCCAACAACACCCCGCACGTCGGGTGCGCCTTCCAGGTCGAGTGGTACGGCTACGACCAGGGCTCCGACATCATCTCGACGGTCTCCTTCGCCATGCAGGCTCCTACGAAGGACGTCGGCCTGACCGTCAACGGCCCGAGCCAGGTGTTCGTGGGCGGTGACCCGGCCAGCGGCGCCGGCACCTCGTCGGGTCTCGACGGCCGGCAGGCCTACACGCTGTCCTTCGACGGCGCGCCCCACCCCAAGCAGGGCTACCACGTGAAGCTGACGGTCGCCACGCCGCGCTCGCAGGGCAACGACACCAAGACCAAGGTCTTCTGGGTGAAGTCCTGCGCCTCGTCGACCGACACCGGCACCCACACGGGCACGCACACCCACACGCACACCGGGACGCACACGCACACCGGGACCCACACCGGTTCGCACCACGGCACCGACTCCGGGACCAAGTCGTCCCACAGCACCGGCGTGCTGGGCGAGCACCTCGCGACGCAGGGCACCAGCAGCTCTGCCGACCGTGCCGGCTCGAACGGCTCTGTGCCGAGCGCCGTCGAGGCCGGCCAGGCGGGCCACTCGTCGTTCGCCGACGTCGCCCGTTCGCCGTGGCCGCTCGGGCTCGTCGGCGCCGGGCTGCTGACGGGCCTGGGCGCCTTCGCCCAGCGCCGCCGTGCCGGCTCCCGGAGCTGAGCCCGCCGGTCGCAGCCGCCACCCCTGGTGGCTGGCTGCGGCCGCGGCCGTCCTGGTGGTCGGCGGTCTCGCGGCCTGGTTCCTCCAGGCGCCGGACCCCGGCAGCCCCGCGGCCGGGGCGCAGTCCCCGGCCGCGGGCAGGACGGTCCCCACCCCGACGGTCGACGCCACGCCACCGAAGCGCGCCCGCTGGGTGCCCGGCTCACCGCGGCGGATCACCATCCCGGCGCTCCACGTCGCCGCCCCGGTCCTCCCCATCAAGGCCGCAGGCGGGACCCTGGTGCCGCCCAGCGACCCGCAGGAGCTCGGGTGGTGGGCTGGAGGTGCTCGTCCCGGCGCGGCCCGGGGGAGCGCCCTGGTCACCGGGCACACGGTGCACACCGGCGGTGGGGCGCTGGACGACCTCGGGACCCTCCGCCGCGGTGACCCGGTGGTCGTCCGCACCGACCGTGGCCGGATCGACTACGTCGTGCGCGCCGTACGTGTCTACAGCAAGGGGTCGGTCGCCGAGCACGCGCAGCGGCTGTTCAGCCAGCGCGGTCCGGGACGCCTGGTCCTGGTGACCTGCGGCGACTGGAACGGCTCGGTCTACCTGAGCAACGTCGTGGTCACGGCCGTGCCCAGGCATCGCCGATGAACACCGGGGGACCCCGAACGAGGCCGTAGAGGAATAGTGGGAGCCGTGCGGGGGTTGTGACTCTCAGTTGCAGATTCAACTACTACGGCCTCAGGAGTCTCCATGCAGCTCGGCATCTTCACCGTCGGGGACGTCACTCCCGACCCGACCACGGGCCGGACGCCGACCGAGCACGAGCGGATCAAGAACACCGTCGCGATCGCCGGGAAGGCCGAGGAGATCGGCCTGGACGTCTTCGCGACGGGGGAGCACCACAACCCACCGTTCATCGCGTCCGCGCCGACCACGACACTCGCCTACATCGGCGCGCAGACCGAGCGGATCATCCTCTCGACCGCGACGACGCTGATCACCACCACCGACCCGGTGCTCATCGCGGAGAACTACGCCAAGCTCCAGCACCTGACCGACGGCCGCGTCGACCTGATGATGGGCCGCGGCAACACCGGCCCGGTCTACCCCTGGTTCGGCAAGGACATCCGCGAGGGCATCAACCTGGCCGTGGAGAACTACGCGCTGCTGCACCGCCTGTGGCGTGAGGACGTCGTCAACTGGGAGGGACGCTTCCGCACCCCGCTCCAGGGCTTCACGTCGACGCCGCGCCCGCTCGACGGCGTGGCTCCCTTCGTCTGGCACGGCTCGATCCGCAGTCCCGAGATCGCCGAGCAGGCGGCGTACTACGGCGACGGCTTCTTCCACAACCACATCTTCTGGCCGGCCTCGCACACGCAGCAGATGGTGGCGCTCTACCGACAGCGGTTCGAGCACTACGGACACGGCCCCGCGGACACCGCGATCGTCGGGCTCGGTGGCCAGTTCTTCATGCGCCGCAACAGCCAGGACGCGTGGAACGAGTTCCGGCCGTACTTCGACAACGCCCCGGTCTACGGGCACGGACCCTCCCTGGAGGACTTCACCGCGCAGACGCCGCTGACCGTCGGCTCGCCGCAGCAGGTGCTCGAGCGCACCCTGTCCTTCCGCGACTACGTGGGCGACTACCAGCGCCAGCTGTTCCTGGTCGACCACGCGGGCCTGCCGCTGAAGACCGTGCTGGAGCAGCTGGACCTGCTCGGCGAGGTCCTGCCCGACCTGCGGGCGGGCTTCGCCGAGGGGCGCCCGGCGCACGTTCCCGACGCGCCGACGCACGACTCCCTGGTCGCTGTGGCCGGGCAGGCCGAGGTCCTCGCATGACCTCGATCGTCGTGGTCTCCGCGGGCCTGTCCACCCCGTCCTCGACGCGGCTGCTCGCCGACCGGCTCGTGGCCGCGACCGTCGACGCCCTGGAGGAGGCGACGGTCACGCACGTCGAGCTGCGCGCCCTGGCCCACGAGCTGACCGACCACCTGCTCACGGGGTTCCCGGCGCCTGCCCTGGCCGCGGCCCTGGAGGCGGTACGCCGGGCGGACGGGCTGATCGCGGTGACCCCGGTCTTCTCGGCGTCCTACTCCGGCCTCTTCAAGACCTTCTTCGACGTGCTGGAGAGCGGGCAGCTCGACGGCAAGCCGGTGCTCGTCGCCGCGACCGCCGGCACGGCCCGGCACTCCCTGGTCCTCGACCACGCGTTGCGACCGCTGTTCTCCTACCTGCACGCGGTCGTGGTGCCGACCGGCGTCTTCGCGGCCACCGACGACTTCGCCGGCACCGACCTCGATGCCCGGATGCGGCGTGCGGCCGGCGAGCTCGCGACCCTGGCCGGCAAGCTCAGCGCGGCCGACGCGGCGACCACGCGGCGGAGCGTCGAGGACGAGCTCGCCGAACCGACACCGTTCGAGGAGCTGCTGCGGCGGGCCAGCCGGGGCTGACCCGCCGTACCGCCGCGTTCGCTCAGTGCTGGTAGGTGCCCTGCACGATGGCGCGCCCGGCGGTCTTGAACGCCAGGTTGAAGGAGACCACGGCGGGTGAGGCGTCGGAGTCGACGCCGAGGGAGTCCTCCTTCACCGCGTGCACGACGAAGAAGTAGCGGTGCACCTGGTCGCCGGGCGGCGGTGCGGCTCCCATGAAGCCCTTCGAACCGCCGTCGTTGCGGCACATGAACGCCTTGCCCGGGAGGTCTGCGTCCTCGGCACCCGCGCCCGTGTCGAGCGAGGTGCAGTCGGCCGGCAGGTCGACGAGCACCCAGTGCCAGAAGCCGCTGGGGGTGGGCGCGTCCGGGTCGAAGCAGGTCACCGTGAAGCTCTTGGTGCCCTCGGGCACGTCCGACCAGGAGAGCTGCGGTGAGGTGTTGCCGGCTTCGGCGACCTGGTCGTCCTTCAGGGGTTGCCCGTCGGTCACGTCGGCACTGGTGACCGTGAACGACGGCACCTGCGGCAGCAGGTCGTAGGGGTTGGGGTGCACCGGACGGTCGAGGCTCATGGGTCTCCTTCTCGCCTAGCTGAGATGTCGGGTCGTGCCCAACCTAGTCCGGTGGGTGAACCGCTGCCCGGGTCCCGGTCCGGACCCCGGCGATGATGGTGCGGTGGACGACTTCCCGCCGTACCCCTCCGGCCTCCGCCTCGCCGGGCGACCCGTCGTGGTCGTGGGCGGCGGGCACGTCGCGCAACGACGCGTGCCCGCGCTGCTGGCCGCCGGCGCCGTGGTGACCGTCGTGTCCCCCGAGGTGACACCGGCGCTCGAGGGCCTGGTCGGTGCCGGTGAGGTGACGTGGGTGCAGCGCGGCTTCGAGGAACCTGACCTCGACGGCGCGTGGTACGCGATCGCGGCCACCGACGACACCGCGGCCAACGAGCAGGTCAGCGCCGCCGCCGAGAGGCGCCGCATCTTCTGCGTCCGGTCCGACGACGCCACCGAGGCCACCGCGTGGACCCCTGCCGTGGGTCGGCACGCCGGCGTGACGGTGGCGGTCCTGGGCAACCGTGAGCCCCGGCGCTCGGCGGCCGTGCGCGACGAGATCCTCGAGGGCCTGCGCGAGGGCACGATCGTCGCCCGGCACCAGCGCGACCGCCGCGCCGGCGTCGTGCTCGTGGGCGGCGGTCCGGGGGACCCGGACCTGATGTCGGTCGCGGGACGCAAGGCGCTGATGGAGGCGGACGTCGTCGTGGCCGACCGGCTGGCGCCCCGCGAGCTGCTCAGCGAGCTGCCGAGCGACGTGGAGCTGATCGACGTGGCGAAGCTGCCTCGCGGCCGCTCCGCCCAGCAGGAGGAGATCAACCGCGTCATCGTCGAGCGAGCGCTCGAGGGCAAGCTGGTGGTGCGGTTCAAGGGTGGCGACAACTTCGTGTTCGGCCGGGGCTACGAAGAGGTCCTCGCCTGCCGTGAGGCCGGTGTCCCGGTGACCGTCATCCCCGGGCTGACCAGCCCGGTCGCCGTACCCGCCGTGGCCGGGATCCCGGTCACGCACCGTGGGGTCGCCCACGAGTTCACGGTGATCTCTGGCCACCTGCCGCCCGGGCACCCGGAGTCCCTGGTGAGCTGGGAGTCCGTCGCCGGGCTGACGGGCACCGTCGTCCTGATGATGGCGGTCCACAACGCGGCCGAGATCGCCTCGGCGCTCCTCGACGGGGGGCGTGCGCACTCGACCCCCGTGGCCGTGGTGTGCGACGGGACCATGCCGGGCGAGCGCACCGTGCTGTCCACGCTCGGCACGCTGGGGGACGACATCGTGACGCAGCAGGTGAAGGCGCCGGCCATCATCGTGGTCGGGGGAGTGGTGGCCGTGGCCCATCCGCAACACTTCTCCCGATGAGCCAGCTGCACGAGATCACCGATCCCGCCGACCCCCGCCTCGCCGACTACCGGGACCTGCGCGACGTCCAGCTGCGCAAGGCGCTGGAGTCAACCCACGGCCTGTTCCTGGCCGAGGGGGAGAAGGTCGTGCGCCGGGCGGTCGAGGCCGGCTTCGCGCCTCGCTCGTTCCTGATGGCGCCGCGATGGCTCGACGGCCTGGCCGACGTGCTCGCCACCACCGACGCGCCCTGCTACGTGATGTCCGAGGCCCTGGCCGAGGAGGTCACGGGCTTCCACGTCCACCGCGGGGCGCTGGCTTCGCTCGAACGACGTCCGCTCCCACCACTGTCGTCGGTCCTCGAGGGTGCCCGGTCGGTGCTCGTGCTCGAGGACATCGTCGACCACACCAACGTCGGCGCCATCATCCGGTCCGGTGCCGCGCTCGGCTTCGACGCGGTGCTGCTGGCGCCGCGGTGCGCAGACCCGCTCTACCGGCGCTCGATCAAGGTGGCCATGGGTGCGGTCTTCTCGACGCCGTGGACGCGGCTGCCCGACTGGCACGACGCGTTGCCCACGCTGTCGTCGTACGGCTTAACGACGGTGGCGCTCACCCTCGCCGACGACGCCACGCCCATCGAGTCCGCAGTCGCCGGAGTCGACAAGGTCGCCCTCGTGCTGGGGTCGGAGGGCCACGGGCTCTCGGCCCGGTGGGAGCAGTCCGCGGACCGTCGGGCGATCATCCCGATGCGGGAGGGCATCGACTCCCTCAACGTCGCCGCGGCCACGGCGGTGGCGTGCTACGTCACCGCCCGACGCTGAGACCGACCGGATCAGAAGAGCTCGGCCAGGTCCTGGCCGAGCGCGACGACCGAGAGCACGGGGATGGCGAGGAACGCCGAGCGCACCCCGAGGGTCGCCGCCCGCGAGGAGCTCAGCGGCGTCAGCAGGAGTCGCCGCAGCACCAGCAGCACCGCGACGACCACGCAGAGCGGGCCCAGGACGACGAGCACCCGGGGGACCAGCGCCAGCAGCAGCACGGGCAGTGCCCAGCGCACCTGCCCGCGTGCCGTCCACGATCCTGGTGCGGCCACTGCGTCGGTCACCAGGGCCAGCGCGGCGCCGGACATGAGGGGCAGAACGACGAAGAGGGTCACCGCGAACCACAACGGGCCGGTGCTGCTGAAGTCGACCCCGTCAGCCTGGATCAGCATCGCGCCGCCCAGGGCCCCGGCCGTCACGCCGACGGTGAACCTGCGGAACCACGGCGGCCCGACCAGCCACGGTGCCACGACGAGGTAGGCCACGGTCCCGATGAGACCGACCGCCGCCCCGACCGACAGCAGGTTGTAGGTCCCCGAGAGCGTCGTACGGCCGATCTCGAAGCCGTCGTCGGAGGTCACACCGATCACCGTCTCGGGCGAGGTGAGCCGCAGGAGCAGCATCGCCGAGCGGCCACCGAGACCGATGACGAGGATGCCGACCGACAGGCCCGCCACGACGACGATGCGCAGGATCTCGGCGAGCTCGGCGGGGTAGCTCGGCTCGCGTCCCGCAGAGCGACCGTGCACGAGGACAGCCATGCCCCACCCTAGGTCCGGCCGAGCCCGGGCCGCACGAGAACTAGTCGACCGGCAGCTCGTAGATGAGCTCCAGCCCATCCTCCTCGTCCCACTGCTCGCCGTTCGCGACGAACGGGTACTGCCGAACCAGTGCGAGCGACGCGGCGTTGGTGGGGGAGACCGTCACCCGGAGGGTGCGGACCGCCGGATCGGCCCGGGCGCGGGCGCACATGGCCTCCAGAGAGGCGCGCGCGTAACCGCGACGGCGGTACGCCGGGTCGACGGCGTACCCGACCTCGACCATCCCGTCCGGGTCCGGCGCCGCGTGGAAGCCCGCCCGCCCGACCGGGCACCGCACGTCCTCGGCCCACAGCACGCCGGTCACCCATGACGCGTCCTGCGGGGTCTCGACGACCTGGTGGGCCCGGCGGCGCCAGGTGCCCACGCACGCGGGACCGGCGAGCCACTCCGTCAGCTCGACCGGAGACGTCAGCCGGGCGCGCTCGAGGTCACCATCGCCCAGTGCCGCCAGGGTGTCGGGGTCGAGCTGGACGATGCGGATGTCGGGTCGGGTCACCCGAAGAGTCTGCGGCGCCGACGCAAGGGGTTTCGACTCTTCTTCGGTGTCACCGCGCCCCGAGCCGCCTTCCCGGCCCGGCGCGCGTGCCCGGCCGTCGACTTCGCAACCCCCTTCGCGGCGCCCTTGGCCTCCTTCGCCTTCTTCTGCCGGTTCTTGTCCATCGTCTTGACCGGGTGCGCCATCGCCCGTGGCAGCATCAGCTGCACCGAGCTCGTGAACAGCTGGCGTGCGACGTTCAGCAACGGCAGCCCGATCGGCAGCAGGATCACGGTCACGCACAGGATGACCGCGACCAGCCCGAGGACGGCGGACAGTATCCAGAGCAGGGCCCCCAAGAGCCCTCGCAGAATTCTCATCATGCTCACCTCCGCCCGGTCCGTACCCAGACCGCGACGCGGCACGTCCATCACGGGTCGACGTGACGCGGCGCCCCGGACGTCATGCGAACCGTGGGCCCTGACCCCCGATCTGCATGACGTTACGCAGCCGTCACCGCGGACACCCGGGCGTACCTCATCAGCACGACGCCATTGCCGAAGGCCCGGCTCTCCACGAGCTCTAGGTCGCGCACCAGGTCGCCGGCGGCGAAGAGCCGCTTCCCGCGGCCGACCAGCGCCGGGTGCACGTAGAGGCGCAGCTCGTCCACCAGGTCCATGGAGAGGAACGTCGCGGCGAGATCGGCGCCTCCCAGCGCCAGGTCGCCGCCCGGCTGGTCGCACATCGCCCTGATCTCCGGTGCCGAGACCTCGCGCCGCACGGTGGTGTTCCAGTCGGTCGTCGACAGTGAGCGCGAGAAGACGACCTTGGGCATGTCCCGCCAGATGCGGGAGAACTCGACGATCGGGGCCGGGGCCTCCGGGTCGGCGTCCGCGGTCGGCCAGAAGTCCGCCATCAGCTCCCAGGTCACGCGCCCGTCGAGGAAGGCGCTCATCGCCGACAGGGTCTCGTTGAAGTGCGCGTGCACCTCCTCGTCGACGCGGTGCCAGCCGAGGTCACCGTCGGGTCCGGCGATGAACCCGTCGACGGAGACCGACATGAACAGCACGACCTTCTTCATGCCGACACGTTCTCACCGATCCGACCGCCGGCGCCGGCGTACGCGCGTCCCTACGCCCGCTGAGGCCGGAGGTGAACCCCTCGCCCCGTGCCTGGCTTCGGTGCTGAGCCGGCCTCATGTCCGTGCCCGAGCGGTGACCTGTACCTGCTGACCAGGTCTGCCACGTGGAGTGCTGCGACGGCGGCTTCCACGGCCACCGCGCCCACCACCAGCAGGACGACTGTCTCCGGCTGCTTCCCGGTGCCGTTGGACCAGACCTCCACGGCCTGACGGGGCGTGACCCTCATGCCACGACTGTCGTCGTCGACTCCTCTGGTGCCATCACCCGTGGTGGATGGTTCGACGACCGCCCGGATGAGGATCTCTCGCCAGTGAGTCAGGCCGGCCAGTCCTCCGGGAAGTCCTCGACCGCCTTGTCGTGCTGCTTCTGAAGCTTCTTGCGCTGCTTGGTCGAGAGCCGGTCGCCGAAGACCGTGCCGACGGTGTGGTCGGTCTCGTGCTGGAGGCAGCGGGCCAGCAGCCCGTCGCCGCTGAACTCGACCGGCTCGCCGGTGAGGCCGGTGCCCCGGACCGTGGCGACGTCGGGCCGGGCACACTCCACGAAGGCCCCGGGGAACGACAGGCAGCCCTCGTCGCCGTCGTCGAGGCGCCGGTCACGGCCCTCAGGGAGCGTGAGGACCGGATTGCACACGACGCCCACGGTCCGCTCGCCGGACTCGTCGGGGCAGTCGAAGACGAACACGGCGAGGTCGACCCCGATCTGGCAGGCCGCCAGGCCGACCCCGTCGGCGGCGTACATCGTCGCGACCATGTCGGCGACCAGGCTGCGCAGCTCGTCGTCGTACGCCGTCACCTGCTGCTGGGGACGATGCATCACCGGGCTGCCCCACCGGGTCATCGGGCGGACCGTGCCGCCCTCGGGGAGGGGGCCGTACGGCGCGTGCTCGGGGGCGTCAGGCATGGGCGGGAGCCTAGCGAAGCGTGAGGTGTGACCCGGGACACGACCCGAGCTGTAGCCGAGAGTGTAACTCCGAGTTACATTTGCGGCATGTCCCTGACGAAGAGCTTCAAGAGCACGGGCCCGCGGCCCGGCGGCAAGCACGGGCTGTCCTCCCAGGAGTCGCGCGACCCCATCGGGTTCGCGGTGGC